>Ga0265294_10000637_pt1 | contig 46948 bp, 35 predicted proteins | sample MunlanPumphouse3_FD_192504 | JGI IMG/M metagenome (GOLD analysis project Ga0265294, IMG submission 192504) | Groundwater microbial communities from a municipal landfill in Southern Ontario, Canada - Pumphouse #3 | ecosystem: Environmental > Aquatic > Deep subsurface > Groundwater | place...
GTTGAGATTAATTATACTATCACATCCTTTTATGGTTTGAAAGCTTTGTTTATAAAAACCAGCTGTATCTTCATTAAAACCAAATTGATTATAAACTTCTCCATAACAAATCTCCACGTCAATAGTATCAATTACAGGACTATTGACAAAAACTTCAATTGAATCAACTCCAATGCAATTAGTATTGTTATTTAAAACTTGAACATGATACCAAGTGTTTGTTAAAGGATTAACACTAATTGTATCTGCTACTTGGCTTGTATTCCACAAATAAGAACCGTCTAACAAAAGGGGTTCAATACTTAATTGTGAATATTCTCCACTACAAATTGAAGACATCCCTACTATATTGAATATAGGACTTTCAATTGTTGAAATCAAAACAGAGTCTATTGAAGTACAACTAAGACTATCAGTTATTTTCAAGTAAATATAACCCGTTGATTGTGGAATTAAGACCAATGTATCTTCAATACTAATAGGTGCACCTAAATCCTTATACCACACATAACTATCGACCAAAGACCCATTAATATTCCACAATCTTAATTCATCATTACTACATATTTCCTTATCATCTCCAAGATCTATATTTGGCGAGATAAGATGTACTTGAAACGAATCTATTATTTTACATTCAACTTGACCATTTTGATAAAGTGTATTAGCCTCAAAAACATATGTCTTATCAACTAAAGGGGTAATGATAGTTGAATTTGTATCGATAATTAACTGATTAGAAGGATAAATCATTCTATAATTATCACATCCACGAAATTGAATATTAATATTTGAACCCTTGCAAATTGTATCATAATGTGATGTATCCTCATTATGAGTCAGATGAAACTGTCTTGGATAATAAGGTTTCACTAAGCAAGAATCTAAAAAAGTTAATACAACACCGTCTAATCTAACAATTTTTGTATCCATAATATACCATTGAGAACCTTCTTCTGGTGTTGGATTAGCAGTTATTAAGGCACTATCGTCTGATATTAAAGGGACTCTCAAAACTTCACTATCTGCTCTTTTATACCAATTAGTATGAAAATTTAAATTACCCTGAGGACGAATCCTCCATGCCTCATTTGTTGCAGACCATTGATTAGGAAGATTGTAATTTGAAACAACAGTCGCTTGTGTTCCTGCAGCATTTTGAATTCCTAATATAGCTTTCCCTCCATTCCATTCTGCACAAATTGGCTTATTTTGCATATAAAACTCAATAGTATTAGTTGTTTCATACAAAACAATCATATGATATGCTCTCATATCATTGCAGCGGAACATAGGAACATCGTAAAAACTTAATACAACTTTTCGACAAGGATAATCTCCTAAAATCTCAAAATACATTGAGCCAATACCTCCAACAGCAAAAAAGTCAATGTCGTGGTAAGGACCATAAATAGAGTTTTTATAAATAAATCCAGAATTAGGTATTGCATTTTGTTGAAAGAAATTCCAAGCACAAAAAAAAGTAGCATTAGAAAGATCCCAAGATAACAAACCATTTGAACCAACAACACATTGAGTTAAGTTATTTTGACCATAAAATGAAAATTTAAATTGAGGAACAGTACTTGGTTGTCCATAATTAAGATTCATAATTGAACCCCAAATATCATCTCTTGGTAAGTAATAATTAATTGCTGTTGGTGAAATATTATAAGGACAAGGAGGAGTATAGGGTATTGATTCTACGATATAATTATTTGAGGCACCAGGTGCAAAGACTTTAGGAGACAAAATCACATAAGGCATTTCGCAATTCAGTTCAATAGTATCTCCAGAGCAAACAACATGGTTTGTTGAATCATAAATTACTGAATTTGGACAAGACTGAGAAAAAGCTTTAAACCCAATCAAAACAAAAAAAATGAATAATATAATTCTTATTTTCATAATGTTCGTGTAATAAAAACAAAAGTACAAATAATATTGTGAAAAATAGCATAATTAATTTATAATTAAAAAATCAATGTAAAAACACCAAGCATCAAATTACTGAAACTAAGTAATAAATTACTAAAACGCACTATTAGATTATTAAAACAAAGATGCATTTTGCTGTGATGTACATCTTAGCTTACTGTGATGTACATCTTAGCATCTTCCGATGTACATCTTAGCAGCGTGTGATGTACATCTTAGCAATATTAAACAAAGAGACAGAAATTTAAGACTTGATTCTACTGGTTTTAAAGCAAGTAATAAATAAAAAGGCTTGTGATTATTAGAGGTATTAGGAGGGCTTAGGATAGGAATTATCTTATGATACTAACTTCACCTTTCTTTTCAAAGCGTATATCTCCTGAATATTTGGTTCTATAAATCATTCGCCAGATATAGACTCCATTGTCAAGGAGCTTACCTTTGTATTTCCCATCCCAGGGTAGGTTGGTTGAGGAGTAAATTCTTTGTCCCCAGCGATTAAAGATTTCAAATGTTTCAATATATAGTTTATCACTACTTTCAAATACTGGGAAGAAGGTATTGTTTTTATCTGAAAGTGGTGTGAAAGCATTAGGGACATAAACATTTACATCTGGAACTTGAATTAGAACTGAGTCTAGAACATTCCCACAATTAGTATATAATGTTACATAATAAGTTCCTGCTTGATAGATTTCAAGTATAGGGCTTGTGGATCCTGTATTCCAATAATAGGAGTTGCAAGGACTTGAGGTTACGTCAATAATTATTGGAAAATCTTCAACAATTATATATTTATCATCAATTATTGAATAGTCAGGGAAGGTTTGTGTTTGTGTTAAATATAATGTTATAATGCTATCGCAACCATAAATTGATTCTTTATTACTAATGAAGGTTCCTGAATCATAACAAATGAAACCGTAATTGTCATAGGTGCTGCCCTTACATAGGGTGTCATAAATTTCCACATTATAGTTTTCTAAAATCTTTAATTCTAAAACAACTAAACTATCGCATCCTCTTTCTGTAAGGTGGTTTAAACTGTATAAGCCTGCGATTGATTCGTTAAATCCGTTCAAGTTATAGACTTCTCTTGAACATATACTAACTCTGATTGTATCTCTGTAATAAGGATTGATTTGAATATTCTTAATAAGAGTATCGACACATTCTCCATTGTTTAGGCTTGAGATTAGCATTATAGGAAATACTCCAATGGTATCGTATGTAAATCTTGTTGAATCTATTGTGGTTTCTGTTCCATCGTGGAATACCCATTTCACATCATCGCAATGAATGCTACCAATTGGTATGGTGTCGTTATTGGATACTATGCTCTTATTAAAGACTGTAATTTCTTTTAGGCAAGAGTCTATATTATAGTCAAAAAGTGAATATGGGTAATTCCTTTGTGCAATATATTTTATATTGAAAAAGCATAATTCATTTTCCGTTGAGGTGCAACGACAATATAAAACAGAATTATCTACTAAAACTGTTATTTCTTGCTCTGTGGAGATAATATTCTCTGGCTCATTTTCCATAAACCAAGAATAGTAAAAACCTTTAGGTGCTTCTATTGTTATTGAATCTACTTTGCCGCAAGTTTTTCTTGTTTCATATTTGTTCCTGCAGTTAAGAGTGTAATAGGCATAACCGAAATGCCCACCCTCTTCACAATCAAAGGTTGAGAGTTTTATATATATTCTTCTACCGTGATAGTATGACAGGTCAAGCCCCATAGTAGTCCAATCCTTCCAAATTACATTATTGCTATCATTTCTATTCCAACCCTTAGCATCTCCAGAGTAGAAGTTAATATATCCACAAGTTTCATCAAGTGTCCTTCCCTGATCATCCCATAATGAAAGAATAAAACGTGGTTGCTTTCCTCTAGGATGGTTTGGGTCTTGAAGCACAATAGCATATTGCAATAATGCTATGTCAAAGTTATTGGTATCAACATCTATCATATAATCAATGCTTTCAGACTCTGAACCTAAATTCCAATTCCCTAAACGAATGGATGCTTTTTCTCCTGGCGGAACAAAAGATAGCATATTATTTGTTCTTGGATCCTTTCCATTAGTATCTTTCATAATGGTGTGCCTGCTAAACATGCTATTTGATCCGTAATCCACTATTCCAGAACTCTCGAAAGGATAATAGTAAGACCCATAGGATGTATGACAATTTCTGCCTCTTAAGTCAAGGAAATTAAAACATTCGTCTTTATAAGTAAAAAAAGGACAATCTACCTTGCATCTACCATCAAGATTATCACAATAAGAATGAATATAACATACATAGTTTTCTATTGGCATTAAATTATTTAATGTACAAGAATTTGTAAAAACAGTATCATATAGCCAAATATCGCTACCCTCTACCTTATATTCAACAATCCAAGCAGTTGCGTATGGATTAGGGTCCCAACGAATCTCAACAAAGTCAAGACTTTTATCATAAACAAAAGGATGACGAGCATAAGGGCATAAACATTCAAACAAAGGAGGTGGTTGTGATGGTTGATTATAGCTAATTGTAGTTTGATTGCAACTCAAGTAATAAGGACTACAATCACTACTTATAGTTACAGAGTAATATTCAAATTCTATTGGTAAATTATCAAAAACATATCGTGGTTCAGTGGTTGTAACGACTATTGTTTGTCCATTACAAGCCATAGTCAGACTCACTGTCCAAATGATGTTTGTGTCAGGCGCAGTCCATTCAACCGTAAGCATTCTTTCGCCAATTGTTACATGTGCATGATCAGCTGTAGGGCAAGGACATAAAGTTTTAAAACAAACTTGGCTATAGGAACAAGAAGTTATTGGACTACAATTAGAATGAATCCTAAAGCAATAATCCGTTAGAGGATCTAATCCAGTTAGCTGATATAAGTTTGCTGTAGTTGTAATCAAATTTTGTCCATTTGGCATATTGTTAGAGGTGCATTCGATTATCCAATTACTTGAGCCACAGCTTCCATTCCATAATAATTCTGCAGTAAATGGAGTTAAGTTATTTACCCTGAAAGAAGATGCTCTTGGACAATTGTTTTCTACAATATTTAAGACAAATCCAGAGAGAGGTGTATCAGTATCAGAAATGAAACGAACGGTGATTGTTGAAGAACTAGAACATACATTAATATCACCAACTCCTGAAGAGTAAGTCCCTATAAGTTGAGTTGAGGTGGAGCCACCATCATAAATAACTAATCTTGATTTATGATAACCTTCTAAATGGAAGGAACCAATAATTGAAAAATAAGAACCTGGATTTACATTTTCTATTACATAGGTACCATTAGAATTGGTGGTATAATTACCATTAGCCCCTCCATCATCGTATAAGACACAACTGCTGGTTGTCAAATACGATGCTCCGGTTGTGGGCATATTTATTGATTGCGCCAAAAGCGTAGAATTTGATAATATTAAAAGTAAAAAATATAATAGATTTTTCATAATTAGATATGAAATTAATAAATATAGTTACCTATTTATATCTATAACACTATCAATTGCACTTTGGTAAACAAAAGTTGTAAATATTTTTACATTTTAACGAGAATAATGCCTGCTTTAAGTATAAGAAAGGAGGAATTAAAGAGCTGACTCAATAGGGCGGACAAGTACTTTGCTACCGTCGATTCGTTCAATTTCTATTTCTGTTTTTGGATCAACAAAAGATGTGGTGGTGAAAACTTCAATACTTTTACCATTAATTTCTGCCATTCCAGCATAAGCCAAACGAGTTATTGTAATTCCCTTGTCTCCTACCTTGAATTCACTTACCTGAAAATCGTTTGCTTTACTGTCAATTGATTTATCTAATGCAAACCTCTTCCATGTTTTGGCACGAAGTGAGTAAATAAGCAAAAAGGTACAGAATGCTAAGGCAAGGAATAATGTGATTATACCCCAAGTGTTTCCATATTCAATAAAAACTCTGTATATTCCGTAAACAAGCATTCCAACGCCTGATAGTCCTGCAATGGTTGTTCCAGGAATTGCCACAATTTCCAAAATGATTAAAACTATGCCTCCAATAAGGAATAAGAGAATAAATAATAAGTCCATATTAATTAGTTTTTATCTGATTTCTACTTTTAATTTTTTCTTAACTAATAGGTCGTGCATCTTTAGAAGTTCATCATAACTTCCGTGTTTGACAGCACAAAGACCTTTTCTGTGAGCGATATTAGCACAATTTGAAGCCTGTTCATAGCTTAATTTACATACTTCAAGCAAGCATTCAATTACATAATCAAATGTATGAAAATTATCATTGAAAAGGATTAACTCATTACCTTCTTCATCAACAGAAGACAGACAACTTACTTGCTCGGGATTTGTTTCATTGTATATATCACTCATCTATCAAAAATTTTATTTCGATAGGGCAAAGATATGAAAAAGTTTTATTAAAAATGTATTTAGAAAAATAATTCTACAACTACATTCTTTCAGGAACAGTAATGCCTAACAATTCCATAGCTGATTTAATGGTGTTTCCAACAAAAGAAGCAATACCTATTCTCATTCTCATTAGGTCTTGGTCATCTTCTCTTAGTATTTGAACATCTTGATAGAAAGCATTAAAGCTCTTTGCTAAATCATAAACATAATTTGCAATTAGGGCTGGAGAAAAGGTCTTACCAGCTTGGTCAACAATTGCAGGGTATTGATAAAGAATTCTAATGATATCTAATTCCTTTGAATTTAGCTTAGATGAGAAATTAATGCTAAGAGTGTCAAGGTTAATATTCTTTTGCTCTTGTGCTTTTCTAATTATAGAACGTATTCTTGCGTGAGTGTATTGGATGAAAGGACCTGTATTACCACTAAAGTCAATTGAGTCCTTAGGATTGAATAGCATGTTTTTGGTTGGATCAACCTTTAAGATAAAATACTTCAAAGCACCCATAGCCAACATCCAGTAGAGCTTTTCTGCCTCAGCCTCTGTGAACCCTTCTGTCTTGCCATGCTCCATTGTTTGTTCCTTAGCAGTATTTATCATTTCCTTAATCAAGTCATCTGCATCCACAACAGTTCCTTCACGTGATTTCATCTTACCCTCAGGCAGTTCAACCATTCCATAAGATAGGTGACGTAAGTTTTCAGCCCAATCAAAGCCTATTTTCTTTAAGACAAGCTTTAGAACATCGAAGTGATAGTTTTGTTCATTGCCAACAACATAGAGTAAGTTATCAGAATTGAAATCATTATGTCTTAGAATTGCTGTGCCTAAGTCTTGAGTCATATAAACAGATGTTCCGTCAGCCCTTTGTAAAAGTTTTTCATCTAACCCTTCTGATGTTAGGTCACACCAAATTGAATTATCTTCTTTCTTATATAATACACCTTTCTCAACACCTTCTCTAACTAAGTCTTTGCCTAATAGATAAGTTTCTGATTCATAGTAAACCTTATCGAAATCAACACCCATCTTATAGTAAGTTTCATCAAAACCCTTATAAACCCAAGCATTCATTCTCTTCCATAAATCAAGAACCTCCTTATCCTTCGCCTCCCACTTCCTAAGCATATCTTGAGCCTCAATCAAAATATTAGCTGTCTTTTCAGCAATCTCCTTATCAACTCCACTGCTGACCATCTCCGCTATCTCTTTCTTATATTCCTTATCGAAAAGAACATAATACTTGCCTACCAAATGGTCACCCTTTAAGCCAGAAGTTTCAGGTGTTTCTCCTTGACCAAACTTTTGCCAAGCAATCATTGACTTACAAATGTGAATACCTCTATCATTAACCAAATTCACTTTTCTAACAGCATAACCATTAGCTTTAAGAATCTCAGCAACACTCCAACCCAATAAGTTATTTCTTATATGTCCAAGGTGCAAAGGTTTGTTTGTGTTTGGTGAAGAATACTCAACCACAACAGGTTTTTCATCTCTTATTGGTTTGTATCCAAATGTATATTTCGTTTTGAAATGATTTATAAACCTTAACCAATAATTATTGGAAACTTCAAAGTTTAAGAAGCCCTTAATAACATTGAATCCAACAATATCTTGGCAATCTCCAACAACATAATCACCAATCTCCATAGCTGTTTGTTCAGGAGATTTTCTTGCTTGTTTAACAAAAGGGAAAACAACAAGAGTAAAGTCACCCTCAAACTCTTTTTTAGTAGTATAAAGAGTAATATCTTTTAACTCAACTTCTATGCTGTATAAAGAAACTAAAGCCTTTTTTATAGATTCTTGTATTAATAAATCAATCATATTTATCTAGTCTTTTTTCAAGTAAAACAAAGTGCAAAGATAGTAAAATAAACAATAAAAAAAGTCGCTCCTTATTCAAGAGCGACTTTTCTATATTTTAGTTAACTAAAATTATCTAACAACAATTTTCTTTGTTGCTAAACCAGCTTCAGTATAAACTTTAACCACATAGGTTCCTACATTTAAGTTTGAAACATTAACATTAGTTATCATAGAATTTACAATATTATCTGAAACTTTTTGTCCCATCATGTTATAAACTTCTACTTTTTCAATATTAGCTTTAGCAATTATATTAACATTATCTTTTGCAGGATTAGGATATACTGATAAAGAAACATTTTCAACATCATTTAATCCAGCTATAACACCTTGTCCAGTAATAAAATGTATTGGAGCTGTATAAGTTCCTAAAACATTGTTTTGATTATAAGGAAAAGCACAAACAATATATTCAGTATTATTAGTTAATGGAGAATTACCACCAACAGTTCCAGCTAAACTCTCAGTTGCTTTAGCATCATCTTGTTCAAGATAACCACGAATGTCATCTGTTGTATTAATTCCATTATCTTGTAAAACTGCTAATTCAGCTATAATATAATAATAGTATGAAGTTTGATCATTAATAGAGAATGAAACGTTTACCGTTGTTTGAGTAACATCAGTAACTGTAATATCAACATTTGCAGTTCCTGTTCCACCAGTCATTGCTGAAGTAAAATTAGTTGTTGAAACAGAAGTTGTTTGATCATTACCAATTGCAACAATATAAATTGTATAAGCTACTCCATTAGGTTCTAATCCTACATAAGTAGAAGTTTCAACTCCTGAATATTCATCGCCATTTTCGGTTATTACTTCTTCAACTGTTTTACCGCTTTGAGATGCAAATGCTTCAACACCACCTGTTTCAGCAACAATAAGTATATATCTTGCACAGTCAGCATTTGGAGTTGTTGTAAATGTAACATTTTCACCTTCAGTTGTAATATCTGAAACAACAACACTTGCTGTTTTAGTATCATTAACAAAAATAGGAGCTTTAATTACTCCATCATACTTAAATACAGTACGAACATCATTGTTTTGTACTATAGTATGTCCCATAGTAAACTGTGCCATTGCTCCAAATGTCATAATTAGAGCCATCATTAAAAGTGTAATTTTTTTCATTTCGTTTTAATTTTTATTTGTTATTTGTTTATTCAAATTTTGAAGTTGCAAATATAGGATTATTTTTTGATTTGTATGGTTAAATGGGAAGTTTTTTGATTATTTTACAAATAGACTCTTGTATAAATAAAATATTAGTATATTTGCCCAATAATTATCAAAGAGAATAATTACTAAAAATATAAATTAACTATTTTAATAACCGAGTAAGTAGATTATAATCAAATACCTACAAACTCATAAAACAAAAGAAAAATGAAAAAAGGTTTACTTTTTATGTCATTAGTTTTAGGATTGGGCGTTGTTAATGCTCAAAATACTAATGTTCTTCTATCAAAAGATGGTTCTGCACACTCAGAACACAAACAAGTTGTTAACCCTAATCACAAGGCTACAACCTTCACAGTGGTTAATAATACAAAAGATCCAATTCCTGCAGGACACGCACGTGTTTCTTTAACTGCTGGTGATGTTTGGGGAGATGGTTCTGGTTACCAACTATTATTAGATGCTGATGCAACTGCATTTGGAGTTGAAATTCCTGAAACAGGTGGTTCATTAACACCTTCTGGGAATGTTCCAGCTTCTGTTTATGCTGTATTTGAATACAAAATTCCTATTAATGCAGATGGTTCATTAACAACTACAAATATTGTTATAGACAACACTATAGCAATTGATATTCCTGCTGGAACATATGACTGGGTTATACTAATCCAACTGCTGGTGACAGAATGTGGATTTCTTCAGGAGGAAGAGGTGACGATAAAGCTTTTGTTGCTGGCACAGAATATAAATTCAATGTTGCTCTTAATGGACAAAATGACCTTGTCACTTTAGAAACTCTTATTGGATTAAATGATATTGTAACTCCTACTTTTGGTGTTTATCCTAACCCTGCTATTGACTTTGTAACAATTTCTGATGCTAATGGTTCTGAAATTAGAATAGTTGATATGTTAGGAAGAACTTTGGTTTCTAAGGTTTCTACATCTAATACTGAAACAGTTTCATTAAACAACCTTCAATCAGGTATGTATATGATACAAATTATTAAAGACGGAAAAGCTTCTACTCAAAAACTTATCAAAAGATAATTATTGATTAAAAGATGTCTTTCTTAAGATAAAGAGAAAAGGAGTTGATTATGATAATCAACTCCTTTTTTTATTCTCTTTTTACTAAGAACAGCCTATCTTTTATTACTTATTCATTGCTGCCTTTATGAAAGATATGAATAGTGGATGTGGCTCTTCAACTGTTGATTTGTATTCTGGATGGAATTGAACCCCTATAAAATAAGGATGGTTAACTAATTCAATAACTTCAACAAGGTTTGAATCTGGATTTATTCCTGTTGCAATCATTCCTGCCTCCTCAAACTGTTTTAGATAGGTATTATTGAATTCGTAGCGATGACGATGACGCTCTGATATATCTTCTCTGCCATAAGCCTTATATGCCTTTGAATCATTTTTCAGCTTGCAAGGATAAGCACCAAGACGCATTGTTCCGCCCATATTAGTTATCTTCTTCTGCTCTTCCATCATATCAATAACAGGGTATTTAGTCCCTGGTGACATTTCAAAAGAATGAGCATCTTTCATATTCAAAACATCTCTTGCAAACTCAACAACTGCCATTTGCATTCCTAAACATATTCCAAAGAAAGGTATCTTGTTTTCTCTTGCATATTTAATTGCACATAATTTGCCTTCAATTCCTCTTGCTCCAAAACCAGGTGCAACTAAAATTCCATCAAGTCCGCTCAATGCTTCCAACTCACAGCCTTCTCCCTTTTCTAAGTCTTCAGAATGTATAAGCTTTAACTTCACATGACATTGAAGGGAAGCTCCTGCGTGAATAAAAGATTCTGAAATTGACTTATATGCATCCTTAAGCTCAGTATATTTACCAACCAAACCAATCTTAACCTCATTTATTGGATTATTTAATTTGTATAGGAAGGCCTTCCATTTCTCAAGATTTGGTTCACCTTGTGCCTTTACGCCAAGAATGTCAAGAACTTGAATATCTAACTTTTCTTTAAGCATATTTAGAGGCACCTCATATATTGAGGGAGCATCCATAGACTCAATTACATTGTTTTTATCAACATTACAGAAAAGTGCAATCTTATCCTTAATCCCTTCATGAAGTTTATGTTCAGTCCTACATACTATAATATCTGGTTGTACTCCTTGCTCTAACATTTCCTTAACAGAATGCTGAGTTGGTTTTGTTTTAAGCTCTCCTGCAGCTGCAAGATATGGTATATAGGTTAAGTGAATTACGATAACATTTTTACCTAATTCCCATTTCATTTGACGAAGTGACTCAATAAAAGGAAGTGATTCAATGTCGCCAACAACTCCACCAAGTTCTGTTATAATAAAATCATACTTACCAGTATCACCCAAAATCTTAATCCTTCTCTTAATCTCATCCGTTACGTGAGGAATAACTTGAACAGTTCCTCCAAGATAATCTCCTTTTCTTTCTTTATCGATAACGGTTTGGTATATCCTACCTGTTGTTACGTTGTTCGCCTGAGAGGTTCTAACATTGGTAAAACGTTCGTAGTGACCAAGGTCAAGGTCTGTTTCAGCACCATCTTCTGTAACGAAACACTCACCATGTTCATAAGGATTTAGAGTGCCCGGGTCAACATTTAGATATGGATCGAGCTTTTGAATAGTAACTGAATAGCCACGAAGTTTTAGAAGTAGAGCAAGCGATGAGGCCATAATACCCTTTCCCAATGAAGAGGTTACGCCCCCAGTAACAAATATGTATTTAGTGTTAGACATGATAAACCAATTAAAAATTAATAGTTGAATTAATCTGCAAATATAATTATTTTTTAGTTTGGGATAACTATAATTGTATTAATTTTGCAAATGATGGACATAAAACAAAAGACAATAACAGGACTTACGTGGAGCGCAATTGAAAGATTCTCCGTGCAAATAGTTCAATTTGTGGTTCAAATCATCATAGCTCGGCTTTTGTTTCCCTCCGATTATGGGATGATAAGTATGCTTGCAATCTTTATGGCACTTGCTCAAACATTCACCGAAGGAGGGTTTGGAAACGCACTTATTCAAAAGAAAGACAGAACAAACACAGACTACTCAACAGTTTTCTATTTTAATATATGTATGGGGGTTATCTTATCAATAATCTTCTTTCTATCCTCTGGCATAATTTCTCGGTTCTACGAAATGGACGAACTAAAACCTATAATTCAGGTAATGTCTGTTAATCTAATAATCTTATCATTTCAGGTTATACAAAAGACAATCCTAACAATAAGAATTGATTTCAAAACTCAGGCAAAGGCATCTTTGATTGGAGTTGTTATAGGTGGAATAATAGGAATAATAATGGCTTATAAAGGTTATGGAGCTTGGTCATTAGTTGCTCAGTTTACTATTATTAATATTATTCAAACTTCGCTGTTTTGGTATTTCGTTAAATGGAAACCACTAAGAGAATTTTCAAAAGCCTCGTTCAAAAGATTATTTAATTTTGGTTCAAAGATACTTGCTGCTAACCTACTTCACACCATCTACCTCAACCTCTACACACTTGTTATTGGGAAGCAATTTTCAGCAACAACATTAGGATATTACTCAAGAGCAGACCAATTTGCTCAGTTCCCCTCATCCAATATCACAGGAATACTATGGAAGGTAACCTATCCAATAATGTCGGAAATACAAGACGACAACCAACAACTTAAACAACTGTATAGACAGTATATAAAACTATCAGCCTTTATTGTTTTCCCTCTAATGGTTGGTCTTGCAGCAGTGGCAGAACCTTTTATCATCACTATCCTAACAGATAAATGGAAAGGAATAGTGCCAATCCTCCAAATAATATCATTCTACTATATGCTTTATCCCTTAAATGCTATAAATCAAAACCTAATGCAGGTAAAGGGAAGGAGTGATTTGTTTTTTAGATTAGAAGTAATAAAGAAAATAATAGGAATTGCTCTACTATTTATCAGTTTACCATTCGGAATTTACTATGTCTGCTTAAGTTTAATCGTTTATGGACTAATTAATCTTGCAATAAACACCTATTTCACTTCAAAACTCATTGATTTCAACATAAGAGAGCAGGTAGCAGATATAAGCAAGATATTAATTATCTCAATAATAATGGGAATAATGGTTTATTCAATCAACCTAACCACCCTTTCCAATATCCCAAAACTCCTTATCGGAATAATTATCGGAGCAATCACCTACCCTCTCCTTTCACATATAGCAAAGATACCAGAACTAAAAACGCTAAGGAATCTTGTGAAAAGTAAAAGGTAAAAGGTAAAAATGTAGAGACATGATTTATCGCACCTAAGGCAACAATAACATTAATTGATTTTATAGATCAGGCTTTATTAAATCATCCCATACTTGATAATCATTCTCATCCTTATCTCCATAATAAACAATCTTTCTTTCTTCAATCTTAGTAAGTTTTGAAAGTTCATTATAAGTAATTTTCTTAGTCCAATTATCTTTCTTGTCATACTCATATTTACAAATAGATTTTTCATGTAATTTTCCATCTTTATCATAAGACTTTACTTCTATCTCATTTCCTTTATTATCATAAGTATATATGTATTTTAGATTTTCTTTCCAGCTCTCTGAATTATTCCACTGAATCAAATTGTCATTATCGTCATATATAAATGTTTCGTTTTTAAGAATATCTTCATCTTGTGATATAATCCATTCAGTTTTATTTCCTCTTAAATCATAGCTAAATAAATTTATCCTATCAGTTCTTCTTGAATTGCTTGTGATTAAACTAATAATATTTTTATTAATGTCGTATGTGTACTTGGTTCTTAGATTTAAATTACCCTCAAAATCATATATCTCTTCTGTCATATTCCCATTATCCTCATACTTATATATAGTTTTTTGTTCTATAATTCCATCATTAAAATATAAAATAGATTCAATAAGATTCCCCTTTTCATCATAATTACTAACTATTTTCCCAGTATTGTTTTGGTTTATACTATACAAAGTTTCAATATTGTTTTTGCATGAATCATATTTGAAAATGAATCCTTCCCCTGTAATTTCATCAATTATAAATTCAACTTTGCCGTCTTCATTAAATTTCATCACATTATTCTTATTAATTCTCTTTTCTACATCCTTTCCATCTAAAACAATACTCTTATATCTTATTTCCTCAAAATACTTAATACTTCCTTTAAGGTTTTCTTCCTTTAAATAGTTCTCCTTCTGTCCATAACTAAAAAGAGTTGTAGCTAAAAGTAATAGCATAAATATTGTAATAGTCTTCTTCATAATCTTTTATAGTTTATAGATCAGGCTTTATTAAATCATCCCATACTTGATAATCATTCTCGTCCTTATCGCCATAGTAAACAATCTTTCTTTCTTCAATTGTAGTAAGAGTTGAAAATTCATTATAAGTAATTTTCTTAGTCCAGTTATCTTTCTTGTCATACTCATATTCATATGTGAGTTTTTCTTTTAATGATCCATCTGCATAATAAGAATTTACTTCTATCATATTCCCTTTTGAATCATAAGTATATATGTATTTCAGAGATATAGAATACTCTAAATAATCCCACTTAATCAAATTGTTATTAGCATCATACGCATATGTATTATTTCTAATCACTTCATCATCTTGAACAGTAGTCCAATAGATTTTGTTTCCTCTGGCATCATAGCTATATGTATGAATTTCATTTACTCTATTTTCATTGCCTTTAATTAGACTGATTATGTTTTTATTTTCATCATACGTACGCTTTGTTCTTTCTTTTAAATAACCCTCTGAGTCATACATATCTTCTATAATCATATTTCCATTATCATCATATTGAGAGATTATTTTTCCTTTTATACCGATATTTTCGCTATCAACATTAGATTCAATTAAATTTCCTTTATCATCATAATCTAATATTACTCTCCAAGCATACTCTCCAGCTGAATTAAAAGAAACTTCCATAATATCTCCCTTAGAATTATATTCATATATAAGACTCTCACTATCTTTTCTGCTAATATTAAACTCTATATTCCCTTCTCGATTGACTTTTGTTAAATTATGATTTCTAATCACATATCCTCCTACATCTCCTTCTCCACCAACAGCTTCAAATGTTATTTCCTCAATATACTTAATACATTCTTTAAGGTTTTCTTCCTTTAAATAGTTCTCCTTCTTCTGCCCATAGCTAATATTTGTTGTTACCATTAACACTACTATCATAAATACTCTAATCGTTATTTTCATCATCTTATATTTAAAACAAACAGCTTCATAATTGCAAAGCTAATAATTATATTTTTATTATCATTAATAAATCCTTGTTATTAGAATTCTTCCTTTTTAAGTAGCAAAAATTATGCCTAAACAATTGTAAAACTCCATTTAGTCCTAATTAGAAATCTGTCAACCCTATTCAGTACGGAAAAAATCGCAGAAACAAACTCCAGAATCTAAGCATCAAACTATTTAATCAGCCATTCAGTCATAGAATCATGCCATGAAACCGTCAACATCATGCCATGATACTTATTGATTCATGCCATGAAATGGAGAACATCATGCCATGAATCAGAAATTATTACTGCGTTTTATTTTACTGTTTCTTTATTTTAAAAGACTAAAGTCAAAAAAGGAATTAATAGGATAAGAAAAAAGGGAATTGATTTTCTATTTATCAATTCCCTTTGTAATATTAGTTCTTTGCTTTTGCCTTATGCGTCAATGTTTGCATAGGTTGCGTTCTTTTCAATAAACTCACGTCTTGGTGGAACTTCATCGCCCATAAGCATTGAGAATACTCTATCTGCTTCTGATGCGTTTTCAATATCTATTTGACGGAATGTTCTGGTTTCTGGGTTCATTGTGGTTTCCCATAATTGGGTTTCACTCATTTCCCCAAGACCTTTATACCTTTGGACTGCAACTCCTGTTGGCCCTAATTCTACTTGGTATCTTTGACGCTCTTCTTCTGACCAACAATAACGTTCTTGCTTCCCTTTCTTAACTAAGTATAGAGGTGGGGTTGCAAGATAAACGTGTCCTTGTTCTATTAGTTCTCTCATATAACGGAAGAAGAAAGTTAGGATTAGGGTTGCGATATGGCTACCATCGACGTCAGCATCCGTCATAATCACTACTTTGTGGTAGCGAAGCTTTTCCATATTTAAGGCTTTGCTATCTTCTGTTGTTCCTATCGATACTCCAAGTGCGGTATATATATTCTTTATTTCCTCTGAGTCAAGAACTCTATGTTGCATTGCTTTCTCAACATTTAATATCTTTCCTCTTAGTGGTAGTATTGCTTGGTATTCTCTATTTCTTCCTTGTTTTGCTGTTCCTCCCGCTGACTGCCCTTCGACTATGTATATCTCACATTTTTCTGGGTCTGAATTTGAACAGTCTGCAAGCTTTCCTGGAAGTCCTGCAACTCCAAGTACAGTTTGTCTTTGTACAAGTTCTCTTGCCTTACGTGCTGCATGCCTTGCGGTTGCTGCTAATATTACTTTATTTACTATTAGTTTAGCTTCTCTTGGGTTTTCTTCAAGATAGTTGTTTAGTAGTTCTGAAACCATTTGGTCAACTGCTCCCATTACCTCGTTATTACCTAATTTGGTCTTGGTTTGCCCTTCAAACTGTGGCTCTTGTACTTTTACTGATATTACTGATGTTAATCCTTCTCTGAAGTCATCTCCTACGATTTCAAATTTGAGTTTCTCTAACATTCCACTCTTATCGGCATAGCTCTTTAGGGTACGAGTTAAACCACGACGGAAACCTGCTAAGTGAGTTCCTCCTTCGTGAGTGTTAATATTGTTTACGTATGAATGTAGGTTCTCTGTAAAGGTTGTATTGTACTGCATTGCTATTTCGATAGGGATATCTTGTTTCATTCCCTCAATGCATATTGGTTCTGGTATTAGCTTCTCACGATTACCATCTAAGTATTCTATAAAGTCTTTTAGACCATTTTCTGAAAGAAATCTTTGAAAAATAAAGTTCCCTTCATCATCCTTATTTCTTTTATCTGTTATCGTTAGTTCTAATCCTTTATTAAGGAAAGATAGTTCTCTTAGTCTTGTGCAAAGTGTTTCGTAGTTATATTCTGATAATGTGAATATTGTTGAGTCAGGTAAGAACTGAGTTGTTGTTCCTGTTTTGTCTGAAGGGCCAACCTCTCTAACTGAATATAATGGGAAACCTTGACTGTATTCTTGTTCATATTCTTTTCCGTCTCTATATACGCTTACTTTCATTGCGGAAGAAATTGCATTAACACAACTTACCCCTACTCCGTGAAGTCCTCCAGATACTTTATAGGATCCTTTATCGAACTTACCTCCTGCGTGCAATACAGTCATAACAACCTCTAAAGCACTTCTTCCTTCCTTTTCGTGCATATCAACAGGAATACCTCTTCCGTTATCTTCTACTCTAATTGCATTATTTTCAAGAATAAAAACATCTATCTTAGAGCAGTAGCCAGCTAATGCCTCATCAATTGAGTTATCAATAACTTCATAAACCAAATGGTGGAGTCCCCTTGTGTTTACATCTCCAATATACATTGCAGGACGCATACGAACAGCTTCCAACCCTTCTAAGACGGTTATATTATCAGCTGAATATGCATTTTTTGCTTTTATCAATTCTTCACTCATTATTATAGTTGTTTTTTTAAATCAATTTGCAAATATAAGGAAAAAATATGAGATAATCGTTAGTTAGATACCGGATATTTTATTCTCGTGTGATAGACTGCTTGTAGTTTAAGCTTAAGATGTTGTTTGATTGCCGTTATATCCTTAAATGTTATGTTAGCATTGGAAAATTGATCTGTTTTTATTTGCTCATCGATGATATTATCAACTAAATCACTAATCGCTTTTTCAGTATGTTCTGAGATACTTCTTGAGGCTGCTTCAACACTATCAACCATCATGACAACTGCCGTTTCCCTTGAAAATGGCTTAGGTCCCTTATATGTAAATATGTTTTCGTCAATTGGGATGTTTGGATGCTCAATCTTTTGTTTATTATAGAAGTATTTTGTTTTACTTGAACCATGGTGTGTTCTAATAAAGTCAATTAATGGTTCTGGTAGTTTATATTTATGAGCAAGCTTAACTCCATCAACAACGTGAGATGTTATGATTTCTGCTGATTCCTCATTATTAATTTCATTATGTGGGTTAAAGCCTGTCTGTTGGTTTTCTATGTAAAACAACGGCTTGAGGGTTTTGCCTATATCGTGATGAAGGGCACCTGCTCTTGCCAAAAGCGCATTTCCTCCAATTTGATGGATTAGTTCTTCTGCTATATTTGCTACCTGAACACAGTGTTGAAATGTTCCAGGGGCTTTAACAGATAGTTCTCTTAGGATTTTACTGTTTGTATCGGAGTATTCTAATAGAGATAATTCACTAACGTATCCAAATATCTTTTCAAAAATAAAGATTAGTGGAAAAGCCAATAGGGTTAGTGCTGCATTTATTGCAAAATATGAGAATCTATATGGATTGATTTTGTTTAGATCAGCATCTTGAATTAAGGTTAGAGCTATATATATAATTGAATAGGTAAGAAATACTAATAGACTTGTTTTAAAGAAGTCTCTCCTTTTCTCTAAATGCTCCATACTTATGATTACCATCATACCAACCATTAACTGATAGAATACAAATTCAAAACTATGAGGCACGGAAAAACCAATAATAATTATATTGACTAAGAATACATATAAAGAGGAACGAGAATCAAAAAAGGTTCTTATTAGGATTGGAGTTAGGCATAGAGGTGCAATAAATATGTATTGAGAGTTTACGTCAATGATTAATGATGTTGTTAAAACCATTAAAATTATGACAGATAGAATCAAAATGATTTTCTTTGAATCGTTATATAACTCTGGTATTATGTATTTCAAAAAAAATAGCATTGCTAATAAGGCTAATGAAACTAAGATAAACTGTCCTAAGATTTGTTTGGATTTAATTTTTGGAGATGTGAATTGTTTTTCATATTCTTTTTTATAGATAGATAGTGCTTCGTACTTCGCTTCATTAACTTGCTCTCCTGTCAGAATTATTTGATCTCCTTTAGATATAGATTCTTTAATAGGAGATATATTCTTTATTTGTAGGTCTTTGTTCTTTTCAGTTATTTTTTCATTTAGTTTAAGAGGAGTTGTTATGTCAGCTATTTTTATTTCATAAGAGATTGTGTCTTTAAGAATATATATGATATAATCTTGAGGTAGCCCTTCAATTTCTTGAGGGAGGGATATGTATTCGCCTTCCTGAACATCGAAGAAGAGCTTCTTATTTTTAATTATTGCATTTTTTTCTTCCTGAAATTCAGTGTCAGTTTTATATATAGTGATATCGAATGGAGATATTAAATTCTCGTGTTCCCAAAAACCTCCCTTTTGAAAATCATATTTAGAGGTTTCATCCTTTGGAGATATCCAAACTATTAATAAACTTGATAATAATATTAGAAAAATTTTGCCCACAGAAGACCAAAACTTTCTAAATTTCCTTTTATTTGTTTTCACCTTGTTTCCTTATCTTTTTAGTTAATGCTGTACAAAAGACAAAATCATTTAATTCTTTATTGTCACTTGAGAAAATGTTTTTATTATTGCCTTGCCACCATAATTCACCCTCGTGAAGATAATGTATATTATCGCCTATCTCAACAACAGAATTCATATCGTGAGTATTAATTATAGTTGTTATATTGTATTCGTGAGTTATATCGTAAATTAATTCATCAATTAAGATTGAGGTTTGTGGATCGAGTCCTGAGTTAGGTTCATCACAAAACAAATACTTAGGCTTAGCAGCTATAGCTCTTGCAATTGAAACTCTTTTTTTCATCCCACCACTTAGTTCGGATGGCAACATTTTGTTTACTCCTTTTAGGTTTACTCTTTCCAATGAAAAATTAACTCTTTCTAACATCTTTTGATAGGAAGATCTTTGAAACATCCTAAGTGGATACATAACATTTTCTTCAATGGTCATTGAGTCAAAAAGAGCACCTGCCTGAAAGACCATTCCAATATACTTCCTAACATCAATCTGTTCTAAGGGAGTCATTTTATTGAAAGCTCTACCCCCATAAAGAACAAATCCCTCATCAGGTTTATGCAGACCAACTAATGTTTTCATCAACACAGTTTTTCCACTACCACTTAATCCTATAATTAAATTACATTTCCCTTGATCAAATTTTATATTAATATTTTTTAAAATCTGTCTTCCATCAAAGGATTTTGAAACATTAGCAAGTTCAACCATTAGAAAAATAAATTAGTCATTAAAAGATTAAGTAACATTATCACAACACTGCTCTGAACAACTGCCTTTGTGCTTTGTATTCCAACTTCAACTGAGCCACCTTTCATCGTATAGCCTCTATAAGCTGCTATTGAAGCAATAACCACTGCGTTAACTGCTGTTTTCACAACTGCATAAACAATGTCATAAACTGCAAAATCCATACGAATACCCTCAATATAATGGAAGGTTGACAGACCATTTAAAGCTCCGCCAAGTCCTCCACCAATTAATCCTATAAATATACTAAGAATAATTAGAAGAGGGAAAAACACTAAGCATGCAAATATTTTTGGAAGAATCAAGTAACTTGCGGTATTTACTCCCATCACTTCCATTGCATCAATTTGTTCTGATATTCTTTGTGAACCAATCTCTGAGGCTATCATTGAAGCACATTTCCCAGCCAATATTAATGATATTACTGTTGGTGCAAATTCTAAAACCAAAGATTTCCTTGATGCAAATCCATATATCCAAGAAGGATAAATAGGACTGTCAAGGTTAAGTTTCATTTGAATTACGACCGCCGCACCAACAAAAAGAGAGACAACACAGACAATTGGAATTGATTTAACCCCCAAGGCATTCATCTCATGAAGCATCTGCCTTTTGAATATGTGCATATTCTGTGGTTTCTGAAATGCTTCTTTCATTAATAAAAGATATGCACCAAACTCAATAAAAAAACTTTTAATTCCTAACATTAGTATATTTCTATTAGCGTTTCATTTGCTTCTTGGGACACTTTAATATTTTTCTTTTTCTTATATTTATTTTCGAGAATAGCTTCGGAAACAACATCTTCAACATATTTTTGAATTGCTCTTTTCAAAGGTCTTGCTCCAAACTGCTTGTCTATTCCTTTTTCGATTAGTAAATCTTTCAATTCAGAGGTGAATTCAATCGTATATTCTAAATTCTTAAGTCTCTTTGTTAGCTTGTTTAGTTCAATATCTATGATTTCAATAATATCTTCTTTTTCAAGAGAACGGAAGAAAACAATATCATCAACCCTATTAAGAAACTCTGGAGAAAAGGTTTTGTTTATATCATTATCAATTATACTCTTTTCAATCTCTTCAATCTTACTTGTTATTGCTGTTGTTGAAAACCCTACTCCTATTCCAAAATCTCTTAATTTCCTACTTCCAACATTAGAGGTCATGATAATAATTGTGTTCTTAAAATCAACTCTTCTTCCAATTGAATCGGTTAGGTGACCATCATCCATAATCTGTAATAAGATGTTAAATACATCTGGATGTGCCTTTTCAATCTCATCAAACAATACAATTGAATATGGATGCATTCTAACTTTTTCGGTTAACTGTCCAGCCTCCTCATGACCAATATATCCTGGAGGAGAACCAATTATCCTCGAAACACTATGCTTTTCCATATACTCACTCATATCCAAACGGATTAAGTTGTTTTCTGAATCAAAAAGGTATTTAGCCAATTCTTTTGCCAAGTGAGTTTTACCTACGCCAGTTGGTCCAACAAAGATAAAAGAACCAATAGGACGATTTGGATCATTAATCCCTACCCTTGCTCTTCTTATTGCTTTAGAGATTTTAGAAACGGCTTCCTTTTGTCCAACAACACTTGATTTTAGTATGTCTTCCATTTTGAGTAGTTTTTTTGATTCATCAGAACTTATCTTCTGAATTTTCACTCCACTCATCATTGAAATAACATTTGCTATATCATCTTCTGAAACCTTAATATAATTATTCTCTATTTCTTTCTCCCAAAACTTATATCTAACAACTAAATCATCATTTAGCTCATCAATTTCATTCTTAAGTTGTTTTGCTTTTTCAAATTCTCTTTTAATAACAACTTCTTTCTTCTGAGCCTCAAGTTCATTAATTTTCTTTTCAGTAGTAACAAGATCTTGTGGAACTCTTAAGTCTTTCACATGTGCCCTTGCTCCCGCCTCATCTAATGCATCAATAGCTTTGTCGGGCAATTGTCTATCATTAATATATCTTTCAGAAAGAGTAACGCAAGCCTCAAGTGCCTTTAAATCATATCTCACCTTGTGATGCTCTTCATATTTAAACTTAATATTCTTAAGTATTGTTAGTGTTTCCTCAGATGTAGTAGGCTCTATCATTACCTTTTGAAACCTTCTTTCAAGGGCTCCATCTGCCTCAATGTTTTTCCTATATTCACTAAGGGTTGTTGCTCCAATACATTGTATTTCTCCCCTTGCTAAGGCTGGCTTGAATATGTTTGAAGCGTCTAGTGAACCTGATGCGTTTCCAGCTCCAACAATAGTATGTATCTCATCAATAAAAAGGATTATCTCTGGATTCTTCTCCAGCTCTGTTATAAGTCCTTTTAATCTTTCTTCAAACTGACCCCTATATTTTGTTCCAGCAACAACTGAGGCTAAGTCAAGGGTATAAATCTTTTTCTTATATAATGTGTAAGGGACATCCTTTGCTTGAATTCTAAGTGCTAACCCCTCAGCAATTGCACTCTTACCAACGCCTGGCTCACCTATTAAAATTGGGTTGTTCTTCTTCCTTCTTGATAGAATTTGTGCTATCCTCTCCATTTCAATCTCTCTTCCAACAATTGGGTCTATTAGTCCCATTTCGGCTTGCTCAGATAGGTTTTTACCAAAATTATCTAAGAACGGGGTTGGCTTCTTATCATTTTTTGATGAACCAACCTTTTTATATTTCTTCATAGGAGTTTTCCCTTCAAAAGCGAAATCATCCTGCGCATCGTCTATAAAAAAAGGATTATCGATTGGTTTAAACGTATTATCTGTTTCTTGGTCATCTTCCTCATCATCCTCTCCTAATTCATCATCACTATATGCCTCTGCTTGAGTTTTTATCCAAGAATGAATTATTTCGTAAGTTAAACCGTGACCAAAAAGAATATTTGCAACCAAGTTATTACCTTCTTTTAAGATTGCAGCCAAGAAATGTTCTGTCCCAATTTCCTCAACACCAATGTCTGTTGCTTCAAGAAATGATAGTTTAATTACTCTTTCTGTTTGTTTTAAAAGAGGGACATCTCTATCTTGATTAATAGTATTTAAAACATTTTGTTTTTGAAAAGTTTGTTCTATTTCTTTTTTTATAGACTGGGGATCAATATTAAAATCAGACAATATCTGCATTGCCTTACATTCTTTTTCACGTAATATACCCAGAAACAAATGCTCAACTCCGAAGAAATCACTCCTTAGTCTCATTGCCTCATCACTCCCTGCCTTTATAACGTTTTTTGCGTGCTCTGTTAATTTCGGATCCATAATTAAAATGTAAAATAAGACCAAAATTACTAAGATTATCTCTAATAATAGATGTTTAGACTATGTTAAATGAAAACAAAACTCAACAAACATAGTTTAAATCACTATAAATCAAAACTTAGAAGAGAAAATTATTTTATTATATATCTACTTTATTGTTTTTATCAAATAAAATGAGACAAAACCTATTTTACATACTTTCTCGATAATTAATCCTCTCAATTTAAGCAATTTATATAGTATAAATAATCATGAAATTCTTTCTTTGATTCAGCAAATTAGTTCTTTGATCTAATTTTTTGTTTCTTTGATTCAGTAAATCCTTTCTTTGATTCATTTTACCTGCTTTTGATATTCATTATTACTCTTTTCAAATAGTTTCTTTTTAGTTGCTTTGTCATCTGAGAAATAAAAACTAATTTTGCATATTATTATTGAACAAGTATTAAAAATATAAAAACAATTAGAAAATGGCAAAAGTTAAAGCTTTTAAGGGTTTACGCCCACCAGTAGAGATAGCTGCAGATTTGGCATCTCGCCCATATGATGTTCTAAATTCTGCTGAGGCAAGATTGGAAGCAAAAGGGAATGAGGTTTCTCTTCTTAGAGTTACCAAGGCAGAAATTGATTTACCAGCAGGAATTGATGAACATTCAAAAGAAGTATATGATAAAGTTGTTGAAAACTTCAATATGTTTAAAGATAAAGGTTGGTTAGTTCAAGATAACGAACCAAAACTTTATATCTATGCTCAAACAATGGATGGAAGAACACAATATGGTATTGTTGGATGTGCTCATATTGAAGACTATTTCAATAACGTTATCAAGAAACACGAACTAACTCGTAAGGATAAAGAAGATGATAGAATGATTCATGTTAACATTACAAGTGCTAACGTTGAACCTGTTTTCTTTGCATATCCTGCAAATAAGGAAATTGATCAAATAGTTTCTGATATTGTTAAGAACGAAAACCCTATTTATGATTTCATTGCTAAGGAAGACGGCTTTGGACATACTTTTTGGGTAATTAACGACCAAGCAAAGATAAAGAGAATTGAAGAGATATTTGAAAAAGATATTCCTGTTCTTTACGTTGCTGATGGTCACCACAGAACTGCTGCTGCTGCAAGAGTTGGTAGCGAAAGAAAAGCTGCAAATCCTAATCATACAGGAGATGAAGAATATAACTACTTTATGGCTGTTATCTTCCCAGACAACCAACTAAAGATTATTGATTATAATAGAGTTGTTAAAGACTTGAACGGATTAACTAATGAAGAATTTATTGCTAAATTAGAAAAGTCATTCGTTATTGAGAAAATGGGTAATAAAGTATATGAACCATCTTCTCTTCATGAGTTCAGTATGTATATGGATAAATATTGGTATAAACTAACTGCAAAACAAGGAACATATAACGATAATGACCCAATTGGGGTTTTAGACGTTACTATTCTTTCTGATTTAGTTTTAGATCAAATCCTTGACATCAAAGACCTAAGAACTTCAACAAGAATTGACTTTATTGGAGGAATTAGAGGATTTGGAGAATTAGAGAGAAGAGTTAATAGTGGAGAAATGAAAGTAGCATTTGCACTATATGCAGTTTCTATGCAACAATTAATAAATATTGCAGACAGTGGAAACATTATGCCTCCTAAAACAACTTGGTTTGAACCTAAACTTCGTTCTGGATTGGTTATTCACGCTTTAGACTAAACCATTCATAATTAATAAAAAGCATAGCCGTTATTGTTTCAATAGCGGCTTTTTTGTTTTTGATTAAATTATATTGGAAAAAGCTTGATTAATTTATTTTTTTTTAGTTACTTTGCATACTAATTGTTATAAATATTTTTTATCATGAAAAGAATTACAACCTTATCAATACTATTAATATTAATAATCCCATTTATATTTTCAAGCTGTGAACAGGAAGAAGAATTTGGTAAAGACTTTTGGGTAGGGATACCATCTTCGGGTACTTACTTTAAAATACAAGTCGATAATACAGTATGGGAGGGAAACATTGACAACTTCAAACAAATGTATGTAAAAACAGAACCTAATGGTAGTGATTATAAAACATTTGATTTTGTGGTATGCACAGATTTAGAAAATGGCATTAACGTAATTCAGAAAAAGGTATATATAAATGTAAAAGTAAATGATAATAATAACTTCTCCAACTATAGAGTAGAATATATTAAGGAAAAGTCTGGTCCTTATGGTGGACATTATAAATTTGATGAATGGATGGAATACAAGACAGGCTCGCTAAATATAATAAAGAAAGATGAAAGAAAAATGACAGCTAAATTTAGAGGGACACTAAAAGCTGCTAATAATTATAGAGAAGATGCTGATGTAATGATATATTTCCAAGAGTTCCCTATCAACCCAACATCTACAAGATAAACTCAAATTAAATCAACCAATTAATGGAAAACAAAAAAGAATTATCTACAATTATAGTCGGCTTATTAATAGCAATAAGTTTAATGTTTCTTGGTTATTTTATCTATAAAGGCTTAAAGTCATTTAGCGATAAAGATAGAGTTGTAACGGTTAAGGGCTTAGCAGAAAAAGAAATCAAAGCAACCGAAGCATATATAAACATCAAAGTATCTTCTTCAGGAGATAAACCTCAAGAAATTATATCAACTACCAATAAGAATATTGATAATATTTTGAGTTACTTAAAAGAAAAGGGATATAAAGAAAGTAATATAAAAACAGAGGAAGTAAGTATATATGATGGGAAAGAATATTATAGATATGATTATAACCTAAAGCAAAACATTAAGATTGATAGGTATAAAGCAACAAGAACAATTAGAATTACAATAAACGAAGTTGAAAAGGCAAGCACAATGAGTAATAATATTGACTTAGACCTTATCAGTAAAAACCTTTCATCAGATATTAATTGTGATTATAAATTCCCAGAACTTAATAGCGTTAAACCTGCCCTGATTGCAGAAAGCACAAAGAACGCTCGATTGTCAGGGGAACAGTTTTCAAATGATTCAAAGTCAAAACTTGGTAAGATTAAGACAGCCTCTCAGGGTCAAATTTCAATTGTAGGAACATACTACTATGAAGAAGAAGCAACATCTTCAGCTCCAAAAGAACCATATCTTCAAAAAGCAAGAGTTGTTAGTACAATTGTTTTCTTCTTAGAAGACTAAACTTCACAATAGATAATCAAACCAAATATAGATAACCCAGAACTGATATCCCAATTAAATACTAAACTATTGGAATATATATTTCTGTTCTAAGCTTTTTTGCATCAACCTTTTCTGCATTATTTAAATACTTCTCAAGCAAAGGAGCATTCCTTAACTTATAGTCTTTGTCAACCAAATACTCGTTATAAATTACATTATGAACATCTCTAAGGTTATCATAACTACCAGTATAATGAAACATTAGATACTTCCCACCCTCTATTTCCTTAATCTTTATTTCCTCACCATCTTCTGCTTCTTTATTTATTGTAACGCAAGCATCAAAACGACATTCCTGTGCATCAACATTTCTTGGGTCATCATAATAAATCCCCAAAAACTCCATCCTCATTCCAAAAAGTTTCTTTGCATTAATAAAAGCCCACATTTTTGACCAGCAAACACTATAATCTATATTACTATAATCCCCAACAACAGAATAAAAAGCAATCTTTCTTTTAGTTCTATCAATAAGCTTTGGAACCTTAATATCATATTCGGTGCTAATTCTATCTTTCTTTATATTCATATCCGTAAAATTTTTAAATTATATCAAACAATTAAGCCCTAATCCTTAGACAGTTTACAACAACTAAAATGGTCTTAACCATAGAACAAAGGTACACAAATAATCGATTTAAAAAATAAAAATTTATAATTAAAAAAATGAAATAAGCGAACCTTGTGAGATATTAAAAGAAATCGAGTAAATTTGCATTTATAAAATAATGGGATTATGGCATCGAGCTTAGAGTTTATGGAATATGTTTTTGAGAATATTAAAGGTATTGGAGATATAACATATAAAAAGATGTTTGGAGAGTATTGTGTTTATTATAAAGGTAAGGTTGTTGGCCTTGTTTGTGATAATCAGTTTGTGATTAAGAAAACAAGTATTGGAAAGACTTTACTTCCTGATAATGATGAAATTCCTCCTTATGAGGGCGGGAAACCTTGCATTTTGATTGAAAACTTAAATGATAAAGCTCTTTTGAAGGAAGTTATACAAAAAACATACAATGAGCTGCCTGAGCCAAAACTAAAGAACAAAAAAATAAAAGAATAAATAATATGGAAAACTGGGCTAATGAACTGCCTTTTATGGCGATAACTATTTCAGATAAAGAAGGTAAGATAATTGAAATGAATGATAGAAGTGCTATGACATTTCAAAAATCGGGCGGAAGAGAATTAATTGGCAGAGAACTTATGGATTGTCATAAGGAAAAGGCTCAAGGCATGATTAGGGAGATGATGGAAAGTCCTAAAACTAATGCTTACACGATTGAAAAGGAAGGTTTGAAAAAACTAATCTATCAAACACCTTGGTATATTGATGGGGAATTTGGTGGATTGGCTGAGTTTTCTATTGTTCTTCCTAACGATATGCCTCATTACGTTAGAAGTTAATCAATTACAAGTCCTGTCTTTTAAAAAACAATGTTTTTTCTGCTTTCGAACAAAGAACATAATTTTTTGAACTAAGATATTGAGCTACTTCACTATTTAATGAAGTGCTAACATCATTTGCAGTAATTAATGATTCAATCGCAATTATTTTTGGTTTGTATTTATCCCAATTATTAGACTCCAAAACCTCTAAATCAAGACCCTCTACGTCAACTGACATAAAATCTATATTCTCAATATTTGAAGGCATGTATTTATCTAAGATTTCTGAAAGTGGAAAAGCTTCTAATTCGTATATTTTTTTAGTTACTCCCCTTTCTTTTGCCAATTCTTCAGAAAATGTGTTTAATGCTGATTCATTAAAAGTATAGAAAGGTATTTTTTTCTTTTCCTTTGCTATTGGGATTTCAATGTTAATATCTTTTTTACGATACTTATTAAACAAAACCATACTTCCTGGCATTGCATCAATATTAATTCCTCTCCACCCTTTTAAATAAAAACTAAAAGTATTTGAGAAACGAAATGGATGATGTGCTCCAATATCTAAAAAAAATCCATTTGCTGTGCCTTCTAATAACTTCCCTAATATCATATCCTCCCCTTCTTGAGAAAAAGATGTTTTAGCAAAGCCTAAAAAATTGCTATTTCTTAAAGCTTTATCCTGAAACTTAGAGGGTAATAAGTTTAAAAATTCATTTTTTAAATATCTAATGATTCCTGCCATACTGCTATTTTTTTTTATTTTAATATGCAAATATACAAAATTAATTATATCTGATTCCATTATTTCTTTATTCTTTACTATCTTTATTGAAATAAATTTTATTTAATGATTTCATAATTGCATATTTTTTTGAATAAACTATGATAGGAAATGAAAATTTGAAATTTACTCTTTTCTATATATAATTTTCAAACAATATAAAGTTGCTATAAGGGAAGTGTAAATGAAACGCTGTTTCAGAGAATTAGATCAAAGAAAGAATTTGCTGAATCAAAGAAAGAATTTCTCGAATCACTGATTAAAAAGACTAAGGTTTTGAGATGTTATTTTCTTATACTTAAAATAGCTTCTTTCATCTCAATCATCTCTTCATCCATTAGTTTACGAATTGCTGGGATAACGATTTCCTTGGGACCAAAACTTAAATTATTTGCAAAAAAAGTTATGTGCCTTGGTGAATTTTCCAGTTCATCTAAGATTTGCTGATAAAGAGGTTCTATTTTCTGTTTATGTCTTTCTGCAATACAAAAATCACATTTATTGCATTTTGATGACTCAATATCAAAGTATCTTAAAACATAAGCCTCTCTACATTCCTGTGATTGAATATATGAGATTAGGTCTTCGGACTTTTTAAAATTAGTTTCTTTAATTTGATAGTATTGTTCTTGAGAAAGATCAAAATTGTCATTTGATAATCTATTCTGAGTAAATATAACTTGAGGTTGAGATGATTTTGGATCGTAGAATAGAATATTATATTTCTCTAACTTCATTAGGGACTTATATATATTTGCCTCTGTGTCGTAGCATATTTTTGCAAGATTTTTCTCGTCAATATTTACAAAATCAGTCATTATTCCTGGATAATTTCTTCTTAGGGCTTCAATTAAAGGAAAATACTGAGGATATTCTAACGTAAATTTATAGAGCGGTTCTATCTCAAGACTAATAAATATTTTTGAAAGAGGATTTCTGTTTTCAACCGTCTCAATAAGACCAGAACTTTCAAGTATTCTCATCGAGTTAAAAACTAAATAAGGATCAAAATTATAGTTCTGAGAAAAGTTTATAATATCAAAATCAAATCTAATTTCCTTACCTGTTCCTGATGCTATTTTATAGTAATTACCTAAGGCATTATAGATATTTTGTATGAACTTCTTTTCAGGGAAGCTTGATTCAATGGACCTTCTAAGCCTTAGGATATCTTTTTGATTATATAATAAAACCCCATAAGCCTGTGCTCCATTCCTGCCTGCCCTTCCAACCTCTTGAACATAAGACTCTATGCTCTCTGGAAGGTCATAATGAATTACATAGCTAACATTTTGCTTATCAATTCCCATTCCAAAAGCTGTAGTTGCAACCATAACATCAATTTCATCGTCTTGCCACTTTTCTTGATGATACTTTCTAATAGGCATTGTTAGTCCTGCATGATAGGCAGCAGCTCTTACTCCAATAGAATTTAGGGTTTGTGATAATTCAATAGTTCTTTTTCTCGAACGAACATAGATAAGACCAGTCCCTCCTACATTTTCAGCTATAGTTTTTATTCTTGTAATCTTATCTTCTTCTTTGAAAACGGTGTAGGAAAGATTAGGACGTTTAAAACTTGACCTTACGCAATTTTTATCCTTAAAAAGCAGTTTTTCTTGAATATCATCAATAACATTATTTGTTGCAGTAGCAGTGAGAGCAAGAATAGGAACATCTTGATGGTATTGTCTTAAAGTAGCTATATTTAAGAAAGCAGGTCTAAAATCATATCCCCATTTAGAGATGCAATGAGCCTCATCAACAGCAATTAGGTTGACTTTCATCTTTTCAAAATAGGAGATAAAAAGATTTGAAGCAACTCTCTCAGGAGAAATATATAAGATTTTCACCCTGCCATAAAGACAGTTATTTAGTGCTAATTCAATTTCTTGATTACTTAGTCCAGAATAAATTGCCCTAACCTTAATGCCTTTTTCTTTCAAAGCTTTTTCTTGGTCAATCATTAGAGCAATTAAAGGAGAAACTACAATGGTTATTCCTGGACTTAAAAGAGCTGGCAACTGATAGCATAGTGATTTACCTGCACCTGTTGGCATAAGACCAAGTGTATCTTTATTTAATAGAACTGAGGATATGATAGCTTCTTGATTATATATGAAACTATCATATCCCCAGTATTTTTTTAGGACTTCTTTTATTTTTTCAGAGCTAACCATTAATAGGTAAATGGCGATTTAAAGTCTTTAAATAAAGGTCCTATCTTATCTTTTTCAGAAAGGATTGGATTTTCAATATCCCACTTCACTCCTATTGTTTCATCTGACCATAATAATGACCCTTCGGATTCTTTATTATAGTAGTTGGTACATTTATATGAAAATATTGTATCATCTTCCAAGGTTAAGAAACCATGAGCAAAACCTTCTGGAATATAGAACATTCTTTTAGAAATGGCATCTAATTCAACGGCATGATATTGTCCATAAGTTGGAGAACCATTTCTAATATCAACAGCAACATCTAAGACTTTTCCTTGTATAACCCTAACAAGTTTTCCTTGTGCAAAAGGAGGTTTTTGAAAATGAAGACCTCTTAAAACGTTTTTCCCAGACTTTGATTCGTTATCTTGAACAAATAACATATTCATATTATTATTGAAATAACGTTCTTGGTTATAAGATTCAAAGAAGTATCCTCTTTGATCGTTAAACACATTTGGTTCAATAACTAAAAGGTCTGGTATTGGAGTTTTTATTATTTTCATATCTTTTTATCCGTGAATTGCTTTTGAATAAGCTGCTTCAATTGCTTCCATCATTGCCTCTGACATTGTTGGGTGAGGATGAACTGCATCAATTATATGGTGAGCAGTTATTTTGTTTTCTCTTGCAACAACAGCCTCAGCAATCATTTCAGTAACATTATCCCCTATCATGTGGCAACCAATAAGCTCATCAGTCTTGGAATCAATAATTACTTTTACAAAACCTTCTCTGTTTCCACTTGCAGAAGCCTTACCTGATGCCATATACATAAATTTACCAACCTTAAAATCTAATTCTGCTTCTTTTGCCTTTTCTTCGGTTAAACCAACAGATGCAATTTCGGGAGTGGTATATGTGCAACCAGGAATATTATTATAGCTAATTGGTTTTGGATTTAAACCATGAATAGCTTCAATGCATATAATAGCCTCTTTTGAAGAAACGTGAGCAAGAGCAGGCCCGTGAACAATATCTCCAATTGCATAAATGCCTTCAATATTTGTTTTATAGAAATCATCAACAACAACCTTTGAACGGTCTGTTTTTACTCCTACCTCTTCTAAGCCTATGTTTTCAATATTAGTTGAGACTCCAACTGCAGAAAGTACAATGTCAGCCTCAATAATATCCTCGCCTTTCTTTCCTTTAATACTCACCTTGCATTTATCACCACTTGTATCAACTGATTCAACAGAAGTAGAGGTATATATTTTCATTCCACTTTTCTTAAATGCACGTTGAAGAGTTGAAGAGACTTCTTTATCTTCATTTGGAACAATACTTGGCATAAACTCAACAAGGGTTACTTGTGTTCCCATTGACTGGTAGAAATGTGCAAACTCACTTCCAATTGCACCAGAACCAACAACAACCATTGATTGAGGCTGCTCTCTTAGTGTCATTGCTTGACGATATCCAATAATTTTCTTTCCGTCTTGTGGAAGATTTGGAAGTTCACGTGAACGAGTACCTGTTGCTAAAATAACATGATCAGCCTCATAAACCTTGGTTTCTCCAGTTTTCAATCTGACTTCAAGTTTTTTACCACTAAGAAGTTTACCATCTCCTTCTATAACCTCAATTTTATACTTTTTCATTAGAAATTCAACTCCCTTACTCATATTATCAGCGACTGTCCTACTGCGATTTACAATTGCATCCATATTAGGCTTAGCTACTCCTTCCAATTCTATTCCATAATCTTCACTATGTTTAAGATAATTGTAAACTTGAGCTGATTTTAAGAGGGCTTTTGTTGGAATACATCCCCAGTTTAAACAAATACCACCTAGTTTTTCTCTTTCAACAATTGCAGTTGAATATCCTAATTGTGCTGCACGAACTGCTGCAACGTATCCGCCAGGACCTGATCCTAATATTATTATATCAAATTTCATTTCAATTTATTTTTAATTATTCATGTACTTTTTCAACTGCCTCAGTTACATTAATTGCATAGTCAGCTAATTTTTCACATTGAGCATAAAGACTACTGTATGAAATACCTGTTTGGTATGGATATTTCTTCTTTTTAATCGCCTCAGTATGTTCGTCTCTTAAATTATCTCTATATTGATTAATCCTTGTTTCAAGTTCGTTTGCATTATCTGCAGTAATTTCAACATAATTTGATTGTAAATTCTCATCCATTAAGACTAATGCTTCACGTACATAATCAAACATTATACCCAATTTTTCAGTTAAGTCTTGCTCAAAAACTATACCTGATCTCTTTTTAGAATCTATGGTTATTGCAATTTGATTACAACTATCGCCAATACTTTCAAGATTATCGACAATTCTAAGCATAGAACCAATATATAATGAAGCCCTATGACTTAAATCATGTTCTGAAGCTTTTGTTAAATAATTTGCAATCTCAACTTCCATCCTATCGGTTATTTCCTCATACTTTAAAACTCTTTCAAAAATCTCTTTAAACTTCTTATCATCATCAGTTTTAATTAAAACAGGAAGCATGTCAAACATTTTCAATACCCTTTTAGAGAAAGTTTCAATCTCTCTTTTTGCAGGTTCAATTGTTAGTTCACCAGCTGACATATAACCTGAAGGGATAAATTTCAAACGGAACTCCTCGTCAGCATCCTTATGAATTGGAACCAATCTTTCAACAATCTTTATAATTTGAGGTATAAACCAAACTAACATTATAGAATTAGAGATATTGAAGAAACTATGAAAAATTGCAAGTGCGATAGGGATTGAAGTTACATTCGCAAATGGAGATCCAGAACCTATTAGAACTGAAAACTTATCAATACCATAAAGAACTGGATTGAAAAGAAGTAATATCCATATGACACCTATAACATTAAAAATCAAATGGGCTCTAGCGGCTTGTCTTGCAGTTTTGTTGGCTACGGAGGCAGCGAGATTAGCTGTTATTGTTGTTCCAATATTCTCCCCCAAAACCAAAGCTGCACCCATCCTAAAATCGATTAGACCAGTTAAGCACATTACAAGAGTGACTGCCATCATAGCTGAAGAGGATTGAATTACGAAAGTTAGAATTGTACCTATGAGAACAAATAGTAATATGGATAAAAACCCATAATTAGACATATTGGCAATAAATTCTAAAACTCCAATATATTTAGCTTCTGTGAAGTCAGGGACATTACTTGTTAGCATTTGCAGGCCTAAAAACAAAAGACCAAAACCAATTAGAAAATGTCCTAAATTTTCTTTCGATTTAACAAATAATAAAGGAGTTGCAACTGCAATGATTGGAAGAATATATTCAGAAATATTAAATTTGAAGCCAAGTAAAGCAACAACCCAAGCTGTAACTGTAGTCCCTATATTTGCACCCATAATAACAGAAACTGCACCTGCTAAGGTTAGAGCGCCAGCATTTACAAAGCTAACAACCATTACTGTAGTGGCTGATGAGGATTGAATAATTGTTGTTATTCCCATTCCTGTTAATATCCCTCTAAATCGGTTTGCGGTCATTTTAGAAAGAAAGTTTCTTAGCTTATCACCAGTCATTCTTTGCAAAGAATCACTCATTGTTTTCATCCCATAAAGGAACAAACCCAATCCTCCTAAGAATGTTAATATCTGAAATGTTATATTCATTTTTTATTTTTTCATGTTTAAAACTCTGCAAAAGTAATGATTTCTGATATAATTCCCAATTATATATAAAAGAAAAAAGACTATACACTAATGCATAATCTTTTAACTAACCATTTTAATTTGCTATTCTTTTTTCAAGGTCATCAACCCATGCTTTATATTTTTTATCAGTATTGTAAAGATTCTTTACAGCCTTACAAGCATGAAGAACTGTTGCGTGGTCTTTATTTCCACATTTGGTTCCAATAATAGCTAATGAGTTTTTAGTATGTTTCTTAGAAAAATACATTGCTAACTGCCTAGCTTGAACAATCTCTCTTTTTCTTGTTAAGGATTGTATTTTTGCAATTGGAATATTAAAATAATCAAATACTACTTTTTGAATATATTCAATAGAAACCTCTCTAACATTAGTTCTAATGAATTTGTCAATCATTTCAGAAGCAAGGTCTATTGTAATTGTTTTTTTATTGAAAGAAGATTGAGCTAAAAGAGAAATTAATGCCCCTTCCAACTCCCTAACACTTGTACTGATATTATATGCAAGATATTCAATAATGTCTTCTTCCATCTCAATACCATCTTTATATAGTTTACTTTTTAAGATTTTTATTTTAGTGTTTGTATCTGGAGATTGAAGATCGGCACTAAGTCCCCATTTTAAACGGGAAATAACTCTTTGTTCGAAATCGCATAACTCTGCAGGGGTTTTGTCAGAAGTAATAATTATTTGTTTGCCAGAGGTGTGAAGAGTATTAAATATTTGGAAGAATATGTCTTGTGTTCCATTTTTCTTTGCGAAGATTTGAATATCGTCAATAATTAATAGGTCTATCATCTGATAGAATTGAAGAAAATCATTTCGTGAATTATTCTTGCAAGAATCTGTGTATTGATGAACGAATTGCTCAGCAGAAACATAAAGTACTATTTTGTCAGGGAAATTCTTTTTTGTTTCAAGCCCAATTGCATGTGCAAGATGAGTCTTTCCTAATCCAACACCAGAGTATATGAAGAAAGGATTGAAAGAAGTTTTTCCAGGATTTTGAGAAATAGCATAACCAGCGCTTCGAGCCAAACGATTGCAATCTCCTTCAATAAAATTATCAAATGAAAGAGTTTCATTAAGCTGAGAATTAATTTTAATCTTCTTTAAACCAGGAAGAATAAAAGGATTAGGGAAATCTTTAGTTGGACTAGAATTGATATTTAATGGAACATTTACAGGATAATTTGCAGTTGTATATTTATCTTCAGATGGTTGAATCGAAGCATAGTGTGATTGAGAGTCTAAAACTATACTATATTGAAGCATTGCACCCTTGCCAATTTCTCTTCTTATTGTTTTTTTAAGAAGGTTAACATAGTGTTCTTCTAAGAATTCACAAAAATATTGACTAGGCACTTGAATTGTCAATACATTACTTTCGAGTTTTAGTGGACGAATTGGTTCGAACCAAGTTTTGTATAGGAATTCATTCCCCAGATTATCTTTAATAATCTGTAAACAATTATTCCATACTTCGTCATGTCCTTTTTGCATTGTAGTTTTGTTAAAAATAATGGTAAATAATATATGTATAAACAGTAATCTAATTTGTTTTTCAAAATTATATATTATCGCTTACAAATAAATTTTTATTTACTCTTGATTTATTCAGATGAATTGCATAAGGACTTATTCATGTCGATTATCCTCAAAAAGGATAATGCATCAAATATATGCAAGTATAGATAGTTATCAACAGTTTTATCAACAGCTCTAATTTGTGGTGGAATGTAATAATTTATTCTGAATAAAAAAAATTAATTACTATAAATTTTAAACTTCTTTTCAACAAAAGAAACTAACAAACCCTATAAGAATAAAGAGAATTAGAAAAAACTCCTCTTGCCAAACTTAATATTTGTCAAATAAGTTTAAAAACATTTTCCTTTACTCTATTCTTAAAAACACAATACTAACTCCTTCTATTAAATTTAGACTATCAACCACTCTTATTGAATTTGATTTTCTAACCGCAAACTCTAAATAACAATCATTCTCAAACCTATGATTCATTTGCCTAAGTTCATTTTCTTTCATAACCCTCATAACATCATTCATAAGAATATAATCAAAGCTAATGCCATAAACTTCATCAACAGTTTTCTCAATAATGATTGCGTTTTCCAAAGCATCAAGTGCTGCTTGCTTATAGGCTTGAATTAATCCTCCGATTCCCAGCTTCACTCCCCCAAAATACCTAACAACTACAACTAATACATTTGTTAAATCCTTAGAAAGTAACTGACCATAAATTGGCTTTCCTCCGGTTGAAGAGGGTTCACCATCATCATTCATTCTAAAAATAGATTTATCGTGACCTAAAATATAAGCATAGCAATGATGACGAGCATCAAAATATTCTTTCTTAATATCTTTTATTATATCCTTAATCTCATCCATATCTCTAACAGGAAAAGCAAGAGAAATAAACTTACTACCTTTTTCTTTATATATGCCCTCAGACCTCTCTTCAATTGTAAGGAATGTATCATCAAACATAAAAACTAAATATTAATGTATTTCTCTATAAAATCCTCTCCAAATAAAATCTTTTCCATTGGCTTTCCTTCCAACATATTCTTAGGAGAAAGAAGACCCTTGATAAAAAACCTATTACCAACTAAAACATTAGCCTCATCCCAAAGATTTTTATTAATAAATTCAATCAAACTAAATCTACCTCCCTCAACAATCAGTGAAGAAGCTTTTATTTCTCTATATATATAATGTATAATTTGATCAAGAACATCTTTTTCAAAATCGAGCTTAACATAAAAAGTTTCACCATCAAGTAAATCCTTCTTTGCATTGAAAACAATAGTCTTTTGAGTATTATCCATAAAAAAGCTATCCTTTGGAATGCTTAACTCCTTATCAATAGTCATGCGAATAGGATTTCTTCCATAATAATGGCGAACATTAAGCCGAGGATTATCATTTATTATAGTATTCTTGCCTACAAATATGCAATCCTCAATAGACCTTTGCTTGTGAACCCATAGTTTTAGAGCATCATTAGTAATCCAATAAGGTTCAATACAGCCCTCTCTTCTATCAATATCCATAAACCCATCCAATGTTTGAGCCCATTTTAAAATGATATAAGGACGATTTTTCTCATGCCTTGAAAGAAACCTTTTATTTAATTCCCTACCTTCTTTTTCTAAAACTCCAGTTATAACCTCTATTCCTGCTTCTCTCAAAATCTTAATCCCTCCACCAAAAACCTTAGGATTTGGATCAGTATTCGATAGAACAACTTTTCTAATTCCACTGCTAACAATTAAATCAGCACAAGGTGGAGTTTTTCCAAAATGTGAACAAGGTTCAAGATTAACATATAGAACAGAATCTTTTAGCAAAGTCTTATCCTCAACAGAATTAATAGCATTTGGTTCAGCATGAGGCAAACCATAAGCCTTATGATAACCCTCACCAATAATTTCATCCTTATAAACAACCAAAGCTCCAACCATTGGATTAGGACTAACATTCCCTGCTCCCAAAGCAGCCAGTTCAAAACACCTTCTAATAAATAGTTCTTCTTTCATAGTATAGTAATAAGTTTACAAATTTAAGCATTTTTCCCAAAATAGGAAGAAGTAAAATCAGCGATAATTAAAATTGTGTATATCTTTGCAAAAAAATAGGAGATGAGGATAGCTTCAAATAGGATTAGAGATATAAAAACATTTGCTCAAAAGGAGTTAAAGGATATTTATTCTGAAAAAGAAATAAGGTCTATGATTATTCTTTTAATAGAGCACTTCACAGGAATTAACTCAATAGAACAAAGCATTGAACCTCAATCTACGGTTTTAGAATCTGACCTTCTTAAACTAAACTTTGCAATTAAAGATCTAAAGAAAGAAAAGCCTATTCAATATATTATAGGGAAAACTAACTTCTTTGATTTAGAGATTCTTCTTAATCAAAAAGTGCTAATCCCAAGACCAGAAACAGAAGAGTTAGTTGATTTAATAATTAATGAGAATAAAGATAGAAAAGACCTTATGATTGCTGACTTAGGCTGTGGAAGTGGCGCAATTGCATTAGCCCTAAAAAGCAAAATGCCGCAAAGTAAGATATATGCTTTTGATATAGAAGATGATGCTATTGAACAAACAAAGGAAAACTCTATAAGACTAAATTTAGAAATTGAAATTCAGAAAAAAGACATCCTAAACCCTTTGTTCACAAACATAGAGTTTGATATAATCATTTCTAATCCTCCTTATGTTATGGAAAGCGAAAAGCCTTTGATGAAAAACAACGTTCTAAACTACGAACCACACAAAGCTCTATTTGTAGAGAACAATGATGCATTAATTTTCTATAAATCAATAGCTGAGTTTGCAAAGACTAACCTAAAATCTAAAGGAAAAATATATCTTGAAATTAATGAAAACTTAGCGAAGGAAACAGCTAAATTGTTTTCTCAACTAAATCCCGAAATAAGAAAAGACTTATTCGGAAGAGATAGGTTTATAATTGCCTCTAAGCCATAAACCAATAACCCGAATAAGTCTTTAAAAGAAAACTTATATACTAGTAATCAATACTTTTAATTAACAATTAACTTCTTTGTTTGAGAGAATTTGCCATTTCTGAGGTTGATAAAATAAGTTCCTTTCTTAAATGAAGAAACATCAATCCCCACTTCTAACTTATTCCCAACAGGTTTTTCAACAATTCGTTTTATCTCTCTTGATTGAATATCATAAATACTTATTTCTATCTCTCCCTCAACCCCAATTAAGCTAATGATAGTCTTTTCATTGGTTGGATTAGGATAAACCATTAAACTCATTCCGTTATCAACAACATTTGAAGGCAGTGAAACTACGATTGATCTTAAGGAATAGAAGTATTGATTTGTATCATAAGACCATGAAATCCCATCTAAACTATGATTAGTTGCTTGAATATCATATTTAAGCATATGGGAATAGTTCTCGAAATAAATAAGGTTGTAGTTTGCTGGACTTGATTTTGGTTTCAAAAGCTGATCAGATGAGTAATCATAGTCAAAAGCATGAATTACTTTTTGACTACACAACCAAGCCTCATTATAGAACAAATAAGTTGCAGCAAGCACTTGATTTGCATAACTATCGTAATAGAAAGAATCAATATTATGAAGATTCCATTCATCATTACCATACATATAAGTATGTTGTGATAATTTTAAATTGCTACTATTATAAGATATTTCGATTTTATTATAAGGTGTCCAACCTGTGCTATAATAATAACTATAGCTTTCCAGCATCTGTTCGGTCAATAAGTTATCTGAATTATAAGTAAAGTATGTTTTAGTTCCATAAACCACAGCTGCAGTATCGTTATAGCTTTCGTATAAAGAATATGTTTTGTTATTATTCTGATCGTATGTATTTGTAGTTTGACTTCCTATATACTCATTAAGACCATCACTACTATAATAATAGATATTTTCATTAGTTACTAAATTATCAGCATTATAGATAAAATCTGTTTTAGCAGAAAGAATCCAAGCATTACTATCCTCATTGAAGAAAGAACTAATTTGTCTTGTTTTCAAATCATTAGTATATTCATAGTTCATTTTCATATTATCAATCCAAACATTATCAATATTAATGCTCATAATATCTTGAACAAGCCTACGATTATTATCATAAGTATATACAGTTAACTCGTGAGGCAAAAAATAATTAGAATCATAATTCCAAATATGGAAAAGTGAACTAAGGAGTAAGCTATCCTGATTATAGGTATTAACAATCTTATGAAAGACATCTTTCATTAAAATAAGATTTCCCCTTTCGTCATAACCAAAAACAGAGGGTTCATTTGGAGCTAAAAAATGCACTATACTATCTAAAGCCATAAGTTGCAGTGTGCTTTTAGAGGATGATTTCGACTCCTGCTTCCCAACAATAGTTTGAGAAAACGTATTTTGTATCCCGAATAAAATGAAAAACAAAATAAAATAATAAGACTTTTTCATAATAGAAAATTTAGTTTATAATGTGCAAATATAATCAATTATATAGCTAAAACCTATAATATCACTTGTTTTTTGTCTAAAAATATTTTAAAACATTTACGAATAAGTTTTTTTAATATCTACAAAAACACAATCTAACCAAAATAGAAAACCTCCTAAACAAAGCACCGTAATAATTGCATTTTAGTTCAGTCACATGTTTTCAAATCTTTATTTACATCATTACCCACATTTATATTGTATTCTTTGTATCTTTGCAAAGAATTTTTCATGCGTTTGGCGGGGTTATTTATTATAAATAATTCTGCCAAACGCTTTTTATTGAGAAAGATAACTATTAATAAATAAATACACAACAAAGAAAAAATGAGTCAAGAAAACGTTTTCACAGTTAAAAACCAAGTAGCTGACCCTACTACATTAGGTCTTTTTGGTTTAGCATTAGTAACCTTGGTTGCGGCTTCAAACAAATTAGGACTAACCTCAGATGTGTCTGGCATTATCCCTTGGGCAATACTCATAGGCGGTATAGCTCAATTAATTGCCAGCATTTTTGACTTCAAACACAATAATTTATTTGGAGCAACAGCCTTTTCTGCCTATGGACTATTTTGGATAGCAGTATCCTTCACTTGGATGATAAAGTTTGGACTTTTTGGAGAGCCAATGAAAGAAGCATTAGATATGGGACAGTTTGGATTTGCCCTTCTTGGATTCTTTATCTTCTCACTATTTATGACAGTCTCAACCCTAAAGATGAACCCTGTGATGCTAATATTGATGCTGTTTATTGACCTCCTTCTTTTTGCACTAATGATGTACACCTTCACCCATTCTCACACTTGGGGCTTTGTTGCAGGAATTGCAGAGGCAGCAACCTCATTATTATCTTTTTATATGATGGGAGCAAAATACCTTAATACCTTCTTTGGCAAAACAATAATACCAGTAGGAAAACCGCTTATTTAAACAAGTTCTATTCTATAAAGAATAAGTTTTACAATACCTTGAATTATTTTATTGATTCAAGGTATTATTTTTATAACCTGCCACCATACCATAAGTAACCTGCCACCTTACTCGAGTAACCAGGCACCTTACTATGAGTAACCTGCCACCTTACTCAATTTATTCTTTGTTTTATAAAGTTAACGCTTTGATTTAAAAGATTAATTCGCTATAAAAAGAAGAAGACAAAAGCAATAAAACAAATAAAAATGTAATATACTTAAAAAAAACATTATATTTGTCGATTAATATAAGTCTTTTTCATTCGATTAGTTTGAACGAAAATTATATTAATATGGTTTTGAAGTAATTTAATTCAAGGCTTTTAAGAGGATAGATTATTTTTTAAACATGAGCATTATGAGAAAATATTACTACTTTATTTCGTTGATTTTATTTGCTATACTACTAAATGGGTGTTCAAGTCCATTATTTTATCAAGTTTATGACACAACATTGTCTGATAACATGCAAATAAAGGAAGGACAAATTTATTATGAAGATGAAAATTGTCAAATCACTTATAATCTATGGGGAGACAAAGGAGTTATAGGCTTTGCTTTTTACAATAAGACCGATTATAATATATATCTAAACTTAGAAGAATGTTTTTTCGTAAAGAATGGTGTAGCTTATGATTACTATCAAAATAAGATATTAGGATTCCCCAAAGCCAATGTTTCTTCTACTAATAATAACAACAAACAGTTAAATTATATAAAAACCTCTCATTTTCAAGCTATCAACTCCTATCAATCTAATAATTCGAATGTATACAAGATGGAGAAAAAAGTAATATGTATTCCTTCTCAAACCTTGAAATATATTAATGAATACAGTGTAGTTGATGAACTCTATCGCAGCTGCAACCTTTATAGATTTCCTGACGAAAAACCAAGTAGAAAATTCAAAAACAAAGAAGAGTTCACAGATGAAAACTCTCCTCTTAAGTTTGGAAATATAATAACTTATTCTTTGGACGATAAGCTCAAATCAAGCATTAAAGTAGATAATATCTTTATAGTAAAAACAATATCAAATTATAGATCAGTTGACATTCTTAAATCGGAACAAGTAAAATTCTGCAACGAGGTATCCCCTATTCCTAATACTATAATGGTATTCACTAATTCAATAAACGCAGCTAATAAATTCTATATCCAATACACCAAGACACTAAGAGATCAGTTCACGCATTAATCCTTATTGTATAATAAAACTAAATAGGGTGTGCTAATTAGAAAAAGCACACCCTATTTTATTATATAAGAAACTTAGTGATTATCCCATAAATGGATAGCGATAATCTGTTACTGCTAATAATGTTTCTTTCACACATCTTGGACTTAACCAGCGATAAAGATTTAGTTCAGAACCTGCCTTATCGTTAGTTCCTGATTTCCTTGCTCCACCAAATGGTTGATTGCCTACAACTGCTCCTGTTGGTTTGTCGTTGATGTAGAAATTACCTGCTGAGTAGCGAAGTTTATCAAGTGCAATATCAATTGCATAACGGTCTTTTGAGAAAATAGATCCAGTTAATGCAAATGGAGATGTAGTATTACAAAGGTCAAGAGTTTCTTCATATTTTTCTCCATCATAAAGATAAACAGTGAATACTGGACCAAAGAGTTCAGTTTCCATTGTTTCATACTTAGGATTAGTTGTAACTATTATTGTTGGTTCAATGAAGTATCCCTTTGTCTTATCTCCATTTCCTCCAACAACTATCTTTGCCTCTGAGGATTGTTTTGCTCTATCAACATATTTCATTATAGTGTCAAATGCTTTCTCATCAATAACCGCATTAACATAATTGCTCATCTCTCTAACGCATCCTACTTTTATTTCAGAAGTCATTTCTTTGATGAATTTAAGAGTTTCGTCCCAAATAGCAATAGGCACATATCCTCTTGATGCAGCTGAACATTTCTGTCCTTGATATTCAAATGCACCTCTAACAATAGCAACAGCTAAGTCTTTTGGTTCTGTTGTTTTATGAGCGAAGATAAAGTCTTTTCCTCCTGTTTCACCAACAATCTTTGGGTAGGTTAGGTAGTTATTAACATTATCACCTATTTGTTTCCAGAAATTATTAAATGTTGTTGTTGAACCTGTGAAATGTATTCCTGCTAAGTGTTTAGAAGCAAAGCAAACATCTGATATGACAGCACCTGAGCCTGGAACAAAATTAATTACTCCATCAGGAACACCTGCTTCCTTAAACAGTTTCATTAAATAATAGTTAGAAAGAATAGCTGTTGTAGCTGGTTTCCAAACCGTAACATTACCCATAATAACAGGTGCAATGTTTAAGTTACAAGCAATTGCAGTAAAGTTAAATGGAGAGATTGCATAAACAAAACCCTCAAGTGGACGATATTCTAAACGATTAATTGCAGTATTGTCGCTCATTGGTTGTTGAGCATATATTTTTGATGCATAGTAAGCATTGAAACGAAGGAAGTCAATAGCCTCACATGCTGCGTCAATTTCTGCTTGGAAAGGATTCTTTGCCTGTCCCAACATTGTTGATGCATTTATTAAATTACGATATTTCTTTGATAACAATTCTGCTACCTTCAACATAATGGAGCATCTTTCAATCCAATGAAGATTTGCCCATTGATACTGAGCCTTAAGAGCAGCCTCAATTGCCATCTCAACAACCTCTGGAGTTGCCATATGATAAGTTGCCAAAACATGATTATGCTCCGTTGGCATAACAACCTTACCCATTTTTCCTGTCCTTACTTCTTTCCCACCAATAATTAAAGGAATTTCAATGGTTGTGTTGTACTGTCTGTCAAGTTCAATCGCTAACGATTCCCTTTCAGGAGAATTTGGAGCATAACCCATAACCACTTCGTTTTTGGGCCTTTCAAAAAAGAATGTTGTGTTGTTCATAATATAATAATTTTAAATGATTAATACTGTCTTTTAGCTTAAAAACTAAAATTCAATTCTGCAAATATATATTTTGTTTTTGGTATTTACAAATTTATCATTACTTTTGTAATACTTTAGAAAGACAAGAAATGAATAAAGAACTAAGTGAAATATCCTCCGAAATTAATGCTGATGAAATTACAATCATCGGTATCTCAACCTCTGTAGCAGGATTTACATTAGTGCAACAAATAAACTCCCTATTCCAAACCAAACTCAAACTCTTCAGAGATTTTGAAACCTTCGACAAAGAAACTCAGCAAATAGCCTATTTCAAAAACTATTACTACTATAACACAACATATAGATTAAAGAATTTCCTTCTATCTAACAAAAACGATGAAAACTTAATATTGGTTAAGGATAAGAGGTTGTTAAAAGAGAAAAAGTCATTCGATTATGTCTATATTTTGATAGGTAGAGATCACAATCGTCATGCAGAAAAACTTATAGAGTCTATCAAAAGTATTCCAAATATATCTCTTGTTAGAACAATCTACCCTCCAGAAGTAGAAACTGCTCAACCTTCACCAAACCAAAAAACAAAGGTGTTGTCATTAAATCTTTTTGAAGACAATTTAGAAAATAAAAACATTAGTAAAACCACAAAAAAAACAAAGAAAGATAAACTAAACATATCTAATGTAATTGAGGACGTTGATTATAATATAGGATTCACAATGTTTGAGAAAAGATTGTTTTTAGGCTTCAAACTAACACTTAGTGATAAGTTACTATCAAAAATAGATAAGGCTATTTCTCTTTTTGCACTTGAAAACATAAAACCAATAAGACCTGAAAACTATCACCTTACACTTTGTTTTATTGGCAACACAAGTCTAAAGCAAATGAATAAGATAAAGGTAATTGTCCAAGAACTCTTAGAAAAAGAATATAAAGGAAACATGGAGATAGTTATTGATGGAATAGATTATTTTGAAGAAAGCAATAACCTAATATCCTTACATCTTCGATTTGAAGAAAATGACGAACTCATAAAACTCAACTATAAGATAAAAGAGGCTTTAAAGAATAAAAACCTATATAATCTGAACCGAGACTTTATACCTCACATAACCATAGCAAGAATCAAGAACTTAAAAGATCAAACTAAGAAAGAAAATATTAAAACAGAGCTGAATGAAGAATCGGAGATAATAAAACTCTCCCCTGTCATCCTGTTTGAAAGCATATCAATCGACAACACCAAAAGATATGATGTCCTTCAACTGTTCGACATACAAAAGACCTATAATTCTAAAGCATAAATTCCATTTTGAAAAGGTTTAAATCCATTTTTAACCAAAACTTTTGTTGAAAAAATACACTTTGGGCAAACCTCTGAAACAATATATTTATACTTACCAATAGCTTTTATCATTTCAACAAGCTCTTCAACAATTAAAAATCCAAGACCCTTGTTCAAAAATGACTCTTCACCTATCATAAAATCAATACCAACACTCTCACTTACTGAAGGGTTAAAACTTCCAACAGGAGAGATATATGTTTCAAAATATTGAACAAAACCAATAGGCTGACCATGTTCCACTATAAAATAATTAATCCAATCGCTGCAAGTCAAGTTATCCCTAACATCTGACAATAATATCTCATGTTCAACCCAAAATTTCTTAACATA
>Ga0265294_10000638_pt1 | contig 46929 bp, 39 predicted proteins | sample MunlanPumphouse3_FD_192504 | JGI IMG/M metagenome (GOLD analysis project Ga0265294, IMG submission 192504) | Groundwater microbial communities from a municipal landfill in Southern Ontario, Canada - Pumphouse #3 | ecosystem: Environmental > Aquatic > Deep subsurface > Groundwater | place...
CTTCGTGGCAGTTCATTTTCTCATCTCTGTCTGATCGATAGAAGGAGCTTAAAATGGAATTACAGGATCCTATAAAAAAATTTTTTATGAAGGGTAGAGGCGTTCTTTTCGGATTTCCCCTTATCTTTCTTGGAGCCTGCCTCTTCAAGTATTACAAAATTCCAGGCGGAATTGCCGTCCTCTTAGGTATTATCTTTCTAGCAGCAAGTGATTATTTTATAGAAACCGAGGAAGGGCTTGATGGGTAATTTTTTAATTGGGGAATAGTTTAAGCATTTGAGAAAGAGAACTACCCTTGAGTTAAAACCTCAGGGGTTTTACGCTGCGTTTGATAAAAATCAAAAAAAATAAAATGTTTTTCCCAGCAAGAAAAACCCGACTATGGTAACTCCAAGTATCAGAATTTCCATCTGGAAGGTTGCATAAAGTATAACGAAAATTATTCCGATAGTGACTGCGAAAACCAAGAGATCAACTGGATCACTCAGGAAAACACCACCTTATTCCTTAATAAGTAAAACAATAAACACATAAAAAAAATCCAGTGGTGATCCCGCACTCTTAGCCCTTATTATGGATTAGAGAGTCAAGATAAATAAAGGTTTTGACATTCCCAAAATATTAAATAAAATTTCAAATTATATTCTTGAGAATATATTATTTCATTTAAAAAAGGAAAATTTAAAAAAAGGAATTAGGCAGAGGAAAGGGTTACAATTGCCTCTGCCAAATCTCCATTTGAGGCTTTAAGGGCTTTTCGGGCAGCTTCTTCAGAAGCTCCAGCCTGTTCCATTACAAGCTGAACATCCTCTTCAGGAATTTCCAGTTCTTTTGGAACTTCCTTTGCATTCCCTACGATCTGGTAAGTATCGGAGCCTTGAGCCCTCATGATTGTGACATTTGCATTTTCAATAATTATATTGGAATCGGCGGTTTTTATCACGACTTCTTCGACATCCTTAACTTCCTTGATGTCAATTCCCATCTGTTTCATCATCTTTTTCATTTTAGCCGGGTTCATTCCCCGACCTCCAATCCCGCCTAAGCCTGGAAGCATAAAATCCCACCTCCTCTTTTTAATCTTTTTTCATTTTTCCAAATTGTAAACAGGATTAATGGCAGCTGCCACAGGTTCCACAGCCCCCAGCATTGGGATTGCGAATCAGAAATCCTTTCCCGTTTTCATCCTCTATATAATCAATTTTGCCCTCAGAGAGTCCTTCTTCAATATCCTTTGTCATCACAAGTTTTATGCCGTTGCTCTCTATTTTTATATCATCTTCCCTTTCCTCTTCGTCAAGGGCAAGCCCGTACTGAATTCCACTGCAGGCTACTCCTGCAACATAAATTCTAAGAGAAAGCTCTTTTTCTTCGCTTTTGAGTATACTTTTTAGTTCTGCGGCAGCTTTGTCTGTTACTTCTATCATTTTATACCCTCGCTTTTTTTGGATCAACTCTCAATTTAAAAATTAAAAGCTTTATTTGGATTTAATATAATTTAAGGTTTTAATAGGAACCAAGGCTTTTAATGTCATTTAAAGGTTTCAATATTGAAGAATAAGGGCTTTGCTATTTCAGCCTCATTTTCAATGCTGAATTACAATGTTAACTTTCAAACATCGATATAGTCTTGCACTTCATATCTTATAACGCTTGTGAAGAACTTATGCCAATTTTCCAACTCTGGCAGGGGAGTTAATATTATAAACTCAATATTATATATTACTTACCCATAAAAATGTTCCAAGAAAAAACCCTTTCTTTAACTCTTTTTTGCTCTTGCCAGAAAATGAAAAGGGTTTGGAGAATTTAGGTTTTGGGAAATTCAAAGAAATTCAGCGTCTTCATCTACAGGTTCTTCTAAGATATGGGCAGTGCAGGCATTAAGCTCAAGAGAATTGCGCTTGCCTTTAATTTCCCAGATCGGAACATACACAAGCTCCATTTGCAATTCAATATCTTCGGGTTTTGGTTTTATGCACTTTTGTTCATAAATGATTGCTTGCCCCTTGGTATTGTTAAAGCGCATCTCTCGGGTATACTCTTCGATTATCGAATCCATTAGGTTTTTCCTTGCCTCATTTTTCTCAAGCATAGGGCTTTTTACCTCATATTCGACAGGAGGGACTCGAATTGGAATTTCCATTTCTCCAATATCCAGCTCTTCCTTTCGCTTATTCAAAGCATTAAGATAGCCTTTTCCATCTCCTACAATGCTTAGGATCTTAGCCCGAATCCGCCTTTCAGTCTCAACACTATAGCTGTACTTCCAGAAAGGCACAAATTTCAGAACAGCAGTCCTTGGTCTACTCAGATGGCCTTTTGCAAGTTTAAAAGCTTGTTCTTTTGAAACCCTCGGTTCAATTGATTTTATATTCAAAATATCATAAGCTTCTCTGGAAAGCTTTTCTCCATTTTCCTGTATTTCTGCTTCCCTTTCATTCCTAAACTCCCCAAAGCTTGCCAAGCTCTCCCTAACCTTGCCTTCTTCTGGAGCGGCTTTCAGCTCAAAACTTTCAGTTTTGGATTCTCTTTCTTCAAGGGTTGCAAGCCCAAGTTCAAAATCAGCCTTTTCCAGAGGAAGTTCAGGTGCTTGAGAAAGTTCAGAGGTTTGAGGAAGTTCAGGACTCGGAAATATTCCGGCTTTCTTTTCCATATTTTGCAGAAGGGCTCTACCTGCTTGGAGGGCAAGCTCATCCCGATCCCAGAGATTAACTCTAAGACTTTTTGCATATTCATTAAATTCTTGTGTGGCTTTTTGGCTTATTACATAAATTCCGGTATTTTCATCCGTTTTTTTAGAAAAGTTTTTTATTTCCTCATAATCTCCTTGCAGAGAACACATGACAAAGGCTTTATAGCCATTTTGTTCAATGAGGATTCCATTCGGTCCAGATTTTCTGACATTAAATTCCGAGGATTTGAAGATATATTCAAGGAGTTTTAGGAGGTCTGCTTTCATAATTCTCGTTCCTTATCTTCCACAGGACTAAAATACTTTATGTTTGAGCCTTTATATTTGAGCCCCAGCTTCCTATAAATCTTAAAAAATAGATTTTCAGGCTTTTTAATTAAGGATATCTTAGATCTGCGGATGTACAGGTATATAAGAAATCAAGCCCTAATCAGATAGATATGCGCTGGAATCGGCTAGGCCCAGAGGCCTTTTCCACTTATGGAAAGGGAATTGAAAAGGAGTGGCTTGTAGGCAATGGTTTGGGAGGATATGCCTCATCCTCGCTTATAGGCGCCAATTCAAGGACTTATCACGGCCTTTTAATAGCTGCCTTCGGCGAAACCTTAGGAAGGATCCTTCTTTTTTCCTCTCTTGATGAAGAAATTTCCCAAAATGAAACTCGCTTCCAGCTAGCAGCTCACAGGTATCCGGAAACGATTCACCCCCAAGGTTTTAAATATCTTGAAAAATTTTGCGCTCTTCCTTTTCCGGTTTGGAGCTTTCAGGCAGGACCTTTTACGCTCAAAAAAGAGCTTTTCATGATTCAGGGCCAGAATACAACAATATTACTTTATGAGATTAGATACAGAGAGTGTAAAACTACAAAAGAGAAAGGGGATTTTACTTCATCAGATTCTTCTATAAAGCTTTTTCCTCTCCTAAATGCCCGGAGTTTTCATGGGACAACCCGCTCGCATGAGATTGATTTTACCCAAGAAGCTCTGAAAAACGGAGTAAAACTGAAAAGTTCCAATGGTTTTTCTTTCATGCTCTTTTCAAACCTTGATTTTCAGCCTGATCCCAAATGGTACTATAACTTTGAATATGATATGGAACGGAAAAGAGGGCTTTCTTTTCAGGAAGACAACTATAACCCAGGCTTTTTTGAAACCCAGATACCCAAAGGAGTCACCCGTTTTTTCGTTGCAGCTTCTACAGAAGACCTCACTTCGCTTACCCTTGAAAAAGCCGAAGAACTTTACACAAGAGCGATTTACCGGAAAAATCTTCTGGCCTTCAATTCAAAGCTTTCCGATCCCTTTGCTCTTTCTCTTCTCCGAGCCGCAGACTCTTTTATTGTCCGAAAGCCGACAATCGAGAGAAAAACCGTGATTGCAGGCTACCCCTGGTTTTCTGACTGGGGCCGGGATGCCCTGCTCGCTCTGCCGGGACTTTGCCTTGTTCCAAGACGTTTTGAAGACGCAAAAGCAATCCTTGCAAGCTTTGCCGCGTACAGGAAAAACGGACTTATCCCAAATCGTTTCTTGGATTCCAATCTGGAGCCAGACTACAATACCGTAGACGCCTCGCTCTGGTTTATCCACGCCCTTTCCCGTTATTATGCTTATACAAAAGATGTGGAATTTCTAAAAACTCTCTGGAAAAGCCTGGAAGCAATCCTTGAAAATTATTACAAAGGCACAGAATTTGGAATAAAAATGGATTCTGACGGTTTAATCCAACAGGGCCCGCAACTGACCTGGATGGATGCAAAAATCGGAGACTTTGCGCTAACCCCGCGAGCCGGCAAGGCCTGTGAGATCAATGCTCTCTGGTACAACGCTTTAAAGAGTGCTTCGACTCTTGGAAAACTGCTTGGAAAGGATACTTCACTTTTTGATACCCTTGCCAAAAAAGCGGCTGAAAACTTCAAAGCCCTTTTCTGGAATCCAGAAGAAAATTGTCTTTTCGATTGCGTCTTCAGGAATGAAAAAGGAAGGCTTATAAAAGATTCCGCAATCCGTCCAAACCAGATTCTCGCAGTCTCTCTTCCATATACCCTGCTTTCTCCTGAAAAAGAAAAAGCCATCGTAGCCAGAGTAGAGCAGGCTCTTCTTACTCCTTTTGGGCTCCGAACTTTATCCAAAGAGCATCCTGAATACAAAGGCCACTACCGAGGAGGGCCTGAAGAAAGAGATTTAGCTTACCACAATGGCACCGTCTGGCCTTGGCTGCTCGGGCCCTTTGTCACTGCTTATATAAAAGTTAACGGTTATTCGAAAAGAAGCCGAGAGGATATGCGAGCCCTACTTTCAGGCTTTGAAAGCCATTTAGACGATGCCGGAATGGGCAGCGTTTCCGAGCTTTTTGATGGAGACTATCCCTATGCTCCGGGAGGCTGCATTGCCCAGGCCTGGAGTGTTGCAGAAATTTTGCGGGCTTATGTAGAAGAGATTCTGGGGCTTAAACCCTAATTTTTCTTCAGGGAATTTGCCTCTGCCTATCATATATCGCAATTTTTAATTTCCCAGCTCTGCCCCTTATTTTTTATACTAAAGCTTTAATCTACTAAAGCACATGATTGATTTTGAGAACCTTAAATATGAAAAGGGCCTCATTCAGGCCATAGTCCAAGATTATCTAAGCAAGGAAGTGCTTATGTGCGCCTATATGGATCGTAAAGCCCTTGAAAAAACCATGGAAACAGGTTTTGCTCATTTCTGGAGCAGGAGCCGGGAAAAACTCTGGAAAAAAGGTGAAAGTTCGGGCCATGTCCAGAAAGTAAAGGAGATCCGAATCGACTGTGACTTAGATTCGGTATTGCTACTTGTAGAACAGATTGGAGGAGCCTGTCACATGGGCTATAGATCCTGCTTTTTCCGCACCATCGAGGGAAAAATAGTAGGAGAGAAAGTCTTTGAGCCAGAGGAAGTATACTGAATAAATAAATTACTAAATTACTGAATATTAGACTAATTATTCTACAGAAGATATGAAAAACAGGTTTTTCGGGCTCCTTTCCTCAAAAAAATTGTCCCAGAAGTTTTATTATATACTTCACGGCTCAATATTCCTTTATATGGCTGATAAAAAGCAAACAGGGATAATTGTTCCGGATACCAGCGTCGTAATAGACGGGCGAGTATCCGTGAAAATAAAGAGCGGAGAGTTTCGGGGAGCGGAAGTTGTCATTCCTGAAGCAGTTGTCTCGGAACTGGAAGCTCAGGCTAACAAAGGTCGAGAAATAGGATATAAGGGCCTTGATGAACTTTCTGAACTGCGCAGGCTGGCAGACAAGGGGGAAATCAGCCTGAGTTTTAGGGGAGTCGAGCCTACTTTAGAAGAAATTAAACTTTCAAAAGAGGGGAGGGTCGATGCCCTGATCCGAAGCACCGCCCTAGAAGTCGGAGGGCTTTTTGTAAGTGAAGACAGAATTCAATCCATAATTGCAGAGGCAAAAGGACTTCAAGTCCTATATCTATCCCCAAAGGTCGTGGACCCTTCGGAACTAGGGGCGCTCAGGATAGAGGATTTTTTCTCAAAAGATACCATGTCCGTACACTTAAAAAACGGGGTTTCTCCTATGGCTAAAAAAGGCCCTGTAGGAAAAGTGCGTTATGTTCGGATAAGGGATGCGCCTGCGACTTTTCCAGAGCTTCAGAGTATTTCAAGGGAACTTATCGAACGCTCCCGAGTCGACCCAGAAGCCTTTATTGAAATGTCAGCTGACGGGGCTACGGTTTTGCAGATTAGGAATATGCGAATTGCAATCACACACCAGCCTTTTTCCGATGACATGGAAATTACCGCAGTCAGACCCACCGTTGTCGTGGATCTGGAACAGTACCATTTAAGTGATAAACTCAAAGAACGTATCCTGAGCCAGCGGGGAGTTCTTATTGCAGGCCCACCAGGAGCTGGCAAATCCACCTTTGCAGCCGGAGTTGCCAGATACCTAAACGAACATGGGCAGGTAGTAAAAACCATGGAATCCCCCAGGGATCTGCAGGTGCCACCTGAGATTACCCAATACGCTCCATTAAATGGAAGAATGGAGAATACAGCTGATCTTTTATTGCTCGTAAGGCCAGACTATACCATCTATGATGAGGTTCGAAAAACAGCAGACTTTCTAACTTTTGCGGATATGCGCCTTGCAGGAGTTGGAATGATAGGAGTTGTACACTCTACCCGAGCCGTAGATGCGATTCAGCGTTTGATAGGAAGAGTTGAGCTTGGGGTAATCCCGCAAGTTGTGGATACGGTCATTTTCCTTGACCAAGGCGAAGTTGCAAAGGTTCTGATTCTTGCATTTACAGTCAAGGTTCCCCATGGAATGACTGAGCAGGACCTTGCCCGCCCCGTAATCACGGTTGCGGACTTTGGGACCGAAAAAGTTGAGTATGAAATCTATACCTACGGAGAACAAGTTGTAGTAATGCCTATCGGAATTGAAAGCCAAAAACGAAAACCCTCTTGGAAACTTGTGGAAGAAGAAGTTGGAAATACAATTTCAAGATATGCTAAGGGACCCATTAAGGTTGAAATGACCTCAGATGATAGTGCGATTGTAAAGGTCCGGAGCCGGGAGATGCGCAGGGTTATCGGAAAAGGCGGAAGTGTTATTGATAGGATAGAAAGGAGCCTTGGAATCCATATTGATGTCAGGGAACTAGAACCTGAGTCGCCTTTAAAAAAGACAAAAGGAATAAGCAGTTATGACTTTGAAGGCTCTGAGCCTGAAACTGGAAAAAGCGCAGCTAAAAAACCCAGCTCAGTTCTGCCAATGCTTGAGAAGACCCGCAAGCATCTGATCCTGACTGTGCCAGAACTTGCCAAGGAAGATGTGGAGATTTATGTTGAGGAAGAATATCTCTTCAGTGCAACCGTCAGTCGACACGGGGATATAAAAATCAGGCGAAATTCCGAGCTTGCAAATGCCATTGAGGATGCTATGGACAGCGGAGAAATCCTTGAAGTCCGAAAACTCTAAATGTTTTAGAGAAGACAATACAATAAAAATCCCCTGAGCTGAAGACTCAGGGGGTACAGCTTTCCTGCGGAGTATTAAATAGTTCATGCTTAATCCTTAGCTTTAAGGGGAAAGAAATTATTGATGCAAAAAGATGCAAAAATTCAGCCTAGAGGACTTGACAAAAAGAATTTTTTGTGTTTTTTGGGCCTGCACAACTGGAAAAGAAAAGGAGGAGCAGTTTGTTTTTTTGCGAACCTACTCGAAAAACGTTACAAATGCAAACATTGTGGAAAAGCAAAAAGCTCTTTTGAGGCTTTCTCTAAAAAAGAGAGGCTCTGAAATCTCTTACGTAACATTAATCTATTTTAACCTTATTTTTTAGGACTATGGCGAGAATCGTGATTATCGATTATGGGCTCGGAAACCTCCGAAGTGTGCAAAAAGGGCTTGAGCAGGTTGGTGCAAGCCCTCTAATCTCTGGAAACCCTGAGGAGATCCTTGCCGCCGATGGCGTGATTTTACCCGGGGTTGGGGCTTTTGGGGATGCAATGAAGCATCTGGAGCCTATAAAAGCAAGCATTTACGAATATGCACGCTCAGGCAGACCCCTGCTTGGAATCTGCTTGGGGCAGCAAGTCCTTATGAGCAACTCTGAAGAAGGCGGATTTGCCAAAGGGCTTGACTTGATTCCCGGAAAGGTACTTCGTTTTCCAAAATCCAAACTCAAAGTTCCTCATATGGGCTGGAACAACATAAAAATTAAGCAAACCCATCCCCTCTTTGAAGGAATTTCCCAAAACGCATTTGTATACTTTGTCCACTCCTATTATGTGGACACAGCTCCGGAATATATCCTTGCGGATTGTGAGTACGGGCTTGAGTTTGCAGCCTCTGTCACAAATTCAGAAGGAAATCTCATGGGAACCCAGTTTCATCCAGAAAAAAGTGGAACTGTTGGGCTAAGGCTTTTGAAAAACTTTGTTGGAATGTGCTGATGCAGTTTAACATACCGATTCAAAATTTTCCATTATTTTTCTTTTTTTCAACAGGCAATCCGGATGTTAGGGTAAAATTTCCATAGGATCTGGGATCTTGAAAAAACACTCATTCTTTACAATCAATAATTCAGCAAAAAGATGATACAATGGACATAGAAGGCTATGCAAAACGGGCCCTTCGAAACGCCCCTGAAAAAGAATCCGAAATCGCAGCGAAACTGGCCAAGCGCATCCTTGAAATCAAGCCCATAAGCCCTGAAGGGGCCAAGCAGATTGCAGCTGCAGTCTTAGGGGAGGCAAAGGCTACCCTTGAGGTAAAAGGAGATGTGCTTGAATCTACTTGCTCTGGGGTTTCTATGGGACAATTTGGAGTAGGCTCCAGGGGCACGGGAGATTTTTACGTCCACTCCAAACTAGGGGAAGTAATTGGCAAAACCGGAGCTGTGGTGGATAGTTCTCAGCTTGATGATTCCGGAGTTGTGCGCCTTGAGGACGGATCTTTTCTGGTGCTTACAAACGACGGAATCCATTCCCGTTTAAGCGATTTTCCCTTCCTTTCAGGTTTTCATGTAGCCCGAGCTGCGCTTCGGGATGTCTATGCTATGGGAGCTCGGCCGCTTGCGATGCTTTCCGATATCCATGTCGCAGATGACGGAGATGTTGCAAGGATTTTTGATCATATTGCAGGCATCACCACAGTCTCGGATCTAATGGGAATTCCCCTAATTACAGGAAGCACTCTTCGAATTGGAGGAGATATGGTAATAGGAGAACGGATGACCGGAGGAGTTGGAGCTGTCGGGATTACAAAAAATTTAACCTCTAGGAATCGGACACAGGTCGGAGATCTCATTCTCATGACCGAAGGAGCTGGAGGAGGTACAATTTCTACGACGGCCCTTTATTATGGCAGGCATGAAGTAGTGGAGGAGACAATCAATGTCAGGTTCCTAAAAGCCTGTGAGGCTTTACTTAAAGCCGGGCTTCACAAAAAAGTTCATTCCATGACTGATGTGACAAATGGAGGAATCCGCGGAGACGCTAAAGAAATCTCTGGAACCGCAGGTGTAAAACTCGTCTTTGAAGAAGAAAAGCTGCGGGCTCTTGTAAATCCAAAGGTTCTTTCCATGCTCGATTCCCTAAAAATCGATTATCTGGGAGTCTCAATTGACGCTCTTCTGATCCTTGCTCCTCCGGAAGTTGCAGAGGCTGTTATGGAAACTGTCCGGGCTGCAGGGGTTAAAATCGAGATTATTGGGCAAGTTGAGGCAGGCTGCGGAGCTGAAATTCTAATTGGCGGAAACCGAGAGGATTTTACGCCCAAGTTCAGGGAATCGGCCTATACTCCCGTAAAGAAGGTCCACGGAGAAGCCCAACCCCGAGACTTTGAGGAAATGCGGGCTGCAATTGACCGGGCAGCGACTGAAGCTATTGAGAAAAAGCAAAAAGTTCTTGAAAGAATTCGGGAAAAAAGCCTTTAAAAAAAAAGCAAAAATTAAAACTGGGCTGAGCAAGCCCTGCTTTTTTTATATCTTTATTCTTTTCTTTTTACCAGCAGAATATGCTCTTCTTTTCCTATAATTTCTACATCTTCTCCTTTTTCTATTGCTTCCTCGGCCCTGGCTTTCCAATATTCTCCCCTGTAGCGGACAAAGCCCGTTTTCTCAGGGCCTATTGAGTCTATTGTCTGAGCCCTTTCCCCCCTAAAAGTTCCTATTGCAGGTTTTTTCTTCCTTGATTCGGCCACCTTATAAATGGCAAACACGAGAAAGAGTCCAAAAACAATTGTTGGAGTGACCACGGTCAGGATCAACAGTCTCTGAAATTCCGGAGTATAGATATTTTCTGCGCCAAGAGGCACAAGGAAAATGCTGCCCAATACAAGACTTACAAGGCCGCTTATTCCAAAAATCCCAAAACCTGGAGATTGCAATTCCAGAATCATAAGCCCTATTCCCAGGATAATTAGAAAGATTGCTCCAATGCTTATGTCAAAGCCTGTGCCTATAAGCCCAAGCACTATTGCTATAATTCCAAAAAGCTCGGCTCCGGCGCCCGGATTTGAGATTCCAAAAATAATTCCGTAGAGTCCAATTGTAAGGAGCAGAGAAGAAAGGACAGGGTTTGAGATTAAGCTTAAAAAATTCAGAGGCAGGGGAGGTTTGTAGGGCTCAGTTTTTGCATTTTCAGTACGGAGTATTTTTCCTTTTGCTTTTTCCCCATCTATTTGTGCAAGGAGAGTAGGAATGGAAGGAGCCACATATTCGATTACCCCAGCATTGAGAGCCTCTTCAGCATCTAGGTTTTTGTTTTTCGTTATTACCTCTTCGGCAAAGGTTTCGTTTCGCCCATGTTTTCGAGCGGTTGTAACCGAAAACTTAACAAGAGCATTTATTATTTTATCGTCTTTTACAGGTTCAGTTCCTGAGGGAGAAATCTGAACCGGTTGAGCTGAACCTAAGACTGTAAAAGGAGCCATCCCTGCAATATCTGTACCAAACAAGATGAGAGTCCCTGCAGACCAGGCTTTCCCACTTTCTGGGACATAGCCTATCACAGGCACGCTTGCGTTTTCCATTGCTTTAATAATTCCCTGAGTTTCTTCCAGTCCTCCGCCGGGAGTATCAAGACTTATCAAGAGAGCTTCAAACCCTTCAGATTCCGCTTTTTCTAAAGCATCGATTACGAGATTGTCGGATGCGGGAGTTATGGCCTCGGAAATTTCAAGGACTAGGACCCGATCATCTGGCCCGGCTGTTACAGGAGCTACAAGCCAAGAAAAAAGGATAAAAGTTAGGAAAAAAAAGGAGAGCAGTACTTTTTCATTTTCTTTCCTTTCATCGATTCTCTTTTTTCTACTCGTCCATATTTTGCTTCTTTCTCCTACTTTCATCGCTTTTCTTCCCCTCGAATCCCTTTTTTCTCTCATTCTCGCTCTTTTATTCCTTTTTCATTCCTTTTTCTTCTATTCTTCCTTTCAAGCCTCTCATTTATTCATTTCATAAACTTTTTAGAATTTAATCCCAAAACTCATTCCTTTTTAGTAAAAGCTTTGGAAAGGGCGGCAATATCTGCAGTTTCCGAGGACTGCCCCGTTTGGGTGACTACAATGAGATTTTTTTCCCTAGAGATTTCGGCAAGGGTCTGAAGTTCTCGGAGCTTGATTGCAGTAGGCACTCCCTCGTAAAGGCTAGCTGCTTCTTTCATCCTTTCTGCAGCCTGATACTCTCCTTCTGCAAGAATGGCCCGGGCCCGTTTTTCTCTTTCAGCTTCAGCCTGCTTTGCAATCGCTCGCTTCATGGTATCGGGAAGGAGGACATCTCTAATTGTAACCCCTGTAACCTTGATGCCCCAAGGATCAGTATAAGTATCCAGCAGTTCTTGAATTTCTTTGTTGATATTTTCCCGTTCCGAGAGCAATTCATCAAGTTCCATCTGGCCAAGCACATCTCGCAGGGTGGTCTGGGAAAGTGTAGAAGTTGCAAACATATAATTTTCAACCTGGGTAATGGCAGCTCCGGGTTCTATGACTTTATAATAAACAACCGCATCAACTTCGACCGTGACGTTATCCTTTGTGATTACAGCCTGTTTAGGAACATCGATTGTAACTATCCTCAGATCTATTTTTATGGCCTTATCAATGATTGGGATAATCAGAAACAGTCCAGGGCCTTTTACACCACTTAGGCGACCTAATCTGAAAATAACAACCCTCTCATACTCATTAACCATTTTTATTGCCTGTGAGAGTATTAATAACAGAACTATCAATACAGGAATCAATAAATTTCCAAATAATAAACCGTTCATAGTAGCTATCCCTCTTATTTCGTTATATTGTATTTGAGCTTCTAATTAAATAATTATTCTTTATCCGGGAGTTTCAGCCTTAAATCTGCGCCCTTTAAAATTTCCGGGTTTAAAGGTTTTTAATATGCATTATTTATCCTTTTAAACTGGCATATCAGTATATAAGCTGTTTTAGGGGCTATATTTTTGCATGGAATTCTTGGAATGAGCCTTATATGCATTTAGCTCTATTTAAACGCCTTTAAAAGACCTAGCTCTAAAATTAGCCCCAAAAAACAGTAATTATTTCGAAACTTATGTAAAATTAGGATTATATATAAGAAGAATCCCGAAAAGTTCATAAAAAATCAGGAATGTATTTCAAAAGCCCTGCTATCTCTTTGAAGATTCGGAATATACATAAAAAGACTTGATAGTCCCGATTCTTTCTCTATCCGGGTTTTTTCGAAAGAGTTTTTCTCTTGGAGCTTTTATTTGCAACTTTTTTCCGGAGAACGGGTAGGCTGAAAGCTGTAAAGAATTAGAAATTTTAAATATATTAAAATAATTGGAAGGAAAAAACCAGACAAAACGTAGGTTCTAGGAACCAATAGGTGTTGGTATTTATGAGTAAAGAATGTCCAGATTGCCACGGAAGTGGCTATAAAGTTATTAAAACCGAACCCTGTCCTCAATGCAAAGGGAAAGGGAAGGTAAAGTCAGTAGATTTTATGAAAATCTCGGAAAAAAACCTTGGTAATTTTCTGAAAAAAGGTGCGCTTTGTGAAAAATGCGGAGGGAGAGGAAAAGTTGAAATAACCAAACCTTGCAAAAGCTGTGGAGGCCTTGGGCAATTCTATACCTGTAAGCTCTGCGGAGCCAGCCTTTCCGATCCAGAACAAATCGAAGCCGAACTCTGTGCAAATTGTGCAAATACACAATGTGTTTATGCCCTTGATGACTCCTGCGACATCAAAGACATTGAAGCCGGAAAATATTATCATGGAGTTGTGGGGAGTAAAGCCTCTTTCGGAGTTTTTGTAGATATGAATCCCCATATAAGAGGGCTTATGCATTCTAGTAATATTGAGGTCATGCCTGAAGTGGGAGATTCCCTAATCGTTTATGTAAAAAGTGTTAAAGCTGGGGGAAAACTGGACCTGATTCCAAAGCCGCTTAAAAAGTATGAAACTGTAGAGCTTGAAAAGGACCTTCCCCTTGAAAAGTCCTCCAGGCTCGATGCCAATATGAAAGGCAATCTGGTCCGGCTGGAAGGAGAAGTTATCCAGGTAAAGCAGACCAGTGGACCCACAATTTTTACGATCAGTGACGAAGGAGGGTTTGTCCCCTGTGCAGCTTTTGAAAGTGCAGGCAAAAGAGCCTATCCTCTTATTGACGTGAACATGATAGTCTCTCTAACTGGAGAAGTAACCCTGCGAGATGACCAGGTTCAAATCGAAGTCATGAGCATGAAAAGGCTTACCGGGGACCGAGAAGCGCGTGTACTTGCAAGGGTTGAAGAGGTTATTGAAAAAAGAGCTGCTCCTGCGGAAATTCCTTTCCTAGTCGAAAGCGAGATTCTGGAAAAGCTCAAACCTCGGATGCAACATGTTGCAAAGGAAATTAAAAAAGCTATCCTTCACTCCAAACCGATTGTACTCAGGCACCATGCCGACGCTGACGGGATTACCTCGGCTATTGCAATCGAGCAGGCGATTTTGCCTCTTATAAAAGATATAGGAGGCTTGGATGCTGAGTATTACTATTATAAACGAGCTCCTTCCAAAGCTCCCTTCTACGAACTTGCCGATGTAACCCGGGATATTTCCTATGCCCTTGAAGACGCAGAACGCCACGGGCAAAAAATGCCTCTTGTGGTTCTTGTCGACAACGGCTCCACAGAAGAGGATGTGCCCTCAATGCGGCAGGCTAGAGTTTATGGAATTGACCTTCTTGTAATTGACCATCACCACCCGGACGAAATTGTTGATCAGTATCTGATAGGGCATGTCAATCCAGCCCAGGTAGGAGGAGATTTTGGAGTTACCGCAGGCATGCTTTGTGCGGAAGTCGCCCGGATGATCAATCCAGAGATTACAGAAAAGATCCGGCATCTGCCTGCAGTTTCAGCGGTTGGGGATCGATCGGAGGCTCCTGAAGCAAAACGCTATATTGCCCTTTCCTCGGAAAAATATTCTCCTGAGGAACTAAAGGATATGGCTCTTGCTCTAGACTACGAACAGTTCTGGCTGAAATTCAGCAGTGGAAAAGGAGTTATTGATGATATTTTAGATCTTGGGACTCATGAAACCCACAAAAAACTCGTCTCCCTACTCTGCGAGCAAGCGAAGGGCATGATTAAGGAACAGCTTGATACCTGTCTTCCGAATGTCAAATCCCAAGAACTTTCAAACGGAGCTCTTATGAACGTGCTAGACGTTGAAAATTACGCTCATAAATTTACTTTCCCGGCTCCCGGTAAAACCTCAGGGGAAGTCCATGACGTCTTTTGCAAGCAGTCTCCTGAACGCCCCATGGTTACCCTCGGTTTTGGGCCAGATTTTGCAGTCATTCGCTCAAGAGGCGTGCTTATGAATATCCCCAAAATGGTTCGGGAACTTCGAGAAGAACTCCCCGGAGCGGGAGTTAATGGAGGAGGGCATCTTGTTGTAGGGAGCATCAAGTTTGTTGAAGGAATGCGGACCGAGGTGCTTTCCAGACTAGCTGAAAAGATTGCGGCAAGTGAAGTCGAATAAGTTTTTGGGGCTTAAAACCCCTTACTTACTTTGGGCTGTTCGGCCTATAAAAATCTAATTTTTGGAAGAGTGAGCTTGTCAGCTTTCTGACATTGTCCTCTCTATTCTAGCCTAAGCCTAAAAAATTCGGAAGAAAACCGAAATTAAGTCTGAAAGAAGATTTTTTTAAAAAAGAGAAAAATCGGATTCCATGAATTTTTTTCATGGAGTGATTTTTAAAACTGATTTATCAATCCACTCTTACAATTCGGACCAAAGGGTTTATGGGGACGTTTGCGATTGTGTCTGCTCCTTTCTTGTCCACAAGCACGGCTACGGCTTTTGGCTTTGCGTCCATCTCCTTAAGCTGCGCTACAACTTCCGTTACAGTCGTTCCCGTAGTAATCACATCATCTACAATCACGCAGTTTTTGCCCGCAACATTTCCAAAATTCCGGCTGAAGGTTCCTTTCTGCCCGGGCTGGACCAGATTTTGGCCTTTGGAGGAATGGTATAGAGCAAAGTCTGCTCCGAGTTCGTCTGCCATCATACTTGCAAGAGGAACTCCGCTTGCCGCAACTCCCACAACAACATCTACTTCTCCATTTGTCCTGTCCAGAGTCTCAAGTACCATGTCGCAGAGGGCAAGGGCGATATAGTGCAGCCTTGTGGCACTTTTGCCAATGCTGCTCCAGTTTACGGAAATATCCTTGGGAGCCGGAACGCCCACATCCTTTTTCGAACGGGTCAATAGCCAAGTTACAGTTTCTCTTGAGACGTTAAGTTCGTCGGCGATCTGCCCGGTAACAAGCCCGTTGCTTTGCAGTTCCACAGCTTTCTGGATCAAATCGTCTATGTTCTTCATTTTCCTCCATTCCCACCTAAAAGATTTTTTTTTGTATTATATGCCGTTTTTCAGGCTCTTTTTTTGAATTCCTCTACAAAAAGCCCTAAAAACTGGATTAAAGTTTCTAAATACGGAAGTTTATGAATCTTATTATTCTTCCAAGCGTTATAGCTTTTTCTTTCTTCTCTTATTCTATGTTTTCAGGACCTTTTTTTCGATTTTCTTTGGATTTTTCTCTTTCTCTTTTTCTTCAGAGGAGAGCCACAAATAGGACAAATTTCACCGCTGTCAAAGGTTTTTTTGCATCCGATACACTTTTTTTCCCAGATAAGAAGATCCTTTATTTTTTTCTGGGCAATGGGTTTGACCTCAATTCCTAGCTGCACAGCAACGTTTTGAACCGCGTAATCGTCTGTAAGGAGAAGAGCTCGGTCTTTATATTCAAGGGCTTTTGCAAGAATCTCAAGATCGGTTTTTGAGAGTTCTTCCAGATCCCGAGTATAAGCTGCAAGCTCCTTTACCTTTTTCAGCATTTCAGGCTCGGGCCATTCGACCCTAAGGCCCCCTTCCCGAGCAAGATCAAGGCGGAGCCTTGCAGCTTCTGCCCTAATCTCGTCCACAACTGAAGGAATGGTTATTAGAAGGGAACTATCCACATTGCAGTTTCCCATAATAAAAACTGCAGAATCCGCTATATAAAAAGTCATTTGCTTTCCCTTCCTTCTTTTCCTATTTAATTCTTGGCCGTTTTTCCAGTTTTCGAAATTTTGTTCCATTGAGTAGAATTTTCCGGATATTCTTTTGCTTGAATTTTATTTAAGAGTTTTGCTCCCTTGAAGCATTCATTACCTCAAAGCCTTAAGCCAAGGGTTACAAGAAAATTATATCATTTCCTGCTGCCTATTAGAAAGAAGTTTTTTAAGAAATAATTAAGCCCTTAAAAGCGGAGGAAATACAATTGAAGAGTAAAAAGACAATTTATCTTGCAGGCCCGCTTTTCACTTACGCGGAACTTGAATTCAATTGCAAATTAAGAACCCTGCTTGAAAACCAAGGATTTTCGGTTTTTCTGCCCCAAGAAGATGCCGAGGATGCAAAAATCGAGCATGAACGCAAAGCTCAGGCTTTTATCTTTGAGCGTTGCGTAAAAGGCGTGGAAAACTCGGATTTGGTTGTGGCAGTCCTTGATGGTACAGATGTAGACTCAGGCACGGCCTGGGAAATTGGCTATGCTTATGCCAAAGGCAAACCTATCCTTGGGCTCAGAACAGATTTTAGGGAACTCTCAAACGGAATTGTGAATTTGATGATCGAACTTGCAGTCGAAGGCCTGGCGCGAGATAAAGCGGAATTTTTGAGCTTGCTTAAACCCTACCGGTAACTCTTTGTTAGTTATTATTAACCAATAATTCCGGTTAATTCCTGAAAAATTATACAAACTTTCAAGAAGCAGTTAATTGCAATAAACTTCTATAAAATACTATTAGCTTTTGGGAGCTCCTGGCTCTTAATTTTTTCTATCTGTTTTTTGATCGAGGCTTTTTCCAACTCCTTCCCCAATTTTAAAGTTCAGAAGAAAATCATCTAAGCTTGCGAGAAGGGACCCGATTTTTACCGAATGGAAACAGACTGAAACTTTATCTCCTGTGAGATCAGTTTGCATGCTGCGCAGATTGTCCGGGGCAAGAGCCTGCAGGATCTTTCTGGCTCTTTCTTGGGCCCAGGGTTCAGGAAACTCAATACTACCTTTAATATTCATATCCGATTTCTCCATTTACTTTAGGGGCGTCTTTCTTCTGTATTTTTCCGAAGCTGTTCTCCTATAATCCGATCCGTAAGACTTAAAAATTCAGCCGTGGTCCCCAGAGGAATTGAGGCTCCAGAGGCAACATTATGTCCACCTCCGTTTCCGCCAACAGCGCCTGCGGCTTCCCTAAGGGCAAAAGAAAGGTCAAGGCCTTTTGCGACTAGTTCCCTTGTACCCCGCCCCGATATTTTCAGGATTCCTTCAGATTCATTTACACAGATAAAAGGAAGTTCTGGATGTACATAACGGACGACCGTACTTGCAAGAGTGCCTGTGGATAAAGCTTCCACGGTGTTTATATACCAGATATTTTCTCCTTTCTGGATTTCTTTTAGTTTGGCTTTAATGTCAAGCACCATTTTCTTTTGGTGTTCTTTTGAAAGGGTTTGAACTTCTTCTAAAACAGTTTGATCTTTCAGACAGAGTGCGAGCGCAAGCCCTGCAACTTTCAGTTTTCCGCAGGTATTTAGTATGGAGACAAAATCATAGACATTGGGAACCAGTTCTTGCTCGAGCACGAAAATATCTCCAATGACAGCCTCAAGAGCTTCCGGACTGGCCTTTTTTGCAAGTTTTAGGGCTACTGCACTTGTCAATTTTTTTATTTCTTCTTCGGAAAGCTTTTCAATATTTCCGGAAAGCCCAAGGATTTCCAGAAATATTTCCACCTTTTCAGGCTCCCCCGTAATATCTAAGAAGGGTTCTGGACTATAACTCAGAACCTCAATTAGGTCTCCATCTCCTACTTTTAGCCCTTTTCGAAGAGATACTACTCCTGCTTTTAGAGCTTCTTCTAAAATAAAAGCGTTGGCGCTTCGGAAAAGCTGTTTATCTCCTACGGCTCCAACAATTGCAAGCCCTGCAAGCTCAAGATTTTTAGGTCCCCCAAGGGCTCTTGCAACCAGATAAGCTGTGCCCGAAGCCGAAATATCCGTAGCTCCCTCAATGCCTACGTCGTGGGGGTTTACCACAACTTTTGCAGGGGATTTTCCCACAGGCTTGTGATGGTCAAGGATTACAATGTCGGCCGAAAGTCGGGAAAGCAATTCAGATTGTCCGCTGCCCATATCGCAGAAAAGCACGAGTTCTCCCGGGGCTGTACTTTTTTGGATTTGCTCAAGCACAATCTCGTCAAGCCTTCCGACTATGCTGAGCTGGAAGCGGATTTTTTCTCGGGAGAGGGCTCGGGCCATAATTCCAGCTGAGCTTAGCCCGTCGGCGTCGTTATGAGAGATCAGGCGTACAAAATCAGAGGCTCGGATTGTTTCGGCCGCATTTTTGGCAAGGTTTTTCAGATTTTCAATTTCATTCAAGGCCCATCACTTTAAGCTTTTATTTGCGAACTACCTCCAAGTAAAAGCTCAGAGGTTTCCTGGTTCATTCTTGGAACTATTGTTTACAAGTCCTCAGGCGCTTTCCCGCGTTCCGCAGGTGGCATACTCCAATAATTATAACTACCTATATGTTTTTTCGGTAAAAAGCTATCCTAGTTTGACTTTTCTAAACTAATCTAAATGTTTCAAAACTTAACTTAAATTTCGATATATTTAAGAAGTTTATCTCCATCCTTAACTCTTTTTACAAAATCGGCCTCACTGGCATAGGGAGCTTTGGAAGCTATTGTTTTTGCCTTATCCTTTCCCACTCCCGGAAGTTCTCTAAGAAGCGTAGGGGGGGCAGAATTTATTTGCAGAGGAGAGGGAATTCCGGTAATTGAGCGCATGCCGTGCCCGGTTACGAGCAGATCCTGAAACTGGCGCAAGGGAAGAGGAGCCGGGATTCCAACTAAAAGAGGGTAAGAGCCCAACTGGCGTCCGAAGGTGCTATCCTTTTCCCGAACCTCGCAAAGCACATCTTTGAGGATCGTACCTGTTGGAATCACCCGTTTGAGCATGGGAAAATCAATCTTTTTTCGGACTTCAGCTTTATATTTCAAAAAGAGTTTTTTATGCTTTCGCACCAGCTGATCCTTTCCCCAGATAGGGGTTTCCGGAAAGGCCATAACCTGCCGAATATTTATTCTTCGGAGGAGCAGACCGGAATCAAGTACTTTTTGGAGGAAATCAAAATTGAGATTGAAAGTTTCTTTAGTTTCTCCCTTAAGCCCATGCACGAAATTCAGGCCAGGTAAAAACTCCGGCATCCCGTTGCTTCCTCTCTTCGCCCCGAACTTATTTATTAATTTTATGGCGGCAAAAACCTCTTCAGGGTTTGCTTTAAGCTGGTTTGCGGCTACAACTTTAGGGTCTGCAGTCTCCATCCCAAAAGCTGCAACGTCGCCTGGGGTATGGTATTTTATGATAGTTTTAATGATTGCTTCGGCTTCTTTAGGATAAGTTGCAAGCGTGATTGGATTTGCGTTGTCCATGTGCAGCACCTTAAGCTCTGGAGCTGCATTTCTGATTCCTTTATAGAGCCTTTCAAGGACCGCGGGAACAGGCTTGGGAACAGGCCCCCCGGTATCTATTCCATGATAGGAAAAAAGGTCTGGCTGCCTACCGAGTCTGAAATAGCGGGCTCCTTGGAAAGCCAGAGCCGAAACTTCCGAGACCAGCTCTTCTACAGGCCGATAATCTGAAGCTCCATAAAAAGGTTCTGTGCAAAAAGAGCAGTGAATTTTTCGGCCACAACCCCGGTAGGTTTCAAGTTCACACATACAGTATGGATAGTCAGGATGTTGCCGGAGAAGAAAAGCTCCTTTAGGCCCCCAACGTCCGATTTCAGCTGTTGTTCTGAAGCGATGTTCAAGAGTTTCAGGGGCTTTTAAACGGAAATTTCCGGTTTTAGAGGCAGTCAAAGCTCCGTTTGTTTCAAATAGATCGTAGACAAAAGCTTCAAGATCCAATCGAGCAAGCACGGCTCCTTCAAGATCCGGCCCGCTTCCAAAACCCTCTGCCGCTTTTCCGCCTTCCCTTCCGTAGCCGAGTCTTATGGGACCTCCAATTATTTTTATACCTTCGGCACTTCGGAAGAGGGTCTCAATTTCTCCTGCGCTTATGGGGGTGGCTCGTAGGTATTTGCCGGGCACAGTCATGCCTGCAACCAGAATCAAAAGCTCAGCTTTTCGTATTAATTCTCCAGCCCCAGGGGGATTTTCCCGCAGGCGGTCAATAGTAAGATAGTGTATATCCTTTTCCGAAAGCCCCCGTTCCCGGAGGGCTCCGGCTATGTATCTTGGATAGGGAGAAAAGTAGGGAGGAACTCCAAGACATGCGGGTTCGTCTACGTAACCGTCGATGATGAGCGCTTTCATGATATCTTTTGCCCTTTATTTTTTGCGGCTTATTTTAATTCTCCGATAAACTGCTGCTTTTTCTAAAGCATAAAAAGAGAAAAAGAATGAAAAAAGAAGAACCAATTCATTTTTAGTTCTGCAAAGTGCCAGGTTTTCTACTGGATTTTTTAGGGCAGGTGTTTTATTGTCCAGAGAATTGATTTTTTAAACAAACCTTTACATTCTACGGAAAGCTCTTCGTCATTCATACTCTCTACGGCTTCCTCATAGGGCTCGTCTGAATCTAAAATATCCCGAATAGTCTCTTCATCCGTTTTTACAGTCATTGAAGCCCCAAGTTTCAGTTTGGGATCACTTGAAGTTTCATACTTGTAAAAGTCGCTTACCTTTCCGCTTCGCATGATCAAAGTGACATATAACATCTCCCCGTTTTCCAGTTCAATCTGGCCTGCAATTTCCTCACTACCCACAAACCTTTTTAAAAGACCGGGTACATCATCAATATTTTCATTATAAAGCTCGGCATTAAGGCTCAGTTCGCTGAATAAATCCCCTTCCTCTGCCAGTTTTTGCGCCATTTCCGGAGCCTCATAGAGCGGAACATCGAGAACGTCCGCAGAGGCTGCAGCCGGGCTGATCAGGCTGATTAGAAGGAGAAAAGCAAGCGAGAGGAGCGCAAAGCTTGGCTTTCTTCTTAAAGCATACATAAATAAAAATAGGAAGCCAGGTATATAAACATCTTCTTCCCAAATCCTTTGGGAAAAATCAAGAATTTAAAAAAGCAAAAATAAAAGGAAAGGAGGAAAAAGCTTTCTTTTCCTCCCATAACGTTCTTCCTTCAATTATTTATTCAAAGTTTCAGGGAAGGCCTGAAAACTTCAGTGCAGTATCTGTCAAATACATCATCTTCGGTCTTGTCATAGATCTCCCTGTATTTTTTGGATTTGGGATCATGTTTACTCATGAGCCTCTTTACTTCAGCATTCATTTTGTCAAGGGTTTTCTGATCAAAACCTTCCGTGTTCTGCATTGTAAACATAAAAACCATTCTCAGTAATTAATTGATATTATTATTAATTAGTATTTATATTAATATTTATTTGCCTTTTGGACAGCAATTCTTAGCTGCTTGAAATCTTTACCTCAAAGAATAAATTTTGCATTAAAAAGTATAAATATACTCTATGATTAAGATAGGGTAATACTCTTTAGCTGAATACCAGATATTCTCTAATTTCTTAATCCTATAAATATTTTACATTTGTATTATATCTTCTTGGATATAGTAAAGTATATGATTTATCTTAATTTATACTGTATAGCTTAAATTTATCCTTAATTTATAGCTGCAGATAGTGTAATGTAGATAGTGTAGTAATGCAGATAGTGTAGTAATGCAGATAGTGTAAATATATGATACAAAAACCTTAATGGATTGGTTTAAATATTTAGTTCAAGCTGGAATTTTCAAAATTTTCCTTTATTTGATCAGGCTATTATTTATTATAGCTATTATTTATCATAGCATAGAAAGTTATTCGAGTTGATAGCAAAGTGCGTTCAGTCTCACAGCGAGTAAATCCAAAAAAGAACCATGAAAGCAGTTCGGACTCTGAAGGTTCAGCTGCCGAACTGCTTGTTCTCAGTCCTGAAGGCTACCCATTAAGCGGGCTGATCGAAGACTATCCCGTAATTGAAAACCAAAAGGTCTTTGAGTGCTACGCACGAGAACAGTGGAATGGGCGTGTGGCCCGCAAAGGAGAATATCTATTTGATTGCCGAATGTTTCCGGATTTTGCATATCGGATCCTTGAAGTCGAACCCGAAGAATCCGTAATTGGAATGGCAACCTCAATTCTCGTAAGCGAAGAAGAAAACGATTCTATAATCCCTCCTGAGACGAAAAATCCTGTCTGTGTTGAGGCTGTGGTCGGGCAGGAACTTGCAAAGCAAAAGTGTAGATTAATCGAACGTTTCTTAGAAGCTCCTGAGCGTTTTGGGAAATGGGCTCCCAAAAACGTTCTTTTTTTTGGACCTTCAGGCACCGGAAAAACCATGCTTGCAAAAGCTCTTGCAAATAAAACCGAAGTTCCTCTCATCCCTGTCAAAGCCACCCAGCTTATTGGAGAATTCGTAGGGGATGGAGCTCGGCAGATTCATCAACTCTATGATCGAGCGGAAGAAATGGCTCCATGCATCGTTTTTATTGACGAACTGGATGCAATTGCCCTTGACCGGAGTTTTCAGGCTCTGCGAGGAGATGTAGTCGAAATCGTAAATGCCCTACTTACTGAAATGGACGGGATTGACGAAAGGGCAGGGATTTGTACCATAGGCTCAACTAACCGCATCAATTCTCTTGATGCTGCGGTTCGGAGTAGATTTGAAGAAGAAATCGAGTTTATCCTCCCGAATCCTCAAGAAATTTTGCAGATTTTTGAATCAAATCTTAGAACTTTTCCCCTTAAAGTCGGGCCTTGCGACTTTACAGCTCTTGCAAAAAAAGCTGCAGGGCTATCTGGAAGAGATTTGGTAGAAAAAGTTATGAAAACAGCTCTGCATCGGGCTATTATTGAAGAGAGAGATACCGTAACCCAAAAAGATTTTGAAGCCGCCCTTTTCAGGCTCGTAAATAAGGGAGAAAAAAAAGACTCAGACAGACTTTATGTTTAAGGGCATTGTAAAAGAATTCAAAAGATGAAGCTCGAGGCTTCACCTTTTAAGTTTTCTGTATAATGGTTTCTGTTCTGTAATTTTATTTCTGTTTTCTTGCCAGCTTCTTTGTGGCAAGCTTTTCGATGGTCTCGAGCGACCTCGCCGTCGAAGCTCAGTTTTCCGCTGTCAACCGCGCTTTTCAGGAGGGGTTTTCGATATTTCAGATGGATGTCGGCTTTGAGGGAGGTAAATCCAATTTCATGATCTTGTTTTTATTTGAAAATTCTGTTGAGGTTAGTGATCATGTATATAATATTTCTGTCCAAAGTAGAAAAGATTTCATCCTATAATACTACTAATTGAAATAAAAATTATAATTAATGCATCATTTGTGGTGGTTTGGTGTTATAGATAGAAAACTTATATAGAGACAATATATACAATTTTATGGAGTTCAAGTGAACCTTCCTGAGTAGATTTGAACTCCATATTGCGCCCGGAGGCATGATTATGTTAGCCTTGAGGATATTTAAGGCTTGCCTATCCTGCCTCTGAGGTAAATACATGAGGTAGAAACAAATGATTACAAATCAAAAATTCGGAATCGGTGTGTTGCTTGCAGCAATACTGGTGATAAGCAGGGCGTTTGTACCGGCTGTGAGTGCAGACGTTAATTCAAACTTGAATAGAGATACTTCCGAGAGTGATATAAGTTATACTGCTGCAGAGCTACAAGATCTATATTGTAAGTATAATATAAGTGAAAATGATCTTAAGTTTGCAAAAAATGAGTTGCCTAATTTTTTGGAAGGAACAATTCTGTGCAGTGATAAAAGAGTTATAGTTACCGAAGACGGGAATCCACCTAAAAATATGAAAATGGGTACAAATTTTGATATTGTAATAAGAGAACAGGAAATGAGTAACATAATAGAAGAGGCTAAAATAAAATACATTGAAAAATACAATATCGATCCAAATAACCCACGAGTGGATATCATAAATGGTTATGTATTGCCTGATGAAGAGGTAACAAAACTTGTTGAAAGCGGTAAATTATCAACAAATGATGAAAATTCACTAATGGAGTCTGGGAATTCATTAGCAAGTACAAGGAGTTTTGCTACAACATTTACTCATGTTAGGAGAAATCCACATCAGATAAACAACAACATCGATGTAAATATATTTATTGCAAAAGAAGATAGCAGTCATCACGCACCAACAGAATCCTACTATCAGGATACAGTTGACGCTTTGGAAAGGTTCGAAAGCAATTATGGCGTAACTATGAATCGAATTTGGCACTATAATTTTTGGGATGCAAGTGATGTAACGCCAACTGGAGAAGCAGAATCACTTCTTGATGATCTGGAAGAAGACACTACGTGGATAATTGAAAGTCCAAATGATATTGTTTTAGGCTGGGTAAATAGTTTGGATCATAACGGTATTGCATGGATTCCAGGTTCTTTCAGTGTTTGTGCAGTTAAAGCAGTTGGGATTGACTGGCCTCACGATAGTATAGTTCAGCATGAAATATCCCATAATTTTGATGCAGATGATCAAAACTCCATACTCCATCCTGAATGTATAATGAATTATTTTTATGCTCATAAGGGTACGAATATATGGTGTACTTCCTGTCGTAATACTGTAGACTATGGAATAAACAATTAATAACTATAGTAAAGAAATTGGGTGGAAACATGGAAGAAGTCAATAAAAAACTTCGTTATATAGGAATAACCCTTCTGATTTTAGCAGGATTTTATATAATTTTACCATATCTTTTCATGGGTCCACCTACATCTTTTTTTTCTGTTGAGAATGGAGATGAAACGAATCACACTGTACTTATAAAAATAGTTGATTCAAATAGTAAACCAATAGTTGAAGAGAGTTATAAACTGTCTCCTCACGAAAAAGTAATAGAATCTAAAAGTTTATGGTTATTGGTCAAGATGTCTTTCCCATTAAATAAAAATAATTATACGATAAGAGTTACTTTGGAAAACAACACAAGTAAGGAAATGAGTATGTCTTTGAACCCCTGGACTAGCTTATTTATCTCAATAACAGACTCATCTATATTTATTGATAAGCTCCAGGTTTAATAGATGTATAAATACAGGTGTTAAAATGGTCAAACCCATTTAAAGAGGGGTATTTGCATTATACAGCCGGAGATTCTCAGTACTACATTGTATCTGAGAATATGTCAGCAACCTATTATTAAACTCCACCCCTTACGAACACTGAATCTTTGAACTAATCAACGAAAGCGGAGAATTCAATCTATCGGTTATAGAATATACATGAAACCGACTTTCCAATGGCTGGTTATGTGGCGAATTTGCTGTGAATTCAAAATTACATATTGTAAAACTTAAGTAGTTTTCATAGTTCAGAAAATATTTCAAAAGATGAAGCCCAAAGCTTCACCTTTTAAGTTTTCTGTATAATGGTTTCTGTTCTGGAATTTATTCCTGTTTTCTTGCCAGCTTTTTCTTTGCAAGCTTTTCGATGATCCCGAGGCTGAGCTCATCGGTGGTGCTCAATTTTCCATTTTCAACCGCGCTTTTCAGGAGGGGTTTTCTATGTTTCGGCTGAATGTCGGCTTTGAGGGCGGTAAATCCTATTTCATGATCTTGTTTTTATTTGGAAATTCAGACGAGAGAAGTGTTCATGCATATAATATTTCTGTCTAAAGTGTAAAACAATTTGTCACACAAGGTATTACTAATGGTAAAATAGGTCATAAATATTACTTGTTTTTTGATATTTTGGTAGCTCGGTAAGTAGATTTATGTAGAGGTAGTTAAAAGAAGTATATAGAGTTTAAACTGATCCTTTAAAGAAATTTTGAACTCTAGATTGCCCGGAGGCAAAGAAATGTTAGCTTTGGGAGTACTTAAGGCGTACCTGATTTGCTTCTGGAGTAAAGAAAAGAGGTAATGAAGAAATGATTGCAAACAGAAAATTTGGAATAGGTGTGTTGCTAGCGGCAATGCTGCTGTGAGTATAGCGTTTGTGCCTGCTGTGAGCGCAATTGATAGTGAGTCCGATTCTAAAGAAAATGATGCCTGTACTATTTACTGCGCAGAAAAAGAAATTTTCACTAAATTTCCTTCCGACAAAAATACTCCAGAAGATTTAAAAAAAGCTGAAGAACTTAGAGCTGAAATTGAAGCACAGAATGAAAAAGAAAATACAGTTTCAGTGGATAAATATGCAGGAGAACAATTACTAACATCATCTACTGTTACCTTAGGGACGGATGCTACATTTACTAGTGCAGATAGTGGAGATAGTGGGACTTCATCATGGGGGGCGGCACCTAATTTCAAAGGTTCTGACTATAGTGCGAGTTCAAAAAAAGCTCGAGAAACTGCAGTCACTGGCCCTGCAGGATATGGAGGATGTGGTGCTTGGGCATGGGTTGGAAAATCTTTTACTGTGTTGGGTTCCGGATCCCAGTCAGCAAATATAAGAATGTCTGGACATATTTATGGTTTAACAAGCGCTGCAGCTGGGGGATCAAGTAGCTCAAACGTAGACTTGGTATTGAAAGATTTAACCACCGGAACTTCATATAGTATATCAATATACAGTAAATCATGTGGTGGTCTAGGATGGGAAACTGTCGATCAAAATTATAATAAAGGTCTATCAATAACGTTGCAAAGCGGCCATGATTATATTGCATACTTGAAAATAAGTGGAAGTTCTTCAACTTATGGAGCTGGGGAAGCAGGATCTGATTTTGGCCCATGGGATCTAGACGATGATGGAGAATGTGTAACCTATTCTTCAATAGTTATTAACTTTTGATCCTTTAAATAAAAGTCAAAACGAGGCGATTTAGAGGAATTGTCCACTCAATAATATAGAACTATAAATTTCAATATTCTATATTATGAGGTTTAACTTTTTATTTAATTTGATCCCACATTTCTACCCTTGCCAAGAGGGGAATATAATCATGTATATTGGCCAATTACTTAATATAATATAACAAACTAACACATTTGTATCATGATTTTGTACAAAAATGCCCTAATTAGAAATGTGGGTGATATGATTTTGTGAATTGTTTTTATGAAGATTTACTGTAAACCTTATGTTGAAAATTTGGGATGTCATTTCTCTTTATTTTATAATAGGGGTGTTGTAATGACACATAAATTGAAATTAAATAATATCGAAAATGTAGGTAAAATTATAATTTTGATTTCTATGATTCTAACATTATCTTTTTTTATATTTGTTCTATTTTTTGAATTAAGCGGAAAAAATGTATCAATTGGAGGCAATTATCTTTTTCTAATTATGTTAGTTAATATTGGAATATTAATGTTAATTTATGTATCTGTGCATAAGTTTATTAGAGCTTACCGGAAAACTGCTAAAGAAGATAAATAAATATCCATAGGTGTTGAGACAGTGTAATTTTTGAATAAGCTAAAAAAGATAAAATAAGGCTCTTCGTCATTGTCTATGGATAAAGTGACTTTCACTTCAGGTCCGTGTTAGTTTTTGTGATGGTTTTCCACACAAAACAACGAAGAACCTAAAATAAAGATGAAGCCCGAAGCTTCACCTTTACAAGTTTTATGTAAGTTAATTTCTGTTCTGCAATTTTATTTCTGTTTCCGCTCGAGCTTCTTTGCGCCAAGCTTCTCGATGATGCCGAGGCTGACTTCGCCATCTACGCTCAATTTTCCATTTTCAACCGCGCTTTTCAGGAGAGGTTTTCTTACCGGGGTGCGGACGACAGGGTTTTGTAACCGTCGGGGTTTTCTATGTTTCGGCTGGATGTCGGCTTTGAGGGCGGTAAATCCAATTTCATGATCTTGTTTTTATTTGAAAATTCTATTGATATTAGTGGTCATGTATATATATCTTATGTGCAAAGTATAAACGAATTCATCCTATAATAATACTAATTGAAATAAAAATTATAACTAATGCACCATTAGTGATGCTTTGATGTTATTGACTGAAAACTTATATAGAGTTAATATATAGTATTTTATGGAGTTCAAATGAACCTTCCAGAGTAGATTTGAACTCCATATTGCGCCCGGAGGCAAAGAAATGTTGGCTTAAGAGTTCTTAAAGCTTTCTGATTTGCCTCCTGAATATATACCAAAAGGTGAGGCAAATGAAAATAAATCTAAAAATTGGATACACAATAATATTTGCAACGGTATTATTGGTAAACTTAGCAATGATACCTGTATCAGCTATAGACAATGAAAGTAAGGTGGAATATAACATTTCAGATGTACCACAATTTGAAACGTGGGTAAAACCTCTGGATCTCTCTGAATACAATGGGCATAAACCCCAGGTAAAGAAAGAGCCTCTTTCTGCAGAAGCTCTTGAAAAAATATATCCTTACATAATTGCTTTGAATGAATCGGAGAAAAAAGAATTCAATAGTATTTCTAGAGAAGAGTCTTTATTTGATGTTAATTTCGAACCGAATGGAAAAATTTGAGCGAAGTTACCATTAAAATCAACAAAATTGTTGGAAAATGGAGTGGGCATAAAATCAGGCCCTGACGTACGAATGACAGAAGTAACTTATTACTGGTACTGGGTACAAGATATGACTTTCAATAATTACATAACTATTCAAAATTATGGGACATCGACTGCAAGCGGTAAAGTTATTTTCTGGTCGGCAGAGGATGGTTATGGTCATTACAGGACGTTTAGCAATCTGGATCCAGGTGCTAACCTGACAGTAACTGTTCCTTTCCAGCCAATAGGTACTCAGAGTTCAATAGGTGTAAAACCTATTGCAATTGAAATTAGAGTTGATCCTAACGATATATCTACATACCTTGCTAGGATGCCAGTCGATGGAATTGAAAAATACAATAATGATGTAAATCATTTGCCTGATCCAGATAATGGAATAAACCTGAACACAAGTGACATCTACCATTTCCCTTTGAATGAAGGTTACAGGATCATATTTGAAGCTGCAGTTGCAGGTGATAATAGTACAACTCCATATGAAACTGCGGGTAAAATCGGATCTTATGTCCATAAGGCTATGCATTATGATCATGAGAAAATCATAAACAGAAGTTATACTGCTTCTGATCTTTGGATTACTAATCACACAAATGCCAGTGATGGCAAATACATTGGTGTTTGTGATGAATATGCCACGTTATTTAACGCATTTAATAGAGCTTTGGGAGTCCCTTCAAAGCAGTATTATATGAATATGACTAATAGTTCAGGGAGCTATGCTCATGAAATGGCAGAGACATGGGATGGACAGGAGTGGATTCACTCTGATCCCACGCTTAATTCCTTTGACAATCCAGATGTTTATATTTTATTAAACTATTCAAACATGTATTTTTGGAACATGAAGAATGCAGATGATGACCTTGATACACGTGATCCTGTAGGAGATGGGTTGCTGCATTTCTGGTTCGATTTTGAAAGGGAATATCTAGGGAAGTTAGGTAAATACAATTAACACTGTAATGGTTTCAAAATGAATAAGCACAGATTTAACAGATCTGTGCTTGTTCTTGTTTTTTTCAAGATGTGTGAGGGGTATGTATGAAAAAAATAGAAATAATCATAATTTTCCTGTTTATATTTTGGACAGCCATGCCTGCGCTTGCGGAACTTCCTCCTCTTCCTCCCGGAGAAGGAGATCAAATTAGTATTTTTCGCGCAAGACACATGAACATGGAGGAAAATCAAGAGATAATGGACTTTATAAATACATATGGAATTGGTGATTTTCAGGAAACCGGTAACAGGACTCACACTTACGTATATATAATTCCGAAAGGGAATTGCTCGAATAAATTGGTTTTCCTTGAAAGAGGCGGAGATATTATATGGGTCCGACAGATTGGGATGAACGAGACAATTCCTTTTAAACCATGGGACCCTCTGGATGATTTTTTTTCTGCATATCCGGCAGCCAGAGGTAATGAAACTATACGTTCCTTTATCGAAGCTTCTTCTCCAAAGAAGTGGGATGACTCACAGATTAACCAGAGTTCTTCCCTTGTGTATCTCATATCCGAGGTCGGGCCTTTCAGAGAACTTATGTTTCTGGTAAAAAACGGAAGCATCGTGCAGATTCAGACTTTTGATGAGTCAAAGGTTTCCGTAAACAGGACAAAAGCCCTGGAGATTGCAGCAGCTGAGATTAATTCTTCGAGAACTCCTGCGGACGTCCGGGTTGTGTTCAGGGGTTCCGAAGCCTTCTGGGCTCTATCCTATATGGAAGGGCCTACTGTAACAACTGTTTTTGTGGATACTGAAAATGGGGTACTGTATTATTGCCTGTCCGCTGTAGAGGAAAAATCAGAGAGTTCTTTTCCTGAGGTTTCAGAGTTCAAAGTCGGCTTCGTTTTAACTGTGATTCTGGGAATTTCATTTTTCCTGGGTTCAGCAGGCCGATTTAAAAAGTAATCAAAGGCCTGTGGGACTGTGCTTTGAAAAAGAGAGTCAACTCAAGTTCTGTAATGAATAATAACTCAAAAAATAATCCAAAAGATGAAGCCTGAAACTTCATCTTTACAAGTTTTCTGTAAATTAATTTCCGCTTTCTAAGTTTATTCCTGTTTTCTTGCCAGCTTCTTCGTGGCAAGCTTCTTGACAATTCCGGGGTTGACCTCAACGTCGAGGCTCAGTTTCCCGCTCTCAATCGCACTTTTCAGGAGGTGTTTTTCTACATACGTATGATCAGGGTGGTGTAGCCGTCGGGGCTTGCGACAGTCTTTGTGGAAAACCGAATAAATTACTCACAGCTCATACATTGAGCCATTTTAGAAGGACCGCTTTGAGAGCCGGATTTACAAAATATTCCCTGTATTTTCCTTCTGTTTCTGAATAAATGATCCTGTCATCCCTTAAATTCTTTATATGCCAGTGAGTGGTGCTTTTGTCCAGATGCAGGCCCTTTGAAAGCTGCTGGTTTGTGATACCGGGGGTTTCCAGGATCTTATGAAGTTTCTGCTTTCTCATTATTTTCAGCTGTTGCAGTCACAGACATAAAAAGTAGAATCATCAATATTAGCAGGGCAGTCTTCTTTAACATTTTTTATTTCACCGTTGAGCAATATATACACAACTTATTTAATTTTTATGTCCAAATCGTCCAACTGAAAATTAATTTCCTTTTTCTAACCTGGCTGTATATCATATACATTGAGGCGGGATTGAATTCAGAATTCACTATCTATAGGCCAGATTTTTAAAAAATGCCCTTTAACTTGAATCTTAATTCTCTAAAAATTAGTAGCACTATCCAATTGACAGTTTGATGTTATTGACTGAAAACTTATATAGAGTTAATATATAGTATATTATGAAGTTCAAACGAACCTTCCAGAGTAGATTTGAACTCCACATTGCGCCCTGAGGCACGATTATGTTAGTTTTGAGAGTACTTAAGGCTTATCTGATCATGCCTCGGTAACAAAATGTACGAGGTAAAATAAATGGTAACAAAAAATAAATCAGGAATAGGGGCGCTGCTTTTCTCAATGTTGCTAATTGGTATGATGGTATTTGTGCCGGTGGTGAGCGCCTCTCTTGAAAAAGCAAATGAACAACAGATGCCAGAAGAAGTAAAAGAATGGATTGAAGAAAATACGGTGGATGAAGCAACAAAAATTTGGAGAGGAAAACAGGCTGAACAATGGATGCAAGATCATACTATAAATGTAACATCAACTACAACTTACAAATACTGTAATGGGCAACTTGAAATAAAAGAAGTTTATACGAGTAAAGATTCGGAAAATAAAGCTAAAATTGATGATTTTACAAAAACAAGTAAAATCCCAATAAGCACGAAAGCTAAAATCACGACTTTAAATGGTGAGTCCTTTACTCTTGAGGAAGGAAACAAAAAAGTTCTCGTGATCGAAAAAGCAGTAGTAATAACAAGCCAAACTGATCCATATCCTTGGTGGGATTATGGATATCAATATCCACAATGGACATGGTCAGAAGATAATGGACAATATGCCAGGGAAGACCCAATAAATCTTGCGTGGGAATGTACAAATCTCAATACTGTAAAGTCTGTGATTTTAGACCATGGATGGAAGGATAATATTTTCGAATATACTTATTATGTGTCGGATCCAGTAAATGGCTGGATTGAAGATGATGGTGTTGCCACTGACGAAGAACGTTATTTGGGTGGTTATCACACAAGATTATTTGAATTGAATAATGGAGATGTCGTGGGTGGGGCTCATCATGATGATCCATTCCCTCATGAAGCAGATGAATTTGAAACTGCTGAAGATGTTGTTGCTGAATTCTTTGACGGCAATGTGAATAACTGGTGGGTATTATATGATCATCGAGAGCTTGATAATGAAGTAGGAACTCCCAACATAGAACCATGGAATGATGGAAAAGCCACTTGTATATATAAAGTAGGAAGTTAAGTAATTAACGTCCTACAAATGTATATCAAACGGGAGGTGATGGAAAAATCACCTTCCCTACTTTTAGGGGGTTTAAACATTAATTTTAAAAGAAAATTAGTTCAGCCTTTGATAATCTCTTTTATAGTTGTTTTCATTGTAGTTGTTCTTGAAACTGTAGATCTGTATAGGATGTTTGGAACTTATGGGGATAGATTTGAGACCATTGTTAATTTACTTATTTTTCCTGTAACTCCGATTATTTATGGATGGATTGTAAAAGATAAGATCGGGGCAGTTATAGTTGGAGCAGTCCCAATTTTCATTATTTTGTTTTTTGGAAATTTATTTTTTGGAAATCTTATCTATAACAATGGTCTCAGTATCAGTCGGTTTTTTACTATTCTTCTCTATGCTGTAAGTTTGGCAACTCTTGGTAGTTTAGCCGGATATTTTGCATCAAAGAAAGAATTTAAGTACCTTGTTATCTCCATTTTTTTTGGAGTAGTGTGGATTTCAGTTTTTTTCAGTGGAATCGATTGATCTTAAAGGGCAGTGTCCCAAATTTGCTGTAAAATATTGTGTAACTTAAGCAGATCCCACGGTCCAATAAAAGAAAGAGAAAAAGATGAAGCCCAAAGCTTCACCTTTTGAGTTTTCTGGAATTTATTCCTGTTTTCTTTCCAGCTCCTTCTTTGCAAGCTTTTCGATGATGCCGAGGCTGACTTCGCCATCTACGCTCAATTTTCCATTTTCAACCGCGCTTTTCAGGAGGGGTTTTCTATATTTCGGCTGAATGTCGGCTTTGAGGGCGGTAAATCCAATTTCATGATCTTGTTTTTATTTGGAAACTCAGACGAGAGAAGTGTTCATGTGTATAATATTTTTGTCCAAAGTATCAAACAATTTGTCGCCTAATGCATTACTAATGGGAAAATTAATCATAATTATTATGTCATTTTTGATATTTTGGTAGCTCAGTAAGTAGATTTATATAGAGGCAGTTAAAAGAAGTATATAGAGTTTAAACTGATCCTTCAAAGAAATATTGAACTTTAGATTGCCCGGAGGCAAAGAAATGTTAGCTTTGAGAGTACTTAAGGCTTGCTTGATTTGCCTCTGGAGTAAAGAAAAGAAGTGCATTAATATGTGCGAAAAGCAAAAAAGTGAACTCTTAGAGCCAGATTCTGTTTTAGCAGATACACTTATAAATAACTGCACTAGAGAATATCTAGACGGCACCGGAGACATATATAAAGATTACTTCCAAATTATATCAGCGTTCTAATGGAAGTCGATACATGAATGTATCATGGTTTGTAAGTGGCTGTCATACAACTTCTAAAGAATTTCCATTTTCAGCTCCTTGTGAGCTTAAAATAACATTTTGGAAAGTTGATGTGTTGAAAAGGAAATGTTGAAAATCTATTGTGAATTCAGATTCCTCCAGATTGACATTAGAGAGTATCTAAAATATAAGCTCTCGAGTTCGGGCTAAGAGGTTAGATTTAAAAACCGGATGAGTGTAAATCTAAATATCTACTTATTATTTAAATAAGCTGTGCGGGATTTATTGGAAGATAGAATTAATACAAACTATCTCTAAAGGGGTAAATAAATGAAGATTGTGTCCAAAAGGCATTTACTGCTTGTCTTGTTCCTGATAACGCTCTCCATTTTCAACATAGGTTGTACCGAAGAATCCGATGCCAAAGAAAGTACATCTGACATTCAACCCAGTGCTCAAGAAATTGCATCTAAGATGCAGATGAAAAGGGAAGGTCTTGAAGATAATTCTTTTACTATGTATATAAACTCAACTTCAAGGGGCCAGGATTCAGAAATACATAAAGTTGTATGGAAAAGCCCCGATTTAATGAAAATGACTATTTTAAGTCCGGATAAAGATATAGAAAGGATTATGGTATCTGACGGAGATTTTCAGTGGATTTATAGTTCCGAATCCAGGACTGTTTTCAAAATGGAAATTTCTGAGGATTTTAATGATTTGAAACTCTTCGAGCCTGATGGGTATGCTGAGTTTTTGAATGGGACTCTTCTTAACGGGAAGCTTTCCTCCCTCCTCGGGACCGAGAACATAGATGGAAAAAATGTATACGTACTTGAGCTTAGCCCTTCAGAAAAAAACGAATTGCTCCAATGGAAATCAAAAATGTGGGTTGACGGAGAAAACTGGATGCCCATCCGGTGGGAAATATATGACAATGAAGGCAAGCCAGAGCTTAAGATAAAAATCCTGGATATGGAATTGAACCCTGGAATCCCAGCCTCTGAATTTGAATTTAAAGTTCCAGCTGGTGCGCAGGTAAAAATACTGGGACCTGAAGACTTCAAAAGTAAACCCAAAAAATTGACGCTTGAAGAGGCAAAAAAGCTTCTTGACTTTGAAATACTCACTCCTAAATATCTTCCGGAAGGCTATGAATTTAATTATTCAATAGTCTCTTCCAGTATGGATACACCTTATTCAACTTTTATCCATAGCAGGTTTAGTGTTTTTGCAGGACAGCCTTATGAAAAAATGACTCTCGTGTATACGAAAGGAGATAATGAAATACATATTATCGAAAGCAGTTCTGAAAAAGTGTATCCCGAAACACAAGGTTTTGAAACAGAAGGAGAATATATTCAGGTAAATAACATGAACGGTACGATTTATCCAATATTTGGTGGAAATATGAAAGCGCTGACCTTGCAAAATGAAGAGATCGAAGTCACTATAATTTCCTCCCTTGATAAGATAGAACTGCTAAATATTGCAGAAGCTCTCTCCTGAAGCCAGGATTTCTAAAAAAAAGATGGAGCCTGGCTCCATCTAAAAGCTGTTTTTTGAAGAATTTATTCCTGTTTTCTTGCCATCTTTTTCTTTGCAAGCTTCTCGATGATTCCCAAATTTACTTCGCCATCTACGCTCAGTTTTCCATTTTCAACCGCCCTTTTCAGGAGCTGCTCTCCAACAAGGGTGCGGACGATCAGGGTTGTGTAGCCGTCCGGACTTCCGACCGAGCCTGCCGAGATATCGGCTTTTAAGGCCGTAAAGTCCGTGCAGACCTGGCAGCCGGAGCGGATGGTTTCCTCAAGTTCGGCAAGAGGGATTACATACTGGGTCCCATCGTTGAGGGTGATTTCCAGCTTACCTTTGACGTCAATCCGACAGACTTGCATGGGCTCGAGGGCGTACTCGCGTTTTAGCTTTCCAGCGATCAGTTTTTCGTAATCAAAACTCTCAGTGCAGAAAAGCCCGAGTACGAAACGAATTGATTTTTTATAGGGGTTTACAAGCTCGTGCTCGGATTCAAGCATTTTTCTTACGGCCTGAACCACACAGGGAACTCCTACAACCGCAATATTTCTGTATTTTTTCCTGACCACGGCTTCCTTAAGAGCAGAAAGTAAAGGCACCCACCAGTTGTAGCGGCTTCCGGCCTCACTTATCAGCGCCTCTTTGGAAGTTATTACCATGGAGCTTGGCTTAAGGGTCCAAGGATCTTCCGTAACCGTGACCACAGCATCTACAAGTCCATTTTCAAGAGCATTTGCAAGAATTGCGGTAACGGCTCCTCCGCTCTGCTTTCTTGGGATCTCAAACTCGGCTTTTCCGGCCTTAATTTCTAGATAGTTTCCAAGCAGACTTGAAGATTGTTTCTCAAGCCTCGGACAAACCTCATAACAGGCCCCGCAGGGCACATCATCCACTGCGGCTTTACAGTAGCCATTATTTATAGGTGTAATCGAGTTTTCCCCGGTTTCAAAGTAAAGAGCATCTGCAGGACAAACTGCAACACAGGCTCCGCAGCCCGAGCAAAGTTCCGTATCCCAAACCGCCTCTTTTAGATCCCTGTAATCCTTACTTACTTTGTACTCTGTCATCAGAATCACTCCCAGACGTACTTTCCTGCAAAAGGCCGGCTGCTTGCAGGAGCTATCCTTGTATAATTGGTATCCAGAAATTCAGCCGGATCCAAGCCAAACTGGGCGCAGAAGCCTTCAATTTCCGGTTTGATCCGTTCAAGATCGGCTTTTGTAAACTCAAACTTCTTTGCACCGACTCCCAAAAGATGGTCTTCGACTTCACCTCGAATAATGATCTCTCCTCCATGGATTCCACTTCCGATTCCACGGTCGGTAATAGCCTTTTTAAGCCCGATCCCAAGGACGAGCACAAGACCTCCAGCCATGTATTCTCCGAGGAAAGAATGAGCTGTTCCCCCAATTACCAGCACAGGTCTGACCTTCAGATCGTACTGCTTCATATGGATTCCCCCTCTGTACCCGATATTTTTTTGGATATAGACCTTTCCGCCCCGCATGCCGTGAGCAACCGCGTCTCCTGCGCTTCCATGGATTACAAGCAGGCCACTATTCATAGTGTTTCCGGGAGCGTGTTCTCCATTTCCATATACAATGCAAGTCGGCCCGCTCATAAACATTGCAAGATCTCCGCCCGGAACTCCCTTAATTATCAGACGCACGTCTTCGCCTTTTAAACCGTCGGCAATGAAACGCTGTCCAAGCACGTTTTCGAGCACGATATCCTTCTCTCCTTCTGCAACCGCAGCCTTGATCTGGCGGTTTAAGGGAGTGTAATGCATGCCTTTTGCATCGATTTTGAGTGTCATCTCTCAGGCCCCCACGTTTTTCACATCAAGGATTTCAAGCATCCCTTCATCAAGCATAAAGCCCCGGAGCCGATCCCTGTTTCCTCGCAAGCTCTCAATACTGTTGAGCCCAGCAGCACCCATGAGCTCTTTTAGTTCAAGAGTCCAGCCTTTGATCAAATTTGAAACTTGCTCTGCTCCTTCGTCGGGGTTAAGCCGGCTTACAAGTTCAGGCCGCTGAGTGGCAATGCCCCAAGGGCAAAGGCCTCTATAACAGTTTCCGCAGACTCTGCAGCCCAGAGCAATAAGAGCAGCAGTTCCAATATAGACGGCATCCGCTCCAAGGGCAATGGACTTTGTAAGATCAGCACTGTTTCGGATCCCGCCACTTGCAATTACGGAAACTTCGTTTCGGACGCCTTGCTCCCGAAGTTTTTTATCAACACTTGCAATGGCTGCTTCTATTGGGATTCCCACATGATCTCGGAAAACCTTGGGAGCAGCTCCGGTTCCACCGCGGTACCCATCGATTACCACAGCATCTGCAGAAGATCGAGCAATTCCGGCTGCAATTGCTGAAACGTTGTGTACAGCTGCGATTTTGACAAAAACTGGTTTTTGCCAATCAGTAGCTTCTTTTAGACTGCGAACAAGCTGGACCAGATCTTCGATACTGTAAATATCATGATGAGGAGCCGGGCTTATAGCATCGCTTCCTTCAGGAATCATCCTGGTTAGGGAGACTTCCGCAGAAACCTTTTCTCCTGGAAGGTGCCCCCCAATTCCGGGTTTGGCTCCCTGACCGATCTTGATTTCAATTGCAGCGCCTCTTTTTAGATAGTCCACATCTACCCCAAAACGGCCAGAAGCAACTTGGGCAATCAAATTGTTTTGGTAGGGGTAAAGGGCTCTGTGCATCCCGCCTTCTCCGGTTCCCATATAGGTTCCAAGTTCGGAGACTGCTTTTGCCAAGCTAAGTTGAGCATTTAAGCTGATGGCTCCAAAACTCATGTGTCCTACCATGATAGGCGTTTCAAGCTTGAGGTTTGGGGCAAGCTTGGTCTCAAGTTCTACATCCCCAGCTTCGGACTTTTTGAATTGAAGTTTTGAGGGTTTTTTCCCAATATAGGTCCTAAGCTCCATAGGTTCTCTCAAAGGATCGATACTCGGATTTGTAACCTGACAAGCATCAAGCAAGAGCCGATCGAAAATACTTGGATGGGGCTGGGTGTTTCCCATACCTGAAAGAATGATTTTTCCGCTCCGAGCCTGCCTTAGGACATCTTCTCTGGCTTCCGGAGTCCAGAGGGGGTGGCTGCGGTAATCAACCGGATTTTCCGTAAGGGTAATTGCATCTCTTGGGCACATGGCAATACAGCGCATGCAGGCGGTACATTTTCTTGATTCGGTTATGATCCGATCCCCTTCTCTTCTGTATACGCCATAAGAACAGTTTTCAATACAGCGTCCACAGTCCATGCATTGTTCCCGGTCTATGCTGATTTTATAGCGAAGGGGTACGCTTCCGAGACTCATTCCTTAAACCTCCCTATGATTGGCTCTCCCGCTCTTGGGGTGTAGATATTTTCAATATCAGGCTCAATTACCCTTATTGCAGCTTCCTCGCTTGAAATATAAAGTCTGTTTTTGGTTTCTCCTACGACAAGGGGCCGGAGTTTAATCCGGTCCGTAAAGCCTACAATGCCTTTGTTTGAGGCAACTACAATTGCAAAGGGCCCGTTCATGAGCGCAGGAGCATAGGTCAGGCGGATTGCCCGATTAAGTTCTTTTTCAGCTGGAGGCATATAGTCAATTTCATCCCAGAAAGGCGGGGCAAGGACTTTGACTACCGTTTCTGTGGAAAGCCCGTGTTGCCTTCCAAGCAGGTCAAAGAGGTAAGCTACAACTTCGGTATCTGTAAGAAGAGTGCATTTGTAACCCTGCCCTTCCACATAACGTTTATTTGTCCCATAGGAGGTTATCTCCCCGTTATGCACAACTGACCAGTCAAGAAGGTTGAAGGGGTGGGCTCCTCCCCACCAGCCTGGAGTGTTTGTAGGATAACGGTTATGAGCAAGCCAAATATAACCTTCATATTCCTCGATTCTATAGAAATTGGCCACATCTTCAGGCCAGCCTGAGGCTTTAAAGACTCCCATGTTTTTTCCAGAGGAAAAAATCAGGGCCCCTTCGATACCTGCATTTACTCCCATCACGGTTTCTTTGATAAGGGTTTCTTCGGAACCAAAGCTTTCGATCTGGGTTTGGGAGGGTTTGAAGAAATATCTCCAAGGAATATGAACCTTTTTCAGGCCCGGCTGTTCCGTGGTTGGAATCTCTTCTTGATGCACGATTGTACCTCGGTGCCGGAGGATTTCGTCGACCTTTTCTTTCGGTTCTGCCATGTTGTCAAAAAAAACATGAAGAGCATAGCAGTCTGCATATTCAGGATAGATGCCGTACGCAACATAGCCTGCCCCATCTCCACTACCTCGTTCATTCATGAGGCTGAGGGCAGCTTTTATGCACGAACCGTTCATCCTGGATTTCGTCCGGTCCATGACGCCGATAATTCCACACATTGTAATCACTTTAGAAATAAGTCAATTATTCGTTTAGAAATAAATTATAAAGTAAAGGGAGCTTAAGATACACAGAATCCATACTAGAATCCATACTAGAATCCATACTAGAATCCATACTAGAATCTATATTTTTAAAAATCTGTAAAAGGCTTTACATAATGGAGCTTTGAAATTCGAGCTTTTTGGAATACACGCTGGCTCAAACAATTACTTTTGCAAGAGCGAGGGTATTTTTTACGAAATATTCCTTTGTAGAAATTATTTTTATGGAAATCTTAAATTGTAAATTGCAAAGCTTTGTTTTTGGCCCGATTTCTTTCCAATTTTTAAGCTATCAGGGCTAAAAATCAAAAGATCCCTGCGATGGCAATTCCTTTCAGGAGCTTGAAGCTCTTAGCAGCTGAAAGCTGTAAAAATTAACTGCCATAAGAAGCAGGTAAGTTAATACCCCCTTCACTATATATAAAATTACCCATTTCCCGGAAGGGGGAATTTCTGGAGAAAGCCGGAACAGACCCCGGTTTATACAGGACGATCAATTAAAATATATTTTTTACTAAATAGATAGAATCCACTTCCGGACCCCTAGCTGCTTTTAGGATCTTGACCTTCAAAAATCCCTTTTTTTCATAAAGAGTTAATGCAGGCTGATTTGTGGACCAGGTGCAGACATACAATCGTTGCATTGCTTCCGAGTGCATTTTGACTTCCAAAAATTTTATAAGAGCTGAAGCAATATTCCTTTTTCGAAAAGCGGGATTCACAGCCACAAAGGAGAGATAGGCGTTTTTTTCACCCTTCCAGGCTTTTTCAAAGCTTAAGAGACCTGCAATTCGAAGGCTCTCTGCCGGAATCGAAAGAGACTCTAATCTTTTTTCCAAAAGCCCTTCTTTTAAATGACTTTCTATTTTATTAATTTCTTCTGAAGCTTGGACGTTTTCCGCAATTATAAAATTAGCTTTGGGGCTTGCAAGCCCTCTTTTAAGCCTTTCCTCTATGCCCCCTGGTCTTTTTGAAAGAGGGGGATAAAACTCCGAATCCACAAATTTCATAAAGGCCAGGATCATGTCCCAGTCTTCTTTTTTGGCTTCTCTTAAAAAGATCGAACCTTCGTTTTTTAAGTTCATTTTTTTCCCGCACAAGCTTAATGGGATTTAATGGGATTCAATTTTTCCAAATGCTTAATAAACATTTTGTCTGGCAGCTTTCTTTTAAGAAGGAGAGCCTTTATTTCAGGGCCCTCAGAGTAGATGGAGATAGGTCTCAAGTTCCCAAGGATGAACTATGGCTTTATATCTATCCCATTCTTTTGTTTTAGAGCAGATATAATTTTCAAAAACGTGAGTTCCAAGCCCCCTACGCACGAATTCGCTCTTTTTCATCTCCTCAATTGCCTCTTTTAGGTTTGAGGGCAAGGACAAGATCCCTTTTTCCTGGCGTTCTTTTTCACTTAGCCGGAAGATGTTTATGTTACTTGGATCTCCAGGATCGGTTTTGTTTTTAATTCCATCAAGGCCAGCCCTTAGCATAAGTGCAAAAGCTAGATAGGGGTTACAAGCCGGATCCGGGCACCTGAGTTCAACTCTTGTTCCATTCCCTCTTGTAGAAGGAATTCGGATCAAAGTACTTCTATTGCTATCTGACCAAGTAATATGGACAGGAGCTTCGTACCCTGGAACAAGCCGCTTATAGGAGTTTACTACAGGGTTTGTAATAGCTGTAAATTCTCTTATGTGTTCCAAAAGTCCTCCAATATAGTATTTTGCTGTATCAGAAAGCCCGTTTGGAGTTTCTGGATCGTAAAAGGCGTTTTTTCCACCCTTAAAGAGCGACTGGTTAGAATGCATACCTGATCCATTTACTCCGTAAAGCGGTTTTGGCATGAAGGTTGCATAATATCCTTTGTGATAGGCGATTGACTTAACCACGTATTTGAAGGTTACAACATTGTCAGCCGTTGTCAGAACGTCTCCGAATCGAAAATCAATTTCATGCTGAGAAGGGGCTACTTCATGGTGGGAAGCTTCCAGCTTAAAGCCCATATGCTCAAGGGCATAATCAATTTCTCTCCTTACATCCTGAGCCCGATCAAGGGGCGCAAAATCAAAGTAGCCGCCCTGATCAGTCAATTCGGTTGTAGGGTTTCCGTTTTCATCCAGTTTGAAGAGGAAAAACTCAAGTTCCGGGCCCACGTTCATGGAATAGCCCAGCTTCTTAGCGTCGGCAATCGCACTTTTAAGAACATAGCGCGGGTCTCCCTCAAAGGCTTTTCCGTTTGGAAGTTTGACGTCTCCGAGGATGCGGGCCACGGCTCCGACAGAGGGTCTCCAGGGAAGGATCCGGAAAGTGGAAGGATCAAGCTCAAGCATCATATCCGATTCTTCAATCCGAGTAAAGCCCTCGATTGAAGAGCCGTCAAACATGACGCCGTTTTCAAAGGCTTCTTCGAGCTCTTCGGCCGGGATTGCCCAACTTTTGATAATCCCAAGGGTATCCGTAAACTGAGTCCGGATAAACTTAACATCGCACCCCTGTACTTTTTCGAGTATATCTTCTTTTGTTACTGGTTTTTTGTTTTCCTGAATCATTTTTTCTCCCTCAAGCTCACAGGTAATCGGTAATATCATTCCCATAATATAGTATAAATAAATTTCCCCCTGAATACAAACATAGAACAAAAGATTGTGAAAAAATCAAATTTACAAAAAAGAAAAGTGAAGAGTGTTATACACAGGAAAAAAAAGGTTGAATTTAACCTGTTAACTAATTATGTCTAATATACATACTGTAGAGGGGATAGGAAAACTGACAAATCGCTGTGTTTATTTTGCTCAAATAATTTTTGACTAAGTTCTCGGAAAGGACCTCTCTATACTTAATAAAAAAAGAGATTATAATTTAAAATCTAAATTTGAGATTTTTATTGCAAATAAATCCATATTTCTTAAAAACGAATCATCTTAGTGTTACTTTTATAAAATTTTATTATATATACAGTTATGTTTTTAAAAAATATTAATACTATGTAGCAATAATAACAATAACTGTATAATTAAAGGTTTTTGAATCGAGGTATTTCAGTATGAAATCTGAACATTACGCAAAAAATACATTATATAGAAAAGAAAACAGAAAGCATCCAGAACCCTTCAAAAAATTTAGCCCTTCAAAAAGAAGACTAAAAAGATATAAAATGAAACCAAAGCGCTCCCTACCCCTATTGGCCACGCTGGTTGTTTTGATAAGCTTCTTTATTATAAATACAGCCTTTGCAGCAGCAACTGAAGTTGAAAACAGTACAAATAGCCCGGAAAACTTCAAAATTCAGGGAAGTGAAGATTCAGAGAATACAAGCAAGTTTGCTTACATTACGGATCAGAAAACACCTTACCTCTTATTAAATAACTCAACTTATAGGATTAACGTTAGCACATATCGTTTTCCTTTAAAAGAAAGGAAGATTGATGCGGAGATCTTTCTGATCGACGTCTGCGGATCTGAAAATCTGACATATCTTGAAAGCGAGGTTAACAGCGGAAATCTGAGTGGAAAACGCATAGCATTGACCAATGAATCTTCTGAACTTTCAAATGTTTCGGAGAGCATACAGGAAAAAGTCCTCCTTTATTGGACTCGGACAGCCAAAAACCTAGAAAACCTTTTGGTCTATGCTGCCAAGGAACTTGATGGCAGAAATGACCTTATTTCAGCTGTCCAGAAGCCAGAAAGAACATCCATTCTGTTGGTTGTACTCCCGAACTCAAACACCATTGAAAGCATCAGAGAAGAACTCTCCGACTATGGAATAGACTGCCAATTTGCAAACCTCTCGGCAATGGGAAAGGTTGCACGAGACCCATCCCAGGCAAAGTTTGTGAATGAGAAAATCTCAACCTGGGATGGAGACATTATCTTTGAATACGTTGCCGACGCTCAGTATTAACTATATAAAGAAGAGATTGAAGCAGCTGGAAACAAAAACGTAAAACTTTTGGGAGTTGGAGGTTTCTCTTCTCAGAACTGGTACTCTCAAAATGTAGAAGCTTGGAAAAACATAACTACAAAACTCTTTAGCAAAAGTTCTGAAAATCCAGGGTACTGGAGGACGGTGCTGCCTGAAAACCTGGTTAGGATGTTCATTTATATCGCACATGAAGCCGACTCAAGAGAAGACCTTACTCCATATGTAAAACCCACAATGATCGTGCCTCCGTCTGCCATCTACCACCCAGATGCCCCGGCCTGTAGCTACAACGGAGATAGTTTCGACCATCTCTTCTTAAGCCGAGAAGAGTACAACAAATGGTACAAAGCAAGTGGACATCACTCTCCCTCGGATAAGTGGATCGGAATTACGATGTACTACCGCGATTATCAGGAAGGCAAACTCCATACTGAAAACGCAATGATTCAGCAACTTGAAGCCGACGGTTACAATGTGGTGGCAAGCTATGTGCCCTGGAACGACCCAATCAACCGCTTTTACAATAACTCCAACGAAAACATGAGCGTTGATTCAATTATCAGCTTTAACTTCTTTGGGGCTACAGACAAGCCCAAGGTTTTAAATCAGAGCGACGTTCCGGTCCTCAAAGCTGTAAGCCTTTCCTATCAGACCTATGAGGAATGGGAGAAAAATCCATATGGAATGAACGGAGCCGCAATCACTTGGAAGCTTGAGCAACCCGAAATTGATGGGGTGATCTGCCCGATTCCTGTAGAAGCCCAATTTACCAAGGAAGATTTCTTCCGTTATCCTATTCCCGACAGAGTGAATCGCCTGCTTGGGCAGGCAAAGGCCTATGCAGACCTTCGGCATACCCAGGAAGAAGAAAAAAAAATAGCCATTATCTATTTTAACCACCCTCCTGGAAAACAGGACGTAGGAGCAAGCTACCTGAATCTCTTTGATTCTCTAGAACTCATGCTTGCCTCGCTTAATAACGCAGGCTATAAAGTCCAAAGCATGACTTCTGAAGAGCTGCAGGAAGTAATCCTGAAAGAGGGGCGAAATATAGGAGGCTGGGCCCCGGGAGAACTAAATGCTCTTGTAGAGGCAGGCCTTGAAGCCGACTCCATAGTCTTGCTGGATGTGGATGTTTACAAAAGCTGGTTCAATGAACTTCCCAAAAATATTAGGGGCGAAGTAATAGAGAGCTGGGGTGCCCCTCCTGGAGACCTAATGGTGATAAACCGGGAAGAAAAAGATTGGATAGTTATTCCTGTAATTAAAAATGGGAATATAATTTTAACTCCAGAACCTGCTAGGGGTTGGGAAGAGGATACGAGCAGACTTTACCATGACCTGAATATTGCTCCTCCTCACCAATATATGGCTTTTTACCTTTGGCTCCAACATCCTCCAGACGAGGGAGGTTTCGGAGCCGACGCTATTGTGCATGTAGGAAGACACGGGACGCAGGAGTGGCTTCCCGGTAAAATGCTCTGCCTGAATGCAACAAGCTATCCAGATCTACTACTCGGAGATATGCCCAATATCTATCCCTACATCGTGGATGGAGCAGGAGAAGGGATCCAAGCCAAACGCCGGGGTTATGCAACCCTTATCAGTCACCTAACTCCCCCCATTGCACAAAGTGGAGTTTATGGAGACCTGACTGAGCTTAAAAACCTCTTTACTGCATATCAAGATTACAAACTGGCAAACTATAATACCGGCATGGCCAATACAAAAAACGCGGTAATCGAGCTTCTAAACAACAGTACTGTTGACGAGGATCTCGGACTTTCAATAAACGAGGAAAACTTCGAAAAGGTTCTTGAGGAGCTTATCGAATACCTAGAAGAGATTAGCGCCGAGACTATCCCTTACGGGACCCATACTTTTGGAGAGGGTCCAGAAGGAGAAAAAGCTGCAATGTTCCTTGAGACTATGCATCATGACCTACTCTTGAATACCTCCTGCAACCTGCTCGGCTATGATAAAGCTACCCTGCTTGAAGGGGGAATTGAAAACCTAAAAAATCGCTCCAAGGCAGAAAACTTGAGTAAGTGTCTTGCCTTCTCAATTGAAAACAGCAGTTCTGAAAACAGCAGTTTCAAAGGATGCAATCTCTTTATTAAGACTGCCGAAACTCAACTGAACCGCAGTCTTAACCAAAAAGACCTCCACATTCTTAACAAAACTTATGAGACTGCAAATCGGACCCTTTCCTTGCTCAATGCTTCCGGAGAAATTGCAGCTCTTGTGCATGCCCTAGACGGCGGGTATATCCTCCCAAGCGAACAGGGAGACCCCATTAACAACCCGAACGTTTTGCCTACAGGCAGGAACTATTATGGGTTTGAGGCAAAGAAAATCCCAAACCCTGAGAGCTGGGAAGTGGGAAAAGCTATGGCAGACGAGCTGCTGATGCAGCACTATTCCGAATACGGGAAATTTCCGGAAAAGGTTGCAGTAAGCCTCTGGTCAGTTGAGACCCTGCGCCACAAAGGAGTAATGGAGGCAATGGTTTTGCGACTTATGGGAGCAGAACCTGAGTTTTATGAGTCTCAAGGAGCTTTCAGCAAAGTTCACAATGATAAAATAGGCGTAACCTCTCAACT
>Ga0265294_10000639_pt1 | contig 46847 bp, 46 predicted proteins | sample MunlanPumphouse3_FD_192504 | JGI IMG/M metagenome (GOLD analysis project Ga0265294, IMG submission 192504) | Groundwater microbial communities from a municipal landfill in Southern Ontario, Canada - Pumphouse #3 | ecosystem: Environmental > Aquatic > Deep subsurface > Groundwater | place...
CAACAAGGCTACTGAAGAAATGAAATTCCGTATCCTGAAGGAGCTTCATCTACTGGCTACCGGACAGGAATCGCCGTACAGAGAGGAGTTAATGATGAAGAAAAATCATTCGGCTGAGAAAATTAATCAACAAGCCGGCAAAATACTCATCAACATCCTGCACGATTATGCTGCTTTTTCCATCAGCACCATCGATCGTTTTTTTCAACAGGTCATCCGTGCTTTTGCCCGTGACATTGGCGTGCATGGGGGTTATGCGCTTGAATTAGACACCGGTCAGGTACTCGACGAATCTGTTGATAACCTGTTTTTTGATTTATCTGAAAAGGAAAACAAACAATTGTTGGAATGGCTAACCTCTTATGCCGAAGAAAGAATCGAAAATGCAGAAAACTGGAACATGCGATCCAGCATACTCGAACTGGGATTAGAGATATTCAAGGAAAGTTATCAGCACAAAGCAACAGAAACCAACGAAAAATTGCACGACCGGATGTTTCTTTCGGAATATCGGAGGAAGTTGCATTTTATCATTGATGACTTTGCCGAAAAAGCTAAAAAAACTGCTGATGAAGCCCTGCAAATTATACAAAGTCATGGGTTACAATTAGACGATTTCAAAGGAGGATCCAGGTCAAGCATGAAGAATCTGGATAAAATCTCTGGTGGCGTGATGGGTTTAACTGCTACTTTTATTACTATGTCATGTGACGTTGGAGCCTGTTACGCCCCCAAAACAACACCACCAAATATCATTCAGGCTATTCAAAATGCTTATCAGGGAGGATTACAATCGAAGATGCAGGAACTGGTAGCTCATTTCGACAATCATCTTCCCTCGCGTAATTCAGCGTTGATTATACGTAAACACCTGAACACGCTCGGCATACTGTCAGACCTTGCCATGCAAATCAGAAAGCTGACTAATGAGCAAAACACTATGCTGATTTCCGATTCGAACCTGCTACTCAATAAAATCATTGAGGACAGTGATGCCCCTTTTATCTATGAAAAAAGCGGGTTACTGATTGATCATTTTATGATCGATGAGTTTCAGGATACATCGGTGTTGCAATGGAAAAATTTTCTTCCGCTAATCAAGAATAGTTTGTCATCGGGAAATGAAAATTTAGTTGTAGGGGATGTCAAACAGAGTATTTACCGATGGCGTAACTCCGACTGGAAATTACTGGACAGTCAACTTTATCGGGATTTCAACAAAGCAGAATTAAAAGACGAGAACTTAGATACCAACTGGAGAAGCGACAGAAACATCGTCAATTTCAATAATACTTTTTTTGTAGAAGCATCAGGCCGTTTGCAAGAAAAACTAGATGAAAATATTGAAAAATCAGGCATCAAACAAAATCAATTAGATGATTTAAAAGGAATAATCAGCAACGCGTACCACGAAACGGTTCAAAAGGTTCCGGAAAAAGCAGGAACTGGTCGTGTCAGGTTTGAGTTTATCGACAATACAGATGAAGAAGAATCTTGGAGAGAAATCAGTCTAAAAAAGCTCCCAGCAATATTGGAGGATTTTCAGTTACGCGGCTACAAACCCTGTGATGTCGCAATGTTGGTTCGAACCAACAACGAAGAAAAAGAAGTGATTCAAACACTGCTACGCTATAAAACCACTTCTGAAGCCAGGCCGGAGTTCAGCTACGACATCATGGGAACCGAAGGATTAATGGTAGAATCGGCTGCTTCCGTAAAATTCCTGCTGGGAATCCTGCGCTTGCTTATCAATCCTGATGATGCAGTACAAAGAACCATTTTGAATTTTGAATATGCACAGGGGAAATTGAAATTGCCGGTAAATGAGGCCTTAAAAGCCTCTGTGATGCGTGATATTCCGGAAAGTGGAATTTCTTCCCTTTTCTCGACAGAGGAAAACGAGCAATTGTTGAAACTTAAACACTATGCTTTGTTTGAAATGACGGAAAAAATCATTGCTCTATTTAATTTACCTTCATGGCACGATGAAGTGGTTTTCCTGCAAGCATTTCAGGACATCGTTTATAAATTCACCACTGGCAAATCTTCCGATTTGAATTCATTTTTACAATGGTGGGATAAATTTGGTCACAAGCAATTTATTGCTACTCCGGAAAATGAACAAGCGTTCCGCATCATGACCATACACAAATCCAAGGGACTTGACTTCAAAGCTGTTATCATTCCTTTCTGTGAATGGGAGTTAGACAATAGAAAGCGAAACATCCTATGGTGCGAAACCAATGTCGCACCGTTTAACGAATTGCCCCTGATGCCCGTTGAGTACACTTCGAAACTCGGCGATTCCATCTTTGCAGCTCAATACTTCAGGGAAATGATGCATACTTACATTGATAATCTGAATATTGCTTATGTGGCTTTTACACGGGCAAAACATGAAATGATAGGTATTTGCCCTCTCCCAAAAGAAAATAAAGACAATGAAATCAACTTAAAAACACTATCTTCCTTGCTTTATCTTTGTCTGAATGAAAATCAAAATGAATTTCTAAACAAACATTTCAAGGCAGAAGAATCCTGTTTTGAAGTAGGAGAACCACTCATAATAAAACAGGGTGATCCCCATGAAGTTAGCAGCACACAACAACTTAGTACATACCCAACCTGCGACATCTCCGACCGGCTTAAAATTAAACACAAGATCAGCCTGTTCAACCGGGAAGAAATTGACATCACGGAAAATCCACTTGATTACGGAAACCTGATGCATGAAATTTTCTGCCGCATCAATACGCCCGGAGATCTTTCAGCGATCATTATTGAATTTATCCGGGAAGGCAGAATAACAGAAGAAGAAGCGATTAAAATATCTTCCGATATTGATGATTTCTGGCAGATGCCGGAGACGGAGAGCTGGTTCCGGAAAGGTATTCAGGTATTGAACGAGACAACCATCCTGACTCCCGAAGGACATCTGTACCGTCCCGACCGCATCATCCTCGAAGGGAAAAATGCCACCGTTATTGATTATAAATTCGGTGAACACGAACTGCCTTCCTATAAACGGCAAATCGAAAACTACATCAATTTACTAAATCGGATGGGATATGAGACCAAGGCATATTTGTGTTATGTGAAGTTAAAAAAGGTTGTTGCATATTGATATTGAATAAAATAGAGTCTTGATGATTAAACTGGTAATTTTTGATTTGGATGGTACCTTATTAGACACCATCGAGGATTTGGCAAACGCGACAAACCACGCGTTGAAACAGTTCAATTTTCCGCTGCACGATACAGCAAGCTATCGTTTCTTTGTTGGCAACGGCATCAATAAACTGATAGAACGTGCCCTCCCTGAAGCTCATCAGAATGCAGATGCCATTTTGATGGTAAAACATGAGTTCCTGAAATATTATTTATTCCATGCGGATGATTGTACCAAACCTTATCCCGGCATATCTGAATTATTGAATAAACTTCAATATGATGGCTATCAACTTGCGGTGGCCTCTAACAAAATGCACGATGCAACCGTCGATTTAGTCAAGCGGTTTTTCCCCGACATCAATTTCACCGCGGTTCTTGGGCAACGCGAAGGCATCCCGGTTAAACCCTCTCCGGAGATATTAAATGAAATTGTCAGTACAGCCGGTGTGCTGAAAAGCGAGACTCTTTATATCGGCGATTCCGGCATTGATGCCAGGACAGCCATCAACGCGGCCATCGAATTCACGGGCGTGCTCTGGGGATTCCGACCCCGCAGGGAACTGGAAGAAGCCGGAGCCAAGAGGTTTGTGGAAAAACCGGAGGAAATAATATCGACTGTAACAGGGCAATAAATTCAAAAATGGTAGTGATTTATCAGTAATAATAAAAATTCTCATAGCCAATTCCCAAATCGAATCGGCCATTTGTTATCGCAACAGGTTCATTATTCAGAAAAGTTTTAAACTCAATTGTACCGGATAAAATTGTTTTTGCAAATTCTTTATCAACGAATAAGTTTTGAACTCTTTTAAATTTAATATTCCCCTGAATAATATTTAGCTTTTTTGACTCATTGCCATATTTGAGGGTTACGATGCAATTTGACGCTTTTAGATCCAGAATGGAATCGTTCAGTTTAACAAGTTCAGGATAATCAATGGGTACATATCCTATCACTGAAATACGCAGAGATGCCGGATTATAATTATATCTTCCGCTAAAGGTAATGTTGAATGTATCAGGATTTACAATAATTTTTGCAGGAAAAACATCTCCGGAAGAAACAAATACACCCCGGTCAATGTACATACCAAATGTGTTATAACCCCATTCCGAATAGATTGGAAGTCCCGGATAATCATAGTCCTCAATGAATACCGATTTTGAAAGCTCAAAGTCAGCCATTTCGCATGATGTGAGCGAGACAGCCACAATGATTGAGCACGAGAGGAGGCAAGCATTTATTATATTTTTCATACCAATTTGCATTAAAGGATTGTTGATTAAAAGGGAATATCCAATGATAATTGAACTCCGGAGATATTAGTAATATTTACCAGACTGGAATTGTTTTCTGTCATATAAAATGCTGGCAGAAATATATCAAGTGAACAATTTATTTTATCACTTAGCTTGAATCTGGCTCCCAAGGATGCATATATAGTCGCTCCTTATGAGTGATATATAATTTTGTTGCAAAAAAATAAATGCCCTTGCTCCAATGAACAAAGGCATAATAAAAATATAATGCAAAATTAGAAACTCTTAAACCCGATAATCTCTCTCACCTCCCTGATCGTCTTCGCGGCACTGGCTTGTGCTTTTTCTTTCCCCAATCGAGCAACTTTAGAGATGTATGCTTCATCGCTGAGCAACTCTTTAATTTTGTCGCGGAAAGGAGCCGTGAAGTTGATCATATCTTCCGCCAATTGTTTCTTCATATCTCCATAGCGAATCTGGCAGGTATTGTATTTTTCATCGAAATAATCGTAGGTTTCTTTAGATGAAACGACATGCATCAATTGGAAGATATTCTGAATTACTTCCGGTTTTTCCTGATTAGGTTTGGTCGGACCACTATCTGTCACCGCTTTCATCACTTTTTTACGAATGACCTCCGGTTCATCAGCCAGGAAAATAGCATTGCCCTCTCCTTCCGATTTCCCCATCTTGCCTGTACCATTTAATCCCGGTATCTTAACCAGCGACTGTCCGAAATTGAATGCCTGCGGTTCAGGAAAGTATTCCACATTATACATGCGGTTGAAACGATTGGAAAATTGACGGGTCATTTCTAAGTGCTGTTCCTGGTCTTTTCCAACAGGGACTTTTGTAGCCTTATGGATGATAATATCAGCAGCCATCAGCGTTGGATAAGTAAGCAATCCGGCATTTATATTCTGAGGATGTTTGCGAATTTTTTCTTTAAATGACGTACATCTTTCCAATTCGCCGATATAGGCATTCATGTTGAGGAATAAGTATAACTCTGCAGTTTCAGGCACATCACTCTGAATGTATAAAGTAGCTTTTTCCGGGTCTAATCCGGCAGCCAGGTACTCAACCAACACTTGTTTTACATTTCCATGTAAATTGTGTGGAGTTGGATGCGTAGTCAGGGAATGATAATCAGCAATAAAGAAATAACAATGATGCTCATTTTGCATATTGATAAAATTCTTCAATGCCCCGAAATAATTCCCGAGATGTAAATTTCCTGTCGGCCGTATGCCACTAACAACTGTTTCCATTATTCTTTCTGTTATTATAAAAGCATAAGTAACATATAATCAATCTTATATGTTACTCATGTTTTATTTTCACCAAGTTTTTCTGTTAATTACTCTATCGGAATGGTTCTGCGAATACGCTGGTCTAAAGAAGTAAGCGTTTCCGTTGATGCCACACCCGGAATTTCCTGTATCTTTCCGTTTAGCAGTTCCATCAAATGTTCATCATTTTTAGCATACAGCTTAATCAGAATGGTGTAATGCCCTAATGTGTATTGTGATTCAACAATTTCAGGAATTTTTTCCAGTTCTTTGACCACTTCTTTATACATGGAACCTCGTTCGAGTGTAATACCAATATACACACACATCTGAAAACCCAGCATTTTAGGGTTAACCGTATAGCCCGAACCCGTAATCACATTCATATCGATAAGCCGTTGAACACGCTGATGAATAGCGGCACGGGATACCCCACACTCTTCAGCTACATCTTTAAAAGGCATGCGGGCATTCTGACTGATGATACGCATGATCTTACGGTCTAACTGATCAATTTTTTCCATATAGATTGTTTAACTGAAAATAACTTTGTGGAGCAAATATAAACATTATTGTTTAAAAAAACCTGTCCTATTTAACAATTTCAATCAATTCCACTTCAAAAATCAACGTAGAGAATGGTTTAATTTGTCCTTGTGATTGCGAACCATATGCCAGTTCTTGCGGAATATAGAATTTAAACTTAGACCCGACAGGCATTAACTGCAGACCTTCTACCCAGCCCTTAATTACTTGGTTCACGCCAAACTCAGCTGGCTGCCCCCGCTCTACAGAACTATCGAAGACTGTGCCATCAATCAGGGTACCGTGATAATGTACCTTCACTTTATCTGTTTCTTTAGGGAGAGGTCCGTTTCCTTTCTTAACTACTTCATATTGTAATCCGGATGCAGTTGTTACGACTCCTTCTTTCTTTGCATTTTCAGTCAGAAACTTCTGACCGGCTTCCTTGTTTTCTTTAAACTGAGTTTCCATTTTTTTTGCCTGAAGAGCTTCCATGGTTTCATTAAAATAACTTCTTGCTTCTTCTGCATTCATGCCGGTATCATTTCCTGAAATACCGTTTATCAACCCTTGTCTGAGAAGTTTATAATCCATTGTCAAAGTCGAATCGCCATAGAAGTCTGTATTGGTCCTCAGCTGACTTCCAATCATAGAACCCAAATCTGTTGCTTGTTTGGTGTCTTCAGCAGCCTCTTTCTCTTTTAAACCATCTTTGATCCCTTTCATCAGGGATTTGATTCCGTTCCCGGTAGTATCTCTTTGTAAATGATAGTCCTTGATAATTTTTCCATTAACATAACCAAATGCATAGTTAAGACTATCCAAATCAGAATTCAATGTTACCGACTTTTCCTTGTATTCAGAACATGAAGTTACTACAAGTGCCAGAGCTGCTATAATTGTCAATATAATATTTACTCGTTTCATTTGTCAATCATTTTTTTATAGGTAAATAAGACTTAATTAATTATTAGGAGCACCGTACATCTTGGAATGAACCTTCATCTGTACAGCCTGTACAATCGAATCTGCTTCTGATGAAGATACTACATCCTGGTAGTCATTCAAAGCGTTAACCAGGCCTATCATCACCATATCAATGTCTCCAACCAGTGTTGAATCGCCAAAATAACCGTTTTTACTCTGGTCGTTAAAATACTTGCCTACCTGTACCCCCAGGTCATACATTTCATCTCCGTTTTTATTGCCATAGGCTTTATCCAACGATTTAATAAATGCTTCCAATTTTTGTCCATCGGCATCTTCTCCGAAGTACTGTTGTTTGAATACATCTCCCTGCCAGTGACCAAGTGTATAATTGATACTGTCGTTCATGTTTTTCAACGAAACATCCTTAGGTTTAATATCCTTACATGAACCGAAAGAAAAGATAGCAAGCACGAAGGCAAGTATCAAGAAATTGCTGTTTTTTTTCATATTCGTATATTTATTTTATTTCTAGTTCTTTGACTTGATCTGTTATGGCAGCAGGGTTTATTTCCAATAATTCAACCGTGAAAATAAGGGTTGCATAAGGAGGAATAACGCCTCCAGCTCCTTGTTCTCCGTATCCCAGTTCATACGGGATGAAAAATTTACATTTTGACCCAACCGACATCAACTGTATGCCTTCAGTCCATCCGGGAATAACCTGGTTCAACGGGAAATCGATAGGTTCTCCTCTATCATACGAACTATCAAATTTAGTCCCGTCAATCAACGTTCCTTCATAATGTACCCTCACTTTATCTGTAGCCTGAGGTTTGGGACCGATTGCTTCATTCAGCACAATATATTGCAATCCGCTGGCAGTCGTCTGAACAGCCGGATTTTTTGCATTTTCAGTCAAAAATTTTGTTCCCTCAGCACGTTTCTCTGTGGCTATTTTTTCCTGTGCTGCAGTAAAATACTGTTGAAGAATTTCCTGAGAAACTTCAGGAGAGATTAAAACAGAATCACCTTTCATCACGGCATTAAACGCATTCAAAAACAGTTCTGTATTATATGCACCATTAGGCAACGTTTTCATGTTTTTCTGCAAATCGGTGGCAATATTAACAGCCAACGCATAACTCATTGAGTCAACATCATTTTTTAAGACATTAACCTTTTCCACAACGATTTCTACCTGTTGTTTTGATTTTTTGTCCTTTTTCGGTTTTTTTTCTTTAGCTCCTGCTGCCACTACGACAGTCAGTGCCAGCATCATGATCAGTATCTTTTTCATATGATTTTTTTATGTTGTTTTATGTGGAGAACCATCGATTTTAAACGATATCGAGCAATTCCACTTCGAAAATCAAGGTCGTGTGAGGTGCGATGGATTGACCGGCGCCCTGTGCGCCATAAGCTAAATCAGATGGAATATATAATTTCCATTTTGAACCAACAGGCATCAGCTGCAAAGCTTCTACCCATCCCCGAATAACTTGCGTAACTCCAAATGTTGCGGGCTCTCCGCGATTCACAGAACTATCAAACACTTCTCCATTGAGGAGTGTTCCATGATAATGCACTGTTACCCGGTCATCGGCAGTAGGTTTTTCACCTTTACCTTCTTTGATAACCTCATATTGAAGTCCGCTGGCGGTAGTTTTTACTGCTGCTCTTTTCGCATTTTCAGCTAAAAAGTTTTTTCCTTCCTGGATATTCTGTTCGAACGCTTTTTCTTGTAATTTTTGGAAATAATCGTTGATGATTGCCTGGGCTTTTTGGATACTCATCTCTAATTTTTCATCTTGTATTACGTGTTTGATCCCATCAGAAAGTTTTTGATAATCCAACCCTGTAAAACCACTGTTTTTAAGGTTATTTCCCAAACTAACCCCTAACGCATAACTTATTTTCTCCATTAATTTCTTTATTTTATTTTATAAACGTGTGCAAAGATAGCTGATTTATCGGATATTAGGTGTTAATTTTTTCAAATTTATCGGGAAGAAAGCACAACAGGAAGTTTTATTTGTTTTCTTTCTCCCGACTCCGGATGAAAAATTTCAATATAAAAAACATAAATTCCGATATTTGAGATCCTTCCTGTACTATTACGCCCATCCCACATAAAATAACCGTTCTTTCCTGCGATATACTGCTCAGCCAGGGCAAACACCTTTTCGCCGGTAGCCGATAAAACAGTTATGTTAACAAGATAACCTGCCATAGGAACTTCGTAACGCAACACGCACACATCGTTATCTCCATCATTATCAGGAGAAAAGATTTGACTTTCAAGATAGAAGTGTTTTTCTTTGTCTTGTGACTGAGGATTAAGATCCCGGTACTGAGAATTTTTAAATCCCGGTGTGCCATAGTTATGTGAACTTGATGCCGAATGCCAGTTTTGTAAATCCTGTGTAGGCAAATCAACATAGATTCGTTCAAGCGCAACACCTTTCGGATGTTTCACGAGTACATGGTGCATGGACGCCAGATAACTGAATTCATCAAAAATTGTATCTTTATTGGAATTTGTAAGTATAAGAGTTGCTGATTCATTATTCAACGCATTCCAGCCGGTTTCGATCAGGTTGGCTTCGTCCGGACAAGCATGGCGTCTTTTAACAGCTGACGCATCACTTGTAACAGCAAGATAATCTTTTGGGAACATGCATAATCCATCTGGAAATTTATTGCCTGAATTAACTGATCCATCAGATTTTCGCGTTGTAAAAACCATTCCGGATAAATCTATCACCTTTCCCGACCGGTTATAAAACTCAATGTATTCTGCTGAAGAGTCAGGCTGATGAAACATGACTTCATTAAACACAATGTCACCAGCACTGATGGGTTCTGTCATGCCAACTGCTTTTTGATTGTTCAGGAGTGAATTCCCAGCATCATCTTTCACACCGTTCACTTGAACAACATACCGCTTGCCTGGCTGAAATTCCATGTCTAACTCTACCTGGATTGATTCCTGGTTTTCTGCCATCTGTTGTTCGATAATCCTTGTATCCTCTCCATCAATTTTGATTTGAAAACCTGAAAATTCAACCGGTTCAGAGAAATGAATAGCCAATCTGCTTGGGGTCATGATTTTCATCCATGTCAATTCAGGGCGAATTACATCCTGAATCATTAATCCCGTAACCCGTATATCATCAAAATAGTAACAATTGCCAGTCGTGGCTGTATTGGTAAACGAAAGGCCAAAGTACTTCGATTTCTGCACCTTGCTGTTTTGCACCTCTCCCTCAAGAACGTATTCAGTTTCTGATGAAAGCTTTGAATACAGCCGGAAAACTGACAAACTATCGCGGGTAACTTTCACACTGATATCCACGGGTTTTCCATCGGTTCGTTTATCAATCCCATCAATGATTTTTACTTTTTGCATACCTTCTTGAAAATATAATGATATTTCATCATCGATGCCTCCTACCTGAACAAAATAGCCTTTTATTCCGTTTTCTAATGTACTTACATCCGAAATGATGTACATACAGGCATAATTCGAAGACGAAGTAGGATATTCGATTTTCAGACGACATTCCCATACTGCGTTTTCGATGGCATATGAAGGTGTGAACAGATAAGAAGTAGAAGCTACCGGAGCCGCTGATTGCAGCTGAAACGCGTAATTGACGATAAAATTGGAAACTGTACCTGTCCAGGTCGGATCCCGGGTAAAATTTCCATCAGAAAATGATTCTGAAACCTGCGTAAAACAGAAAAAAGGCGTAAAAAACAAAAAAAACAGCATGTAACTTTTCATAAGGTTGTCAAATCTATTAAAATGAATTACTTTTGCAGTCGCAAAATATAGCTTAACCAACTGATTGGTTTAGGTTTAAAACAAAGAACAAAGTTATATTTTTATGAAACAATAAAAACAGAAATCACTATAAAATAAATTAAAAAAATGAAAGTAGCAATTGTTGGTGCCAGCGGTGCCGTAGGCCAAGAGTTTTTACGCGTACTCGAAGAGCGTAATTTCCCCTTGACTGAGTTAGCTTTATTTGGTTCTTCACGTAGTGCAGGAAAAGTTTATGTGTTCAAAGGACAAAAATTAACCGTGAAGGAATTAAAGCATGGGGATGATTTCAAGGGTTTTGACATCGTATTTACATCTGCCGGAGCAAGTATTTCCAAAGAATACGCTGAAGATATTACCAAATTCGGAGCCGTGATGATCGACAACTCAAGCGCTTTCCGTATGGAAAATGATATCCCGTTAATTGTTCCCGAAGTAAATGCCGCTGATGCGAAAAATCGTCCGCGCGGCATCATCGCGAACCCCAACTGCACGACCATCCAGATGGTTGTCGCCCTGAAAGCAATTGAAAATCTGTCGCATATCAAACGTGTACATGTTTCAACCTATCAGGCTGCTTCCGGTGCAGGTGCTGCTGCCATGGATGAACTGGAACTACAATATCGTCAGGTACTGGCCGGTGAAGAACCAACAGTAAATAAATTTGCTTATCAGTTAGCATATAACCTCATTCCTCAGGTGGATGTTTTCACCGAAAATGGGTACACCAAAGAAGAAATGAAGATGTATCACGAAACTCGTAAAATTATGCACTCTGACATTGAAGTAAGTGCCATGTGTGTTCGTGTTCCTGCCTTACGTGCGCACTCAGAAAGTGTTTGGGCTGAAACAGAAAGACCTATCTCAATTGAAGAAGCCCGTGCTGCTTTTGCTGCTGCTCCTGGAGTAAAGGTTATCGACAATCCGGCTGAAAAGAAATATCCGATGCCGTTGTTTTTGTCAGGAAAAGATCCGGTTCATGTTGGTCGTATCCGTAAGGACCTGGCTAACCCCAATGGTATTACCTTCTGGTGTGTTAGCGACCAAATCAAGAAAGGCGCCGCCCTGAACGCTGTTCAGATTGCTGAATACCTGATTGCCGAAGGCGATATTAAATAGTGGATAGTGGTTAATGGATAGTGGTTAGTTATTGGTTTAAGAGTTTAAAGAATACAATAACTGACCACTTACCACTAACAATTAACAACTAACTAATAACTCTCCTCCAAACGTCATGAACTTTGAAGACCTCCGTGAATACTGCATCAGCTTAAAAGGTGTTACCGAACACTTTCCTTTCGACGACGTATCTCTGGTACTGAAGGTTCAGGGAAAAATGTTTGCACTCATTCCGTTGGATAATCCCGAAACACAAATTGCATTGAAATGTGATCCGGAAAAGGCGGTTGCTTTGCGTGAGCAATTTGATTGCATCACACCCGCGTATCACTTCAATAAAAAACACTGGAACTCCGTCAGGATTGATCCCGCTATTACTACTGAAATGCTTTGCGAACTTATCCACCATTCTTATGATCTCGTGGTAGCGGGATTACCAAAAAAATTAAAAAAGGAATTAGGTGTAGAATAAGCATGTTAGTGGTTTCTTGGTAAAAACAGTAAATTGTAACTGAGCAAATAGTAAATGTTTTCATGCGCATAGTCATACAACGGGTTAGTCGGGCTTCCGTAACCATCGAGGGGAAAATCAATGGAGAAATCGGAATGGGTTTGTTGGTACTGCTTGGCATTGAAAAAGCCGACAACCAGGCTGATGCCGACTGGCTTGCTGCAAAATTAGTTAATTTACGTATCTTTGACGACTCAAACGGGGTGATGAATCGTTCGGTGTTGGATATCAATGGAGAAATCCTGGTTGTCAGTCAGTTTACCCTGCACGCTTCAACCAAGAAAGGCAACAGACCTTCATACATTAAAGCGGCCAGACCGGAACAAGCAATTCCTTTGTATGAGTACTTTTGCGTGTCATTAAAAAAAATTTCCGGGGAAACCGTTCAAACCGGCGTTTTCGGAGCTGATATGCAGGTTTCTTTATTAAACGATGGCCCGGTAACCATCATCATCGACAGTAAAAACAAAGAATAAGATGACTTTACGCAAACACATTCCAAATTTCATCACCATGCTCAACCTGTTTTCAGGAAGCATGGCTGTATATTATGCCTTCAACGGTAATTTTACGGTGTCCTTTTTTGCCATCCTGATTGCCGGTTTATTCGATTTTCTCGACGGTCTTGCCGCCCGTGCATTAAAAGCCTATTCGCCTATGGGCAAGGAACTGGATTCGCTGGCTGATGTAATCAGTTTCGGACTTGCTCCCGGCGTTATCGTTTTTTCATTATTCGAACAAAGTCAACTCTCGGAATGGCTTAAATTTGCCGGATTCATTATTCCTGTATTTTCAGCTTTACGACTAGCGAAATTCAATATCGACGAAAATCAAAGCAGTTCCTTTATTGGATTACCTACCCCTGCCAATGCCATATTTTGGGCCGGAATGGGTCATTCTTTCTCCGGATGGTTAATCGAAACTCCCTGGGTCGTGTTGATTTTAACCCTGCTTTTGAGCGGATTACTTGTCTCGAAACTTCCGATGTTTTCGCTAAAATTCAAGAATCTGCGATGGGCTGATAATAAAATACAATACATCTTCCTTGGAGGATGCATTGCATTGATAAGTATTTTTGGACTGAGCGCTTTTGCTCCGATTATCGGGTGGTATATCCTGACTTCAGCGGGTATATATCCTTTCCTAAAATAATATAAAACACAAAACTAACTTAACACTCTAGATATTAAACCACATGAGTTCACGTTAGTTCTTTTATTGCAGTAACTATGTTTTCTAATGTGACTAATGTGGTTAAAAAGAGTTATTTAAGTGAATTCCAACCTTGCGCTTTCAGGGCAACTTCTTCTCCTCCCCGACCAATCAGGTTTAATCCGAGTTCCGGTTTGGTCATGTGTCCAATGACTCCAACCCCTCCCATGGTGATGATTTTTTCGTAATCATCGATTGAAGCGGTGAAAAGCAATTCATAATCTTCTCCGCCATTTAATGCCGCCATTACTATGCTCATATTGAGCTCTTCTGCCATCACTACCGCCTGGTAATTGATGGGAATTTTATCTTCATAAATCCGGCAGCCGGTATTGCTTTGGGTGCAAATGTGAATCAATTCTGATGAAAGTCCATCGGATATATCCATCATTGCCGTCGGCACGATTCCCTTCTCAGCAAGCGCCTGAACAATGTCCTTGCGGGCTTCGGGTTTCAATTGTCGTTGCAATATATAATCCTTCCCCTCAAAATCAGGTTGTGCTACGGCATTAGCAGCGAAAACAACCTTCTCCCTTTCAAGCAATTGCAAACCCATATAAGCAGATCCTAAATCACCTGACACACAAATCAAGTCATTGGCTTTTGCACCATTACGATACACTACTTTATCTTTCTCACCTTCGCCAATACAAGTGATGCTAAGGGTCAAACCGGTCAGCGAGGCGGAAGTGTCGCCTCCAACGAGATCAACCCCGTAATGTTGACACGCCAGTTCAATTCCATCGTATATCTGCGTAAGATCTTCAACTGAAAACCGTTTTGAAACCCCGATAGAAACTGTAATTTGTTTCGGCTGACCGTTCATGGCGTAGATATCTGAAAAATTCACCACTGCTGCTTTGTAGCCGAGATGTTTCAGCGGAGTATAAACCAGGTCGAAATGAATCCCTTCCAATAACAAGTCTGTGGTAACAAGCACCTGTTTATCTTTGTATTCAAGTACAGCAGCATCATCTCCAACTCCTTTAATGGTAGAAGGATTGTTGATTTTAAACTTTTCGGTCAGGAGTTTAATCAGTCCGAATTCACCTAATGTTGCTATTTCTGTTCTTTGCATCAGCATGAAATTTTATCGATTCGTCTCTGGTGTCTCCCTCCTTCAAAATCAGTGAGAAAAAACACATCTACCATCTCACAGGCCTCTTCAACAGAGATAAAGCGGGCCGGCAATGAAAGCACATTGGCATTATTATGCAAACGGGCGAGCCGGGCGATTTCGGGAGTCCAGCACAAGGCTGCACGAATTCCGGCATGTTTATTAACTGTCATACTGATGCCATTACCACTTCCACAAATTGAAATGCCATAATCAAACTTTTGCTGCTCTACTGCCGAAGCCATAGGATGAGCATAGTCCGGATAATCAGAACTTTCCGCAGAATAAGCTCCGAAATCTTTCAGCTCTTTCACGTTTTTTGAATTGATGTAATCAATTAATTTGAATTTCAGTTCATATCCTGCATGATCGCTGCAGATAGCAATTTTTAGTTCGTTAAAGGGTTTCATGGGGTATGGTATTTATATGTTGTTACTCACCATAAATTTTAGTCAATATTTTGTCTAATCGTGTGTATAAATCACCATTGAAATCGCTGTTTGGCACATTCAATGCATTAAGAACTTCCTGAAAACGCTTGTAACCATCATCATTTCTTAACTCAATCCATTGAACGTTTAACATATCTGCTTGTCGTTTGTTTTTGTCTGAAAGTTTGTCAGCAAGAAATATTGCTGGTTCTCTTGCAAAAATTGCATCTGCACTCTCAGGATTTCCTTTACCCATCAGTTTAACTTCTGTTCTAAGTTTTTTACCATCTTTTGAAAGGACATAAAAATCAACCTCTCTAAAACTATCAGGATTATCTTCTTGTACGTGATATTCAAACGGGACATTAAAAAGCATACAAAGCGTTGTCATTAATGGCTTCTCAACTTGTTTGCCGACTGCACTCCACATTCCACCACGAATTTCTGCCCGTTTAACTGCTATTGTGTTTATAACGATTAAGCTCTCTGCTACTGTTAAATCAACTGAAACGTCTTTAAATTTAATCGAAAGTTTTACTTCAATATTATTGCCGTTTGAAACTAAATCTTCAATCGTCTTTTGCAGCCTGTTATAATTGTCGTATGATGCTCGAATTACAACCTCCTTTTTTGATGAGTTGAAAGCATTTGTAATTGATTTCATATTCAATCCAGAGTTGATTGCAATTTGCTCTTTTGGTAAATTTTGATTTAGAAACACCTTTTTATACCAATCAGATTTTTCTCCAAGTGTATCAATTTTTGCATATACAACTTGCTTGAAAAATGAGATACAGTAATCCAAAAATATTTCGTCAATAATTACTAAAACTTCATCTCTGTAATCTTGATTTGAAATTACCTTTTTGATGATGTTTTTCTTTGCTTCTGTGTTTAATGGCATAATTACTTTATTATTTCTTTAAATTCGTCAAGAGTTAAAAATTTTGTTTCAAATTTGTCAAACATTTCTTTTGATTTTTTTGATTTCATATAATCAAAATAAGTTTTATCCTTTTCTGTCAGAAAAAAGAAACGATTTAAACTTTTTGCAGTTTTTCCCATTGTTCCGCTTCCAGCAAACGGGTCAAAAACTAAGTCCCCTTTGTATGAGTAATATTGAATCACTCGCTTACAAAGTTCAACAGGGAAAACTGCAGAATGGACCTTATCAAAGCAAGGATCAATTTTCCAAACATTTGTTGTTTCGTAACCTTCGGGAACTTTACTGTTTTGAACAGTCTGCCAACCGTATTGACGAATGTTCCAATCTAGAAGTTTTTCCGTTGATTTTCTATAAACCATTAAATACTCGGTTACAGCATTTGGTTTGTAACCAAGTGGTTTTCTGTGTTGTTGAAAACCACCAATTCGGTTTTTTACACTCGCTTCTGGTTTCATCCAAACAATGTCATCAATAAATTCCCAACCCATTTCCATTAAGTAAGGATGAATATCAAAAGGAATTGGATAACGTTTACTACTATGTGCCCTACTGATTCTCGGAATTATTATTGGTGATGTGTTTACTATCAAGAAACGTCCTTCCTTTGTAATGCGGTGAACTTCTTTGAATACTTCTGCTAGGAACTCTAAGTATGATTTATAACTTGGATAAATTGAATAATCTCTTGCATTGTAGTAGGGCGGTGAAGTGAAAGTTAAATGTATGCTTTCATCTTTCAATAACTTCATTGTTTCAATGGTGTCAGCTTTAACAACAACATTTTTCAAGTAATCGTAACTCTCTGTATGAGGTTGTGTGTTTTTATCTTTTTGCTCTGCAAAATACTCTTTGTAAATAACGGTCCGTACCATTTCGTTCTCATGATTTAATAATGGTTTTAAGCTGTCATCAACTTTGTTGTCACCTTTAAAAACGAGTAATCCACGAATGGCTTGGCAAACGATTTTAGGGTCATTGTCTTGAATAATTTCAGTCAAGATTCTTTGTCCTTTTATCGTTCTCATTCGTCCAATTGAAGAAACAGCTTCACGTCTTACGTTTGTGTCACTGTCATTTAGGGCTGCGTTTTTAAGTATTGGAAGATAGTCTTCGTTTACTAATTTTCCGATTGTTTTAACTGTCCAAAGCCTAACGGTTGAATTTTTATGTTTAAGCAAGTCCAGCAAGAAACTCCCGTCAAAGTCTTTAGGTAGTTGTCCCAGGTTTTCAAGAATAAAAGTCAAAGAACCACTGTCCCGATAACTTTTTACAAGTAGTCCAATATCACCGTTACCATTGCTTTTCAAATCTTTTATATATTCTTTTGTCAACATTCTTATTTGTTTATTATAATGTTCAAAGTTACTAATTTTACTTGTTCAAACTCACTAAAAATTGTATAAGGGCTTAACAAGCTTTCAATTTTAGTCTATCTATCAGGTTTGATGTAGCACAGACGCAAAAATATGTTGACCGATAGTTTAATTGTATGTGCACTTTCAGATCAAAAGGTACTAAATGCTTTTCTAAATCAATGCTTTGCGTTTTGCTTCTTGACTATCTGTTTTAATCTCTATCATTTTAAATCATTTCTTGAAAAATTGTCTGATAAACAGTTCCTATATCAGTAAGCAAACCACTTTCTAGTCCTTTTTTAGCGATATAAATTTCTTCTTCAGTTAATTCTCTGCCGATTCTTTCTTTTGCCTCAAATTGCAAATCCTCTTTTGTGATTGCAAATATAATTTCATTCGATTTTAAATCTTTCATCTTGCTAAAGTATTATTAGGTGAGTATAATTGTTTTCATATCAAGTAAGAGATGTAAAGATATCATGCAAATAAATTCACTTCCTCTTTGGTAATCGGATTCCCTCCGAGGATAATCAGTCTTTCTACCACATTTCTCAGCTCCCGAATGTTTCCGTTCCAGCTTTTTTGTTGCAACAAAGATACCGCATCATTTTCAAATCTTTTTAGTTGAGTACCCTGTTCAGAGCAAATCAATCCGGCGAAATGCTCCACAAGCAAAGGAATATCGTCTTTTCTGTCATCCAGATCTGGCACATGAATCGGGATAACATTCAGCCGATGATAAAGGTCTTCCCGGAAATTTCCTTTTTCGATCTCTGCTTTCAGGTTTTTATTCGTAGCCGCAAACACCCGTACATTTACTTTGATGCTTCTATCACTCCCGACGCGTGTCAGTTCGTTTTCCTGTAAGACACGAAGCACTTTCGTCTGTGCCGAGAGACTCATATCTCCAATTTCATCTAAGAAAATAGTCCCGCTATCAGCTTGTTCAAACTTCCCGATGCGTTGTTTAATGGCTGAAGTAAAAGATCCTTTTTCATGTCCGAACAACTCACTCTCAATAAGCTCAGAAGGAATCGCAGCACAATTCACCTCCACAAAAGGAGCTCCCGCCCGGTTGCTCTTTTCATATAGTAACCGAGCAACAACCTCTTTCCCCGTTCCATTCGAACCGGTAATCAGCACACGCGCATCGGTCGGAGCTACCCGCTCGATCATTTCCCTAACTTTTTGAATGGCGGGTGACCGGCCAATCATTTGGTGCTTCGTCGCCACCTTCTTTTTCAATATCTTAGTTTCTGTAACCAGCGTACTTTTATCCAGGGCATTTCTTACGGTAATCAGGAGTCGATTCAGATCGATGGGTTTTTCAATAAAGTCAAAAGCACCTTTTTTAATACACTCTACCGCAGTTTCTATATTTCCATGTCCGGATATCATCACCACAGGCGCTTCCACTTCTTTTTCTTTCAACGCTGTAAGCAATTCAATTCCATCCATCTCAGGCATTTTGATGTCTGAAAAAATTACATCAAACAATTGGTTACAAGCTATGTCGAGTCCCTGTCTTCCATTCTCTGCCAACACCACCTGATGCTTTTCAAATTCCAGAATATCCTTCAGGGTGTTACGGATGCTGCGTTCATCATCAATGATTAATATTTTTGCCATGTTTCAGCCTTGTAGTTTATAAATCAAATCCAATATCCGCTCTGAAGTATTTCTTATCAAAATCAATGAGTTTAGCATTCTTAAATGATTGCACGAGGGCTTCTTCCTTCGTTTTTCCGTACGAACTTACAGCCATCACCCGTCCTCCGGATGTGACGATTTTCCCGTTTTTTTCCGCGGTACCGGCATGGAAGACAATGCTACCTTCCACTTTATCCAGACCTGCAATCACCTTCCCTTTTTCATACTCTTCAGGGTACCCCCCTGAAACAAGCATCACCGTTACAGCAGCACGTTCGTCAAACACAACCGTTTTTTCATCCAGATTACCTTTCGCAGCAGCTTCCAGCAATTCCACCATGTCCGTTTTGAGCCGTAACATCACTACTTCCGTTTCCGGGTCACCCATCCGGGCATTGTATTCGATCACATAAGGTTCATTGCCGACTTTTATCAGTCCAAAGAAAATAAACCCTTTATAAATAATTCCTTCGCTGTATAATCCTTCAACTGTCGGCTTGATTATCCGTTTTTCAACCTTCTGCATGAATATTTCATCAGCAAAAGGAACCGGTGAAACTGCCCCCATACCGCCTGTATTCAGGCCATTATCTCCTTCTCCGATGCGTTTGTAATCTTTTGCTTCGGGTAGTATTTTATAATGTTTACCATCTGTAATCACGAACACAGAACATTCGATCCCGGAAAGGAACTCCTCTATCACCACTGTTTTACTGGCAGCACCGAATTTACCGTCGAGCATATTTTTCAACTCCGTAATTGTTTCATTCAGATCATTTAAAATAAGCACACCTTTTCCGGCAGCCAATCCATCCGCCTTCAACACATAAGGCGCCTGCAAGGTTTTAAGGAATTCAATTCCTTCCTGAAGATTTGTTCCGGTAACACTCAGGTATTTTGCCGTGGGGATATTGTGTCGGAACATGAATTGTTTTGAAAAGTCCTTGCTTCCTTCCAGCAGAGCACCTGTTTTATTGGGGCCAACCACCGGAATGTCTTTCAACGTCTCATCAGCCAAAAAAAAGTCAACCACCCCTTTTACCAGTGGGTCTTCAGGACCAATCACCACTAAATCAACTGCATTCTCCAGTACTGCTTTTTTGATTGCCGGAAAATCATCCACAGCAACCGGTAAATTTGTACCAACAGTCGCAGTTCCGGGATTTCCGGGAGCAATAAATAATTGGTTTAATGTTGGACTCTGAGCCATTTTCCAGGCGAGGGCATGTTCACGTCCTCCGGAACCGAGTAGAAGTACATTCATGTTGATTATTTATCAATTTGCTCACAAAAGTAATAAATATTGGGGCATTTACAATTGCGACCTGTCATATAAACTTCAATTTTATCGCATCCCGGATAAAAATAAAGAAACACAACTCAGTTTCTTAGTTGTCTGAAATTAGGATTGTCATTTTTGTGCTTTTCTTCTACGAGTAGTTCTTTCCAATCTTTCATTGACAACCCGGTCTTCTGTTTAACAGCTCTTTTCATGGTGTCAATTGACCCAAATCCACACCTGACGGCAAGTTCTTTTTGTGTAAAGTAATTTTCTTCTTTTATTGTTTCTTTCAGCTCATTCAACCTGTACTGGTTGATATATGAACAGAAGTTCTGGTTATAAAAAATATTAATGGAGGATGAAACATACGAACGGTTTGTGCCGATGATTGCAGCAAGATCATGAATGGACAATTCCGGATTCGTGTACATTTTTTTATCTGTAAGAATAACGTTGAGCTTATCTGCAATTTCACGAAGTTGCTCCATATTCTGTCGTGAATTTGTTGTGTTAGCTTCATTGATCAATTGTATAATTTTTGGCTTTTTCTTATGCTTAAAATAGAAGAGCAATACACACAAAATAAAAACGCCAGATAGAGTTAAGGCTAATGTTATTGAATCAGGATGTAACATAAACAAGATAATTTTACAGTTATAATACTTAAGATTTCATTAAAACAAACAAAAAAGGAATTCCCTACCAATTTTTCCTACGCAAAATTAATACATTTGTGCCAAAACAACATTTTTTCTTTCAGAAAAAGATTAATTATTTACTTTTTGCATGCTTTTTTTACTGATTGAGTATTTTTTTGAATATAAACCAAGGAAAAATAAAAAATTTGGTCTCAGATCTAAGAAATGTTACTGGCAGATCGTGCACCCTTCACATTTTGACAATTCACCTCTCAATCTTTTCTCCACCAGCATCTTCATGCGGTCGGCAAGGGCCGGAATGCGTATGTTATCAATAACATCAGCAGTAAAGGCAAACATCAGCAGTAAACGGGCTTCTTCATAAGGAATGCCCCGGCTACGCATGTAAAACATCGCTTGTTCGTCGAGCTGACCAATCGTAGCACCATGCGAACACTTCACATCATCGGCATAAATCTCAAGCTGTGGTTTGGTACGTATCTTCGCGGTACGGTTCAGCAGGATATTCCGGTTAGTCTGATAAGCCCGCGTTTTTTGTGCATCTTTGGCGACATAGAGCCTGCCGGTAAAAGCTCCTTTCGAGACATCATCCAACACATATTTAAAGAGTTCATTTGAATGACAATTCGGCATGTTGTGTAATACAGCTGTAAAATTATCTACCTGTTGCTTCTTGTCTGCAATCACCATCCCGCAAAGTTCTGTTTCGCAATTTTCACCATTTAGTGCAATTTCAATATTGTTACGAGTCAAGCCGTTATGCAGGGTTATTACATTACCCAGTACATTTGAAGAAGCCTGTTGGTCAATCAGCAAAGTAGATAAGTTGGTTGTTTTGATGTGGGTATTTTCCAATTTGTAATGCTCGTATGTAGCATTTTCAGCTACAAAGACCTCTGTAACCCGGTTGGAGACAAAGCGTACATCGTCAACGGTATGGTCGCAAACCAGCAATTGTGCTTTTGCTCCTTCTTCGACAATGATGAGATTATGCGCGTTGGCCATAAAATCGACATCAGCACGCATGATGTTTACCAACTGCACGGGGCGGTCGAGCTGGACATTTTTCGGCACATACATAAAGAAACCGTCTTGAGCAAAGACTCCGTTAAAAGCAACCAGACCGTCTTGTTTTTGTGTTGACAAGTGACCATAATATTTTGCCACCAGATCAGGATATTTTTCCGCAGCTTCTTTCAGGCTACAAATAACCACCTCTTTCGGCAAATCTACGTTTTGTTGGTTGTTTTCAGGATAAAAAGCATCATTAACCACAAAATACAGAAAAGAATGAATACCTGGCACATCACATTTAAAGGCCTGATAAGGATCCACCGGGAAATCGAGACGTTTGAAATTCAGTCCGTAATCCGGCGAAAGCACTTCTTTCAGATCGGTATATTTATAGTTTTCGAGTTTGGTTGTCGGAAAACCCAGCTTTTCAAATAAAGCAAAAGAAGCGTCTCGCGATGCATTCATCACGGACGCCGCATGTTGCTTTATCAGCGAATGATGGGCTTTGTACAAATCAATATATTGTTTTTCCATGCAAGCAAATTTTGTTTTCGTCTAAACCACAACCTCCTGTTTAATCCAGTCGTAACCTCTGGTTTCCAGTTCCATCGCCAGTTCCTTGCCTCCCGATTTCACTATCTTTCCATCGTACAACACATGCACATAATCCGGTATGATGTATTCAAGCAGACGTTGATAGTGCGTAATCACGATGGTTGCATTTTCGGGAGATTTCAACTTGTTAACGCCGTTAGCTACAATACGAAGTGCATCGATATCCAGTCCGGAATCGGTTTCATCTAAAATCGCTAATTTGGGTTCGAGCATGGCCATCTGGAAAATTTCATTTCTTTTCTTCTCTCCTCCTGAAAACCCTTCATTTACCGACCGGTTGGTGAGTTTGTTATCCATTTCAACCAATGCTTTCTTCTCACGCATGATCCGTAAGAAATCAGTAGCCGATATGGGCGGCAAGTTTCTGTATTTACGTTGCTCGTTGATGGCGGTACGCATGAAATTGACCATACTTACACCCGGAATTTCCACCGGATACTGGAAACTCAGGAAAATGCCTTCGTTGGCACGTTCTTCGGGTGCCATTTTCTGTAAGTCCTTGCTTTCAAAAACAATGCTTCCCTGGGTTACTTCAAAAGAAGGATTTCCCGTGATAACCGAAGAAAGTGTTGATTTTCCGGAACCATTCGGTCCCATGATGGCGTGAATTTCACCGGGTTTTACCGACAAACTCAGTCCTTTTAATATCTCTTTGCCATTGATACTGGCATGCAGATCTTTTATTTCTAACATGAGGTTATTTACTATTTTATTATTCACAATTTACAATTAAAACAAAAATTAGCTGAGAGTTAAGAAGTTAGAGAAGTTAAACTTTTAAACTCTTAAACATTTAAACCCATAACTAACCACTATCCCACAGACCCTTCTAAAGTAATCTGTAGCAGCTTCTGCGCTTCCACAGCAAATTCCATCGGCAACTTATCCACCACTTCCTTGGCATAACCATTGACAATCAAACCAACAGCATCTTCAGAAGATATACCCCGCTGGTTACAATAGAAAATCTGATCTTCGGAAATTTTAGAAGTGGTCGCTTCATGTTCCACAATGGCCGACTCATTGTTTACTTCCATATAAGGAAAAGTATGAGCACCACATTTATCCCCCAGCAACAAACTGTCGCACTGGGAGAAATTGCGGGCATTTTCAGCATTGACACCTACTTTTACCAGACCCCGGTAGCTGTTCTGACTTACCCCTGCTGATATACCTTTCGACAGGATATGTGAACTCGTATTCTTCCCCAAGTGAATCATTTTCGATCCGGTATCTGCTTGCTGATGATGATTAGTCACCGCAACAGAATAAAATTCTGCGGATGAATTATCCCCCATCAAAATGCAGGAAGGATATTTCCAGGTGATGGCCGAACCGGTTTCCACCTGTGTCCAGGAAATGTGCGAGTTTTCACCTTTACAAATTCCTCTTTTAGTCACAAAGTTGTAGATACCTCCTTTCCCATCCTTATCACCCGGATACCAGTTTTGTACAGTCGAATATTTCACATCCGCATTTTTCATCGCCACGATTTCAACGATGGCAGCATGCAATTGGTTTTCATCGCGTTGCGGAGCAGTACAGCCTTCGAGATAAGAAACATAACTATCCTCATCAGCCACGATGAGCGTGCGTTCAAACTGACCAGTATTAATGGCATTAATACGGAAATAAGTTGATAATTCCATCGGACAGCGTACTCCTTTCGGGATATAAACAAAAGAGCCGTCGCTGAAAACTGCACTGTTTAGCGCAGCAAAGAAATTATCGGTATGAGGCACCACCGTTCCCATGTACTTTTTCACCAGATCGGGGTGATGCTCTACCGCTTCACTAAATGAACAGAAAATAATTCCCATTTCAGCCAGTGTTTCCTTGAAAGTCGTTTTCACCGAAACCGAGTCCATCACTGCATCAACCGCAATACCCGATAAGGCCTTCTGTTCTTCGAGCGGGATACCCAGTTTATCAAACGTTTTCAGCAATTCTGGATCCACCTCATCCAGGCTCTGGGGAGCGTTCTTACGGGGAGCTGCAAAATAGGAAATCGACTGATAATCAATTTCCGGAATGTTCAAATGCGCCCATTCCGGCATTTTCATCGTCAGCCAGTGGCGGTATGCTTTCAATCGAAACTCCAGCATCCATTCCGGTTCATTCTTTTTGGCAGAAATCATTCGCACCACATCCTCATTCAACCCAACCGGAATCACTTCCGTCTCAATGTCGGTCGTGAATCCGTACTTATATTCGCTTTGTGTTACTTCGTGTATAATTGTATCTGACATACTCTTTTTAAATTGACTGCAAATTTAATAAAAATCGCATAAGTACGGAAATAACACCTGTTGAGGTGGTTTTGTTTAATGATGTTGATTTTATTGATAAGCCCGCAACTGTAAAAACAAAAAATAAAGTCACAGGATAAACCTAAAATTCACATAATTTATCCTGAAAACGTTTGATGTTAAAACAAATACTATTATCGTTCCAATTGTCGTTGAATCTTCCGGATAGCCGCTTCGATTGGCTTGTCCGGTTCAATTACATTGAGCGGACCCCAAAAGTCGGGATCAGAAAAACCATCCGCAGTTTCGCTGATGATAACATTCGAACGCAACCGCTCCCTGAATTTTATCGCTTTGCTGTCGGAACTGCCTTCCCTGTCAGTGACGGCCATTTCAATAACAGCATAATAATTCGTATTGAAAAGCTTTTTCTTCCAGTTGATTTTCATGCCCAGTTCAATCCTGCTGTATGCATAATACCATTTCCCGTCTTTTTCGATATAATCCATGCGATAATCGGCCTGCACGGGAGTAACTTTGGCATTCAGAGGTTTTTTCCGGATAAACAGGGCAATTGCTTGATCCTGATTTTTTAAATCTAAACTAAATACAGCTGATTTTAAAGCCATGGTGGTAGCATCAATGTAAAACTTCCCGTTGTAAAGAGCTTCTTCCGTTGAAGGACGATGATTAAAATTTACCACATATATCAACTTGTCATCCATCCATTCAATTCTATCAAATGTAAAATAATACTTCTCAAACATTTGGTCAGAGAAAAGAAAAGCAGGATATTTAATCATATCCAGATAAAGGTTGTTGTATGGTCCTCCCATCAATTTAAAGACCAGCGTGTCGAGTTTCGTGTAATCCGTTTTTTTCCTGGCTTTGTATAATTTTGCGAGATCACTACGATATGAATCATAGGGTTGCTTTTGTACGTCAATCACCGCCTCGGACAAAGATACATAATTCCTCCTCTTGCGGATGGATTCACGGTAAAATGCAGTCATGAACATTTCCTGTAATGAATAATTTTCGGGTACTTTTTCATACATTTTTTTCACCAGCACATTAGCATCCTGCATCAGCACATCAATCTGTGGAAGTTGAAAAGCGGCCTGTTCCATTACAATTATACCTTTCTGCGGTACCAGCTCGTTCAGTCCAATAATCCTGTTTTTATAACCAATATGTCGTATAACCAACTTTACATCTTCAAACATATCAGGAACCTTTAACAGGAATTCTCCTTCAGTATTTGTTACGGTTGCGATATTCATCCCCGAAACCAGCACATTACAATATGACAGCGGCACATTGGTCGAACCATCAATGATTTTCCCCCTGAACTCGTTGTATTCACCGTTTTTTGATTGTGCAAAAACCACAGATATACCTAAAACGATAAAAAGCACGATATACCTGAATTTTACTGTGCTCATGATAATAGATTTTTTGATTCTTAAGAATACAACAAATATCATATTTTTTTGTTGACCGGCAATCAGGTCAACTTATTTTTTGTTGTTAAAAATTATTTTCTATAAATGCTTATAACTCAAATGGTATAATTGAGCTCTTTTTTCGCGTTTAGTAAAATATAATTACCTTTGTCTGTATAAACTTTTATGTTTTATCATGTACTATGCTTGCTAAATCCGCAATTAATTTTTTGGATAACGCTACATCCAACATACACCTGAAAATATTTGGCGAGAAGCCCGGGTTGAATACTTTTTTATTTCATGCCTGTTTGGAAAAAGATGCAGATTTTGAACGAAATTTGATTTATCCTCAAGAGCGGTTAACAGTATCCCGATTTAAAAATTTTATCGACTACTTCCTTCATAACGGATATGAGTTTATCGATCCTACAAAAATAAGCTCGACGCAATTGAATCCAAATAGAAAATACGGCTTAATAACATTTGATGATGGCTATTACAATCAGTTCAACATTCTTCCGGTACTTGAAGAATACAAGATTCCGGCAGTATTTTATGTCCCTACAGATTATTTGGATAATGGAAAAAATTCTGGTCAGACACCTTGTATTTCCACAGAAAAAAGGCTGGTCGAAGTAATGAAGCTATTTTACAGGAGATAATCGGCTTAAAATCGAAAAGTGTCGTTGAAATTGAGAATTATGTGATAAAAAATTTGGGATCAAAGTCGTTAGAGACAGACAATGATATTAGTAGATTCATGACGCCGGATGAATTAACAATATTCGCTCAAAATCCACTCGTTCATATTGGCAATCATTCTCATAAGCATGAAATTTTAACCAATTTAACCCTTGAAGAAGTACAAAAGGAATTAGAAATTTCTCAACAAATTCTTGAAAAACTATTAGGATACAAAACAAATTTAATTTCTTATCCAAATGGAAGTTTTGATGAAAACATTATTTCTGTTTCCGTAGAATTAGGAATGAACATAGGAATTACAACCATAATGGAAAAAAATTATTTCCCTTTGGATAACCGGGTAAATGGTCAGTTGTTATTACATCGATTCAATCCTGTAGTTCATAACGGCAACATGCACTTGTCAAAATTTAGGTCCTCATTTCAGCTAAAAACACAACTTAAAAAATGGCTAAATTAAAGATTGTTGTTTTAATCGGAACTCCGGTATATTTAAACTACTTTGTAAATCGTATTGCAGAAGATCATACGCTGGAATTAGTGATTAGAGAAAATTCAAGAAGCAATTTGATTAAGAAAATACTTAAAAAAGGAATATTGAAATCATGCTTCATTATTCTTGCACATTTAGCCAATAAGAAAAAAACAACTAAAGAATATAACCGGATATTGGGAAATAAATGGACTGCTTTAACTGTAAAAACCCCGTTGATAACAGTTGAAAACATCAATAGTCCCCAGGTAAAGGATCAATTAGAAAAAATAAAACCTGATTTGGTTGTTGTTCAGGGGACTACAATGATAAAAAGTACAACTATAAAAAACATTCCACTTGTTTTGAATCTACATTGGGGATTATCCCCATATTACAGAGGGTCTTATTGCACGGAATGGGCAATATTGAATCATGATATTTACAATATCGGTTATACCATTCATAAGATTTCGTCAAAGATAGATGGAGGAGCCATTTTGACTCAAGGAAGGCCGGAGATAGAAGCAATAGATACGAGCAATAGTATCAATATGAAATTAACAAAACAAGGTGCTGATAAGATGTCTGAAGTGATTACAAAAATAAAAGACGGAGAGCAACCCCAATTTATAAAACAAGAAACCGATAAAGGTAAATTATATTTGATAAGAAATTGGACTTCAAAAGAAAGAAAGAAGTTAAAATACATGGAATCTGAAGGATTATTGACACAAATGAGCAATAACCCCAAAAATTGTCACAAAATAATTCATTGGTAAGTTCTATTAACGTTTAATTATACATCCAATCGCCAATTCTTTGATTTTTATACACAGAGTCATCAAAATATCAACTTTTTTATCTATGTTTGCAGTCTCAATTTAAAAATCAATATTATGTTGGACATGGTAACTTTATGGGCACTGGGTACCGGTGAAATCATTCTCATTGCCCTTGTAGTATTACTTATTTTCGGTGGCAAGAAAATTCCTGAACTGATGCGCGGACTTGGAAAAGGGGTTAGTCAGTTTAAAAAAGGAGTGAAGGAGGTTGACGACGAAATAAACTCCACTCTAAAAGACATGGAAGATAAATAAGCGCCAGATGTTATGCCCGAAGAAGTTGATGATGGAAAAAACTTGTCGTTCTGGGAACATCTGGAAGTATTGCGGTGGACTATTTTTCGTATTCTTATCGCGATAGTGATTGTTGTTGCTGTAATTTTCACAGCAAAAGAGGTCGTTTTCACAAAGATTGTTTTTGCTCCATTAAGTTCTGACTTTTGGTTTTATCGTGCGCTTTGTTCGCTTGGCAATGCGATTAACTTGCCGGGATTCTGTCCGGAAAGTTTTAATATCGAACTTATCAACATCAACTTAGCCGGTCAGTTTCTTGCTCACATCGGCGCTTCTTTTAGCATTGCGCTTATTTTAATTATACCCTATATTTTATTTGAAATCTGGCGGTTCGTACAACCAGCTTTGTACCCTAACGAGAAGTCGCATGTAGGATTCGTATTTTTGTCTTCTTCCTTTCTGTTTTACCTGGGAGTTGCTGCCAGCTATTTTATCATTTTTCCTCTTACGGTCAGATTTTTGGGTACGTATGAAGTATCTTCTTTAGTCCCGAACCAAATCGCTGTTCAATCCTATCTCGGCACTCTATACATCCTTACTTTCAGTATGGGAGTAATGTTTGAGATGCCGGTGCTGGCTTACCTGCTCTCCAAACTGGGATTGGTACATAAGGATATGCTCAAAAAAGTAAGATCCTATGCCTTCGTTATTCTACTTATTCTTTCAGCATTAGTTACTCCCACCACCGACCCGTTTACAATGATGGTAGTGGCCTTGCCTCTATACTTGCTTTACGAATTAAGTATTTTGGTCTGTAAGAAAAAGGAGGAAAAGGATGAAGAATAAAGTATCTTCACTCATCTGATAATCTTCTTACGATAAAAATAATCTTTGTGCTGAACCGACAATATATATACATCGGGTAACGTTAATGGAATGCTGATGCTATTACTACTCGCTTTCTGATGATGACAGAGTACGCCGGTAAGGGTTTCTTTTGTACTTACTGGGTCCTGCTGATGCCATTGTTTTAACAACTCAATTGCCCAAGGCTTCCAGACCGGGTAGGAATTTTTATTCAGCATCGGGGAATTCCAGTAGGAAGCCAAATCCTGATAAACAGTTACGACATAAAAATAAGATCGAGCGAAATCACCTTTGAATTCATCTGCAGGCTCAAAAACATTACCTGTGTAACCCGGATATATGCACTCTTTATCCAAGAGCGGACTATAGTTGAACAATTATCCTTCATATTATGTTTTTATGGTGTAAATAAACAGTTTTTACATGCGAATTGACAAAATTTCACTATTTTTGTACGCAAGATTATCAACTAAAATAATAAGTATATGTTAAGTTACAAAGAACTTGGATTAGTTAACACCAAAGACTTATTCAAAAAAGCAGTAGAAGGCGGATACGCTATTCCTGCATTTAATTTCAACAACATGGAGCAGTTACAGGCAATCATTTCAGCTTGTGTTGAAACAAAATCTCCGGTTATCTTACAAGTATCAAGCGGTGCCCGCAAATATGCCAACCAAACATTATTGCGTTACATGGCTCAGGGAGCTGTTGAATATGCTAAAGAATTAGGACACGCTATTCCTATCGCGTTACACCTTGACCACGGGGACAGCTTTGAGCTTTGTAAAGATTGTATCGATATGGGTTTTTCTTCCGTGATGATTGATGGTTCTCATCTTCCATATGAAGAAAACATTGCTTTGACAAAAAAAGTGGTTGAATACGCTCATTCAAAAGATGTAACTGTTGAAGGTGAGCTTGGTATTCTTGCCGGAGTAGAAGATGACGTGGTTGCGGAACACCACACTTATACCCGTCCGGAAGAAGTAATTGATTTCGTTTCACGTACTGGTGTAGATTCTCTGGCTATTTCTATCGGAACATCGCATGGAGCAAACAAATTTACCCCGGCGCAATGTACCCGTGACGAAAATGGCATCCTCATTCCACCTCCATTACGCTTCGACATTCTGGAAGAAATCGAAAAGAAGATTCCCGGATTTCCAATCGTGTTGCATGGTTCTTCATCTGTTCCCCAGGAATATGTTGCAACCATCAACAAATATGGTGGTGCACTGAAAGATTCTATCGGCATTCCGGAAGATCAGTTGCGCCGTGCAGCTGCTTCTGCTGTATGTAAAATTAATATAGACTCTGACGGTCGTCTGGCAATGACGGCTGCCGTACGTGAAGTTTTCGCGAAAAATCCGGGCGAATTCGACCCGCGTAAATATTTAGGGCCTGCCCGTGAAGAACTGAAAAAACTGTACATGCACAAAACTAAAAGTGTGCTGGGTAGCGCAGGAAAAGCATGATTTAACGAATAGCGAATAAGTTTCCTACGGATTATATCCCGGAACTAAAATATAAAAAGAGATACCGTAAGGTGTCTCTTTTTTTTATAGACGTACAACTTATTTATAGGCATACAAGGCTTCTGAAAGGAGCATTTCCAATTCTTCAGGCTTCACATTTAAGGTTAGCTCTCCGTTGATAGCGTAAGAAATTTTTCCGGTTTCCTCAGATATTACAATAGCAATAGCATCAGTTTGTTCGGTAATGCCTAAAGCGGAACGATGCCTCAGCCCCAATCGCTTTGGAATTTGTTGGTTTTTTGACACAGGCAGGATACAGGATACGGCATAAATCCTATCGTTGCTGATGATCATAGCTCCATCATGGAGTGGACTGTTTTTGAAGAAAAGATTCTCAATCAAGCGAGAATTAATCATCGCGTCAATTACCTCACCCGTCTGGGCATGAGTCTCCAGATTATTCTTTCGGGTAAGTACGATTAGTCCGCCTTCGGCACGCTTGGCTAAACTCCGGCATGCAAGTACAATCTGAACAATGTTATAATCTGTTTTCTCCGTATCAGCATGTCCGTTTCCAAAAAATTTTTTCAGCATATTGCCGAAAACCCATTTTCTTTTTGTTCCCAACCTCGAAAAAAAACGGCGTATCTCATCCTGAAACAGAACAATCAGTGCAAATGCTCCAACACTCACAACCCTGTCAAAAATGCCCCCCAATAATTCCATTTTGAAAACATAGGAAACAAGGTACCATATAATCAGGAAACTCAAAATTCCCAGGAAAACATTCAGCGCTCCGGATTTCTTCAGCAACAAAAAAAGCTGATAAAGCAGAATTGCTACCAGAACAATATCGACAATGTCTTTAAACCCAATTTGAAACCCCATAGGATAGTTCTATATCTTGTTTGTTGTTTGACTGTAAGCCTTGAATATTTTAACGGTTTCAACCGCTTCTTTCACATCGTGTACCCGCAGGATGGAAGCTCCTCCCATCAGCGCCAGCATGTTCAGGGCAGTGGTTCCGTTCAACGACCCTTCAGGGTCTGTTTCCAACAATTTATAAATCATCGATTTTCTTGAAACACCCACAAGAAGAGGAGCCTGAATTTGTCTGAAAAAAGCTAATTTGTACATCATCTCATAATTCTGTTCTAGTGTTTTCGCAAATCCGAAACCAGGATCAATCACCACATCATGTACCCCCAACAAACGAAGTTGAGCAACTCTTTTAGCCAAAAACTGCAACACCTCGGCAACAACATCTTCATAATCCGTATGCTCCTGCATATGTTGAGGAGTTCCCCTGGTATGCATCAACACATATGCAACCTGTAAACCGGCAATAGTCTCGAACATTTGCTGGTCAAGCGTCCCCCCGCTGATGTCGTTGATCATTGCTACACCATATTGTTGAACAGCCATCCTGGCAACCGGCGACCGGAAGGTATCGACCGAAAGAACCGCCTCGGGAAATTTTTTACAAATAAGTTCGAGCGCTTCGGATATTCTTTGTATCTCCTCGTCAACCGAAACCGGTTCTGCCTGCGGACGGGTAGAATAACCACCGATATCAATAAGGGTTGCCCCATCATTCAAGAAAGTCTCAACCTGTTGTAACAGTGTACGGTCGGATTTATACCTGCTGAATGAAAAAAATGAATCGGGAGTTATGTTCACTATTCCCATGACGATGGGCGTGCGTAAATCATATAATTTACCATTTAGCTTCAGAAATAAGTCCGAATCGTTCATGTTGAGCTTCCATTTTGTATTAATCTCCGCAAATTTAAGAAAATATTATACGAAATAATGCTTATTCTCGTTTATTTGAACATAAAATCGTTAATTTTGTATCGTTTGACTCTAAAATTCAACAATATGTTACGCATCTTATCCAGTGCTTTCATTTTATCTTTAGCTGTTGCATTTACTTCATGCAACAAGAGTATTGGCATTACAAGTTCAACAACGGGATGGCCTTATGACTACAAAGCTGGAAATGCTTTCCGCGGATCAGGCGGGCAGGCTTCTCAGGTGCCTCCGGGTATGGTGGAAATTCCGGGCTGGAGTTTTACGGTTGACGATGTGGAAGAGTTTGAAACCGCCAACCGAAGGATTCGTCCCAATGAACTGAACACCCGCCGAACACTCTCGGTTAATAGTTTTTATATGGACCAGCATGAAGTTCGGAATATTGACTGGCGGGAATATCAAAGCTGGTTGACGGCAGTGTATTCCAATGTTGCTCCAGAAATCATTGAAAAGGCGAAGCCCGACATTAACGCATGGACAAAAGGTTTGAGCGATAACGAACCTTTCCTGATGAATTATTTCACGCATCCTTCATTCAATGAATATCCCGTGGTTTGCGTGAGTTGGGAACAGGCAGCGGCCTATTGTGCCTGGAGAAGCGACCGTGCCAACGAATTACGGCTTATCAAAGCTGGAGTAATTCAGGCTCCGAACTTCAGGGCAATCGCTGAAATGACGACCCTTGAAGCTGTTGAGAACACGGTATTTTCATCAAAAAAATTCTATACAAGTCAACAGGATAATCTCGCCAAGACATATTCCGGCGTGTACCCTGATTTTCGTTTGCCTTCGGAAGACGAATGGGAGTTTGCTGCTTACGCCCGCAAAAGTACAGACCTGGAAAATAAAGTCAGGGTTTATCCCTGGGCTGAAAAAAGTCACGGAAAACTGTCCCGTCTTCAGCAAAGTCAACAACAGGCACATTACAATCAAACTGGGGCCAACATCAATTCAAACGTTTTCTCGCGAACTGTTCCGGTTGGATCTTTTGCTCCAAATGATTTTGGCCTGTACAACATGGCCGGCAATGTAAACGAATGGGTCTTCGACCAGTACACAACTCGTGGCACTCTGAACAGAATCGACAGCGTGGATGTATTGGACACCTTCCTGCCCGAATACCACAAATCGACCGACAGCCGTGTGTATAAAGGCGGTTCATGGAAAGATCCAATCTTCTGGCTGCATCCGGCTTCACGCAGGTACCTCGACCGTAACAAGTCAGCCAACGACATCGGTTTCAGGTGCGCGATGACCAAGATCGGAACTACGAACATGAAAAAGTAGCCACTATAAATTGCCACCTTTGCAAGTAATCCAATATTTTTTGAAGTTTGCACAAATAGGGTTATCTTTGCCGGCATGAAAAAATTAGCTATTTTCGGTTGCGGATACCTCGCCAATATTGTTGCGGACGCTGTTATCAATGGTTTATTACCTGAATATGATTTAATTGCAGCCTATTCACGTTCAATCTCAAAGGCGGAACAGCTGGCTGATAGAATTGGTAAAAGCTGTATTGCCTGTTCCTCCCTGGAAGAGTTACTGGCGTTGAAGCCTGACTATCTGGTGGAAGCGGCATCTCCTGTTGCTATGAAGAAAATCGCTTTACCCGTGCTGGAAAACGGAACATCTATCGTAACTATATCTATGGGAGCATTTGCTGACACCGCTTTTTATGAAAAAGTAAAAGCTACAGCTAAAACTCATGGTACAAAGGTGTACATCGCTTCCGGGGCAACCGGAGGTTTTGATGTACTTCGTACTGCCACCCTGATGGGCAACGCATCGGTAAACTTCTTCAATGAAAAAGGGCAGTACCGGTTGCGTAATTACCCCTTCTACAACCCGGTTATGGAAACAGAAAAATGCATCGTTTTTTCAGGAACGGCTCGCGAAGCAATAGATATGTTCCCAACAGGACTTAATGTCGCTGTAGCCGCTTCTATTGCTTCGGTTGGACCCGGGAAAATGCAGGTAACCATGCAGTCAACTCCCGGATTTATTGGCGACACACAGCGCGTCGAAATTAAGAATGACCAGGTACATGCGGTAGTGGACGTGTATAGTGCCACTCCCGAAATTGCCGGATGGTCGATAGTAAGTACCCTACAAAATATCGTTTCTCCGATTGTATTCTGAAATATTGGCAAGCACTTTCTCACTCAGGCGGATAAAAGCCTGACGGGTGCGGCCGGTGGATATCTGCATACAACGAACATTCGGATGTTTCAGCAAATGTTCTCCCCCTAATGCTCCCTGTGTATCGCAAAAACAACGGTTATCGCCGACAATCCATTTAAGGAATGGTGTCTCATCCCAGGCCGGCGACAAGCCGGTGTTAAATAAAATCTTTTTATCTCCCAACTGTTCAAACTCTGCCTCATGCAGCAAAACAGTGTTTTTATTGAGACAACAGCAAACAACCTCGCATTGAGCCAACAGTTCGACTAAAGGAAGAAAACGATAACCTTTGGCTGTTGCTTCTTTTTTTTCAGAACGGGAAAAATACGCAATGTCAGCACCAAAAAAACTCAACGCGTCAGCTATCATACCACCTGATTTCCCCAAACCGATAATTCCTGCCTTGAGTCCGGTTATTTCGCGTGCCATACCATCCCACGGTTCCTGATCGAATCCATGCAAACAATGAATCAACTCGCTAACTACATATTCTACAACACCCTCATCACCATAATCACGGATTCCCGTTACCGTAATTCCCCGCTGCTCTGCATAGCGGATATCAACATTGGCGCTCTCGGGAGAATATAAGGAACAACACATCCCGATATATTTTACATTCGGGCATTTTTCTAACGCATAACGCGTAATCCGGGAAGTATAACTCAAAAGTACGGCATCAGCATCACCAATACGAGCAGCAACCTCATCATCATTTGATGGTATATCGGGGTGCATTATTACTTCAAAGGCATGTGAATACAATTCCTTTTCTGCTGATGGAATCAAACTCACAGGCTCGATGGCTACAAGTTTTTTAAACATAATTCATTTTTTACAAAAAGCAAAGCTAATAAAAGTCCCCGGATATTCAAAATACGATTAAGCTGGGTTATGCAAGCATATCGGGCTATGTAATCCATATTTCTGCGAATCAGGAGTTGAAAACATTATCTTTGTGACGTTTTATAACAAAGGAGTTCACAATTCTTTTATGCCACTTGAAATTTTTTCATTATTTTTGTGGTCAATTTGTAAATCTAACGATAATTTATTCAGGAACTTATCTGCAGATTAGTTGAATTACCATTAATTTTGTATAAAAAAGATGACCAGAACTGTAATTTCAGATGCCCTCAAAAGAACTGACTTTGGCACTGATGTAAATATTAAAGGTTGGGTAAGAACCCGTCGCGGAAATAAAAATGTAAGCTTCATCGCTCTGAATGATGGATCCTCCATCAACAATATTCAGATTGTTGTGGACAATGACAAGTTCGGGGAAGAATACCTCAAGCCGGTTACCACCGGAGCTTGTATCAGTGTAACCGGAAAACTAACCGAATCGATGGGAAAAGGACAGGCTGTAGAGGTACATGCAGATACAATTGAAATTTACGGCATCGCCGACCCGGAAACCTACCCGCTTCAGAAAAAAGGACACACACTCGAATTTTTAAGAGAAATCGCCCATTTGCGTCCGAGAACCAATACTTTCGGAGCTATCTTTCGCATCCGTCACCACATGTCAATGGCGATTCATACTTTTTTCCACGAAAGGGGATTTTTCTATTTCCATACTCCGATTATCACAGGATCCGACTGTGAAGGCGCCGGACAAATGTTCCAGGTGACTACCATGAACCTGTATGATCTAAAAAAAGATGAAAGCGGATCCATAAACTACAATTATGATTTCTTCGGAAAACAAACCAGTCTGACGGTTTCCGGACAGCTTGAGGGAGAATTGGCTGCTATGGCTATGGGCGCTATTTATACTTTCGGTCCGACTTTCCGCGCGGAGAACTCCAATACACCACGCCACCTGGCCGAATTCTGGATGATTGAGCCGGAAGTAGCTTTCAATGAGATTGAAGAAAATATGCAACTGGCGCAGGATTTTATACAATATTGTATCCGCTGGGCACTGGAACATTGTCAGGATGACCTGAAGTTCCTGAATGAAATGTATGACAAAGAATTGATAGAAAGGTTAAACCTTGTTGTCAACAATGATTTCGTGCGACTTTCTTATACGGAAGGTATCAAAATACTGGAAGAGGCTGTTGCCAAAGGGGTAAAATTTGAATTCCCGGTTGGATGGGGTACCGACCTCCAATCGGAACACGAACGCTATCTGGTGGAAAACCATTTTAAAAAACCCGTTATCCTCACTGATTATCCAAAAGAAATCAAGTCTTTCTACATGAAACAAAACGAGGATGGAAAAACGGTTCGTGCCATGGATGTACTGTTCCCGAAAATCGGAGAAATCATCGGAGGCTCTCAACGGGAAGAAGACTATACAAAACTCAAAACACGCGCTGCTGAAATGGGCGTTCCTGAAAAAGACATCTGGTGGTATCTTGACACCCGCCGCTTCGGAACAGCACCTCATGCCGGCTTCGGACTGGGCTTCGAACGCCTGATGTTGTTTGTGACTGGAATGGCGAATATACGCGATGTGATTCCATTCCCGAGAACACCGAACAATGCAGAGTTTTAATTGTTATATCCTCTGCTATTAATATAATTAAACCTGACAGGTTTTAAATACCTGTCAGGTTTATGAACAAAATAAAATAAAAAATAAATCCCATATAGATATGGATAAAAACAAAACAACCGAAATAGAAAGCGTGGTGATCCGGTTTTCCGGTGACTCGGGAGATGGCATGCAGCTTACTGGCACTTTGTTTTCTAACTTATCGGCTATTTTAGGGAATGAAATATCTACTTTCCCTGATTTTCCTTCTGAAATCCGGGCTCCACAAGGGACATTGGGTGGCGTATCCGGTTTCCAGGTACATTTAGGTTCTGGAAAAGTTTATACACCGGGTGATGATGCAGATGTGATGGTGGCCATGAATCCGGCTGCACTGAAAGTAAATGCTAAGGACATCAAAAAGCATGGCGTCCTGATTTTTGATGCAGACTCTTTTAGCCAAAAAGATTTGGAAAAAGCAAATTTCACAACAGAAAATCCTTTTGAGGAGCTGGGACTTTCAGACACCATCCAATTAGTTCCAGTTCCACTCACATCGATTACACAAGAAAGCCTGAAGGATTTTGACCTGGATAGTAAATCCGTAACACGAAGTAAAAACATGTTTGCTCTTGGACTGATTTGCTGGCTTTTCAACCGGCCAATCGACCAGGCTATCCATTTCCTGGAAAAAAAATTCAGAAAAAAACCGGATATTCTGCATGCCAACCTTAAAGTGCTGACCGATGGATTTAATTACGGAAATAATATTCATCTTGCATTATCGACCTATCTGGTTGATAAATCAGAAGAAACTCCAAAAGGAAAATATACAAGTATCAATGGGAATAAGGCTACTGCTCTGGGATTGATTGCCGCTTCAAAAAAAGCTGATCTTGAGCTTTTCCTGGGAAGTTACCCCATCACCCCTGCTTCGGATATTATGCATGAACTGGCACTCAGAAAAGACATGGGCGTGAAAGTGGTTCAGGCAGAAGATGAAATCGCCGGCATTACCACGGCGCTGGGAGCTTCTTTTGCGGGGGCTCTTGCTGCAACAAATACCTCCGGACCAGGACTGGCACTGAAAACAGAGGCAATTGGATTGGCTGTGATGGCAGAATTGCCTATCGTCATTGTTGACGTCATGCGGGGCGGCCCTTCAACCGGTTTGCCTACCAAAACAGAACAAACCGACCTGCTCCAGGCTCTTTATGGAAGAAACGGCGAAAGCCCGGTTGTCGTAATGGCAGCTTCTACTCCGGCAAACTGCTTCGATTACGCTTATATGGCTTCCAAAATCGCGCTGGAACACATGACGCCGGTTATTTTACTTACGGATGGTTTCATTGGTAATGGTTCTTCACTATGGAAATTGCCCAGACTGGCTGAATTGCCCGGGATAAAACCAAATTATCCAAAAACAGGCATGGAAGGAATTAAAGTTACCGCCCGTGATCCAAAGACAAAAGCCCGCTACTGGAGCATCCCGGGAACTCCCGGATTTGAACATCGCAACGGGGGACTGGAAAAAGATTACAATACCGGCGCAATTTCAACCGATCCACTCAATCATCAGCGCATGGTGGATATCCGTCAGGCCAAAATTGATTATATTTCCAATGTCATTCCTGATGTAGAGATTGAAGGAAATCCTGAAGCTGATTTGTTGATAATCGGATGGGGCTCTACACACGGACATTTGATTACTGCTGTGAACAACATCAATAAAACGGGAAAAAAAGTTGCCCTGGCTCATTTCAATTATATCAATCCGCTGCCTAAAAACACAGCAGAGGTGATTAAAAAGTTCAAAAAAGTGGTTGTTTGTGAATTGAACAGCGGACAGTTTGTTTCTTTCCTAAGGACCAAAGTTCCGGGAGAATACCTGCAATATAACAAAGTGCAGGGACAACCATTCTCTGCTTCCGAACTGGAAGAGCATATCAGTTCACTTTTAAAATAATACATCATGGAAACAATTCAGAAAAATCAGGAAATTCAATATACGGCCAAGGATTTTAAAAGCGACCAGTATGTGCGCTGGTGTCCTGCCTGTGGCGACTATGCCATCCTGTCCTCCCTGCAAAAAGTGATGGCGGAATTGGGCGTTTCGCCGACAAATACAGCTGTTATATCCGGTATCGGATGTTCTTCCCGTTTGCCTTATTACATCAGCGGATATGGATTTCATACCATCCATGGGCGTGGCGCTGCCATCGCAACGGGGGTAAAAGTGGCTAATCCCGGTCTGACAGTCTGGCAAATCACCGGCGACGGAGACTGTTTGGCCATCGGAGGAAATCATTTTATTCACAGCGTACGTCGCAACATTGATATCAATGTACTGATTTTCAACAATCAAATCTACGGTTTAACCAAAGGGCAATACTCTCCTACAACTAAAAAAGGGTATGTAACTAAATCATCTCCCTATGGCACAATAGAGCATCCTTTCCGCCCGGGAGAAATCACCATCGGGGCAAGGGGAACTTTTTTCGGAAGAATCTTAGACGTGGATTTAAAATCATCGCAAATGACCATGATGGCTGCGGCAAAACATAAGGGTACTTCTGTGGTTGAATGTCTCGTAAACTGCATCATTTTTAATGATGGAGCACACGGATGGCTTTCGGAAAAAGCAACCCGTGAAGATAGAGTCATCGTGCTGGAACATGGAAAGAAAATGATATTTGGAAAAGACAGGAACAAAGGGCTGGTGCTGGATGGATTTAACCTGAAAGTGGTAACTATCGGAGAAAATGGCATCACTGAAAACGACATTCTCACACACAATGCGCAGAACCCTGACCCAACTCTGCATCTAAAGCTGATTTACATGGAAGCTCCTGATTTCCCTGTTGCTCTCGGCATTATACGAGATGTTCCTGCTGAAACCTACAACGATGCAGTTGTCAGCCAAATTGCTAAAGTACAAGAAAAATCAACCATCAAAACTTTCGATGACCTGATTGATTCTTTAGAACAGTGGGAGGTGTAGGGAAGTTAATCCGCTTTACTTTATAGCCGAGGTCTGCTAAGATTTCGGCTATTTTTTCGCGGAAATCTCCCTGAATTAATATTTCTCCATCACGCGATGAACCTCCTGAGCTGCATTTTACCCTGAGTGTTTTTCCTAATTCTTTCAATTCGTCTTCTGTTCCTTCAAATTGAGAAATGATGGTCGCCGGTTTCCCGTTACGCTTATCTAACTCAATCCGTAAAGGTTCCTGCTGTCGTTTGTTGATAGGCTCGTTCACAACAGGGACTTCTTCTCCTTCTGGTAAATCTTGTTTCAAGGCATTTAATTTATCTCTCCAGTCCATGATGCAATTTTTTAAATATTTCCCAAATGACAATGCCTCCCGCAACACTCACGTTTAATGAGTGTTTAGTCCCAAACTGCGGGATCTCGATACACCCGTCACATTGATTAATTATCTTTTGTTGAACACCTTTAACCTCGTTTCCAAATACTATCGCAATTTTCTGATTTGCTTTCAAAGTCAAGTCTGATAGCATTGTACTGCCCTCTGCTTGCTCTACAGCATATACCTTATAACCATCCGCTTTAAGATGTTCAACTGCCTTACAGGTATCTTCAAAATAGGTCCATTGAACGGTATCCTCAGCTCCCAATGCCGTCTTATGAATCTCAGGATGCGGAGGCTTTGAGGTGATACCACACAGGTATATCGCCTCAATCAAAAATGCGTCTCCGGTTCGAAATACGGACCCTACATTGTGCAAACTCCTGACATGATCCAACACAACCACCAACGGGGTTTTTGTTTTATGCTGAAATTCATCCGGGGTTAGGCGGTTTAATTCTGTTATTTTAAGTTTTCTCATTGTTCGTTGTTTTTCTCTCATACCTGTCAGGTTTTAAAAACCTGACAGGTATCAAAATGATTGATTATGGTCTTGTTAGAATATCTACAGCATATTCAATCAACGTATCCTTTCCCTTTACCACATCTGCCAAATCAAGATCTACTTTGATATCAGGGTCTATCCCGAACTCGATGTGCTGCATTTTCCCGTCATACATAGGACTGGCAGAAAAACGCACCATCCAGCCATTGGGAAGCTCATTTGAAAGGGGTAACCCCCCTCCTCCTCCTGTTTTGTCTCCAATTATCAACGCCTGGGGGGCATCTTTCATCATACATACAAACAAATTAGTGGCACTGTAGGATGCTCTGTTCGTCAGAATAATAACTGGTCGCCGCCACTGAATCTTTTTATTCGCTGTAGTTTTCATTGGAACAGGCTCGGAAAAATCCATATGCCCTGAACCTGTTTTATGCCGCAAATACATACTAACCGTATCTCTTTCAAAAAAATAAGATGCCAATCTGCCCGACAAATCAGCTGAACCTCCCCCGTTATTTCGCACATCAATAATTAACCCGTTTTCACAAGACATGAAATACTGAAACAAATAACTTATATTGCGATCAGAAAAACTATCACCAAAACTTGAATAATAAACATAACCCACTTTCCCGTCTGCAATGCGTTGATACCGCAACCCGTTTACAACGCGATAATCATTCCCGAGATAACGATCTTCATAAATCAAAGAAGTATTAAAATTAGCCGGATGGTCAGTAAACCAATTCCAGTAACGACTTCGATCGAATGCGGAATAGAGATTAACATGACCATCTTTTAACTCTGCAAGCATATCCGCCATCGCGTAGAAAAAAGTTTCTTCATCTACTGTATCAGTAGCAAGACGAGACTCATAAACCGTACGTATTGAATCCCAATTTATCTTTTTAACATCCAGATAGCAATAGCGTGTATCCACGATTTTCCATAGAGTTTCAAAATTTTCGCGATAGGTGTTTGCTGGATAAGGAAACTCCTCCAAACAGGAACTCAACCCAGCCAACATCATTACAAGTAAAAAATATTGTATTTTCATGATACGAAAATTTACAAAATTAATATCCGGGACTGATAAAACTTTCAGGAACGGCCACCTTTCGACCGGAAAAACGAATCAGATCGTAAGTAATCCCTACGAAAAGAGAGAATTCATTAAAACTATACGGCAGCTCTCCGACCTGATAAGTTAACTGATGCATACGCGCACCAAATGACCAGGAAGAGTATTTAAACGGCACATCAATTGATATTTGCTGTTTCATACCTTGCTTATTATGCAAAGATGAAAAATGAATGGCTTCACCATAGGCTTTCGATGAATACATTTCATAATAACTTAAACCCGGGTATGGAACAAACATACAACCAACCAGTGGAAACTCGATGCTTGCACTAAATTTAAGCGTTCTTTTTCTCGTTGGATAAATATACCTTACACCAAGCATCGCGTTCAGGTCTGTTGCTAAATCCATGTTAAACGGATTATTCACGTTCCTGGAGTTCATTTTATATGCAAAATCGAAATCAACATTAGCTCCCGCAAGTAATACGAAATTACTGAAATCACGGTATTCGTATAACATGCCCCAGGCAACATTTCCTCCAATGTAAGTTACGGATGCTGTCGATTGTGGATTGACTGTTAAAGCAGCTAATCCTGCTATCCTGCTATAAGAAGACAAAACAGGATTATGTGGGTTAAAATAACGGACATCAGTGTACTCCAACCTCATCCCGTAACCTGTATAGTTCAGGATCGACAAGTACGGATCTGCTAATTCCACGACAGAAGGGCCGACATAATGATGCACATTTGTAAGCGAGAATACTTCTTTATTATTTGTTTGCGCTTCAGAAAAGATAAACCCGCCAATAAGGCAAAAAGCAAGAACTGTTTTTTTCATACTATTCAGGATAATCCGAGCCATCTGCCAAGACCCAGCTGATTTAAAATTACAAACAAAATTCCAATGGGAGTAATGTACCTTACAAGAAAAATATATGCGTTGTAGTACTTTGTCGGGAACCGGCCATGCGTACTGATTTCATCTCTGATCTGTTTTCTGCTTAATACCCATCCCGTAAAAACAGAAATCATCAACCCTCCAATGGGCATAAGCACTTTTGAAGTCACATTATCAAACAAATCAAAGAAGCCCATGTTAAAAATTTTTACCTCTTTCCATACTCCAAAAGACAGAGACGCCAGTACTCCCAAAAACAAAATAATGATTGTAACCCAAATAGTTGCCGTTAATCTTTTTATTTTGATTTCTTCAACAAGATAGGCGACAACAACTTCCATCAGTGAAATTGCCGAAGTAAGTGCTGCTACACAAAGCAAAATAAAAAATAAGATCGACCATACATATCCACCGGGCATCTGTGCAAAAACATTCGGAAGAGTGATAAATACGAGCTCCGGACCATATCCGGGGTTGATTCCCAAAGAAAATACAGCAGGAAAAATTGCAACAGCAGCCAACACTGCAATCAAAGTATCCATAAGTGATACTTCAACAACTGTATGAGACAAATGATTTTTCTTACTGATATACGACCCGTAGGTAATCATACAACCCATTCCCAGACTCAAAGAAAAAAAGGCTTGCCCCATGGCACTTAATATTACTCCTGAAGTTATTTTACTGAAATCAGGTTGAAAAAGGAATTTTAATCCGGCAACACCACCGGGAAGCGTAACTGCTCTTATCCCCAATGCAACAATAATAATAAAAAGCAAAGGCATCAGGAATTTCGTGCTTTTTTCAATGCCGTCTTTCACTCCCAACATAATTATTATTGCTGATATAATCATAAAAACGAAGAGCCAGATGAGTGGTCGCCAAGTATCGGTACAAAAATCTACAAATACCTGTGTCAAGGTAGCTGTATCCTTATTTACAAACTGATTGGCAACTGCCTGATAAATATATTCAAGTGTCCAGCCTGCAACAACAGCGTAAAATCCCATGATCAGGAAAGATGTTAATACTCCCATCACGCCGATCAACCACCATTTTCCTTTAGGAGCTAACTTTTTGAAAGATCCAACGGCATCACTTTGTCCCATACGGCCAATGACAAACTCCGACAGCATCACCGGCATGCCTATTAACACAACGAAAACAAGGTATATGATTAAAAACGCGGCACCACCATACTGACCAAGCTCGTATGGAAAACGCCAGATATTCCCAAGCCCAACGGCAGATCCGGCCGCAGCAGCCACAACAGCCAGTTTACTACTAAAATTAATTCTTTGTCCTTTTGGCATCAATTTTCATTCTTATCCCCAAAATCGGGGTATTTATAACATAATGAAAGTTCAAATCGCATAACGCCTACAAAAATAACATTTTTTTATTATTGCTTACAAAATGTAATCCATGAATTCCATCACTTTAACGAAAATTATTCATGAAAATAATTATCTTTGCAGTTTGTTGATTTACATTAAGATATGAGAAAATTAGTTTTTGCAACAAACAACGCGCACAAATTAGATGAAGTAAAAAGTGTTTCGCGCGACAGCATCGCAATATTAAGTCTGAAAGAAATTAACTGCTTTGATGACATCCCCGAAACAGCTGACACACTGGAGGGCAATGCCTTGTTGAAAGCACAATACATCTACAATAAATATGGTTACGATTGCTTTGCCGACGACACCGGACTGGAGGTTGATGTGCTCGATGGGCGTCCGGGAGTATATTCTGCTCGCTATGCCGGTGAAGAACAAGATGCCGTGAAAAACATGCAAAAATTGTTGTCGGAGCTGGATGGTGTTGAAAACCGGAAAGCACAGTTCAGAACTGTTGTTGCATTGATTGAAAGCGGGGAAATACGGTATTTTGAAGGAAAAATTACAGGAAAAATCATCCGTGAACCGGCAGGAAAGACAGGATTCGGATACGACCCGATATTTATTCCGGATGGATTTTCACAAACTTTTGCAGAACTTGGCAGTGACCTGAAAAATAAAATCAGTCATAGAGCGTTAGCTATAAATGAACTAAAAAAATATTTGAATCAATCCATATGATGAAGAGAGGATTATTTACCACGATAATCAGTTTGTTTGTCGTTGTTGTCTCGGGTCAGACCGACCAACCTGTCGCTATGGGGAAATGGAGAACCCACCTGGCCTACAACAGTGTCACTCAATTAGCACAATCAACCAGTAATATCTATGCTGTTAGCGATGGAGCATTATTTTCTATAAGTAAAGAAGATGCTGTTATGCAATTTTACAGTAAAATAAGCGGTCTAAACGATGCTAATATTACAAAAATCGAGTACGACAAGATAAATAATCAGCTGCTTATTATTTATCAAAACGGGAATATTGACATCATGCATTCCGTGGGCGTAAGCAACATCCCGGATTTGCATAACAAACAAATGAGTTCCAGTAAAGGAATTAACGATGTGTTTTTTTTCGGCAAATATGCCTATCTCTCCTGTGATTTCGGGATTATGTTGCTAAACATGGAAAAAAAAGAAATTGCCGACACGTATATCATTGGACAGAACTCAACTGAAATAAAAGTATTATCAACAACTATCCACAATAATAAAATATATGCTGTCACAGCCAACACAGTATATCATGCTGATGCCGATAACCGCAATTTAGTTAACTATGAATACTGGAAAACTACAACCGGACTGCCCGGATCGGGCAATTTTCAGAAGATTTTTACTTTTGCCGGAAAACTGCTCCTGTTGCGAAACGGAGAACTCTATAAACTCGAAGACAACAGCAGTTGGAGCCAATTACTCAGCTCAGTCAGCAATATCTCAAGTATTAACTTATCCAATAACAAAATTATTGCCAGCAACGGTTCTAATAGTGTTTATTACCTGAATCAGTCCTTCGAAATAGGTATGGAAAATCTGCTTAGTTCAAGTGACATCGAGTTTGACCCGGCAAATGATGCATATTGGGTGGCAGGAGGCGCTCTTGGCGTTGTATCATTCAAACTTCAGAGTGGAACAGCTCCTATAATCAGTTATTTTAAACCTCAAGGGCCAGCAGTTAATATCCCGTGGAGCATGACCTTCGCCGGAGAGAAATTATTTGTAGTCAACGGTGGAAGATGGGGTGCTCAATATTATCGAATTGGACAGGTAATGATATTTGAAAATGAAGAATGGACAAATATTGGTGGAAATCAAATTAAATCAATAACCGAATATGATGCGTTAGACTTTATGAATGTTGCTGTTGACCCGGATGATCACAGCCAC
>Ga0265294_10000642_pt1 | contig 46697 bp, 42 predicted proteins | sample MunlanPumphouse3_FD_192504 | JGI IMG/M metagenome (GOLD analysis project Ga0265294, IMG submission 192504) | Groundwater microbial communities from a municipal landfill in Southern Ontario, Canada - Pumphouse #3 | ecosystem: Environmental > Aquatic > Deep subsurface > Groundwater | place...
CATCGGGGCTGTCCTCTACCAGAAGGATGCGCTGTGCCTTGGAGGGTGTTTGCACCGCGCCGGGCGGTGGGGTGCGGGCCGCTTCCTGTGCGGCGACTGGCAGTCTCAAGGTGAACAGGCTGCCGCGGCCAGGCCCGGGACTCTGCGCCTGGATTCGCCCGCCATGCATTTCCGCAAGCCGTTGCGCCACCCGCAGGCCGAGCCGCAACCCTTCGCTGCCGTCATTGCCCGCAAAGTGATCGGCTTGATCGAAAGACGTAAAGAGCCGCGCCAGTTTCTTGGGCCCCATGCCGATGCCGGTGTCCTGGACCTCGATCACCGCCTCGCCTCCTTGCTGTTTCCCGGTAAAGCGGATGCGCCCGCCATCCGGCGTGTACTTGACGGCGTTGCTCAGCAGGTTTACGAGGATCTGCCGTATCCGGTTGGGGTCGGCATCGAGCCATACCGCGGCTTCGGGCAGGGAAATCGCGAGGTCATGATGGTGCTCCGCGATCAAGGACTGGACTGCCTGCACCGCGCTTTGCATGCACTCGCGAAGGTCCGTTCGTTCCTTGTGGAGTACGAGATTGCCGCGCGCCATGCGCGAGAACTCGAGCAGATTGTCTGCCAGCCGGCTAATCTGATCGGCCTGACGCTCGATCAGCGCCTCGGCCTGCGCCCGTTGCTCCGAGGTGCGCATACGTTTGGTTAATTCGAGGGCGTTTTGCATGGCGCTGAGCGGGTTGCGCAGGTCATGGCTGAGCGCGGCGAGAAAACGGTCCTTTTCCGCATCGGCCTGCTGCAATTCCTGGTGGCTGGTCTGAAGCTGGTCCAATGCGGCGTTCAGGGAGCGTTCCGCCTCCTGCAGGAAGCGCTCATAGGTGGACGAGAGCCCGGCCTGCCGCAGCAGTAATTCCAGCGTGCCGAGTACGCCGTCCAGCGGATTGCCGATATCGCCCAGGCTCATGAGCGTGGAGGCACTGGGCGGCGTTCCCGCCAGCGCCACATCGATGGTTTTGGCCACCCGCAGCGCCCAGCCCCAGGAGTGGATGTGCACGCGCGCGTCCACCTCGTCTGTGGGCACGAGCAACGCCAGCACGCCGGCAATGGAGCCGTCCCGCCTGTGCAGCGGTACGCCTATCCCGGTCCACGCGAGATAGTCCTCCGCAAAATGTTCCGGCCCGATGATGACCGCCGGTTCCCCGGTCGCCAGTGCCGAACCCACCACGTTGCATCCTGCGTCGCGTTCGGACCAGGATGCGCCTTCGATCGGGTTGGGAATCACCCGCTCTCCCCGCAGCGTGGCGTTATCCGCGAGCAGCCGCAGGATGATGCCGTCGCGGTCGGCCAGCGCCAGAAGGTGCGGCAGGTTCTCCAGGGCGGCGTGAGCGGTTTGCAGAACCGACTCGGACGCTTCCAGCAAGTCGCGGTTCGCCGCACGTGCCTGGGTGAGGCGCTCCGGGTCCGGCGTCTGGCGGGGCGTGTGCCGGGGGTCAACGCCGTAGCCATGACAACGGCGCCAGCACTGCCACACGAAGGGACGTACATTGGGCTCGATCATCCCGCGGTCGACGAACGCCCGGCGGGCTGCGTGTAGATCCTGCATCCATTGCATGCTATTTACCATCATGAGCGGGCAGCGGGCGATATATCGAAAGGGTTTGCACCGGTACGATCCATCGAGGATGCTTGCTCCTCTTTTTTAAGTATGGCACGTTACCAATCCTGGAAAATTGGGTGAACGCATCTTAGAGAACCTGTAGCGCCCGGCGCCAATTCGCCTGGTAGCCTCGGGTAGTCCAGCTATCGCTGGAGGCCGCCCGCGCCTCGAACGCATCCTGCGCGTGGTTTGGGATGGCCGGCCCGGTGCCTGGTCGGCGGTCTTCCCCGCATACACGATGACTTGCCGCAACCGTCTATCCAGTCGCGCTCCACGATTGCTTGGCACCGTTTCCCTTCCATGTTCATAAGACACGAAACTTGGTCTGCGTACCGCAAACCGCATACAGGCATAACAGTATGCAGGGGAATCTCAAGCGTTTGACTTGTCTGGTCGGGAATTGGCCGGGCAGGGCGGCGCGTCCAGCAAGGTCCGATTGCCGTGCTCCGTTTGCCGAGGACTGTCGTATAATGCCGCTTTCGCTCGTATGGGAGAACAGGACGTGGCCGAGGACAGCCTAAGATTCTTGCAATCCATTCTCCTGGCGGAGTCCAAGCAAGCCAGGAAAAAGCCGGAAACACCGCCAGCTCCGACGGTGGCATTGTCGCGCGACTATGGCGCGGGCGGCGAGGAGGTGGCGAGGCGGGTCGCCGACTATCTCGGGGTCAAGACCTTTGATCACGAGATCCTCGAGGCCGTTGCCAAGGCCATCGGTGCCGAACCGCACCTGCTCCAGCACCTCGACGAGCGGGTGAGCAGCATGTGGGATTCGTGGTTGCGCAGTCTGGTCGGCGGGCGCGACATCTACCGCACGAATTACCGCCGCCGGCTCTTCGACGTCGTGCTCGGCATCGCCTGCACCGGCGGAGTGATCCTCGGACGCGGCGCGCACCTTATTCTCGCCACGCGTCAGGCCTTCCGTGTGCGCATCACCGGTTCGCCCCAGCGTTGCGCGCAGCGCGTGGCGGAGGCCGAGGGGGTGACGGTCGACGAGGCCATGCGGCGCGTTCTGGAGGTCAACGCCGAGCGCGAGCGATATATCCGTGATATCTACGGGCGGGAGCTGAACAACGTGTCGGATTTCGACCTCATCATCAACACCGACAAGTACGCCGACCTCGATCAGGTCGCGCGTCTGATCATCACGGCGATGGGCTACAGTGGTATTGCGCTGCCTCCCAGCGCCCCAGACGCGACGGGAGGCTAGCGCATGGCAGATGCTTCAACTCATCCGCCGTTTCATCTCGATATCGTCAGCCTGGGCGGCCTCGTCTATTCCGGCCCGGCGGTGATGGTGGTGGCGCCGGCCCAGGCGGGCGAGGTGGCGATTTACGTGCGCCACGCCCCGCTGCTCACCCGGCTCAATCCTGGCAAGATCAAGATCCAGCGGCCCGATGACGAGGAGGAGTTCATCTACGTCTCGGGCGGGTTGCTGGAGGTGCAACCGGCGGTGGTCACGGTGCTGGCCGACGTGGCATTGCGCTCGGCCGAGATCGACGAGGCTGCGGCGCTGGCGGCCAAACGTCGTGCCGAGGAGGCGCTCCGCGACGCGGTGCTCTTCTCCGACCGCGACCGTGCCTACGCCGAGCTCATTCGCGCCGCCGCTCAACTGCAGACGCTGCAGGACGCGCGCAAGAAGGCCCGGCGCGGCAAATAAGCCAGACAAACGAGAGTTGTTGTGAAATCCCGAGTTTCGGGAGCGCCTCTCCCTGTGCGACAGCGGTCAACGCAAAGGCGCGAAGGGCAAAGTATTCATGGAGGATTACGGCAGTCTGGATGGGCTGCCGCAGGGTCCGGGGAGTGTGCCGGAGCCGGAAGTCCAACCCGCACGAAGAGCATCGTCTCTTTGCACCCTTGACGTCTTTGCGTTTGAGCGCCGGTGCCCACCCTTTCTCCGATATCACATATCACATTCACGCCTTTTTATTGTTATGGCTGGATAGCCGGTTGTCAGCCGGACAATCGGCTCGATATCCATGGCTCGTGACGGATACCTGTTCACCCTGCTGCAGCCGGTCGTGATGCGTCAGGGGACTATACTATTGGTGTTGGCATAGTCATTGTGCGAATGCTGTTGGCAAACACCGGCGATGCTTGATGCATCGTAGTGAGGGGATCGGCGCAGCGGAACCGCTAGGTTCAAGCAGGCTAGCCAGCCAACATCATCTGCGTAGCACATCGTGTTTGGCACTTTGTCTGCCGTTGCGCGGATTTTTCCCCTTCCTCTCGAAGCAGTGATCGTTTCCCGGGCCTGAAGGGTGTGTGAATTGCCACTGGGCACAGGGAATAGGAGGGTGTCATGGCCAGAGCAAATGTAGGCACCGGCGGGACCGAAACGGAATCCCGGGTGCCGCCGGCCGCGTCCGGTGCGGCCGAGAGCGATATGGGCGCAGCGGCCTCGCAAGCCGCCGAACGGGCGCGGCACGAAACCCGACAACTGATGGGTCAAGCCAAGGATCGGGCGAAATCGGCGCTTGCGGACCAGAAAGGAGTGGTTGCGGAGCAGATCGGCAGCGTGGCCGACGCACTGCGGATGACCGCCCATAACCTGAGCGATCAGAACAAGGCTTCGATCGCCCGGTATGCCGATTGGGCTGCCGATGGGCTGGAACGTTTGTCCATGTCGTTCCGGGATCGGGACATCGACTCGCTCGTCAGCCAGGCGACGGACTTTGCGCGGCGCCGTCCAGCGGCGTTCCTGGGCGGGGCGGTGGTCGCAGGGCTGCTGCTGTCGCGCTTCCTCAAGAGTTCTTCCGAGTCTGGTGAAATGGAGAGCGGCCGCGCGGCGGGCAGCTCGGAGCTGGAAGAGGGCTACGGGGAAGGGGTCGGTGACGAGGTCATCGACAGGCCCATGACCGCAGGGGCCATCATCGTTGAAGAAGGCCCTGTCGAAACAGGGCCGGGCGTTCCGGGCGCGGGAGGTTCCAATGCTGGCTAAGGAAGATCGATCGCTTGCCACGCTGTTTTCCGACTTGACCCAGGAGACCACGGCGCTGCTGCGCAAGGAGGTCGAACTGGCCAAGGTCGAGATCTCCGAGAAGGTATCCCAAGCGCAGTCGGGCGCCGTTTCCCTTGCGACCGGGGGCGCGGTTCTGTACGCCGGGCTGCTATTCCTGCTTCTGGCATTGGTGTATGGCATTTCCGCCGCCACGAATTGGGATTTGTGGGTGTCGGCGCTGATTGTCGGTGCCGTGGTCTCCATCATCGGCTATGCGCTGTTAGCCAGGGGACGCCGCAACCTCAAGGCGGAGAACCTGACCTTGCCCAGGACGGTCCGGTCGCTCCGGCGGGACAAGGAACTAGCGAAGGAGCAAGTGCAATGAGATCACCGGACGACGAACGCATGCGCAGGGCACGGCACAACGGCGACCGCAAGCCGGAAGATATCGAGTCCGAGATCGCATCGACGCGCGCGGAGATGAGCGACACCCTGGACGCCATCCAGAGAAAGCTCTCTCCCGGCCAGATTCTGGATCAAGCGCTGTCCTACGTGCGCAGCGGTTCCGGCGAGTTCGCCTCCAATTTCGCCGGCACGATCAAACAGAATCCTGTGCCTATCACGCTGCTGGGAATCAGTCTCGGGTGGCTGATGCTGTCTGGCCGCAGCGGCGGTGGCCGCTACTACTCCGGGGACGTGGCAGGCGAGTATTACGCCCCGGAGGCCGAGGGATACATGCCCGAGGAGAGCATGGGCAGCAAGATGCGCGGGGCGATGCAATCGGCACGCGAGAAAATGAGTGCGGCGTTGGGCAAGGCGGGCGAAGCCGCGAGCAGCGCCCAGGAGCGCGCGGGCGAAATGGCCCAGGGCGCGCACGATACCGCTGGTCATGTATCTGAAAGCATGCGCGATACCGCCAGCAGTATGCGTGACTCGGCCGGCCACATGGCGGGCAGCATGCGTGAGAAGAGCAGCCAGATCGCCGGCAGGGTGCGTGACAGGACCAGCCGGCTCGCAGGAGGCGCTCGCCACTCGGCACAACGGGCGCGCAGCGGGTTCGAGCACATGTTGAACGAACAGCCGCTGCTGCTGGGTGCGCTGGGTGTTGCGATCGGTGCAGCAATCGGCGCGGCGCTGCCATCCACGCGCCGGGAGAGCGAGTTGATGGGACAGACGCGCGACGACTTGTTGCAGCGGGCGCGGGAGGTTGGAGAGGAACAGTTGCACAAGGCCGGGCGCGTGGCCGAGGCTGCCGGAGAAGCCGCCAAGGAAGAGGCGGGCAGGCAAGGCATGTCGCCATAAGTACCGCGCAGGCGCAGTCGCGGACGCCGCTATGGCACGACCCGCACAAGCACGCCAAGAGGAAATCGAACGTGGCCGTCTGGCGGAGCGGCCGCAGGAGATTCCCGCCCGCGGATGGCGGGACATCGCTCTGCGGGCCAAGGATAAGGTCAGTGCGACCAATCTATCGCTGGCCGCGGCGGGCGTGGCGTTTTACGGCCTGCTTTCGATCTTTCCCGCGCTGGCGGCGGGGGTGTCCATCTACGGACTCGTGGCGGATCCGGTAAGTATCGAGCAGCAGATCAGCACGCTCAGCGGCGTGTTGCCAAAAGAAGCCTTGGGCATCATCACCGGGCAATTGCACCGTATCGCTGCGACGTCCAGCAATGCCCTGAGCGTCGGTCTCGTCATATCGGTGCTGTTCGCGTTGTGGAGCGCGTCGAGCGGCGTAAAGGCGCTCATGACCGCCCTGAACGTGACGTACGACGAGCCGGAGAAACGCGGGTTCTTGCGCCTGAACGCGACGGCCCTGCTGCTCACCCTCGGGGCGATCGTCTTCGCCGTACTGTCCCTTGGGCTTGTCGTGGCGTTGCCCGCGCTGTTGGGCAGTCTCGGATTGGGTGACGTGGCGCGCATCGCCGTCTCGGTACTGCGTTGGCCCCTGCTCGCCGGCGCCGTCATGATCGGCCTCGCCGTGTTGTACCGCTATGCACCCAGCCGCGACGAGCCGCGGTGGTCGTGGGTAAGCCCGGGCGCGATCCTGGCAACCGTGCTTTGGATCATCGTTTCCGGCCTGTTCTCGTTCTACGTGTCCAATTTCGGTAACTACAACGAAACCTATGGCTCCATCGGCGCCGTGGTGATCCTATTGATGTGGCTCTATCTGACGGCTTTCATTGTGCTGGTCAGCGCGGCGCTGAATGCCGAAATGGAGCATCAGACCGAGGCCGATACGACGGAAGGAGCGCCGCGGCCAATGGGCGCACGCAGCGCCCGCATGGCCGATACGCTGGGAAAACGCGGCTGAACCGGAGCCGGTCCGGATGTTTCACCGGGGCGGCCGTCGACCCGGCATAGTGCCCGCCGCCCAGGTGGGATAGGCCGACAGGGCATTCAGCGCAGGCATTGCGACCAGTCGCGGCTGTTGTCCCCGAACACGAAGAAATGCGGGTTGAGCAAGGATGGCTTGGTGTTGTAGCGCAGAGGTTGCATGGAGGTGTCGGTGACGAAGCCGCCCGCCTCTTCGACCACGCATTGGGCCGCTGCCGTATCCCACTCCGATGTCGGGCCGAGGCGCGGATAGATGTCGGCCCTGCCTTCCGCCACCAGACATGATTTCAAGGCGCTGCCCATGCTGATGAGTTCGTGCGCGCCGAGCCTGTCGAGGAACGCAGCCAGCGAATCCCCACGGTGTGAGCGGCTGCCCGCCACGATCACCGGGCCGTCGGGCAGGCGCCGGGCCTGGATGCGCTGCGGCGCCTGGCCGGGCTCCTGCTTGTAGGCGCCGCCTCCGGCACATGCAAAATAACTTACGCCGCTGACCGGCACGTGCACGACGCCCAGCACTGGGCGATGGTCTTGGATGAGCGCGATGTTGACGGTGAACTCGCCATTGCGCTTGATGAACTCGCGCGTGCCGTCGAGCGGATCGATGAGCCAATATTGCGTCCAGGCCGCCCGCTCCTCGAAGGGGATCTGCGCCGATTCTTCCGACAGTACCGGTATGCCGGGGGTGAGCGCCTCGAGTCCGGCTGTGATGGCGTTGTGCGCTGCCAGATCGGCCGCTGTCAGCGGGGTGCGGTCATCCTTGTGTTCGACGGCAAACTCGGTCTCGTAGATTTTGAGGATACGGCGCCCTGCCTCGTGCGCAATCCCCAGCACTGCATCGAGCAGCGCCCCCGGGTCCGCGATCCATCGTTGTGTGTTATCTGCCATTATTCGTCTCCGCTGCGACATGCGAGTTCGAAAACCATGGGGTGCCGACCACCGTGCCACAGACAGCCGTCGGTCCATGCCTTGGTAAGTATACGTAGGTGATTCCCGGAACAGGAAACCGGATTTCGGTCCGGCTATAATGCTTCATCGCCAAATCCTTGGCGTCCTGGTCGCACAAAGACTCCAATGATCGACTGGAAAAATATCCAATCCGTGCTCCTCGACATGGACGGCACCCTGCTGGACCTCCATTTCGATAATCACTTCTGGCTGGAGCACGTGCCCCTGCGCTATGCCGAACAGCATGGGCTCGATACCGAGGCCGCCAAGGCCGAATTGTACGCGCGCTTCCACAGCATGGAAGGCACCATGGAGTGGTACTGCGTGGACTATTGGAGCCGCGAACTCGGGCTGGACATCGCGCTGCTCAAGGCCGAGGTCGAGCACCTGATCGCGGTCCATCCCCATGTTCCGGACTTTCTCGCCGCCGCGCGCGGTGCGGGCAAGCGCGTGGTGCTGGTCACCAATGCCCACATGAAGAGTCTGACGCTCAAGATGGAGCGCACCCGACTCGCCGGCCACTTCGACGCGGTGATCTGCGCCCACGAGTTCGGCCGCCCCAAGGAAGATCCTCGGTTCTGGCAACGGCTCCAGGAATGCGAGCCCTTCGACCCGCGGCACACCCTGCTGGTGGACGACAGCCTCGCCGTGCTGCGCTCCGCGCGCCAATACGGCATCCAGCACCTGTTTGCCGTGGCTCAGCCGGACACCCGCGGCGCGCGGCGCGACGTGACCGGGTTTCCCGCCATCAACAATTTCCTCGAGATCATGCCGCGCACCTGATCTCCTCGTGTACCGCTGTTCAATCGTAACCGCGCAGGTGAAGCGTTCCCCGCACGGGGATAGACCGTGATGACGCAGGTCGCTTGGGGATGTCAGGCGCGAACCGGATGTAGGGTAGGCTCCGTCCACACCGTGCATCGGTTGTCGAGGTTGTTGTCGGTAGGCGATGCCCGCCCTGCATGAATTTGGCGGTTGTTGCATTCAACGGTGCGTTTGGCACCGGCTATGCTCCTACCTTATACTGAAGGCTCGGTGTCACGGGGAGGGCCGCGCCCTGACGATCCGTGCCATCCGCCAGCCTCTGCCGCTGGGGGCCACGGCCTGTCACTCCCACCCATGCATCAGCAATCCTTGCCGCGGCTCGTCAGTTGGGCCTTTGCCGAGCTCAAACGCTTTGTATGTAGTGTGGGCATCGCCCACCATGCATGAGCAGTTATCCTGGCGCGAGGCCCGCCAACCTCACCGCTCCCAATTCTTGAAGCGCTTCTTGCAGTATTCCCGCAGCGAGTCGTAGCCGTCGAAGAATAGTTCGAAGCCTTCTTCCGCCGGGGCGTCGAGTTCGCAGTAGTCGTTGCTGTGGTCGCGGCAGACCTGGGGGCGTCTTTCATAGATCCTGCAGCGGCCGTCGGGCAGCAGGTGCGTGCATCGGCTGTTGACGATGAGATACCACTTGCCCTCGTCCTTGTAGACCTGCACGTTTTCGTGCGATACCTGCCACAGCAGGTGCTCGAAGTCGTACTTCGAGCGGGGGGTGGGGACCTGTTGCGTGATGTAGGTGCAGCATTTGGAGTTGGTGCAGTAACCGCACTTGGTTTCGGGGGTGTACTGTACCTCTACTGGAATTGTGCCCTTCATGGCGATTCGTTCAATGTGTTGTCGTGTGCCGGGTAGTGGAAAGCCCGGTGCCGTAGCGGATTTGACCGTGATGTTCGGCGCGGGCGGATTATCGTCTTATTTTAGGTGGCGTGCGTTCTTGTGCTGTTCTACCGTTGGGGAGCGCCGCCTTTCATGGTGGTTGTTTTGACAAGGCCGGGCGCTTGGTTGCCGGTTGCGCGCAATCTGCCCGTGTAGGAGATGGGGATCTTGCCGTCGGCGCCGGGGCGGCCGATGAATTGCAGGGCTTGGGTCAGTTCCGGCGATGCGGTATTGCGGGTGGCCAGGGCGCCCTTGAACTCATAGCTGCCGTCCTGTGCGAGCCGCAGTGTGCCGTTGGCTTCCAGTGGCCCGCCTTGGTCGCGGACCCGCGCCTCTATGCCCTGCCCCGTGTCTACGAATGTGACTGAGAAATCCCCCAGGCTGACCGGCTTCGGGGAGAGCACGGTCCCGCCCTTCCAGTCCACCGTGCCCCGGATTTTTTCGATGCCGGCCACGCCGAGGACCAGTTCGTGCAGCTTCACCTCCAGGGTGCCGCCCACGATCATGGGGCTCGGGGGCAGCAGGGAGGCGATCTGGGCCGCCGGCAGCCGGGCGTTGACTTTATCCAGGTACAGGGCGCCGCCGAGCCCCCGACCGACAGACGCGCTGCCGGGACTGCCGTCGTTGGTCGCGAACGTCAGATCGGCCTGAAGGCGTCCTCGCAGCAGGGGAAGAAACTTCAGCTTCCACTGCACGGAATCCAGCCGCACGCCGCGGTATACGGCGGCTGAGGCCGCGCCGGACCAGAGCGTGCCCCGCACATCGTACAGTGCGAGCGGTGCAAGCTTGGGGGCCAGGACGCGATACGCATGGGCGACGGGCAGGGTGGCGGCGAGAAACACCAGATATGCGGCGACACCTAGCGCCACGTAGCCGACCCAGGTCTTCTTCATTGCGGCCCTCCGTTCAGTGTCAGGCGCGCACTGACGATACCCGGACTTTCCTGCCGTTCCACGTTGATGCTGGCGACCTGGACGCCGTACTTCTCCTGCAACTGGCTCAGCCACAGGACCAGTTGGTCGAACGAGGCGCCGTCCAGCCAGACGCGTACGTTGTTGCCGCTTTCCGGCTCCACGCGCTTCAAGGCGGTCCCGAGGCCGCCTGCCCGGGCGGTGCGGTCCACGGTGGCGAGCAGGGATTGGCCGCCGGTCCGCTGGATGGCGGGGGCTGCGCTGCGCAGGCGCTTGACCTCCTGCGCCTTTGCCTGCATCCATTGATAGGTGGCACGTTGTTGCTCTACCTGCTGGGTGGCCTGTTCGAGCCGGATGCTGAACGGCCGCCAGCCTGCGAAATAAAACAGGAACAGGATGAGGGCTACGCCGCCCGCGATCAGGGCGCGCCGTTCGCGGGCATCGAGGCTCGCAAGCCAATCTTTCATGAAGTCATGCTCCGTATCCGCAGGCGGCTTCGCACCTTGTTGTCGTTGGCGGTGGCCGATTGGATCTCGGCCTGAATTCCGTCCACTCCGCTGAGACGCTGCTTGAGTTGGTCGAGCACCTGCAGGTCGTTGACCTGGAGGTCCAGGTCGAGATAGCCGTCCCGGTAGCTTGCGCCGTTCAATTGCAGGCCGGGTGTATCGCGGAGCACGCCGCCGGTGCGCTCGAGCAGGCCCAGGAAGCTTCCGGCGCCGCCGCCGAATTTGCTGTTCAGCTCCGCCAGGCCGCGCTCCATCTGTACCTTGGGATCGACGATCCTGCGCGTTTCGGGGAAGGCCTCGCGGAAGGTCTGTTCGATGCGCTGGGCGAGCATGCCGCTTTCCCGCTTGATCTGCCGGTACTCCATGATGTCCGTCGCGCCTTGCAGCAACAGCCAGGTCAGCAACAGGGCAGCGGCCGGGCGCCAAGGACGCCACAGTTTGCCGATCTGCTCGCGCCGGCTGTAATCGCCTTGCAGCAGGTTGAGCGCCTGCTGGTCGCTATAGCCGCCGGCGAGACAATGCAGAATGCCGTTTGCACATGGTTCCAGGACGAACGCGGCGCCCGCGGCGGCCAATGCGTCCTGGAGCGGTTGCAGGTCCTTGTCTTCGGCGCAATTGATGATTCGTACCTTGGCCGGCGGTGTCTGCTGCTCCTGCAGGGCGATCGCCAGCACCGTATCGAGTGTCTCCGTCTCGGCGGCGAAACCGGCCTGGGGGCCGGTGCGCACCAAGGAGATGTCCGGGGCAACCAGTATGCTCCAGCCCTCCGGTTCATGGGGAACGGCCAGGGGTTCGGGGATTAACACGTCCGGCTGGATCTGCGCGGCCTGCAGGGCTGTGGTCCAGTCGTCCATGCGTTCCCGGGCCACCACCGCGACGGCCAGTTCACCATCGGTTCCCCGTTGGCCTGCTGCGAAATGCAGGATCTCGATGTCCTCCGCCAGCCGCTCTTCCAAGGCGTAGGGGAGGGCCTGCAGGATGCGGCGCCGGTTGTGGGAGGGGATGGCGACGCGGGTGAGGGTTACCTCGGTGCCCGGCACGAAAGCGACGACCCGGCAGCCGGTGGCCGCAGAGGCGAGTTGCGCGAGCGGCCCGCATCGGTGGTGCGGCTCGGGATGCCCCTGCTGATCGGTGGTGGTCCAGCAAACGTCGTCGCCGGTGGGGTCCGAGAAGCGTAAAAAGAGAGTCTTCCGCACGTTACATGATCTCGCGGCTGCGCATGACTATTCGTATCTTACCATTCTGCGCACGTTCTATCAGGCTGCTGAGCTGCGCTCTGCCCTGGCCGATATGGGCCTCGACCTTGAGCAGGAAGTAATGGCTTTCCACCGCGATGGACTGCATGGCCTGCGGATTGATCTTGCCGCCCGAGAGTACCGGTTGCTGCAGGAAGGCGTTGACGTCGGCAAAGCCCTTCTCGCCGCGCGCCTGGATCAGCGCCTCGGCATCGCTTGCGGTGATGTCGTTGCCCAGTGCCATGAGGACGGGAATGCTGGCGGTGTTGACGTTGATGGGCGTACGGAATGGCAGTGCGACGATGTAGGGGGCGAGTCGCTCGTATGCCTCCGGCGGGAAGCCTCGGATCAGACGCAGTTCGGTGGCGCTGGCCATGCGCTGGTTGGCGGTCCGGTATGGCGGTTGTTCCCCGAGATACTGATCGTCTTCGGCGCCGTCCAGGGGCTGGGGATCGATGTCGGGATCGAGCCAATCCACCACCGCCAGCGCCAGGCGCGGCTCCAGGTCCAGGGCCGCCAGCAGCCGTTGAAAGATTTCGATGTCCGGCGGGCTCGGCTGGTTGTCGTCGGTGAGGAGATTGTTGATGTTGAACCGCCCTTGCAGGTCTTCCAGCACCCCGGTGATCTGGCCGCCCTCGACGGGGATGGCGGGGAGTACGGTGGCCCAGTCGTCGCCCAGACTGTCCGTCTGGTTTTCCTTGCGGTCCTTGACCAGGATGCCCACCGCCCAGGCTTCGGCGCCGAGGGTATAGAGGTAGGCCTGATCGCCGTCCAGGATGTTGCCGGTGCGGCGCAGGTCCAGTTGTTGGCGCGATGCCATGGCCGCCGCCGCGATGGTGGCGAGGGCAACCACCAGCAGCGCCGTGATCAACGCGACTCCCTTGGACCGTCTTGGCAGAGTTTCGCGCATGGGCTACCCCGGTGGCAGGGCAAACAGCCGGACGATCCGGCCGAAGTCCTTGAGATCCAATGCTAATTCGACCGCGCGCGGCAGCGGCAGGGGCTGCGGCTGTTGCCCGGGCGTGGCCTGTTGATTCAGCAGATCGGGTGGCGGCCACTGGGTGTACCACTGCTGCTGGTTGTCCAGGAACCGCATCTGCACCGCCGTTACCTCGCTCAGGATCTGTGCTTCCACCGGGGCGCTGTCCTGCGCCCGGTCCAGCACGCGCCATGTCACGCGCACCAAGCCCTCCTGGTCTATCCGATAGCCTACCCGCTGGAGATTGCTGCGGATCTGTCGGGCGGGATTGCGCCAGCCTGTGCGGGTGAATTCCAGAAACGGGCGGTCTTCGGCCTCAGGTTCGCCGCGTAACGCGGGCTGCCGGTCGCCGAATTCGTCGCGGATCTCGCGGTTCAGGGTCTGCTCGATGTCGCGACCCAGTATCGTCAGCGCCGTCTGGATCTCCGCGAGCCGCTGGGCCTGGCGATCGGTCTCGGCGCGGGCGTTGAGCACCGCGTACAGGCCGTTGTAGGCGATTACCGCAATCAGCGCGAAGATCGAGAGTGCCACCAGCAGTTCGAGCAGCGTAAAGCCGGGTTGCCCGGGGTTGGCGATGGAGCGGGGGAGGCGGTGCGGTTCAGAGCGCATCTTCCCCATCCTCGCCGTTCTGCTGGGTGCCCTGCGAGCCGCTTGCTCCTCCCGGTGCTGGCAGCCCGCCGCTGGCGGGGTCGGGTTTGACGGGTTCCTGGAGAAAGCCCACGAGCCGGACCAGCGGCTGCCCTTCGGTGTTCTGGGGGCGCACCTCCACGGTGACGCGGCGCACGGTGGTGTCGGGCGTCTCTTCCACAAGGGCGGTCCAGTCCCATTCGCGGTCGCCCATGATTCCTGTGCCTTCCGTATCGCCCGGATTGGGCCATGCCTCGCGCACCTGCATTTCGGTAATGGTGTTCAGCGCAACCCAATGGGCGAAAGTTTTGTCGCGCAGATAGGCGGCGTTGGCGGTATTGCTGCTGCCCGCCTTGATCAGCGCGCCCAGGGCTATCGCCAGGATGGCGAGCGCAACCAGCACCTCCAGCAGGGTGAAGCCTCGTTCATGCCTGCCGGGCGCGGTACGGGAGGATGGGCGGTCCGATGCCGTCATGCGCCGTTCAGCGTTCATGGTCCTGCAGGGCCTCGATTTCGACTTTGCCGGTGATGCTGCCGATAAGCCGGTAGCCGCCGGAGTCCTGCGTCACCAGCCTGATCTCGAAGGGCGTCAGTTCGCCGCTGGACAGGATCAGGATTTGCGGAGCGGGTTCCTGGGCCCGGCTTTTATTCTGCTCGTCTTCTTCCTCGTCCGCAGTGCCCAGTTTGGCGGGCAGTTGCTCGACGATCAGTTCCACTCCGATGTCGGCGGGCAGTTCCCGGGGGCGGAGCATCTGGTCGGTGTCGAGGGGGTGCCACGTGTTGTCCTGGAACGTTAGAAAGATATAGCCGCGTTCCGTTACCCGGAGCCCCAGTTCCTGGGACTGGAAAACCGCCTCCTCGGCCGCCATGCCGATCAACGCGGCCAGGCGGCGGGCTTCCTGTTCCACCGCCTGGGCGCGGCTGCCGGTGTCCACCGACAGCACGGCGAAGGTGATGATGATGCCGATGATGACGATGACCGCCAGGAGTTCCAGTAACGTGAACCCCCGTGATCGTGCCGTGAAATGTGCAAGGTCTGCGGGACGCACGAGGTGCAATGGCAATCCGTGGTTGGCGGCACCCGTCCGGCGCCGGGCGGCCGCTGGGATCAATCCAGATTCCAGTTTCCGATATCGGCGTTGATGCCTTCCCCGCCAGGCTGACCGTCCGCGCCCAGCGAGAAAATGTCGATGGCGCTGCGCACACCGGGGTTCAGGTACTGGTAGGGATTGCCCCAGGGATCTTTCGGAAGGCGATCAATGTAGCCTCCTTCCTTCCAGTTGCGCGGCTCCGGCGGGATGGTGGGTTTCTGCACCAGCGCTTCCACGCCTTGGTCCGTGGACGGATAGACGAAATTGTCCAGCTTATAAAGGTTCAGGGCGCTTTCGATCGCGCGAATATCCTGTTTCGCCTTGGTGACGCGGGCGACGTCGGGTCGGTCCATGATGCGCGGAACGACGATGGCCGCCAGAATCCCAAGTATTACCACCACGACCATCACTTCGATCAGGGTGAAGCCTGCGTATCTGCGTAAAACCACTGGGTGTTTCATGTGATGATTCATGCCGTTGTTGCTCGCTGCCAGTTCCGGGATTTCCGTGTCGTTGCACGGGAAGAATAGCCTAACATGGGCGATAAACATACTCCCAACGCAAGTGTATCCGTTTGTGACCGCGGCCTCACTCCCGAGGTTACGGGCGGTGGCCCGACTCCCTAACTGGCCTATCATTTCGTATGAGTTCCGCGCCGTTCTTGCCGTTGCAGTTTCGTCGGATGCTGCGCACGGATGTCACGTTCAGGCAGGAAACCCGAGATGAATCGCTCCGACGCCGTCCCACGGCTACTGCTCGTCCCCCTGATTTTTCTTCTGTTCGGCATTTTCTCCGAATCCGCCGCCGATACGCCGGGCGCTAGCTCCAAGCAACCGTTCTATCGGCAGGGGGAGTTGCTGGTCAAATTCCGCGCCGAGGCCGGGCGGGCTGCCACGGCGGAACAGCACCTCGCGGTGGGCGCGGCGGTGCAGCGGCGGCTTGCGGCGGGCGATGTCGAACTGGTTCGGCTGCCCGCGGACATGGATATGGAGCGCGCCCTGGAACAGTACCGGGCCAACCCGTTGGTGGAGTATGCGGAGCCCAATTACCTGGTGCATCGGGCGCGGATACCCAATGATCCCCGCTTCGCAGCGGAACAGTGGGCCCTCGACAACACTGGTCAGGCGGTGCGCGGGGTTGCGGGAGAGCCCGGCGCCGACATCGGGGCGGCGGCGGCGTGGGATCTTCACGTCGGCGATGCTGCCGTGGTGGTGGCGATACTGGATTCGGGGGTGGATTACGGGCATCCGGATCTGGCCGCGAACATCTGGACCAATACCGACGATCCCGCCGACGGCCTGGACAATGACGGCAACGGATTCGTGGACGATATCCGGGGCTGGAATTTCGTGGGGGACAACAACGACCCGATGGACGACGACCTGACCGTGTCCCACGGCACCCACGTGGCCGGCATCATCGGTGCGGTGGGCGACAATGCGGTGGGTATCAGCGGCATCAACTGGACCGTGCGCATGATGCCGCTGAAGGTCCTCGACAGCAACGGCGTCGGCACGCTGGCCGACATCATCGCGGCGATGGATTATGCGGTCGCCAACGGCGCCCGGGTCATCAACGCGAGCTACACCTACCCGCAGAGCTGTGAACCGCTTCCGTTCGGTGCGTCGGAGCTGGAACGGGAGGCCATCGCGCGGGCGCACAGCGCCGGCGTCTTGCTGGTCGCGGCGGCGGGCAACTTCGGTTGCGATACGGATGTCCATCCCTTCTATCCCGCCGCCCATCGTGTCGCCAACATCCTGTCGGTGGCCGCCACGGACCCGCGTGATCGGTTGGCGGACTTTTCAAACACGGGAGAGGGGTCCATTTATCTCGGGGCGCCGGGGATCAACATCCTCAGCACGATCCATCCCGCCGCCGGCGAGTACGGTTACTTGACCGGCACGTCCATGGCCGCCCCGATGGTGGCCGGGGCGGCGGCCCTGGTCAGCGCCTTCCGTCCGCAACTGGAGGGGAAGGCGGTGCGCGAGCTCATCCTGAACCGCGTGACGCCGCTGGCGGCCCTGGATGGGCGGGTGATGAGCGGCGGGCGTCTGGATCTGGGGGCGGCGATGACCGGAGACTTGGCGCTGGAGCCGCCGTTTCGGCCCGCCTACCTGACCGCAACCAGGCGTTCCGCGACGCGGATCGATCTGGCGTGGCTCGACAATTCCGCCGTGGAGGACCGCTTCGAGCTGGAACGCAGGGTGGGCCGCAGGGGCGGGTACGAGGTGATCGCGGATACGCTGCCGGCCAATACCGAGAGCTATTCCGATACCACCGTCGAGCTGGTGGAAGGCAGCGCGCATTTCTTCCGCGTGCGGGCCGCCAACGGCAACGGCCGGTCCGGCTACTCGAACGAGGCCGCCATCGTCATGCCGCCCAATGCCCCGGCCAACCTGACTGTGCAGCTGACCGCGGCTGGTGCGGTGGACCTCACGTGGGTCGACAATTCCGCGATCGAGGACGGATTCGAGATCGAACGCCAGGCAGAGGGCGGGCCGTTCAGCGTCATTGCCACGGTGGGGCCGAACGTCGTCCGGTTCACGGACGAAACGGCCGAACCGTCCGTTGTCTACGTCTATCGGGTCCGGGCCTTCGACGCCGCTTCCGGACACTCCGACTATGCCACGAGCGCCCCGGTGGTGGTTGCGACGCAGACGGCGGGCGGGAATGGCGGCGGCAGCGGTTGCTTCATCGCCACCGCGGCCTACGGCAGCGAGCTGCACCCCAAGGTGGCGTTGCTGCGCCGCTTCCGGGACGAGTATCTGTTGCCGACGCGCCTCGGGCGCGCGCTGGTGCATGCCTATTACCGGATAAGTCCGCCCCTTGCGCGGCTCATTGCCGCGCACGAGCCGCTGCGTGCCGCGGTGCGCGCAGGGCTGACGCCCATCGTCTGGGCGGCGGAACTGGCCCTGTCGAGACGTCCGCCGGAAGCAACACCGGCGCGCAAAGCATCATCGGACTCCACGCAAGACGAAATCCTGGTCAAATTCCGTAAGGACGTGCCGCGGGCGCGGGCCGAGGCGATCATCCGGGCGCACGGGGCGGCGGTGGAGCGCTACATGGCGTCGGCCGGCATCTACGTCGTCAGCCTGCCGCGCGGCGCCTCGGTGGCGAAGGCGGTCGAATCCTTTGCAGCGTTGCCCGAGGTGGAGCGGGCGGAGCCGAACGTCCGGGTGGGACGGTAGCGGCCTCCCGGCTCGTCAAACTTTTACCTTGTCGTACGCAGCGCAAAGGCGCGAAGGCGCAAAGAATTCATCGAGAATTACAGCAGCCTGGACGGGCCACTGTACGACCGGGGCGTGTGTCGAAACCGGAAGATTGACTCGCGCAGGACAAAGCCCTTCTTGTCTTCGCGTCCTTCGCATCCTTGGCGTCTTTGCGTTGAAACACCGGTGGGCGATGTCCGCCCTGCGCGAACTTGCCCAAGACCTCAGCGCACCAGTTGGTTCAGCTCGAAGATCGGCAGCAGGATGGCGAGCACGATGATAAGGACGAGGGCGCCCATGGTCAGGATCAGCAGCGGCTCGAACAGGCCCAGGATGGCCGCGATCAGGGTTTCCATTTCGCGCTCCTGGTTGCCGGCGGCGCGGTCCAGCATGGTCTCCAGCGTGCCGCTGGTCTCGCCGCTGGCGATGAGGTGAATGGTCATGGGTGGGAAGCAGCCGCTTTGGTCCAGGGCGGAGTGGATGCTGCTGCCCTCGCGCACGCGGATGGCCGCCTCCTCCACCGCCTTGCGCATCGGCACGTTGGACAGCACTTCCGCCGAGATCCGCAGCGCCTCCAGCACCGGTACGGCACTGGCCATCAGAATGCTGAAAGTGCGCGCGAAGCGCGCCGCGTTGAGGCCGCGCACCAGCCGCCCAATGAGGGGAAGGCGCAGCAGCAGGTTGTGGAAGCGCAGGCGCGGCCCTTCCCGCTTGAGCATGGTGCGCGCGCCGAAGACGACGGCCGCCAGCAGCGCGAGCAGGATCAGGCCGTTGTCGCGCAGGAAATCACTGAAAGCGATGAGCGCGCGGGTGAGCCAGGGCAGTTCCTGGTCGATGTTGGTGAACACCTGCACCACCTGCGGCACGACGTAGGTGAGCAGCGCCACGGCCACCAGGATGGCGATGATGGTGAGCAGCGCCGGGTAGAACAGCGCCAGCAGGGTCTTCTGGTGCATCTGCTGGCGGCCCTCGGTGTAATCGGCGAGCCGCTCCAGCACCAGATCCAGATGCCCCGAGCGCTCGCCTGCCGCCACGGTGGCGCGGTAGAGTTCCGGGAAGATGTGGGGGAACTGATCGAGACCTGCAGCGAGGGAATGGCCTTCCATTACACGCGCCCGCACCGCGAGCAGGATGCTGCGCACGCGCGCCTTGCCGGTCTGCTGCGCAACGCTGGTGAGCGCCTCATCGAGCGGCAGGCCGGAGCGGACTAGGGTCGAGAGCTGGCGCGTCACCAGCGCCAGGTCCAGGGCGCTGATCTTGCGTTGCAGCAGGGGACGGCGCGTGGCACGCGCCTCGCGCCGGGCGACCTCCTCGATGGTGAGCGGGGTCAGCCCCTTTTCGCGCAGCAGTTGGCGCACCTGGCGCGGAGTATCGCCTTCCTCGATGCCCTTGATCGTGCGTCCGTTCTTGTCCAGCGCAGCGTATGCGAATGCGCCCATAACCTAACTGCCCTTGAAAGTGGTAAGTGACAAGGGACAAGGGACAAGAAAATATCGGGTGACCGGCGACCCGTAACTTGTAACTCGCTGCTTGTAGCTTGCCGCTTGCAACTCAGTCTTCATAGGTCACGCGCAGCACTTCTTCCAGCGATGTGTCGCCTGCCAGCACGCGGCGCAGCCCATCCTGGCGGATGCTCGGGCTCAGGGTGCGGGCGTGGTTTTCCAGTTTATGCTCGCCTGAGCCATCGTGGATCATGGTCCGCATCTTGTCGTCCACGGGCACCAGTTCGTAGATGCCGGTGCGGCCCCGGTAGCCGGAAAAGTTGCAGCGTCCGCAGCCCTTGGGGGCGTAGAGCGGCGGCGGATCGTCGGCGGGCAGCCCGAGGGTCTTGCAGGCGGCCTTGTTCGGGGTGTAAGGCTGGCGGCAATGTGGGCACAGGAGCCGCACCAGCCGCTGGGCCAGTACGCCCAGCAGGCTCGAGGAGAGCAGGAAGGGCTCCACGCCCATGTCGCGCAGGCGGGTTACGGCGCCCACGGCGCTGTTGGTGTGCAGCGTGGAGAGCACCAGGTGGCCGGTGAGACTCGCCTGCACCGCGATCTCGGCGGTCTCCAGGTCGCGGATCTCGCCCACCATCACCACGTCCGGGTCCTGGCGCAGGATGGCGCGCAGGCCGCGGGCGAAGGTCATGTCCACCTTGGTGTTGACCTGGGTCTGCCCGATGCCCTCGATGTAATACTCGATCGGGTCCTCCACGGTCATGATGTTGCGGCTCTTGTCGTTGAGCCGGGCGAGCGCGGCGTAGAGCGTGGTGGTCTTGCCGGAGCCGGTGGGGCCGGTGACCAGGATGATGCCGTGGGGCTTGTGGATCAGCCGATCCATCTCGGTCCTGGTCTCCTCGGCCATCCCCAGGTTTTCCAGGCTCAGGCGTCCGGCCTGCTTGTCCAGCAGACGCAGCACGATGCGCTCGCCATGCCCGGAGGGCAGGGTGGAGACGCGCACGTCCACGGCACGGCCGGCGACCCGCAGGGAAATGCGGCCGTCCTGGGGAACGCGCTTCTCGGCGATGTCGAGCTTCGCCATGACCTTGATGCGCGATGCGATCAGCGGCGCCAGCACCCGGCGCGGCTGCAGCACCTCGCGCAACACGCCGTCCACGCGGAAGCGCACCGAGAGGCGGTTCTCGAAGGGCTCGATGTGGATATCCGAGGCGTTCTCCTTGATTGCCTCCGTGAACAGGGCGTTGATGAGCCGGATGATCGGCGCGTCGTCTTCGCTCTCCAGCAGGTCTTCCGGTTCGGGAAGTTCCTGGGCGATGCGAAACAGGTCCAGATCCTCGCCGAGATCTTCCATGGCCTGCATGGCTTGGCCGGAGTCGGTCTGGTACGCCTGCTGCAGCAGCCGGTCGAACTGGTCGGCGGGAACCGCTTCCAGCTTGAGCGGCACGCCCAGGTAACGGCGCAGTTCGGCCAGCGTCTGGCTGGTGATGCCGGGCCGGTACAACACATGGGCGTACCCGTCCTGGTATGCGGTAACGAGCACGCCATGGCGCTTGGCGTACGCGAATAGGGGACGGCGCATCTGATTGGCGCCGAGCTCGCCGCCGATGGCGGGGTCCGCTTGCATTGCCGTCATGCTGTCCACAGGGTCACCGTAGATGAAAGTCTATTGCTGCGGTGGCGCTTCGGCGTTGCCGTCGACCTCCTCGAATGGGGGCGGCAGCGCGAGCATGTCCTCGAACTCCGGGAGAACTGGCGTCTGTTCGCCCGACATCAGCGGCACGCCGCGCTGCGCGCGCAGCAGTTGCTCGGCCCGCATGTAGCTGTACTTGCTCTTCGAGTATGCGCCGAGGCGCTCTTCGTCCCGCACGATCACGGGATGCAGGAACACCATCAGGTTCCGCTTCGTCTTGCTGCTTTGCTGATAGCGGAACAGCCCGCCCAGGACGGGCAGGTCACCAAGTCCCGGCACCTTCTGCACGGTCTGCTGCTGGTTATCGTCGATCAGCCCGCCCAGCACCACGAGCTGGTTGCTCTCCACCAGCACGCTGGTCTTGATGGAGCGCTTGTTGGTGATGAGATCGACCGCGCCGGTAACGCCCGCCTGGATGGCGGAGACCTCCTGCTGGATGTCCAGCAGGACGGCGTTGCCCTCGTTGATCTGGGGCTTGACCTTCAGGATGAGGCCCACGTCCTCGCGCTGGACGGTCTGGAAGGGGGTGACGGTGCCGGTAATGGGGCTGATCCCGCCGCCCGTGCCGGAGGTGAACTGCCCGGTGATGAACGGCACGTTCTGGGCCACCACGATCTCCGCCTCCTGGTTGTCCAGGGTCAGCAGGCTGGGGGTGGAGAGGACGTTGTTGCTCGCATCGCCGGCGAGCGCGCGTACCAGGGCGGCGAAGCTGAAGCTGTCGTTGGTGAACTCTCCTACCGCAAGGCTCAAGCCGTCGGGGAGTGCGACGTTGGCAGCGGCCGTTCCTCCGGCGGCGATGGCACTGGCATTGCGGACGATCGAAATGAGGCTGCTGCCTGCGCCCGAGAAATTGGTCAGCCCGATGGGGCCCCTGCCGTTTCTGTCGGCGAACGCCCACTGGATGCCCAGCTCCCGCGCCTTGTCGTCGGACATCTCCACGATGATGCCTTCCACCAGCACTTGGGCGCGGCGGATGTCGAGCTGGTTGATCACGGTCTTGAGGGTGCGCATCTGGTCCGGCGCGGCGGTGATGATCAGGGCATTGGTCGCCTCATCCGCCTGGATGTCGAAATCCTTGCGGCCCGCCGTAGTCTGCGCCGCCTGTTGTCCTGCAGCCGCTCCTCGCCTTCCGGGTTCGGCCATCGTTCCGACCCCCTGCAGAACCGGCACGAGGTCCTTGGCGCGGGCATAACGCAGGTAGATCACCTGGGTGTTGCCGACCGCTTCGAGGGGCGTGTCGAGCTGGGCGATCAGGGCGCGCAGCCGCATGCGCGCCGCCTGCCCGCCGCTCAGGAGCACGCTGTTGGTGCGTTCGTCCGCGGTGATCTGGACGCGCTCGGTCACCGCCTCGGCGCCTTTGGTCGTCCTTTGTTCAAGCGTGGTCAGGATACGTGCCACTTCCGCGGCGGAGGCGTTTTCCAAGGGGATGACGTCGACATCCTCGTCGCTGGCCCGGTCGATATCGCGGATGATTTTGGTCAGGCGCTCGATGTTGCCCGCCCGGTCCGAGATGATCAGGACGTTGGTGGCGGGATAGGCGGCCAGGTGGCCCTGTTGCGGCACGAGGGGCCGCAGGATCGGCACCAGTTGCGCGGCCGCGACGTTTTGGACCTGCAACACCCGGGTGATCACCTCATCGCCCTTGGCTATCAGCCGGTCCTCGACCACGTCCGTGGCGCCTTGCTTGGCGGTGGCGTCGGGGATGATCTTGATGACCTCCCCGGATGGAATGGTGGCAAAGCCGTGCACCTCGAGGATGGACAGGAAGACCTGATAGACCTCCTCCCGGTCCATGGGGTGGGTGGATATGACCGTGACCCGGCCCTTCACCCGCGGGTCCACGATGAAGTTCTTGCCGGTGATCTCGGCCACGGTCCCGATGACCGCGCTGATGTCGGCGTCCTTGAAATTGAGCGTGACCTTCTCCGCGAGCGCGCTTTGCGCCGTCCAGAACAGGGCCAGGGCTACTGCAAACCCTGCCCAGTGCATGTGGATGGAGCGAGTGCGCCGGACTTCCCCAAATTTGAGCGCTGAGGCCGTGTGCTTCTTTTTTCGCCAGCTCCGAAACATTAGCAAGCCACCTGACTGTCTCGTGTTGTAAGGTTTATGTTCTGATTATTTGACTTGGAGCGAGAGCGATTCCTCAACTCCCTGACGAAGAATCGTGACGGCTACTTCGTCGGCCGTACGCAGGTCGTTCAGCACCTCCAGCCCCTTGGCAGGGTCGTCAAGCTGTATTCCGTTGACGGAGGTGATGATGTCACCCTCCTGCAGCCCCAGTTGCCGCAGCATCGCCCGCTTGCGGCCCGGCGCTACCCGGAATCCGATGAAAGCGCCGTCCTGGTTGACGGGGTTTATCCGCATGATGTCGGTAAACGACTGCGGGTTGTTCAGCAGATTGTCACGAATTTCCCGCAGGCCGGACGGCGGAGTGGCGGGAACGGGGCGGCTCGGCGGGGCTGGGCGTACCGCAGCGGCGGCCCCGCCGACGGCGCTGTCCCGCGGCAACCGTAACGTTTCATACCGCCCGTTATGCAACAGAACCACCCGGTCCGGATGGATCTCTTTCAACTCCACGTTGCCCTGCAGCTTGGCGCCCACCGTGTACTGGGTCTCGTTGTTGCCTGCGGCGATGATGGCGTGCGCTACGGACTGGTCCTCGGAAAAGGCCACGCCGCGCAGGACGAGGTTGAGATTGGTGTCGGGGGCGTCCACCGGCCGCGGGGCGGCCGGGGCCTGCGCCTGCGCATGACCGAAAAGATGCCATTCGACGATGCGGGCAAAGTCCGATGCACCGCCGCCACGGGTGGCCAACGCTGTCTGGGCCTGCGGTGGCCGGGCATTCCCGGCCGCCGGGGCGGGGATGAGCTGCCATGAGAGTTTTGCGAGGCTGTAGGCCAGCAATATCACCATAAGCGCCGTAACGGGCGGTGCGAGCTTTTCAATCCCTCGCGTTTCCGAGAGCCGCTTGATCGTTTTGTCCCAGACCGCGTGCATGGCGATGAGTGGATGCCCGGTACTTGAATGGCGGATCAAATCAGGCGCTTGCGCGCCGCCCTGTGTGTCGCTGCGTGCCAGCTTAACAGAAAGCAGTCGGGAAAATCAGCCCGGATTCCCATTTCGATCATCCGGATCAACTGGTCGGGACTGGGCTGCCGCGCGACGGGCCTCGGCGCAATCTCTTTCGTCTCGGGGCGGGACCACGGGCGCGGCTCTTGCGTTCCGGCTTGGCGGGGGCGGACGGGGTGATCAGAAGTTCGTTGGCGATGGGAGAAACCGGAATTTTGTGTCCGATATAGTTCTCGATATCCGGCAGGGAGAACGCGTATTCCTCGCAGGCGAAGCTGATGGCGTCTCCGCTGGCGCCCAGGCGGGCCGTGCGGCCGATACGGTGGACGTAGTCTTCCGGGTCCTGCGGCAGATCGAAGTTGAAGACGTGGCTGACGTCGGGTATGTGCAGGCCCCGCGCCGCCACGTCGGTGGCGACGAGCACCGCTATTTCGCCGCGCTGGAACTTGAGCAGCAGTTGCTGGCGCTTGCGCTGCGGCACGTCGCCGGACAGCACCGCCACGCCGAAGCCGTTGCCTTCCAGGTAACGCGCCACCTGATCGGCTGCGCGTTTGGTGTTGACGAACACGATGGTGCGCTGCGGGTCCATGCGCCGCAAAAGCCCAATCAGCAACGGGATTTTCTCTTCGTTCGCGGTATGGTAGACCGTCTGGTTGACCCGGTCCGCCGTGACCTTGTCTGGCTCGATGCGGATCAGCTGGGGGTTGTTCATGTGCTCGTACGCCAGCTCCGTGACGCGCAGGGACAGCGTCGCCGAGAACAGCAGGCCCAACCGTTTGTCGGGCGGCGGACAGCGGCGCAGCAGATAGCGCATGTCCTGGATGAAGCCGAGATCGAACATGCGGTCGGCCTCGTCCAGCACTACCGCCTGGATCATCTTCAGGTCGAACACCCGCTGCTTGAAGTAATCGATGATGCGCCCCGGCGTGCCGATCAGGATGTCCACACCCGCCTCCAGCGCCTTGCGCTGTGCCTCGTAACCGGTTCCACCGTAGGCCAGCCCCAGGCGAAAGCCGGTGTGGCGGCCCAGTGTCTCGGCATCGCGGTGGATCTGTATGGCCAGCTCACGGGTCGGGGCGAGGATCAAGGCCCGCGGCTGGTTCGCGCGCCGGTTTTGCGGGGCGGGGAGTTTCAGCAGCCGGTCCATGACCGCCACCAGAAACGCGGCGGTTTTGCCCGTGCCGGTCTGGGCCTGTCCTGCGATGTCCAGCCCCTTCAGGGCCAGAGGGAGGGTTTGCGCCTGTATCGGAGTACAATGGGAAAAGCCTGCTTCCTCGATTCCTTGCAGCAGTTTTTCCGAGAGCCCCAGGCTCGAAAAGGCGATGTCGGTTAAAGGTTTTTCCATTAGCGCGTCAGTCATGTACAAAGGATATCCCAAATCGGGTTCGATTGGGACTTGAAAAGCGTTGCCGCTTGGGCTGAAATGACCTCATCAAGCGTCGAAGAAAGCACGTGCAAGCGCACCGCAGCCCGTTCGCGGCCGACGGCCATGGCGCGGTCACGGAGCCGCCGAGACGGCAATGTGGAGCCGGGTGTGAGATAATTGACAACCGGTGCTTTTCAGACATATCGTGATTCGACCTTTGTGTTGCATCTCCTTATTCCCGCTCGTGTTCTGAATAGCTGTCAGCTATCGGTTCCAGCCTGTTTGGGGAACGCCGACTACCGTTTTTGTGGAGGCAAATGACGTGTCCAACCGGATTATTCATGTGACAGACGAGACCTTCGAGGAAGATGTCCTGAAGGCCGGCGAACCAGTGCTAGTGGATTATTGGGCCGATTGGTGCGGGCCCTGCAAGATGATCGCGCCGATCCTGGACGAGATCGCAGAGGAATACTCCGGTCGGCTCAAGGTCGCGAAGCTCAACATCGACGAAAACCCCAACACGCCTCCGAAGTACGGAATCCGCGGCATTCCGACTTTGATGCTGTTCAAGAACGGCAATGTGGAAGCGACCAAGGTCGGTGCCCTGTCCAAGTCCCAGTTGGCGTCCTTTCTGGACAGCAATCTGTAACAGCGTCCGTCCAGCCCCTTACGTGGGGCTGGACGTGTTTTTTGGTCCATGCTAGTTTATAGTGTCTTAATGATACAGCAATAAGACTTTCGCCGTATCCGGCGTCTCTCCAGCTCACAAGCACAGCTTCCGGCCCGTCCTGGCTCATATCGGCTTGCTCTTCTTCCCGTTCATTTCAATCCGGAAACATCCAGCTATGAATCTTACCGAACTCAAAAAGATGCCCGCCTCGGAGGTCATCGAGCTTGCCCAGTCCATGGGCATCGAGGGGATGGCCCGCTCCCGCAAGCAAGACGTCATTTTCGCGCTGCTCAAGGCCCACGCCAAAAACGGCGAGGACATTTACGGGGACGGAGTTCTGGAGATCCTGCAGGACGGCTTCGGGTTCCTGCGTTCCGCGGACAGTTCCTATCTTGCCGGCCCCGACGATATCTACGTCTCCCCCAGCCAGATTCGCAGATTCAATCTTCGTACCGGCGATACCGTTTCCGGCAAGATCCGGCCGCCGAAGGAAGGGGAGCGCTACTTTGCGCTGTTGAAGGTCAACGAGATCAATTTCGAGGCGCCGGAGAACGCCAAGAACAAGGTGCTGTTCGAGAACCTGACGCCCTTGTTCGCCAAGGAACGCCTCACCATGGAGCTGGGCAACGGCAGCACCGAGGACATCACCGCGCGCGTCATCGACCTGGTCGCGCCGATCGGAAAAGGGCAGCGTGGCCTGATCGTCTCGCCGCCCAAGGCCGGCAAGACCATGATGCTGCAGAACATCGCCCAGTCCATCGCCACGAACCATCCCGAGTGCTATCTGATCGTGCTGCTGATCGACGAGCGTCCGGAAGAGGTGACGGAAATGGCCCGCTCCGTAAAGGGCGAGGTGATCTCGAGCACGTTTGACGAACCGGCCAGCCGCCACGTGCAGGTGGCTGAGATGGTCATCGAGAAGGCCAAGCGCCTGGTGGAGCACAAGCGCGACGTGGTGATCCTGCTCGACTCCATTACCCGCCTGGCGCGCGCCTACAACACGGTGGTGCCATCGTCCGGCAAGGTGCTCACAGGCGGCGTGGATGCCAACGCGTTGCAGCGCCCGAAGCGTTTCTTCGGCGCGGCGCGCAACATCGAAGAGGGCGGCAGCCTCACCATCATCGCCACCTGCCTGATCGACACCGGCTCCCGCATGGACGACGTGATCTACGAGGAGTTCAAGGGGACCGGCAACATGGAGATCCACCTCGACCGGCGTATCGCGGAAAAACGTATCTATCCCGCTATCAACATCAACCGTTCCGGCACCCGCCGCGAGGAACTGCTCACGGATCCCGACGAGCTGCAGAAGATGTGGATTTTGCGCAAGCTGCTGCACCCCATGGACGAACTCGCCGCCATGGAGTTCATGCTCGATAAGCTCAAGGCCACCAAGACCAACAACGAGTTCTTCGACGCGATGAAGCGTTAAGCCCGGTCGGTCGTCAAAAAAATCTTGGTTTTTGCGTATTTTCGCGCTGCTGAATGTGGCCGGGGAGTGAGCCGCGGCCCCGAAGAATGACAACGACGGTACGCTTGGCCATCGCTTCGTCTTTGACCTGGACTACTTCAAGGACCTGCGTATCGATTTTAATCATGAACCGTTCTGGTTGGAATTTCGCGGTCTGAGCGTCAGTCTGTTCCCGGGGCGTGACCCAGCGAAAATTTGACAGTCTTCAATGTTCTGACCGACGATATGTCGAATGATATCGCCCTGAAGGCCGCGGTTGGCTGAACAGGGCGCGGTCAAGAAGGGCACAACAAGAAAGTCTGCGGGCTATGAGTTTCCTGGGCCAACGTTTACCCCAATTACCCCGGCCGCTGGTGGCGCCGTTGGCGCTCATTCCGGGTGTCATCCACTCGACCATCCTCACGGCGACCCTCAATCGCGCGTTTCGGGAGCTGCTCGATGCGGGCGATCTGGATTTTCTGGAAGACCAGGTGCTCTCCGTACGGGTGCTGGATGCGCGTATCGAGTACCGCATGCGATTGTCGGCCCGGTACTTCGTGCCCTGCAGCAAGGCCAGCGTGCCCAGTCTCACCATTGCGGGTACCGTCTACGACCTGCTGTCCCTGGTGACGCGGCGCGAGGACTCCGATACGCTCTTCTTCAATCGGCGTCTGATCCTGGAGGGCGACACCGCGCTCGGACTGCAGCTCAAGAACATGCTGGACGGGTTGGAAGTTCCGGCGACTCTGCAACCCGTCATTCAAGGCTTCGACAAGTTCCTGGGATTCTACGAGCGGATCGCCCGTCCATACGCCTGATCCGTCTTTCCTTGCTGGCTTCATTCTCTTCCGTTCCACGGGCCGGCGCCCGGCCGGTCGTGCTGCCTGTGCCTGCAGGCGCGGCTTTGTCATAAACCGATCGTGTTGTTCAGGTGCAACCGGTCTGCGGTAGTCGGCTGTCCTAATCGACGGGAGTGCTCCGGGATGCGTCTGTCTTGGGGATGTGACGCATGATCCGGCGCAGCAGTGGGACATCGAGCCGCGCCTGGGCCTGGAAGTTGCCCGCGTACGCCTGCTCTTCCTGGCCCAGTTCGTAGCAGTTGGAGCCGCTGATATCCATGAGCACCATCGGGATGCCGGATTCCTTGAACGCATGGTTCCGCTTGATGAAGAAGTTCTGGCAGCACATGCCGATGAGGCCGCTGACGCCGGCGTTCCGCAGGTCGCTCAGGGTTGCGCACAGGTGTTCGTAATTGTTGATGGTGATTACCTGTAGTCCACGCATCCGCCCCAGACGATAGGCCTCACCGACTTCGCAGCGGCCGCACTCGGGGCAATCGTTGCGGTTGCGCCAGGCGCAGTCCACCGGTTTGGCGCAGTACGGCACGAGTACAGCCTCGGTACGCGGCAGAATCTGAGATGCGGAGAGGTCTGCATCGGCGCCCAGCACCATCAGGCGATTGGCCTGCTCCTGCGTGAGTTGGAACATGTGCTGTTCATGCAGACGGTTCAGCGCCAGCCGAAGGACGCGCAGCAAGTCCTGCGGGCTTACGCCGGGCATGTCCGCCCGCCGGGTCGAAAAGAATTCCGCTACGCGGTTTTCGATGTCGGCAAGGGCGGTCCCCTGCAGCCACTGTTCGAGTCGGTACAGCAGGTCGGCGGGTCGGGCGAACATGTCGCCGGTGATGGAGACCGACGCAAGCCGGCTGCGGTCCGCGTCGAAGCCCAGCCGCGTCCGCACCAATGCCCCTGTGCATTTCCACAAAGCTTCCGCCTGGAAGGCGTTTTCGGCCATGCGCGAAATGGCGGTCCCGTGCGGAAATTCCCCGTCCGGTTGCTCTCCCTGGGAGGTCCTCAGGATGGCATAGACGCTCTTGGTGGCATTGCGGGGAACGAAGCCCGCCGTTGCGAGCAGTTCGGTGACCAGGGCCTGCTTCAATTTTCTGGTGGGCGGCTGCGCTCCCAATTGTTCTTTCAGGGTGGTGAGGCGCTGGCGTGCGCCTGCAAGCCCTTTAGGCGAGAGTTTTTCCGTAGGAACGCGCAGTGCCTGGAGCGTACGCGCAATATCGACATCGCACAGGATCGTGCCGTGAAACAGCAGAGAATCCTTGATGGCGGTCACATAGCCGCTGGCGATCTTGCGCCCGTCGATCTCCAGATCGTTGGGTGCCTTGAAGCGGGCGTCAAGCCCGAGCCGCTGCAGGGCATTGCCGATGCCGCTGCAGCAGATCTTCAGCAATGCCGCGATATCGTAGTCGCGCCACTTCCTGGGGCGGTGCACGATCAGGCTCCAGGCGAGCTGTCGTTCATCGACGTAGAGCGCGCCGCCCCCGGTAATGCGGCGGACGATCACGATTCCCTGGCGTTCACAGTAGTCGCTACGCACCTCGTGCGCCGCCGCCTGGTGTTGTCCGATGGCGACGGCGGGCAGATTGCGGTACAGGCGCAGCAGATTGGGGCGCAGGCCCTGCGCATGTTCGACGAGCCAGCGCCGATCGATGGCGATGTTGGCGGCCGCAGCGCTGGTGCCGGTTTCGACGATGACTACTTCGCGGCCGGTCTTCATGCCTAGTTGGTCGCGGCGTGCCAATCGATCCCGGCGCGCGCATGCCAATAGCCGTCGCAGGGACCGTCGGACATGCATTTTCTCAGGATTTCGTTGCCTTCCCCCGGGGAGAGGGTGCCCTGCATGCAGCGGTGGAAGGTCTCGACGATCTTCGGGGTATGCACCGAATGCGGACTGATGCGCACCACGTCGACGCCGCGCATCGCCAGCTCATCGAGCTCGCCCAACAGGTTGTAGGTGCGGGCGGACTGGGTCTGCACGCCGTTGAGGGCGAGGAACGGCTGCTCTTCCCGAGTGTATACGGTCATGCCGTCCGGGTAGTCCAGGCAGCGGTACTGGCAGTCGTCCTTTGTAAGGTTGTGGGCGCGGGCCGTGAAGCAGCGGGCCGAGGTGGAGAGCGGCATGCGTCCGTACGCGAACACTTCCGTTTCGACGCCCGCAGGGCGCAACGCCTGGATGGCGGAAAGGGTATCGCGGGAGAGTTCCACGGGCATGATCCAGCGTTTGAGGCCGAGCTTCGCGAGAAAGCCCAGGGTGCGTTCGTTGTACAGGTTGATGCCTGTTCCCGTGGCGAACGGGACCTGGGCGGAGGACAGCAGGTGCACGGCGGCCATGTCGTTCGCCTCGACCATGAAGCGTCCGTTCTGGCAAAGCCGCCGCAGGGTCTTGAGCTCCGATTCCGCTTCGATTACCGCCAGCGTCGACAGCACCACCTCCTTGCCGGCCTGCGCGAGGCGTTCGGCCAGCTCGAGCCATTCCTCCGTGCGCAACGCGCGGCGCTTGGAGCATACGGTTTCGCCCACATAGACAATATCGACCGGCATCCCGGCCACCTGCTCGTAGAATTCGAGCAGTCTGTCCTTCGGCCAGTAATAGAGTACCGGTCCCAGCGAAAGCTTCATCTTGCGTTCAGTCATCGTTCTTCGTCTCTAACCGAAAACAGGTATTGTGGGTGGGCCGGGACGGCGCGGTTTGCCGTTCCTATGCCCCGCGCCGCAAGTATCATTGCCATGGCCGCGAGTAAGCGCCCAGCGTGGTCTGCGTGCCTTCCGAGACCTTGCTCAGTTCGGTCAGCCACTCGGCCTTGGGCGTAAAACCGGCCGGGTTCTGCTTGCAGGCGTCGATGGCAGCGCGCCACACGCGCGCAACCTGCGCGACATAGGCCGGGCTGCGTTGCCGGCCTTCCAGCTTGATGGCCTCCACGCCGATCCGCTGCAGATCCGGCAGGATTTCGAGGGTGTTGAGGCTGGTGGGTTCCTCGATGGCGTAATAGGTGTGCTCGCCCACGCGGTAGCGGCCCTTGCAGATGGTCGGGTAGCCGGCGTGCTCGTTGGGGGCGTAGCGATCCACCAGCAGGCCGCCCAGCCGGGTCTCCATGCCCCGGGGGGTCTGTTCCCAGCGTACGGCCTTGGCGGGCGAGCAGGCGCCGCAGGTGTTGGGCGATTCGCCGGTGACGTAGGAGGAGAGCACACAGCGGCCTTCCACCATCACGCACAGCCCGCCGAAGCCGAACACTTCTATGCTCACCGGGCTGTTCTCCACCACGTGCTGCACCTGGGCGAGGGACAGCACGCGCGGCAGCACCACGCGGCGGATGCCGAAATGACGGTGATAGAAGGCGATGGCCTCGTAGTTGGTGGCGGAGCCTTGCACTGAGAGGTGCAAGGGGAGTTCCGGGTAGCGGTTCGCGGCATAATCGAGCACGCTGATGTCGGCCACGATCAGCGCATCCACGCGCAGTGCCGCTGCCCGGTCCACCGCCGCCTGCCAGCGTGTCCAGCCCTGGGGTTGCGGGAAGGTGTTCAGGGCGAGAAATACGCGGGCGCCCTTGGCGCGGGCATACTCCAGGCCCTTGTCCATGTCCTTGGGGTCGAAATTGAGCCCCGGGAAATGGCGGGCGTTGGTGTCGTCGCGAAAGCCGATATAGACGGCATCGGCGCCGTTGTCCACGGCGGCCTTCAGGGAAGGCAGGTTTCCGGCGGGGCAGACTAGCTCCATGAACGTGACCTCAAAAATACAAGCTCAGACAGTGGTGATTATCTCGTTTCCGGTTTCGGGTTCCGTGAGTGTCGCACGGGCGCGGCGTGCATGCAGTTCCGCGGTGAGCGCGTTGAGCACGCGCCACTTGTGGGCGCACCATTCCGGCGCGAGCAGGAGCTGCGCCGGGGCGGTACCCGTGAGCCGGTGAAACACGATTCCGGGCGGCGTGCGCTCCACCAGGTCGGCCGTGGTCTGTACGTAGGCCGTCAGCGTCCAGGGCCGATACTCCCCGCGCCGCCATTCGTTCGCCAAGGCAGTGCCTTTGACCACGTGCAGCGGGTGGATCTTGAGTCCTTCGGTACCCAGCTCCAGCACCCGGTTCAATGTCGTCTTGGCGTGCCAGGCCGTCTCTCCGGGCAGGCCGAGGATCAGGTGCGTGCAGACGCGCAGGCCGCGCAGATGCGCCGCGCGCACCGCCCGGCGATATTCCGCGAAGTCATGGCCGCGGTTCACCCGGCACAGGGTTTCGTCGAAGGCCGACTGCAGACCCAGTTCCAGCCATACCTCGAATCCCTCGGCCTGATAGCCGGCCAGCAGATCGAGCACGGCGTCAGGCACGCAGTCGGGGCGTGTGCCCACCGACAGCCCGATCACGTCGGGTTCAGCCAAGGCCGCGCGATACAGCCGGTCCAGGTGCGCGGGGTCCGCGTAGGTGTTGGTATAAGCCTGGAAATAAGCAATGAAGCGCCGGGCCCCGGTGCGTTGCGCGATGACCTGACGCCCGGCCGCAATCTGGGTGTGGACCGGCTGCGGTTCTCGCCCGTTGGGGCTGAAGGAGGAGTTGTTGCAGAAGGTGCAGCCGCCCGTGCCCTTGGTGCCGTCGCGGTTGGGGCAGGTGAAGCCGGCGTCGATGGCGATCTTGTGCACCCGCTCGCCATAGCGGTGGAGCATGTACTGGCCAAAGGTGGTGACGTAATCTGACAGGTTCATCAGCCCACCACATCCAGGACCCGGCGTCGGAACCGGACGCCCAGCTTTTCCGCCAGGGTGCGGCATGCTGCGATGTCCACACCCTCCAGACCGTCGATGGCGGTGGCCGTGACCTCCGGCACGTAGCGGGGCGCCTCCTTGAGGAATTCCAGCATCGCCTCGTAGGAGCCTTTCAGCGCAGGGTGGCAGTGACGGTTGTAGACTTCGGCGTTCTGCGCATTCATGGACACGGACAGCGCATCCACCCGTTCCGCCATCTCGGGCAGGACGTTGCGTTTGTGGACCAGATTCGCCAAGCCGTCGGTGTTGATCCGCACTCTGCCTCCGCGGGACTTGATATACTCCGCCACTTCCAGTACCAGCTTCAGCCGCAGGGTGGGCTCGCCATAGCCGCAGAATACGACCTCGCGGTACGCGGCCGGATCGCCGATGGCGGCGATGACTTCCTCCACCGCGGGCCGGTGTTCCAGCGTCAGGTCGTACTCGTGCACATGCCGCGAACCGTTGTGTTTGGGGCAGAAAGCGCACTCCAGCGTGCAGCGGTCCGTGACGTTAAGGTATAAGTTGTCGCCTATGGTGTAGGCGATGGTTTGTTGGTGCATGGTCTGATAAGAAAGTCCTTATGCTGGCCTTGGTGCCATATGGCGTAATTGATACGGATCAAATTAATGAAAGATAAGAAGTCAAGCATGATACTCCGCCTGACCATGGGCATCCTGATGATGCTGGCCTTGGGCCTTGCCCCGGTCGTTTCCGCCGGCGACGGCCCGATTGTCCGATATTCCACTCAAGACCGGTTCGAGTCCGTCAGGGAAAGCGTCGAACTGGCGATCACCGGGCGCGGCATGGTGATTTCCAGCGTCTCGCACGTGGGCGAGATGCTGGAGCGGACGGGCAAGGATCTGGGTGCAACCCGTCAAGTATACCGGCAGGCGGAGATCGTGGAGTTCTGCAGCGCCGCCGTGTCCCGGCGCATGATGGAGGCGGACCCGCACAATATCGTCTCCTGTCCGTTCAGTATCGCGATCTACGTCCTGTCGGAGGAGCCGGATACCGTCTACCTGGCCTACCGCCGCCCCGTCTCGGCTACGCCCGGCAAGAGCGAAGAGGCGCTCCGGGCGGTGGAGGAGCTGCTGGACGGCATCGTTCAGGATGCGCTGGCGTTCTGATGGTGCCGCTCTATACATCAAAAAACAACGCAAAGGCGCGAAGGCGCAAAGGGTATGTGAGGAGTGAGGTGTAGGTCGGGTTGGCGCAGCGTAATCCCACAGATTCCGCCATTGCCGGGTTACGGTCCGACGGCTTAAGCCCGACCTGCATTTAAGATTCTTTGCGCCTCTGCGTTAATCGGTTTTCCGCGCCGGGGCTATGAAGTGCGCTCCCGCGCAATGGCGCGGTGGCCGATGTCGCGGCGGTAATACGCCCCTTCCCAACGGATTTGACGCACCACTTCATAGGCCTTGGCCTGGGCCTCGCCCACGCTGTGCCCCAGGGCGCAGACGCAGAGCACGCGCCCGCCGGCGGTGACAACGGCGCCGTCCTGTTCGGCGGTCCCCGCGTGGAAGACTTTCGTGTCTTCCGAGTCCTGCTGCGGCAGGCCGCTGATCGGGTCGCCCTTGCGGTAGCCTTCCGGATAGCCGCCCGCGGCCATCACCACGCCCAGCGCGGCGCGCGGGTCCCACTGCGCTTCGGCCTGGTCAAGCCGACCGTCCAGCGCCAGTTCGCACAGCTCCACCAGATCGGACTGCAGGCGCAGCATGATGGGCTGGGTCTCCGGGTCGCCGAACCGGCAGTTGTATTCCAGCACCTTGGGCGTGCCGTCGGGTGCGATCATGAGGCCCGCGTACAGAAAGCCCGTGTACGGATGCCCTTCCGCCGCCATGCCGCGCACCGTGGGCTCGATGACCTCGCGCATGACGCGCGCGTGCACTTCAGGCGTGACGACCGGGGCGGGCGAGTAGGCGCCCATCCCGCCCGTGTTCGGGCCGCGGTCGCCGTCGTCCCGGGCCTTGTGGTCCTGGGAGGTGGCGAGCGGCAGCACGTGGGTGCCGTCCACCATGACGATGAAGCTCGCCTCTTCGCCCGTCAGGAACTCCTCGATCACCACCCGGTGGCCCGCCTCGCCGAAGGCATTGCCGGCGAGCATGTCCTGTACCGCGGCGATGGCCTCGTCTTCCGTCTGTGCGATGATCACGCCCTTGCCGGCGGCAAGCCCGTCGGCCTTGACCACGATGGGGGCGCCCGCTTGCCGGATGTAGGCGATGGCCTGGTCGAGATCGGTGAAATTGCCGTAAGCGGCGGTGGGGATGTGGTGGCGGGCCAGGAAATCCTTGGTGAAGGCCTTGGAGCCTTCGAGCTGAGCCGCACCCTTGGTTGGACCGAAGCAGCGCAGGCCCGCCGCCCGGAACGCATCGACGACGCCGAGCACGAGTGGCGCTTCGGGGCCAACGATGGTGAGGCCGATCTGTTGCGTGCGGGCGAACTCCACCAGCGCGGGCACGTCATCCGCGCGGATGGCGACGTTCTCCATCCGGGGTTCGCGTGCGGTGCCGGCATTGCCGGGCGCCACATACACCTTCGTCACCTTGGGCGACTGCGCCGCCTTCCACGCCAGGGCGTGCTCGCGCCCGCCACCGCCGATGATCAGTACCTTCATTTCTTCGTAACCCTTAATAAAGACTCAACGCAAAGACGCGGAGGCGCAAAGAACAATGGTAATGGAGTTGTGGCAAGGCGATCGGCTCGATCCAATCGAGCCGCCTGTGCAGGTCAACGGTTGTAAATCTTGTTCAAAACTTTGCGTTTTTGCGCCTTCGCGTTGCGCAGTTAAAGCCCGTTGGGTAGCTCCAGGCATCAATGCCGGAAGTGGCGCATGCCGGTGAAGAGCATGGCCATGCCGTGTTCGTTGGCCGCGTCGATCACTTCCTGGTCGCGCAGGGAGCCGCCCGGCTGGATCACGGCGGTGATGCCCGCGGCGGCGGCGGAGTCGATGCCGTCGCGGAACGGGAAGAAGGCGTCCGAGGCCATCACCGAGCCCTTCACCTCCAGTCCCTCGTCCGCCGCCTTGATGCCGGCGATCTTCGCGCTGTACACACGGCTCATCTGGCCCGCGCCGATGCCGATGGTCTGGCCGTTCTTGATGTAGACGATGGCGTTGGACTTGACGTACTTCACCACCTTCCAGGCGAACATGAGGTCGCGCAGTTCCTGTTCCGTGGGCGCGCGTCGGGTGACGAGTTTCAGTTCCTGCGCGTGCACCGTCCCGAGGTCGCGATCCTGCACCAGCAGTCCGCCGGTGACGCGCTTGAAGTCGAACATGGGGTGGCGCTCGCTGCTCCACTCGCCGCAGGAGAGGACGCGTACGTTCTTCTTGTGGCCGAGCACGGCCATGGCCTCCTCTTCCACCTTGGGCGCGATGACCACTTCCACGAACTGCCGGTCGATGATGGCCTGGGCCGTGCGTGCATCCAGCGTGCGGTTGAAGGCGATGATGCCGCCGAAGGCGGAGGTGGGATCGGTCTGGTAGGCGCGGTCATAGGCCTCCAGCAGCGTTTCGCCGATGGCCACGCCGCAGGGATTGGCGTGCTTGACGATCACGCAGGCGGGCTCTTCGAAGGACTTGACGCACTCCAGGGCCGCATCGGTGTCCGCCACGTTGTTGTAGGAGAGTTCCTTGCCCTGCAACTGCACGGCGGTGGCAACGCTCGGTTCGTTTTCCTTCAGATCCTGGTAAAACGCCGCCTTCTGGTGCGGGTTCTCGCCGTAGCGCATCTCCTGGACCTTGCGGAATTGCAGCGAGAGCATGCGCGGGAACGGTTCGCGGGTGCCGTCCTTGGTGATGGCGCCCAGGTAATTTGCGATGGCGCCATCGTAGCGGGCGGTGTGCTCGAATACCTTCACCGCCAGGGAAAAGCGCGTGGCGTCGGACACCGCTCCGTTGTTCGCCTCCATCTCGGCGAGCACGGTGTCGTAATCCGCGGCGTCGACCACCACCGTCACTGCGGCGTGGTTCTTGGCCGCAGCGCGCAGCATGGCGGGCCCGCCGATGTCGATGTTCTCGATGGCGGTGGGCAGGTCGCAGTCCGGACGCGCGACGGTTTCTTCGAACGGGTAGAGGTTGACCACCAGCAGGTCGATAGGCGGGATGTGGTGTTCGGCCATGACGCCGTCATCGATGCCGCGCCGGCCCAGGATGCCACCGTGGATCTTGGGGTGCAGCGTCTTCACGCGCCCGTCCATCATCTCGGGAAAGCCCGTGTAGTCGGACACCTCGACCACATCGATGCCGTGGGTCACGAGCAGTTTCGCCGTGCCGCCGGTGGAGAGGATCTCCACGCCGAAGTCCTGCAGACGGCGGGCGAATTCCACGATGCCCGTCTTGTCGGAGACGCTGATGAGCGCGCGTTTGATCATGTCGATGTCATCCCCAATATCAATCCAACCCGTATTGTTTCAGCTTCTTGCGCAGCGTACTGCGGTTGAGGCCCAGAATCTCGGCGGCCTTGGTCTGGTTGCCGCGTGTGTAAGACATCACGGTCTCGAACAATGGTTTTTCCACTTCGCAGATGACCAGACGATACAGGTCACCGGGTGGGTGGCCGTTGAGATCGGCGAAGTACGTCTCCAGTGCGGCCTGGACGGACATGCGCAACGGCTGGGCCTTCTGGCCGAGAACCGACAAGTTACGTTCGGAATTTTCTTGTTCAGTTACGGTGCACATCATGCAGCAAGCTCCTCCTCCCTCGCGAGCCGGTTGAAGAATTCTTGTGTCAAGGCAAGCTGCTGTTCCACGGTTTCCACTTGATTTATCGCGTTGCGGAACGCGGCGCCCCCCGGTTGCCCCTTGCTGTACCAGGAAATGTGCTTGCGGGCGATACGCACGCCCGTGTATTCGCCATAAAAGTTGTAGAGCTTGTGCAGATGCCCAAGCATCAGGTCACGAATCTCCTCCACCGGTGGCTCCGGGAGCCGTTCCCCGGTTCGCAGATAATGGCCGATCTCGCGGAAAATCCAGGGCCTGCCCTGCGCTGCGCGGCCGATCATGATGCCGTCCGCGCCGGTGTGGTCCAGGACATGCTTCGCCTTTTCCGGCGTCGTGATGTCGCCGTTGGCGATGACCGGAATGCGCACCGTTTCCTTGATGGCCTTGATGGTGTCGTACTCGGCCTCGCCGGAATAGCCGCAGGCGCGGGTACGCCCGTGCACCGCCAGCGCCTGTATCCCGGATTCCTCGGCGATACGGGCAATCGTGGTCCCGTTGCGGTGGTTTCGGTCCCAGCCGGTGCGGATCTTGAGCGTGACGGGTATGTCCACCGCGCGCACCACCGCCTCCAGGATGCGCGCCACCAAGGACTCGTCCTGCAGGAGCGCGGAGCCCGCCATTACGTTGCAGATCTTCTTCGCCGGGCAGCCCATGTTGATGTCGATGATCTGGGCGCCGTTGTCGGCGTTATAGCGGGCCGCCTCGGCCATGAGTTTCGGGTCCGCCCCCACGATCTGCACCGAACGGGGCTCGTCCTCTCCCCGGTGGTCCGCGCGTCGCTTGGTCTTTTCGCTGCCCCACAGCAACGAGTTGGACGACACCATTTCGGACACCGCAAGCCCCGCGCCCAGGTTGCGGCACAATTGCCGGAACGGACGGTCGGTAACGCCGGCCATGGGGGCGAGTACGAGATTGTTCGCAAGCTTGTACGGGCCGATTTGCATGGTTCGGGGTCTGCGCCGGAAGACGCCTGAATGCCGCGAAAAGTTACACATGATACCCGTAAAAGAACGGGCCATAAAGCGCCCGGGATGGAGCGCGCCGGGCTGCGCCAAGTCCTGCCCAGGCTGCGCGCCGGCACAAGGCCGCGGACCTTACAGAAACTCGAACTGGAAACCTACGGCATCGCGTCCCGGATCCACCACTTCGAGGACGACATGGACCGGCGTCCGGGGCGATATGCCCTGGCCGATGTCGACGCCATCGCCGAGATAATCCCGCGGCTGCAGACGGCGCTGTGCAACCACGTTGCCCGAGATGTCCGACAGGCTGATCTGCAGGGTCGGATACGGTTGCGTGAACCCGGCATTGTTGACGAACGTGGCATTGATCAGCAGCGCGCCCTTGACCGTGGGATGGCTGTGGATCTGGCGGTGGGTGATCTCCAGGGCGTTCAGGTCGCGCAGCAGCGGAAGCTTGCAGCCCATTTGGACGCACATCTTCTCCAGCCACGGGCGCAGTTCCGGATAACGCGCCAGATCCTCGCGCATGAAATACACGTACTGAAAGATGAGTAGCGCGAGCAGCCCCACGATGGCGAAGCTCCAGGCGGCGGTAGTTCGGCCGGACGGCCTGTGCTCTTCAGGGAGATCCTGCCCGGAGAAGCGGTAGGGCGCCTCCGCCGTTTCTTCGGGGGCGGCGGGCAGGTCAGTTTTCAGGGAGAAGGCGAGATCTTCCGAAGGCTCCCGGGACGCAGCAAAGGCCGGCGCCGGTTCGATGCCCTCCAGGCGTATGGAGGGGATATCGTCATCATCGAGACCGGATGAGGCTGCTTGCAGGTTCGGCTCGTCTTCCGGCGGCAAGGGTGTTTCCGTATGGGGTGATGCGGACGGGACGCCTGCCTCCGCATCGGTGTCGGGCATTGCCGGGTAGTCGTCAAGGACAGCCCTGCCGAGATCGGTCCTGGGCAGTGGCGCGAGGGGCTCTGCATCCGGGTCGGCGGTTTCCTTGGAAGGCGTTAAGGTTTCTGACGCTGACGCGGATCGTGGTGGTTGATCCGCCCGGGGGGGCGGGGCGGTCGTTGCAGTCTCGTGCGCGGCGCCCGGCTGCCTCGGCGGATTCGGCATGTCGCCGGTGGAGGGTATATCCAGCAACCGTTCGTAAAGGCGCGACTTGGCATCAAATACATGGCGGCAGCGGCCGCAGCGCACATGCCCCTGTGCCGCCGCCAGTTCGGGCGCTCCGGTCCGGAAGACAGTCCTGCAGTTGGGGCACTGGGTATACATAGCCTGGGCGCAATGGGTGAAGATGGCGGGACATGAACCATAGCGGAATCGCCGATTCTCGATGTCGCCACAGATGAAATAGTAACCTACGGCCGGTGACCTGTCCCGGTCAGTCGGTGTCCGTCGGTCTGCGTTTCCCCTCCAGGCGTACCCATCCTTCCCGCACAGCCGACGTTTCCATGTCGAACCATGCGGCATACGCCTGTCGGACTTGGTCCGCCTGGGATTCCAGGATGCCGGAGAGGACGATGCACCCGCCGGGGGCGGTCAGGTCGGCCAGGTGTGGAGCCAGGGCGATGAGTGGCTCGGCGAGGATGTTGGCCAGGATCAGGTCCGCGGCGAGCGGCGGTAGCTGGTCAGGCTCGCAAGGGTAAAGATTGCCGGGGGCGATGCCGTTTTTCTGGGCGTTGTCCTCGGTGGCCACCAGGGCCTGGGGGTCGTTGTCCACCGCCCAGACATGGCGGGCGCCCAGTTTCAGCGCAGCGATGCCCAGGATGCCGGAGCCGCAGCCGTAATCGACCACGAGCTTCCTGGCCGGCGGATGGGCGTCGAGCCATTCCAGGCAGAGCGCCGTGGTGGGGTGGGTGCCGGTGCCGAACGCAAGTCCCGGGTCGAGCAGGATATTGATGCCCTGCGGGTCGGGCGCCTCGTAGCCGCTCGGCACGATCCACAGGCGAGAACCGAAGCGCATGGGGTGAAAGTCATCCATCCAGGCGCGCACCCATTCCCGGTCTTCCAGAATTTCCGCCTGGTACGGGGGCAGGGTGGCGACGTGCAGCGTGGCGCACAGTGCCTGCGCGACCGAGCCGGCGTCGGTATCGGCCTCGAACAGGCCCACCACCCGGGTCTGGTTCCACAGCGGGGTCGTGCCCAGGGCCGGCTCGTAGACCGGCTGGTCGGCGGCGTCTTCCAGGGTGACGGAGACCGCGCCGGCCTCCAGCAGCGCCTGTTCGAAGCGGGGCGCTTCGTCTGCGTGGACGTTTAGCGAGAATTGGAGCCAGGGCATGTGGATAAGTGGCAAGCGGCAAGTGTTTGTAACTTGCCGCTTGTTGCTTTTATTTGAGTCCCAGTTTCTTGTGCAGATAGTGGATGTTGGTGCCGCCCGCGATGAAGGCGGCGTCGTTCATGATCTCCTGATGCAGCGGGATGTTGGTTTTGATGCCATCGATCACCACTTCGTTGAGCGCGGTAAGCATGCGTGCGATGGCCAGTTCGCGCGTTTCGCCATAGGCGATGAGCTTGCCGATCATGGAGTCGTAATAAGGGGGCACGCGGTAGCCGTTGTAGATATGGGAGTCGACCCGAATGCCGGGGCCGCCCGGACAGTGAAACTGAGTGATGGTGCCGGGGCAGGGCAGGAAGGTCTGCGGGTCCTCGGCGTTGATACGGCACTCCACAGCATGGCCGCGGAAGAGTACGTCCTTCTGTTGGAAGGATAGCCGTTCGCCGGCGGCGATGCGGATTTGCTCCTTCACGATGTCAATGCCCGTGATCATCTCCGTCACCGGGTGTTCTACCTGGACGCGGGTGTTCATCTCGATGAAATAGAAATTCCCGTCCTGATAGAGAAACTCGAAGGTGCCCGCGCCGCGGTAGCCGATGCGGCGGCACGCTTCCGCACACAATTCGCCCATGGTTCGGCGCTGCTCTTCGGTGATGCCGGGCGCCGGGGCCTCCTCGACCACTTTCTGGTGACGACGCTGCATGGAGCAGTCGCGCTCGCCCAGGTGGACGGCGTTGCCATGCTCGTCCGCCAGCACCTGGAACTCGATGTGGCGCGGGTTGTCCAGGTACTTCTCCATGTACACCGTGTCGTTGCCGAAGGCCGCGGCGGCCTCGGTGCGGGTGAGGGAGATGGCGTTCAGCAGCGTGGCGTCGCTGTGTACGACGCGCATGCCGCGCCCCCCGCCGCCGCCGGCCGCCTTGATGATGACCGGGTAGCCGATCTCGCGGGCCAGCGCCAGGGTTTCGTCCGGGTTGTTGCCCAGTGGTCCGTCGGAGCCGGGCACGCAGGGCACGCCCGCCTTCTTCATGGCGCGGATCGCCGAAACCTTGTCGCCCATGAGTCGAATCGTTTCGGGGCGCGGGCCGATGAAGATGAACCCGCTCTGTTCCACCCGTTCGGCGAAGTCGGCATTTTCCGCCAGGAATCCGTAGCCGGGGTGGATGGCCACCGCGTCGGTCACCTCGGCGGCGCTGATGATGGCAGGGATGTTCAGGTAGCTGTCGATGGAGGGGGCCGGCCCGATGCAGACGGACTCGTCGGCAAGCCGCACATGCTTCAGGTCGCGGTCGGCTTCCGAGTGAATGGCCACGGTCTTGATTCCCAGCTCGCGACAGGCGCGCAGGATACGCAGGGCAATCTCCCCGCGGTTTGCGATTACGATTTTTTCCAGCATCGGCAGTCGTTCAACCGTTCCACGGTAAAGCTACGGAGTGACCGGCGGCAGGCGCGGAAATCCTCGGGCCTGCGCGGCCTGTTTTTTATTCGATGACGAACAGCGGCTGACCGTACTCGACGGGCTGGCCGTTCTCCACCAGGATCGCGGCGATCACGCCGGACTTGTCGGCCTCGATCTGGTTGAGCATCTTCATGGCCTCGATGATGCAGAGGGTATCGCCCACTTCGACGCGTTGGCCGACTTCGGTAAAGGGTTTGGCGCCGGGCGAAGGCGCCCGGTAGAAAGTGCCCACCATGGGAGACTTGACGGTGTGACCGGTCGGCGCACTGGGTGCCGGGGTTTCCGTTTCCTGGGTGACGGTGATGACCGCGGCGCTGTCCTGTCTCGGGGCCGGTACCGGCTGCATCATGACCGGGGCGGTTGCCGCGTGGCGGCTGATGCGCACCGATTCCTCTCCCTCCTTGATCTCGATCTCGGCGATGCCCGATTCTTCCAGGAGTTCGATCAGCTTCTTGATTTTGCGAATGTCCATAGCAACCTGTTGTTATGCCTTGGTAGACAGATATTGAAGGGCCGCCTGCAGAGCGAGTTCATACCCCAGCGCGCCAAGACCGCTGATGACGCCCACCGCCCGGTCGGAAAAGTAGGAGTGGTGGCGGAACGGTTCGCGGGCGTAGACGTTCGACAGGTGCACTTCAATGTACGGGATGTTGACCGCTGCCAATGCGTCGCGCAGTGCGACGCTAGTATGGGTGAAAGCGGCGGGATTGATGATGATGAAGTTAACGGATTCCTGTTGCGCCCTGTGAATCCGCTCAATCAATTCGTGTTCGGCGTTACTCTGGAAGGTCATTACCCGGTGGCCGGCCGCAGCAGCCAACTGCTCCAGGCGGGTGTTGATTTCCGCCAGGCCGGTGCGGCCGTAGTGCTGCGGTTCGCGGGTTCCCAACAGGTTCAGGTTGGGGCCGTTCAAGACCAGGAGGGTAGCCATGCTGCCTCTAAGACCGTGCCGTGGTGAGTCATTTGGTGAGTGTCCTTGCCCCGCGACGACGGGTGCTGTCCTTCCGGAGTCGTCCGATGGCGGGCCGACGGTTGGCGCATATTCTGCTGAATGGAGGTGGGATTGTCTACAACTGTAGATGTTTGGTGGCGTTTGCGGCAAATTCCCCGAAGATGGCCGAAAATGCCAATGGACCGGGTCTGGTTGGCTGGATGGGCGGTTATAGCAGACCGGCCAGGACCTTCTCGGCCTCTTCCAGGGTCAGTTCCCCGGCCTGCACGGATACAATGTGGCCCTGCCGATCCACAACGACCGAGTAGGGAAGCGCCCCCAGGCGGTTGCCATAGCGTTGGGCGATCTCGATGGCGTCCTGCTCGCCGGTGAGAATGGGATAGTTGATGCCCATGGTATCCACGAAATCCCGCACCGGTTCTTCCCGGTCGATGGCAATCCCCACGATCTGAAAGCCGCGCGCCGCGTATTTTTCCTGCAATTCAATGAAGGCGGGGATCTCGCGCTGGCAGGGTGGGCACCAGGTGGCCCAGAAATTGATCAGCAGCACCTGTCCGTCCCATTCCCGGATGTTCCGGGAGGTTCCGGCCAGATCGGTCAGGGTGAATTCGGGACGGATCTCAGGCACGCCGTCATGCAGGCGCGCCGGTTCTGATCCGTCCGCGGTTACCTGATTCAGTTTCTGGTACAGGGCGAATCCCCCGGCCCCGCTGGCGACGGCGAGCGCCAGGGCGACCGATATCAGCCTGGAATTGGACGAGGACATGATCTCCCCAAGGTATCCGGTTATTGCAGGGCCTGTTCCGCGTGGGCGCGGAACCGTTCCGCCTCCATGAATCCCACCACGCGGTAGTTGCGGCGTTCCTGCCCATCTTTTCCGAAAAAGAGTATCGCCGGCGGTCCGATCAAGCCATAGGCCTTGGCCAGTTTCTGATCGCTATCATCCCAGGCCGTGACATCCGACTGCAACAGTACGGCCGTCGCCAGTGCCTGGCGCACGCCGGGGTCCGAAAAGGTGTACTTTTCGAGCTCCTTGCAGGACACACACCAGTCGGCGTACAGATCGAACATGACGGGGCGGCCTGCGCTCCTGGCGGCCGCCAGTTCCCGCTCCAGCTCGGGCAGGCCCTTCACCTGTTTGAACATGGATTCGGTCCCCGCCATCGGGTTGCCGCCCGCGTTGGCGGCCACCAGGTTGATTCCGCGCAGGGGCTGGAACATGTCCGAACCCCCCCCGGCCGCGCCGACCGTGAGCAGGGCGCCGTAGATCAACATCACCAGCCCGACGCCTTTCCACAGCTTGCGCCATCCGGTGGCGTCCGGCCCCAGTTGTTCCAGGGCGCCCATGTAGATGGCGGAGACGATCAGCAGGGCGGCCCACAGCAACAGGGTGACCGGGCCGGGCAGGATGCGCTCCAGCATCCAGATGGCGACACCTAGCATGAGGACGCCGAACACGGCCTTGATGGTATTCATCCAGCCGCCGACCTTGGGAAGCAGTTTGCCGGCGGAGGTGCCGATGGCGAGCAGCGGCGCCCCCATGCCCATGCTCAGGGCGAACAGGGCGATGCCGCCCAGGACCGCGTCGCCGGTCTGGCCGATGTAAATGAGCGCCCCGGCCAGCGGCGCTGCCACGCAGGGACCGACGATCAGCGCCGACAGGAAGCCCATGATGCCCACGCCCACCAGGGTGCCGCCCTGCTGGCGGTTGCTGATCTCGGTGAGCTTGCTCTGGATGCTGCTCGGCATCTGCAGGTCGTAAAAGCCGAACATGGACAGGGAGAGCAGCACGAAGATGCCGGCGAACGAGCCGAGTATCCAGGGGTTCTGGAAAGTGGCCTGCAGGTTGCTGCCGAACAGACCCGCCACGACGCCGGCCGCGGTGTAGGTCAAGGCCATGGCCAGTACGTACACCAGCGACAGGGTAAAGCCTTTGCGCGCGGTGAGCCCTGCGCCCTGCCCGACGATGATGCTGGAGAGGATCGGGATCATGGGGAACACGCAGGGCGTGAGGGAGAGCAGCAGCCCAAATCCGAAGAAGGTGATGATCGTGAGCAGCGTGCTGCCAGCGGCAAGCCGCGACGCGATCTCATCCTGCTCGGACAGCGGTGGCTGTGGCGCTGTCTGCGCGGCCGTTGCGGGGAGCGATGTACCGGGCAGCGTCAGGTTCACGGTTTTGGTCATCGGCGGATAGCAGATGCCCGCCTCGGCACAGCCCTGGTAGGTGGCCTGGAGCGTGAGGCTTGCGGGGATGGCGCCGGCAGTGGCCTGAACGGGCAGCCGTGCCTCAAGTTCCCGGTAATAGACCTCCTGGCGGCCGAAGTACTCGTCTTCCTTGATCTTGCCTGCCGGCAATTCCGCCTGGCCGAGTGTTACGCCGTCGACTCCCTTCAGCTCGAACGCCAGCTTGCTGCGGTACAGGTAATAGCCGTCGGCGATTTCCCAGCGCACCAGGAGCGCGTCCGCAGCCGGGGCCGTGGCGGAGAAGACGAACGCCTGGTCCGGCTCCAGGAATTCGTCCTGGGCGCCGCCCAGCCCCAGACCCGAGCCGAGTTTGGCCAGCCCGGCCAAGATGCCGCTGCGTGCCGCCGGTTGCGACGGGGCGGTGGCCGGCTGGAGCGCGGGAAGCTCGACGCGAACCTTTTGGGTCAGGGGCGGGTAACAGACGCCGATATCGGCACAGCCCTGGGAGCTGGCGGTGATCTCGATGGCATCGGTGGCTGCGCCCTGCACGGGAATTTCGACCGCGACACGCTGGCGGTAGGTTTCCACCTCGCCGAAGAACTCGTCCTGCTTGATCTTGCCCGGCGGGATGTTCGGCGTCCCCAGTGTTACGCCCGGTGAGTCGGACTGGAAGCGGAACTTGTCGCGGTACATGTAGTAGCCGTCCGCAATGGCCCATTCCACCACCACGGTGGCGGCATCCCTGGCGCTGGCCTTGATCTGGAACGCCCGTTCCGGTTCCAGC
>Ga0265294_10000643_pt1 | contig 46671 bp, 47 predicted proteins | sample MunlanPumphouse3_FD_192504 | JGI IMG/M metagenome (GOLD analysis project Ga0265294, IMG submission 192504) | Groundwater microbial communities from a municipal landfill in Southern Ontario, Canada - Pumphouse #3 | ecosystem: Environmental > Aquatic > Deep subsurface > Groundwater | place...
CGGAAGCCTCATCGAGCAGCCATCTTTCAGAGCAGTGAGCTGAACCTGGCATACCTGGTATGTGGGGCAGTCTGACAGCCTGAACTCAGTCTGCGAAGGCGTTGCCTGGAGAACAATCGGCCCATTGGGATCGATGATCTGGACCGATACGGTCTTTCCATTTTTCACACCCTCGAACCGCCAGATGCCCTTCGTCTTCGGCGCCAGGTCCTGGATTTCCTGTATTTTCTTTATGAAGGCGGGGATCTTCATCCTGGCAATCCGGCTCAGCCGTAGAATCGGCAAAGCATACCGGCGAAGCAGAGCCGATGAAGGCTCTTTCTTTGCATCATCGATCATCTTCTGAACAAGAGTCTGGTCGCTCTTGCTTGAAATTCCAATTCTGGCAAGACGCTTTGCAATGAAGCTTTCAATGATCACCGGCGGATGCGGAAGAGCCGGATAGATGTCCGATGCGGGATAGAAGTCACCGATTTCCTCGTCATTCAGATGAATTCTAACAAAATCGGCATTTGTGAAGACAGCGACTTTCCCAAGCGTGTTGGCCGGATGGTCTCCTTCATCCATGAATGAAGAGAGCCCGAGGATCGGCTCGGAGGAATTCTGGCTTGCATACAGGTACCATGCCAGCTTCGGGATCCTGTCTGCATCGCAGAGACCATGGTAGCAGACCATGTCTCCTGAGCCGAAGTTGTCATGGGTGTTGTAGTCGAAGAGACACCATGCGATGCATCCGGAAATGCTATCGTCGGCATACATGTCATTGACTATCCTTGCATGTCTCAGCGCCCAGGAAAGCCTGTGCTCCTCATCGTCATATGACTTGGTCGAGAACATGTGGCCGCAGTATTCAGTCACAAGATACGGGCACTTGCGAGTGCATACCTGCTTAGGGCTCCTGAGACCTTGATTGCTGAAATCGTTGAAAGTGTATACGTCTTCAAGAAGATGGCTCTTCTCAAAGCATCTGACTCCTCCGGTCTGGCGGTGCGGATCAAGGCCATGGGCTATGCTGTTGGTGGATCTGTAAAGTTCATCGTCATCAGCGCTTTCGTTGATTCTGACGCCCCAGAGCACGATTGAAGGGTGGCTCTTGTCCCTCTGGATCATTGTTCTTACGTTTTCCTCGGTTCGGTCCCGCCATAGCTTGTCCTGCGATATGTGCTGCCAGCCCGGTATCTCTTCGAATACCAGGATTCCGAGTTCGTCGCATCTGTCAAGGAACGCTGGATCCTGCATGTAGTGGCTGGTCCTGACGATGTTCAGCCCTGTGCGTCTGATCAGGTCCGCATCGAGGCGCTGCATGCTTTCGGGCATCGCATAGCCTTCGATCGGGTAGCTTTGGTGCCTGTCTGCTCCGAGCAGCTTGACCTTGCGCCCGTTGATGAAGAAGCCGTCCGCTCGGAATTGCGCATCCCTGAATCCGAATCGGACAGAGACCGTGTCCTCGCCGAATTCCATCACGGCGGTATAAAGCACGCCATGGAATATGTCCCAGAGCTCTGGATTGTCTATGTGAATTGTACCTTCTGATATCTGGCCAAACCCGACTTCTTCGCCTTCCTTGTTCAGTATATGCACAGAAGAAGGACCGCTTTCCGATAGCTCGGATTCAATGAATACGGTTCCATCGGCTGTTCCGAAAGCCGAGAATCGCTTGATGTAATGCTCAGGAACCAGTATCAGCGAGGCCTCGCGGTAGATACCTCCGAATACAAGGTAATCCATCTTGAATCCGTAAGGCGGAATCAGCGGGTCCTCGTCAGCGGAAACATCGACCTGCAACGTCACCGAAGCGTAATCGCCGTTTCTTGATAAGAAATCAGTAATATCGAAGACTGCCGGCGTGTAGGCACCGAATACCTGTCCAGCCGGCTCGCCGTTGCAGCTTATCCGTGCCTGGGATCCGATGCCTTCGAACCTGAGCAGAGCTCTCCGTCCTTCAATGTCAGAGGACTGAAGCATGATGGTCTTGCGGTAGCTTCCGCTTGAAGCCGCATCGGACACCTTGAACCAGTTTCCGGGAATCTCCGAAAGGGAGTGGGGCAGCTGGACTTTTGCTCCATTGAATGCCCAATCGCTGTTGAGCGGGATGATTCTTCTCATGTCTCCCATCCTCCTCGGCAATTATCGCCTTTGTCAAACTTGTTTGTCAATTGCAATTAGTAAACTGGTTTAGTTTTTTGCAGCAAAGAAATGCCAAATCAGTTGACCGTCTTTTTTCAAAACAGTATATTTATATCGAATTGAAATTTATTTGGAGGAAATCCTAATGAAAATTGGTATTAACGGATTCGGAAGAATCGGTCGTTTCGTCTTTCGTGCAGCTATGACACGCAAAGATGTCGAAATCGTAGGAATCAATGATCTTTGTCCTGTTGATTATCTTGCATACATGCTCAAGTATGACACTATGCATGGTGAATTCGCTGGAACAATCGAAGCTGACATGGAGCACTCAGAGCTAATCGTCAACGGAAAGAGAATCAGAGTCACCGCTTGCAAGGATCCAAACGAGCTTGCTTGGGACAAAGTCGGCGCAGAGTACGTCGTTGAGTCCACTGGTCTCTTCCTTACCAAGGAGAAGGCTCAGGCTCATATCAACGCCGGTGCAAAGTACGTTGTGATGTCAGCTCCTTCAAAGGATGATACTCCAATGTTCGTCTGCGGCGTCAACGAGGATTCTTATGTCAAGGGAACTCAGTTCGTTTCGAATGCTTCCTGCACGACAAACTGCCTTGCCCCAATCGCAAAGGTTCTCAATGACAACTTCGGAATCGTCGATGGTCTCATGACCACAGTCCATTCCACCACAGCTACTCAGAAGACCGTTGATGGTCCTTCGATGAAGGACTGGAGAGGTGGAAGAGCTGCTTCTGGAAACATCATTCCATCCACTACTGGTGCTGCAAAGGCCGTTGGAAAGGTAATTCCTTCCCTCAATGGCAAGCTCACTGGCATGTCGATGAGAGTTCCTACTCTTGATGTCTCCGTTGTCGACCTCACTGTGAATCTTGCCAAGCCGGCAACTTATGAAGAGATCTGCAATGCCATGAAGAAAGCTTCAGAAGGCGAGCTCAAGGGCATCCTCGGGTATACCGAAGAAGCGGTTGTCTCCTCTGATTTCCTTGGCGACACCAGAACATCGATCTTCGATGCAAAGGCTGGAATTGCACTTACCGACACATTCGTGAAGGTTGTTTCATGGTACGACAATGAGATTGGATACTCCAACAAGGTTCTTGATCTCATCGCTCATATGAAGAAGGTAAATGGCTGATTGCCATATCGCTTGATTGCAAGGCCTGCCTTAGGGCGGGCCTTCTTTTCCTAAGGAGAATATCATGCAGTTAAATACTATTCAGGAAGCTGATCTTCAGAACAAGACAGTTCTCTGCAGAGTGGATTTCAACGTTCCGGTCAAGGATGGAGTGGTCACTGATCCTACCAGGATCATTGCAGCACTTCCTACAATCAATTACATTCTTTCGCAGAAAGGTGCAAAGCTTGTGATCATGTCTCATTTCGGGAGACCGAAGGGGCAGAAGGATCCGGAATTCTCAATGAAGCCGGTCGCTGCCAAATTCCAGGAGCTTCTTGGAAAGAAAGTGATTCTGGCTTCTGATGTAATCGGACCGGAAGTAGAGAAGCAGGTCAAGGCTCTCAAGAGCGGCGAAGTCCTTCTTCTGGAGAACGTCCGCTTCTATCCTGGCGAGGAAAAGAACGATCCTGAGTTTGCAAAGCAGCTTGCTGCGTTCGGCGATGTCTATGTCAACGATGCATTCGGAACCGCACACAGAGCGCATGCTTCCACTGAAGGCGTTGCCCATTATCTTCCTTCCTATGCTGGATTCCTCATCGAGAAGGAGATCAAGTTCATGGCTCCTCTTCTTGAGAATCCAGAGCACCCGTTCGCTGCCATCATCGGCGGATCAAAGGTCTCTTCGAAGATCACAGTCCTTGAAAGCCTTGCCAAGAGATGCGATATCATCGTCATCGGCGGCGGAATGGCCTATACTTTCCTCAAGGCTGAGGGACATGAGATTGGAAAGAGCCTTCTTGAGGCTGATTTCATCGATACTGCAAAGAGCTTCCTTGCCGCTGCCAAGAGCAAAGGCGTGAAGGTCGTTCTTCCTGTGGATCATATCTGCGCAAAGGAGTTTGCAGAGACTGCTGCTCCGATCACCGTTGACAGCATCGATATTCCTTCCGATCTTATCGGAATGGACATTGGTCCCAAGACAGTTGCAGAGATCAAGGATGCCATCAAGGATGCTAAGAGCATCGTGTGGAACGGGCCGGTCGGCGTGTTCGAATTCAATGCTTTCGCAAACGGAACGCTTGAAGTTGCAAAGGCCGTTGCGGACTGCAAGGGAACGACAGTGGTTGGCGGAGGAGATTCCGTTGCAGCTGTGAACAAGTTCCATCTTGCTTCCAAGATTGACCATGTTTCAACAGGCGGCGGTGCCTCGCTTGAATTCCTCGAGGGGAAAGAGCTTCCTGGAATCAAGGCACTTGAGAAGAAATGATTAAAGCTCTGCGGGGGTGCTCTGTCGGCATCCCCGTTTGCTTGAATTTTATTATTTGGAGATAAATGTTTATGAGAAAGCCATATATTGCCGGAAACTGGAAGATGAATCTTACTCCCAGCGAAGGTGCAAAGCTTGCCAAGGAGCTTGTTTCAGAGCTCAAGGGAGTAGATGTGAAGGTGATGATTGCACCTTCATTTGTCTGCCTTCCAGCCGTCATTGCTGCTGTGAAAGGCTCGAACATCATTGTTGCGGCTCAGAATGTCAGTGACAAGGAAAGCGGTGCTTACACCGGTGAGGTATCATGCCAGATGCTCAAGGATATTGGCGTCAATGATGTCATAATCGGGCACAGCGAGAGAAGGACTTACTACGGAGAGACTGATGAGTGGATCAACAAGAAGGTCCTCTTTGCTCTTTCCCAGGGAATGAACATTGACCTCTGCATCGGCGAGACTCTCAAGCAGCGCCAGAGCGGCGAGCTTGAGCAGGTTCTTTCAAGGCAGATCAAGGTCGGGCTTGAAGGAGTCGCTGCTTCGGACATGAGCCGGATTACTTTTGCATACGAGCCTGTATGGGCTATCGGCACTGGAATGACCGCAACAGCAGATGATGCAGACAATGCACATGCATATATCCGAAAATTAATCGGTTCATTGTATGGAAAAGATGTTGCAGAAAACGCCATAATACAGTATGGTGGTTCAGTAAAACCATCCAATGCGAAGGAGCTTCTTGCCCGCGAGAACATTGATGGAGCACTGATTGGAGGAGCTTCTCTTACAGCTGAGAAGTTTGTTCCGATTGTGAAATGTGCCTTGGAGTAGAAAGATGGCTGTATTGAGTATTTTTTTGTTGGTTCTTTTCGTTCTCGTTTCTCTTGCCTTGATTTTCATGGTAGCAATTCAGAATGAGGATGATGGCGGACTCGGCGGGATCTTCGGCGGCGACAGCAGCAGCTCTGCTTTCGGCGGCCGTTCGAATAAAGTTGTGAACAAGATCACTGCTTGGCTTGGAGCCGGTTTCATCGTTCTTGCCATTCTGGTTGCGATTCTCAACAAATCGCCTGACAGTTCGATTCTCAGCCAGGCTGCTTCGCAGCAGACCGAGACTGTTCAGACAGAAGAGACTCAGCAGAACTGAATTTTCGGAATTCAATGAGCCTACCTTGTCTTTTTTGTCCAAGGTAGGCTGTTGTTATTTCAGAGGAGTGGAATTTGAGAGTCTGTTTGTTGTATGGCGGAAGCGACCGGGAGAGCAGAAAGCTCAAATCCCTCTGTGATGCACTAAGTCGCGGCATGTCCGCTCAGGAGTGCAGCCCGACTGTTGAAGTTTTCAACATGTATCAGGAGATGGGACGTAATATTTCGTATTACGACTACTATGTGTTCGCCAGTGAAGCATCCGGCTTCTTCGGCGGAAAGATACCTCAGATTGTCTATGATTTTCTCAAAGGATGCGGAAATGTATCCGGAAAGCGTTGTTTTTGTTTTATAAGCAAGAAGGGAATGCGGAAAGGCAAGACCCTTCATGTGCTTATGAAGGCCCTGGAATCTGAAGGCGCCTTCATCAGCAACTTTGAAATCCTCGATTCGCTTGGCATGGCTCAGGCCATGGGAAAGCGTCTCAGGCTTTCTAAGAACGATTGATTGAATATTATCTAAGGAGAACTTTGATGAATAGAAAGACCTTTTTGGCAATAATGGTTCTGGCGGTGCTTGCTTGTGCATCGGCTTTCGCTGCTGTAGCTACACCAGCCGCTACTGTGAATCTGATCAGGACCACCCTTATTTCAACGACGCAGCTTGATAGTGCTGTCCAGTCATACAAGTCCCAAGGGTACACCAACGTGTCATCCCTTCAGGTTCTCCAGCTCATGATAGGGCAGGAGCTTCTTCTCCAAGGTGCCGAGCGTGATGGCATCAAGCTTACCGAAGATCAGAAAGATCAGCTTCTTGCTTCACAGAAATCTTTTATTGAGTCTCAGACCGGCGCCACTTACACAGATGACCAGTTTGATGAGCTTCTTCAGTCGCAGGCTGGCATGACACGTGCCCAGTACCGTGACTCCATCGCACAGCAGTACATTCTCCAGGCCTATGTTACACAGACCAAATCTAGCATGTTCACAGCAACAAGCATCAATCCGACCGACAAGGAAGTCGAGACTTTCTATCGCAAGAACGCTTCTCAGTTCGTCAACCCTGAAGCGGTGCGCATAGCTCTTGTCCTGATTCCAAAGACAGGCGATGCGACCAAGGATGCTGCAAGCCTCAAGACTCTTCAGGATGCATTGTCACAGATCCAGAGCGGGAAGCTGACTTTCGAAAAAGCTGTTTCCACTTATTCCCAGGATACTGCAAGCAAGTCCAAGGGCGGCGAAGTAGGCTGGATTGCAATTGACAACACAACATACCAGAATCTCTTCGGAGATGCTTTCTATGATGCTGCTTTCGATCTTGATGATGGCGAAATAGCCCCTTCAGTCGTTGATTCCAATGTAGGATATGCAATCATAAAGGTTCTTCAGCACACACAGTTCAAGGTGCTTTCCCTCACTGATGCTCTTTCTCCGACTGAGACCTCTACCGTTTCAGATTACATTGTCTATCTTCTTCAGCAGCAGAAGTCACAGGAAATCTACACCGAGGCTTCTAATCTGATGATTGCAGATCTGACCAAGCAGGCGAAGATCAACATCCTTTACAAAGAGGCCAACTGATGAAATCACGGCATCTGGCTCGTTCTCTTGCTATGCAGACTCTCTATTCTCTGGATTTCTCTCATCAGCTTTATGATGAGGAAGGCAACAGTGTCTATGAGACTCTCATCGGTTCGGAGATTCCCCTTGCCGGCATATCTGACGAAGAGGAAAACCAGCTTGAACCGGACATCCGTGTTTACAGCGGGCTCCTCATTCAGGGCACGATTGAGAACCTATCAGAGATTGACCATCTGATTGAGCAGTATTCAAACAACCGTGCCATTGATCGGATCACTCTTGTGGATCGGAATATTCTTAGGATCAGTTTCTATTCCTTGCTGTACTGCAAGGATGTGCATCCTCATATTGTCATCGATGAAGCAGTCAAGCTCTCTCAGGAATTCAGCTCAGACCGCAGCTATAAGTTTGTTAATGGAGTTCTTGATTCCTATGCTAGAGAGGCACTAAAGGATGATAGAGCTTAAGACTCAGAGCGACATGGATGCCATTCATGAGAACGGCAGAGTTCTTTGTTCGCTGTTTGACAGACTTGAGACATGGATGGAGGCAGGAATGTCCACATGGGACATAAACCAGTTCTGTGAGGATTACATAACAAAAGCTGGATGCTTTCCAAGCTGCAAAGGCTTCGAGGGCTATCCTGCCGGTACCTGCATCTCGATCAACGAGCAGGTTATTCACGGCATTCCGCACAAAGAGAAGATTGTACGACTCGGCGATATCGTCAGCATCGATATCGTATGCGACCGCAAGGGCAACTTTTTTGCTGACAGCACTCGGACTTATATCATGGGAGAAGTCCCTGACCGCACCAGGCTTCTTGTCCGGACCACGAAGGAATGCCTTGATCTTGCTATCGAAGCGGCCGCAAAGCCCGGTGCAAGGATGAATGATGTCTCTGGTGCCGTATTCGAGCATGCAAACCAGAACGGCTTCGGAGTTGTCCGTGATTACTGCGGCCATGGGGTAGGGTTCGGGATCCATGAAGATCCGAATGTACCTAACTTCGTTTCTCCTTTTGCCCAGAATCTCAAGCTTCGCGAAGGGCTGGTCATTGCAATCGAGCCTATGATCAACATGGGTACTCACAAGATCAATACGCTTCATGATGGCTGGACAGTGGTCACAGCGGACCGCAAGCCGTCAGCACATTTCGAGCATACCATCGGCATCACGAAGAATGGTGTTGAAGTTCTTACCCAGATGTAATAGAATTTCCTCATTACATCGAAGGAGCAGCCATGAAAAAGGAATTCGTATCTCCGGAAACTATTAGGGACGAGGCTCTGAAGCTTTGTCATCGAATGTATTCAGTCGATCATTTCGTACCTGATGTCATCTACGTTTCGCTTAGAGGCGGTGTCTACATGGGCAATGTGATGAGCGAGTACTACAAGATTGTCAGAGCCCGTGAGTGCAAGCGGCCAGTGTTCTATGCTGCTGTCGTTGCAAGAAGCTACTCGGATATCCGTTGCCAGACCCGGGTCATGGTTGATGGCTGGACATATTCTCCTGACTATCTCCGAAGCGGTGACAAGGTTCTGATTGTTGATGACATCTTCGATACTGGAAAGACAGTAAATGCTCTTACAGATATCATTCTGAACAAGGGTATTCCCCGTGATGATATCAAAGTTGCGGTATTTGATTACAAAGTTCCACTTTACAAGAAGATTCCGCCTCTCCCAGTCCAGCCGGATTACTACTGCCGCAAGCATGTCCTTGAATCCGAGGATCAGGAAGTCTGGATTCACTATCTCTGTCACGAATTCGTCGGTCTTACTTCAGAGGAGATTGATGAAGTGTACAAGGATCCTGAAGTCCGTTCCATTCTTCATGAAATCCGTGGTGACTGCAAATAATCTATAAATCCTTTTTTTTGATATTCAGCATCCTGGGTTTCAGGGTGCTGTTTTTTTTGAAAAATCTAAGACGAAGAACTGAATAAAATTGCAGAATTGTGGCTTATGACAGTTGGTGGTCATTTCTTGAATCGTCGGATCTGAGTTAATTGAAAACAGAGGAAGAGCGTTATGGGTTTTCATTTTCATAATGACATATGACATGAATAAATCACGTCAAGACTTATTTTTTGTAAATTGATGTCTAATTGATTAAGATTCAAATAAATAGAAAACTGCTGTGGTGTTCGATGCACTCTTCTGAAGGAAAAAAGGATTATATAAATTACCTAAATTTGATAAAAAGCCAGAAGAAAAAGGGTGGAGATATGTCTTTTGACATATAATAACTATTTACAGTATAACAAAATAAACTTGACTTGGTTGCTTCTCTGTGGTAAGGTTAGATGTAAGCAAGAGAAACTATCTTGCCGAGGAGCATGATATGAAAGCCCAGAAACTTTATTACCTGTTTGGAGTGATCTGTATTTTCGGTGCCTTTCTTGCTGAAATTGTCATTTAATCAATGCTTCAGCATTGTTGATGCTGTCAAACAAAGGAAGGCGAAATCCAGCAATTTTCTCCCCATTTTGCTCTTGAATTCTCATAAACCAAAAAAATGGGCTCTGCGGAAGCTTTCCTCTGCAGAGCCCGATTTGCTTTCTATGTAAATCAGAATTCCGAATTGCTGTTAGATGTCAGATCCAGGATGAACAGTCCGCTGTCCTCCGTGAAGACAAGCATCTGGTCATTTGCTATCTTCACTGCTCCCGAAGTGGATTCAAGCAGTCCTTCGGCAAAGCCGTCGGTGACGTCATCGACAGTGAAGCTGGTTTCAGCTGTGTTCCATTTGACCGAATTGTAGGCATCATTTCCTTTGAAATAGAATACGGAATTGGCAGAATCGAAGAATCCGATGGCCGGCGAATTCGAGAAGCTGTCAGATAGGTTCTTGTTTGAATCAGCAGCCTCTGTGCTTGCTGTGATGTCCGTTATGTAGTAGATATCAGAGTTTTCTTTCCCTATTAGTATTACAGCATTGGAATTGCATGCAAAGCTTGCAATGTCTTTATCAATTGCAGAGTAGCCGATATTGTACTTGCTGACTGTGGTGCCGTTGTCCGTGATCAATGTAAGGAATTCAGAACTGCTTGTATCTGTCCAATAAACCAGAAGTGCATTCACATTGGGAGAGCTTGATGCATTGCTGTTGGTGATGACCTTGTTCATCCTGGAAAGATTGGTCAGTGTTGCCATCTCACCATTCTGAAGGGAAGTGAAGGTCTTGCCACCGTCTGTCACTTCGAAGCCCGCATAGATTCCGCTTGTCGTAGAAACGGCTGTGGAGCTTGTTAGCATCGAAAGTGTGAGAGTGGATGTGTAGATAGTGGTCTGATTGTCCTGCGTCGGGTTCTGGTAAAGGTATTTGATGTACTGAACACCGCTGTTTGTGTAGAAAGAAGCCTGCTTGATGTGCATTGTTTCAGTATTTGCCACGAGGACTGTTATGTCATCGTTGCCTTTGACCTGCTTGCACAGACCGCTGTCGGTGATGAAATAAGCCGTAGTGGAAGCACTGTCATAGCCAGCAGCGCTGGTGATCCGCACACCTTTGGTCTCTGTGGAAGTCGAGACTTTCCTGAAGATCCCGACCTTTGCATCAAGATTGCAGCCGGTGAAAGCCAGGCAGCATAGCAAAATGATTGAAATAGATATTGCAATTGGTGATTTTTTCATATTCAGTCTCCTCAGTGTCTGTAATGGCAGGTAAGCTTGATCGGAGCAAGCGCAGCAATGGAAGTATCTTCTTTCTTTTCTTTCCAGTAGATTTCGGAAACCCCTAGAAGGCCGGAAGAAATTCCGATTCCCCAGTTGTCATTGAAATAGAAGACAGGCTCGATTTCAATCTCAGCAGCCGGAGAGGTATAGAAGCCGCCGCTGTAACGTGTGAATGCAATTCCAAGCGAAAGGCTTGCAATAAGGTCGAATCTGCCTGTCTGGACTGGATACCATGAGGCTTTTGCCATGATCGGGACTTCGGTGACGAGCTCTGCAGAACGTGAATAGTTGAAGCTGTAGCCTAGAGTGCCGCCGATTGCGATCTTTGGAGAAACAAAATACATATAAGAAAGAGAACCGATTCCGCCAAGCTTCATGTGTGTTTCCGAGCCGCTTACGAAGCCTGAGTCTGTGCTGTCATTTGGAAACCATATGAAAGCAGGAATAGTCAGCCCAGCCTTGAATGAGAATGCCTGATCGCCGGTTTCATAGCTGTATGCCTCAGCAGCTGAAGCCGACATGACTGCAATCAGCGCAATGAGAACCAGTGCTGTTATTGTTTTTTTCATAAATACCTCATAAGATTTTCTTGGTCTATATCAGAAACCAACAAAATAGTATATTATATTCATCAAATAAAAAAGGCTATAGTTACACTGATTAGGTGGATTTTTGAGGAGTTTGGATGATTTCATTAGAAGGCACGGAGCTAGCCTCCATAGTCAAGAAGCAATGTGCAGCAGATGCATCTGATTTCCTTTCGCGTTTCGGAAGGAAGCCGTTGCTTGCTGTGGTTCTCATAGGCAGCAACCCATCAAGCCGAAGCTATGTTTTCGGAAAGCGAAAAGCCTGCGATTTAGTAGGGATTGACCATAGAGACCTGTTCTTTCCGTCAGAGATGACAGAGCCTGAGCTTCTTGAGCTGATCGACAGCCTTAACACCGATGATGATGTGGACGGGATTCTTGTTCAGCTGCCGTTGCCGAAGCATATCAATGAAAGCAAGGTCATCAACAGGATTCTTCCCTCGAAGGATGTTGATGGATTCACCCCGATAAACATGGGCAACCTGCTTCTTGGCAATCCGTGCCTTGCACCATGCACACCCAAAGGGATTCTCAAGATGCTTGACTATTATGGCATCTCGACTGATTCGAAGGATGTCTGCATAATCGGCCGCAGCAATATCGTTGGCAAGCCGCTTTCGGCGATGCTGCTTCAGAAAGACCGCAATGCAACGGTCACTGTGTGCCATTCGCTTACAAGCAATATCAGACCGCATGTGGCCGAATCGGATATTGTTATCACAGCAGTCGGAAAGCCTGGGATCATCGATGCTTCAATGGTCAAGCCCGGTGCTGCTGTAATTGATGTAGGTATCACAAGGGTTGAAGATCCTTCAAGCCCGAAAGGATATCATTGGGCGGGCGATGCGGATTATGAATCCGTTTCCAGGGTCTGCGGTGCAATCACGCCGGTTCCAGGCGGAGTAGGCCCGATGACAATAGCCATGCTGATGAGCAATACCGTCGATGCTGCCTTCATGCGCAAGGGAATCAAGCGATGAGGAAGTACTGGATGGAGGCCTACGGCTGCCAGATGAGCAAGGCCGAAGCTGATGCAATCGAGACAATGCTTCAAGGTCAGCAGTGGGAAAAGGCTCAGAGCCCTCAGGAGGCTCAGGCCGTGATTCTCAACACCTGCTCGGTCCGGCAGACTGCCGAAAACAGGATCTGGGGCCGGCTCGGTTTCTTCTCCCACCTGAAAACGGTTCAGCAGCTTGTGCTCGTGCTCACCGGCTGCATGGCAGAAAGGATTCCAGATGAGCTTGAGAAGAAGGCAAAGGCTATCGATTACATCATTGGCACCAATGACAAGCTCCGGATCGTAAGCATCCTCTGTTCAAGAGTCACACCTGATGGGAAAGTGATTCCGGCTTCATCTGCTTCGCCTGATGTTGAATCTTCCAGCTATGAATTCGCTGATCTGTATTACAGGAAAGGAGATGTTACAGCTTTTGTTCCGATAATGAACGGCTGCAACAACTTCTGTTCCTACTGCATTGTGCCATATGTGCGCGGACGTGAAGTCTCACGACCTGTTGAAAGCATAATACATGAAATCGAGACGCTTGATGCCATGGGCGTCCATGAAGTGCAGCTTCTGGGTCAGAACGTCAATTCATACCATTACGGAGACTGGACTTTCGCAAAGCTGCTGAAAGAAGTCTGCCGTCATCTTGACAGCATAATGTGGGTCCGCTTCGACAGTCCTCATCCTAAGGATTTCGGTGATGATGTCATCGAGGTTCTGGCTTCAGAACCTCGCATTGCAAGGCATTATCATATTCCTCTTCAAAGTGGAAGCGACAGGATCCTTGATCTTATGAACCGCCGTTATACGGTGGAAAGATTCATGCAGATCATCGATAAGATCCGAAAGGCGATTCCTGATGCAACTTTCTCGACTGATGTGATGGTTGGCTTCCCATCGGAAACCGAGGAAGAGGCCAGCATGACCTGGAATGTCATGGATAAAATCGGGCTCATCGAAGCCTTCATGTACTACTGGAATACAAGGGAAGGGACACGCGCTGCCTCGATGCCTGATCAGATTCCAGAGCCTGAGAAGATCCGAAGGCTTCAGAAGATCATAGATCTTCAGCTTGCCAGGTGCGCCAGCATCAAGGAAGGCCGGACCGGAACGGTTCAGAAGGTCCTTGTGACTCAGATTTCCCGTGACGACAGCTCCCAGATGCTCGGACGCAACGAACATGGTGAGATGGTTGCATTCAATTCTCCTCAAGAGCTTGCAATAGGAAGTGTCGTTAGTGTAAAATTCAATTCGTTGAATGGCAACACATTCCAAGGAGTTTTGGTGAATGATTGATTACAGCGAGGACCCAAGCGCATTCGAACCCAAGTTCAAGCGGTTCGAGAATGCTCTTTCAAAAGCACGGTACATTGCTGTCCTTACGGGGGCTGGTGTATCGACTTTGAGCGGGATTCCTGATTTCAGAGGCACCGGAGGAATCTATACCAAGCAGTACAACCATCTTGATGTGGAATCCCTTCTAAATATCGATTTCTTTCACCAGCATCCTGAGATATTCTACAAGTGGGCCGCAGATGTGTGGTTCAAGCTTGAAAACTACAAGCCCAATATCGTGCATGAAACTGTTGCCAGAATGGAGAAGATGGGTGTGATCCATGAAGTGTTCACCCAGAACATCGACATGCTTCACCAAAGGGCTGGTTCGAAGGAAGTCTATGAAGTTCATGGAAGCCCGATGCACAATTACTGCACCAGATGCAACAAGCATTACTCCTATGAGCAGATTGCCCCGACTGCAAGCAAGGGAGAGGTTCCTTACTGCAGCTGCGGTGGAGTGATAAAGCCTGACATAGTGTTCTATGGCGAGATGCTTAACCCCCATACTCTTCAGAAAGCGGAAGAGATTTTCGGGCGGCGATGCGACATGTGCATCGTGCTTGGGTCAAGCCTTAACGTCAGTCCTGTGAACCAGCTGCCTTATATGGCGATATCACATGGAAGCGCTCTGGCAATCGTCAATGCTCAGGATACTCCGCTTGATGGTTATGCAACATTCCGCTTCAGGGACCTGAAGCAGACTTGCACAGCTCTCAATGGATACCTTGATCGGAAAGAAGAAAAGTGAATCGGTTGAACAAAACCGATTTATTTGAAATAGTAATAGAGAAATCATGAAAAGAAACAACGAAGACATAAGGAACATTGCAATTATTGCACATGTCGACCACGGCAAGACCACTTTGGTGGATGCTATGATCAAGCAGAGCGGACTGGTGACTAAAGGTGACCAGACTAGAATAATGGACAGCGGCGCAATTGAGCGCGAGCGTGGCATCACAATAACATCGAAGAACTGCGCGATTCACTGGAAGGGCAAGAAGATAAACATCATCGATACTCCGGGCCACTCGGATTTCGGAGGTGAGGTTGAACGAGGACTGTCGATGGTCGATGGAGTCGTTCTGCTTGTGGATGCAGCCGAAGGACCGCTTCCTCAGACAAGATTCGTGCTTTCAAAGGCCTTGGAGAAGGATCTTCCGGTCATAGTTGTAATCAACAAGATCGATCGTCTCGATGCCAGGCCGTCAGAGGTGCTCAACGAGGTCTATGACCTTCTTCTGGAGCTCAAGTCGGATGAATCTATGCTTGAAGTCCCTGTATTCTATGCAATCGGACGGGATGGAATAGTCACTGACAGCCTTGAGCACAGGGATGTGGACAATCTTCATATCCTGCTTGACAAGATCGTTGATTATATTCCAGCCCCTGTTTTCGATGATGAAGAGCCATTTCAGATGCTTGTTTCCGATCTTGGCTACTCGGACTTCCTTGGCCGCCTTGCAATTGGAAAGGTCATCAACGGCACGGTTACAACGAATGACAGCCTTGTGTGCATCAATGCCGCTGGCGCTCATGTCCCTCTCAGGGTGACAAGGCTTCAGACTTACAATGGGCCGACTTATGGCGAGACTGACAGGGTGGAAAGCGGTGATATCATTGTCCTGTCCGGAATTGAGAATGTCTCTATCGGCGATACTATCTGCAACAAGGCATATCCTAAGGCTCTGCCGCGCATTACAGTCGATGAGCCTACAGTTTCGATGCTCTTTTCAAAGAACATTTCCCCTCTTGCTGGCAAGGAAGGAAAGTTCGTCACTTCCGCGAAGATCGGCGAAAGGCTTCTCAAGGAGACGCTGCGCAATGTTTCCATTCAGGTTGAGAAAAACCCTGATGATTCATTCAATGTGAAAGGCAGAGGCGAATTCCAGATGGCTATCATCATCGAGCAGATGCGCCGCGAAGGATTCGAGCTATGCGTTGGCCGTCCAAAGATAATCTTCAAGGAAGGCTCCAACGGAAAGAAGCTTGAGCCTGTTGAGAATGTCGAAGTCGATTGCCCTGAAGAATACAGCGGAATCGTCATGCAGAGGCTTGCAGAACGCAAGGGAGCCATTGTTAACCTCACATACACCTCAGACAGCAGGGTGAAGATCAATTTCACTGTTCCATCACGTGGACTGATTGGTTACAGAGATGAATTCCTCACAGACACTCATGGATACGGAATCATGAGCAGCTCTCTCAAGGGCTATGAGCCTTACAAGGGAGATTTTCCGGAAAGAAGCACAGGTTCTCTGATTTCAGATCGTGCCGGATCCGCAGTTGCATATGGAATCTGGGAGCTTGAGGATAGAGGGAACTTCTTCATTGTCCCAGGCGACCCTGTTTACGAAGGCATGATCGTCGGCGTTCGAAACAAGGAAGGTGACCTTCTGATCAACCCGACACGCACCAAGAAGCTTACTAACCTCCGTGCATCTGGGCATGACGAGGCTGTTACTCTTACCCCTGTGACGAAGATGCCGCTTGAACGCTGCATTCGCTTCATCAAGGATGATGAGCTTGTGGAGGTTACTCCGCTTTCTGTTCGCATGTGCAAGAAGATTCTAAACGGACAGCAGCGCAAGATATTCAACCAGCGAGGTGAGATTCCAAGCTTCCTGCTTTAGAAAAAACGATTGATTCTCAATAATCAGCATCGGTTCAATTTGAGCCGATGTTTTTTTCTGCTTTGAAGAAAACACACAAAATGTGCAATATGTATATGCAATATTATTGTCGTTTGGTTTCTGTTTGCTTATTATAATCTCAGGGGTAGTTACTAATGAAAAGATTATCTTATGCAATTGCATCAGTTCTAATGCTTCTGATGATTCTGGGTATATGTTCTTGTGAAACCACTATGGGTGAGCCTGAGAATGGTGAGATGAGGATTCTAGCAATCGGTGTTGACTCAGATTCCTCTGAAGCCTGCAGCAATGATGCTGTGGACTTTTCCAAAGCCATGAAGAGCCTTGCTGACCAGAGCGGTGTAAGCCTGGACGTCACTGTAGTGGCGGATACAGATCGTATTGATGCTGTTCCAGCAACTTCTGAGAATATAGCCAATGCGATAGCAAAGCTTTCCGATGAAAGTTCTGAAAATGATATTTCGATTGTTTATCTAAGCGGGAAGGGTTATTCCCAGTACGATATGGTTGATTACAACGGCAAGGGTGTCTACTACGATGCCAAGGATGCCAGATTCTCCGCCGATGTTGATTACAGCACTGAGTTTGCAGTTCTGGATGCAGACAACAACATAGTTGCCTATGGAGATGACCTTGTTTCTTCTCTAAATGAAGTTAATGGAAACATCGTCCTGATTGCAGACAGCGCCCATAGCGGAGCACTGGTGGGAAGCAAGAGCATTGAAGAGGATTCTACTGACTTTGAAGTTTCGTCGGAGGATCTTGAAAGCAAGCTTGCTGCCGGCGGGGACGGTGTTGATTCCTCCAAGGTTCAGATTCTAGCTTCCGAAAGACGTTATGAAGAAGAGGCAGGAACCAAGGCTCTTGGCAATGTCGAGCATAGTGCCTTTACTGCTGCACTGCTTGAGGCACTGGGTTATGACCAGGAAACTGAAACAGTTACAGAAGTTCCACCAGCAATGAAGAACGGAAAGCTTACAATGAGCTCTCTTTATGAGTTTGTCTCAAAGGCCTGCAAGGACGGTGATATGACTCCTAAGATGTCAAGCAGCCTTATTGATACTATTCTTTTCACGTTCTAGTAGTTGATTTCACTAGTTATTCTGATGAATGCCCTGAAATACATGGTATTTCATCTGAATAACAGCAATGTCTCTGTGAAAATCAGTAGAAACTGTGGTATCTTTGGTTCATGAAGAAAGCGTTTTTCTGCTTTATGATGATTCTATGCGCCTCAGCAGCGTTTGCCAGTTTTTCAGGCTGGGCTCCAGCAATTGAAATCCAGGGCGGCTATTATGGTGCCATTCCAACGGCTGCCTACCTGGAGTCTGAAGTCCCGATAAGAACGCAAGGTGAGGCTAAGATCTATCTTGATGCGCTTTCTTTTTCAATCAATAGATTTCAGGCAGGCGGTGCATTCTTTTTGGGCTATGTCACGCCTTCTTTGGCTTTCAATCAGACTCAGCTAAAGGGCTTCATCAGCTATGGAGCCAGAGTCTACTTCTCTTATTTCATCTCTGATGTCTACTGCCTCGGTCTTGGTGCCGAGATTGCAGTCAATAATTCAGGCACCGATGTGAAGTTCGGTTCTGTATCAGGCATCCTGTACAACGAATTCCTGTTCTCCCAGACTGCATATGTAAACTTTTCCGTGCTGGCTCCCATTGAAGTCTCGTATCGCAAGGATATAGTTGCAGTAAGCGTCAGCTGCGGTTTTAAGGTCCGTTACAAGGGCTACTGGATACAGGAGGGGCTATGATGAAAAGAATCAAGACCTTCCTGTTATCAATTATAGTACTTGCTTCAATCTTTTTTCTTTCAAGCTGCGAGCTTTTCTATACACAGCAGGAACCGGGAAAGGTTTATCTTATAAACATTGGAATTCGCTATGGAAAGAAAGACATCAATGGTAATACTATTCCAGGTACTCAACTGCTTGATGGTTCATATGTTTCTGCATTGACTTACACTTTCAGCGACTCGGAATTCTTCGCCGATTGCATCTCTGAGCTCTGTGCCAGGGCTGGCAGAGAGCTTGTTCAGTTTGAATTCTCCGATTTCAATCGTTCTGGTGCAAGGCTTTCAGCTTCGTCTGCAAACTTCCCATCTGTGGTGAACGTGGAAGCGAAAATCAGGGAATTTTCCAATATGGCTTCTGAGAACGATACTCTAATTTTCTTCTGCAGCAGCCATGGATACAGCGAAAACTTTGCTTATAAAACCACGCCGCTTCAATCAGAGGTTCAGTATTCCGAAACAGCACAGTATCAGGCTCAGAGTGGAATTGGGCTTGAAAGTTTTAATGTGCATTTCATTATTGACTACTGGCCTGCCTCTGATTTATATAATGTGATGAAGCTCTTTCCAGGAAAGAAATGCATTTTTGGCGACTTCTGCTTCAGCGGCTCTGTGATTGCCGAGAACAACATCACTACTGATGCAACTACATACAGCACTTCCAATAACAGCATTGATGTCTTTTCTGATTTGCTTTTCTCTGATTCGAAGATCCAGCAGGAAAGTGATTTCTACATCCTTTCAGCTTCAAAGACTTATGAACAGTCATATGAATTTGGAACTCTTGGTCATGGGCTTTTCACTTACGGAGTTCTTGATGCTCTGGGGTATGATACGGATTCACAGTCCTTGGGTTCTGAAATTCCTGCAAGCTTCCTTGGCAAAGTTTCTTTGCAGCAGGTTGCAGACAAAGCACAGGAAGCAATTGAAACTACTGGATTGGCCAGTTATCAGCATATGAAGATTACGGGTACAAGTGATGATCTGATTCTGTTTGACTTCAACTGAACAGAATAATCCTGACTTCAATTCAAGAAATACTTTTTCAAATTGATTTCTCTTCTAGCAGAAAGAGCCATAGAACACAGATAATTCTTTGGTTCAATTTGTCGTCCAAGCCACTCGGTATGTTAAATGATGGAAGGAAACTTGATGATTCTTCTTTGCATTGATTCAGAAAATGTGTGTTGACAATGAAAGGCCAATCTGTTTATAGTGTGTATAAACATTATGAACAGTTTGGAAATCAAAATCATCAACAGCTCCAGTGAGCCGTTCTACAAGCAGATTCATGATCAGATCAGGGATGCTATCCTGAGCGGACAGCTTCCATACGGTCAGGCTCTGCCGTCGATAAGGTTCCTTGCTATGGAGCTTGAAGTCAGCGTAATAACTACAAAGCGTGCTTATGATGACCTTGAAAGCGAAGGACTGATTGATACTGTTATTGGAAGGGGCAGTTTCGTGAAGGAAGAAAGCTCTGCTGTTCTTGAGAAGAAACTTGAAGAAGAGCTGGATCAGACTCTGAGAAGTGCAGCTCATACTGCCGTCAGGCTGGGAATAGGGGAAGACGAGATTTGCCAGAAGCTGAAGAAGATTATGAAGGAGAAAGCATGATGGATTATGCAATCGAAATAGAAGGACTTGTAAAGACATATCCAAGGTTTGCCCTTGATCACATAGATCTGAAAGTCCCAGAGGGCTACGTGATGGGATTCATTGGCGAGAACGGAGCGGGAAAGACTACAACGATCAAGACGATTCTCTCGCTCATCAGTCCGGAAGCAGGACAGGTGAAAGTTCTTGGAAAGAGGCCTGAAGAAGCGCTGTCTGATGTAGGATCAGTGCTGAACGGATCATGCTATCCTGACGGACTGACGATGAAAGACATGCAGTTCATCCTGTCGCATCAATACAAGAACTGGGACAGCAAGGAATTTGCAAGATACCTGGACATGTTCAGCATTGATACCAAGCAGAAGTTCGGAACCCTTTCCACAGGCATGAAGATGAAGGGAATGCTTGCAGCGGCTCTTTCCCATCATGCAAAGCTTCTTGTTCTAGATGAACCGACGAGCGGGCTAGACCCTGTGTTCAGGGATGAGCTGCTGGGAGTATTGCAGAACTACATGCAGGACAACGGGAACAGCATTTTCTTCTCAAGCCATATCGTAAGCGACATCGAGAAGATCAGCGATTACGTGACGATGATCCACGAAGGAAGAATCGTGTTCTCGGAAACGAAGGAAGAGCTGCTGGATGGCTATAGGATTCTCTGCCTGTCGGCGAAGGATATGGGTTTGGCCAATAAAAAGAAAATGATCGGACTCAGAAAGACCGAATTCGGAGCAAAGGCACTGGTTCGCACCGAAGATTTCGATGATAAGAAATACACGCTCGAGCGTGCCACCATAGAGGAGATTATGCTTTACTGGATAAAGAAAGAGGAGGCAAGAAGATGATTGGACTGATTTTCAAGGATCTGAGGACTGCTGTTCTGCAGTTCAAGCTGCTTTTGATCCTGCTTGTCATGTATTTTGGATACAGCATATACCTGAAGGACCTTGCATTCTTCGCTTCAATGGAGTCAGTGCTTGTTCTGGTCCTTTCAATGATGGCATTCGGATATGATGAGAAAAGCGGCTGGGACAGGATTGCCTGCACTTTTCCAGGCGGAAGAGACAGGGTAGTCGTATCAAGGTATCTTTTCGGGCTAATCATTTCTACTGTGATGGCAATTGCTCATGTGATAATGGGAATCATGCTCAGGACGCAGGCTTCCGTGATTGCAGATTCACTGCTGATTGCATTTTCTCTTTCTGCTTTGTTCATGGCGATACTTTTCCCTTTGCTGTACAAGTTCGGTTCAGAGAAAGCAAAGCTGATTTTCCTGGTTCTGTTCATCGGAATGCTGGCGGTTTCTTCTGGGTTGCTAAGGGACAACGAGAGCTATGTGTTTGATTTCGGGCGTGTTTCCAATGTACTGATCCTCGTGGGATCATTGGGTTTGCTTGCTGTTTCTGCCTGGATTTCCTGCAGAATCTACCGCAGGAAGGAATTCTAGATATTCACCAGCACCAAGCCTGTTAGCAGGCCGATCAGAATGAATAGGGCAGGCAGCTTGGATCGGAACATCAAGATTGCCTCTGGCAGAAGCTCGCCGAATACTACATAAAGCATTGCTCCGCTTGCAAAGCTCAGCGAAAGCGAAAGCCATACGGGGCTGAGCAGTCCGAGCTGGAATCCGATGATTGCACCGAGAATCGTCGGAGCTCCGGAAATTGCTGTGAGAAGGACAGCCTTAGGCTTCTTCATTCCACCTGCAATAAGCGGAACTGCAACTGCCATTCCTTCTGGAATGTTATGCAGCCCGATTACGATTGCTATTACAAGACCGCTTCCGCCAAGAAGATTTGATGAATCCTTTGCGTAAGTAGCACCTATGACCATTCCTTCTGGAAGGTTGTGCAGGGCTATCGCCGCTGCCATTACCATTCCAGCGAGAAACAGCTGATAACGAGAAACTGGTGTGTCGTTTGCCTTGTTTTCCTGCTGATGCTCCTTGAAGTGGTTCTCATGGATCAGCTCATCAAGGTTATCTGCTGTCTTAGGATGGTTCTTGCTTATGTGCTTGACTTCGTGGTTCGTGGTCTTGTCTATCCAATAGTTCAGGATGAATATGACTCCGTATCCTATCACTATCCCAGCAACGACGACCCAAACCGAAACAGCAGAATCTGCTCCATCAGGCATCAAGCCGCTTGGAACAAGGTCGAAGCAGACGACTGAAAGCATCACTCCGCCTGCAAAGCTAAGAAGCAGGCTTACCACTTTGGAAGAGTCTCTCTTGAGAATTGCGCCTACAGCGCCTCCGAGTCCTGTTCCACCGACTCCTGCAATTGTCGTAATTATTACTACCCAGCCTAATGTACTCATCTCAAGCCAAGTATACTGAAAGCAAGGGTTAGACATCAATAACTTTTTGATCATATTTCATAATCTTGCTAGATTGCGCTGCTGGGATATCCATAGAAAAACCTATTGACGACCTTTTCAGACGTTTAGTGACCTTCGACATGACCTTTGACGACCTTTTCGTAGGTTTAGTGACCTTCGGCATGACCCTTTTTCGTACCTTTGATGATGTTGCAGTAACTTCGACAGGAATGCTTTGCAGTATTGAAGAGTATTTCTAAAATTTGAAAACTGATGAAAGAAAAAGGCTCCTGCAATTATTAGTTGCAAGAGCCTTATGGAGGTGGGGGGATTCGAACCCCCGTCCTAACGGGCCGCCCGACAGCGTCTACAGGCTTAGCCGATGTATTGGATCTTAGTTTCCCGCCAGCATACCGGCACGCAAGTGGAAAACCCAGCCTGATTTATTGTCCCCGGCCGCCTCAGGCTTCGGTCAGGTAATATCCGTTCGTTACCTGCCTAGGAAAGGACGGATCCTACTTCCCAGGGCAAGTTGTTCTGGCTGTTATTAAGCAGCGAGAGCAAGAGTTGTTTCGTCGGAGACGATTTCGTCTTCTTTCTTGGCAACTAAAAGTTTTGCTAGTTTATGGAGTTGGCGCTCCGCCTGCAACTGAAGGCACAGCATGCCGCCAGTCGAAACCGGTACACCCCCGGTGCACGGTTGTATAGAGAAATTACTTCATAAGAAACCAATTGTCAAGCATCTTGGGCAAGATCGAAGCAAAGACCATGGATTTAACCAGAAATACGAGATGTATTTTGGTTGATTGTTGGTGAAAAGCAGAAAATGAAATTTTAAAAGCCTTTGCTGTAATTCTTTACTTCACGCTGAGCTTCTCGGATTAGATCACGGTCCTTGATAGCCTGCTTCTTGTCGTGAAGCTGCTTTCCGCGGCAGAGTGATATCTGAACTTTGATAAGGTTGCCCTTGAAGTAGACCTTTGTAGGCACAAGTGTGAAGCCTTTTTCCTCGACCTTGCGCTTGAGGCGCTTGATCTCCTGCTTGTGGACAAGAAGGCGGCGGTTGCGGTCAGGCTCGTGATTGAATACACCGCTGGTGGCGTAGGGCTGAATCGTCATGCCGACGATGAAGAGGCTGCCTTCGATGATTCGTGCATAGCAGTCCCCGAAGGAGAACTTGTTTGCACGGATTGACTTCACTTCTGTCCCTTCGAGGCTGATCCCGCATTCAATGTCCTCTAGGATTTCATAGTTGAAGTAAGCCTTCTTGTTGGATTGGCAGAGCTTGTAGCTGTCTTTTTCGGTTTTTGCCATGATAATGCCTCTTTTAATTCCAAGCCACTCTGAAGCCGGCGGTCTCAGAGCATTCGGAAGTTGACATCACTCCGACAGCCGCAGCATCCTGCTGGTCGATGTACGAACCGCCTTTGATCACGATGTCTGAGTCAATAGTGTACTGGTTCTGGACTTCTGCGTCAGCCTCAGCCTGCGATGGATCGATGACAGAGATTGCCCTTGAAAGAGGGACGAAGCCTGTACTTGTGAATTCCCATACTCCGCCGAGCATTGAATCAATAGTGCCGGACTTTGTGATCTGAACGAGACTCTTCTGGTATGAAGGGCTTTGAAGTGCAGAAAAGGCTGCTGACCATTGCTTTTCGGTAGGGATGAATACATTTCGTCCAGTCTGCTCGGAAAGCCAGACGCAGAAAGCCTGTGCGGCCTTGTAGCTTATGTTCCGTACGCTTTTGTTCGATGGGAAAACAAGGCTGGTGCTGATGCCGGAAAGGTAGTACTGGTCTGCCTTGCCCTCGGCCATCAATGCTTCAAGATTGTCCTTGGACCATTCAGGGTTGTCCTTCAGGAACAGGGCAAACTGATATTCTGTGATCTCAGATGAAGCTATCGAGAATGGCTCGGTGATCTTGGTGCTGACCAATGCGCTCACAGAGTTCTGATAGGTAAGCTCTGTCTGGACCTTTCCCATTGAGAAAGAACCGGTGCTGACTAGCTGCCCGTCGATTGTGAAGGAAGAAGCCTTGAGACTGTCGCTTGATAGAGTTATGGTGCTAGCTTCTGGAAGCTGAGACTTTGCAAATGCGGATGAAGCCGAGCCATCGGATGTGCCGGTGAAAATGGCATCCTGAATGCTGAAATCATAATCAAGACCCATTGTCTGGGATGCAGCCTTTGCATCGGCGAGCATCTCTGCTGAGCTGATGTAAGAGAAGGCCAGCTTCATGAAAGGAGCACCGGCATCGAGGCCGAATCCTGCGAATGTCTGATAAAGCGGAGGGTAGTGGTGCCTGTCATCGTAAGCGGTGACAGCGCTCTGCTGTTCTACGTCGGATAGGAATTGTGTCTTGATCGTCTTGGATAGCTGTTCACTGACAGTCTGTGTTCCGGCGAAGGACATCTTCCTCGGGAAAAGCCAGGTGAGGAATACCGGATGCCCGACCTTGAGGGTAGAAGTCTCGATCGTGTTCCCATAGACCTTGAACTCAACAGTGTGCTCGCCGCTTTTCACCCATGTGGTGAAAGGAGTTCCGCCTGCATACTGGCCGTCGATGTATACGGCTGCAATGCCAGCTGAACTGGTGAATGTTACGCGCTTCTGGCCTTTGACGATTCCAGGGAGGAAGCATACCAGGAACACAACTATGAGGATGATCAGTATATACAGATAGGTAAGCCACTGACCGGGCTTCATGCCGAGAAACGGCTTTATCTTGACAGGATCCACTTGGACCAGATTGACTTTCTTGCTCATGGCATAAAGTTAGCTTTCCCGGTCCATCTTGTCAACCAATCCTCTAAGTGCTAGATTATTCTCATGGAAAAAATCTATGCCTGGGTACTTAAGGTCACCGAAGCCCATCTGACCAAGAAGAAAGCTATCAAAGCCACGGAGAAGGAGAACCGAACGGTTCTTTCTGAAGTCTGGGGCTGGATCGACGCTCTTCTTTTCGCAGTTGTATTCGTCTTCCTTCTGAACCAGTTCTTCGTTCAGCTCTTCGTCATCCCATCACCTTCGATGGTCGGCACTCTTGAAGTGGGGGACAGGGTTCTTGTGAACAAGCAGGCCTATGGAATCGAAGTCTATCCTTCAGGGCCGAAGATCTTCAAGGGAAGAACCCCGGACCGTGATGATATCATAACCTTCTACAATCCGGATTATGTCAGCAAAGGACCTGTTTTCGACGTTTTCGCCCAGTGCCTCTATATGGCCACGCTGTCCTTTGTTAACATCGACAGGGATGATGACGGCAATGTGAAGGAGAAGCTCTATGTCAAGCGAGCGGTTGGGCTTGGAGGCGACACTGTGAAGTTCGTCAACGGCGATGTCTATATCAAGCCTTCCGGGACTTCTGAATTCGTTGCTGAGGATTCCTATCGCTCAGACAACGGTCTTGACAGCAACCCGCACCGAAGCCTGGATGCTGATCTTTATTCTTCAATCAACGCCAGAGGAAGGCTCATGTCCTACCAGGATGATGGCATTGCTCAGGCCAATACCCCGCAGCATCTGATCGATGAATATGAGAAGATTGCCAATTCCAGCCAGTACTATGACATGTACCAGCACAACAGCGCATATGCCCAGGCCGCTGCACAGAACAGGCCTTCTGATCTTTCACGACGGAGTGCTCATGCTGTGTATGACAGGGGCATCTATGTTCCTTACGGCTATGTGCTTCCGCTTGGGGACAACCGTGACAATTCGTCCGACGGCCGTTATTTCGGCCCGGTGAGCACTGAGAAGATCAACGGGAAGGTCAATGCTGTGCTCTGGCCTTTCTCCCACTGGAAGAGCCTTGTTTGATATAGATCGCACCCGCCCGCTTTCGCTTTACTTGCACATTCCTTTCTGCACCAGAAAGTGCTCATACTGCGGCTTTTTTTCCAAGGCCGGGTGCTCAGAGGCCGCAATTGATGCTTTCGCTTCAAAGCTGGTTTCGGAGATAGATTTTATTTCACAGTCGCTTGGAAAGCCTTTCTGCACTGTCTTCATCGGCGGTGGCAACCCTGGCATTCTCGGTGAAAAGCGGCTTCTTGCAATAGCAAAGGCCTGCTGCCGCTGGGGCAAGCCCTCAGAATTCACCGTTGAGATGAATCCAGAAAATGCAGGCAGCTGGCTTGAGGGTCCGCTGGAATACATAACCCGCCTTTCCATCGGAGTTCAGAGTCTTGATCAGAAGGTGCTTGATATCCTTGGCAGGAACTCGTCTGCTCTGGATACCCTTAGGGGAATTGAAGAAAGCCAGCGGCTGAAGCAGCTCTGCGGCTTTTCGTTGAATTACGATTTCATCTGCTGTGTACCGGGCTGCCGCGAGAGTTCGGTTCAGGACTTGAAGAAGATAAGGGAATTGGCACGTTTCGAGCACCTCAGCCTGTACAGCCTGATGGTTGAGCCTAAGACTGTTATGGGCATCCGTGCTGAGAAGGGTGAATTCTCTCCAGTTGGGGATGATGACCAGGCCGATGAGCTGGAAATGCTATGGGATCTGCTTGAAAGCAGCGGAATGGAGCATTATGAGGTTTCGAATTTCGCTGCAGGTCCTGATCATGAATGTCTTCATAACAAGGTCTACTGGAATATGGGACAGTATCTGGGCCTCGGTCCTGGGGCTGCTTCTACTCTGTACAGCCCTTACACAAGGGTTGAATGCCTGAGCAATGTGGATCAATACATCAATTCTCCACTTTTCAGCGGCTATCGCACTGAAGCTCTTGGAAGAATCCAGCAGATGGAGGAGTGGGCCATAATGGGATGCCGAACAAGGTATGGATTGGGTTCGGATGACTGCCTTGCACGGTTCGGCGTGAGGCTTCCTTCATTTCTGGAATACCCCGGCTTCACATATGACGGCAGCTTCTTCCGTCCGGGACGTAAGGGTTTCCTTCTTGCAGACGGCGCAGCCTCCTATGTGCTGGATGCGTTAGCTTCTTCGGATGCAGATGGCGAAGAATCTGGGATTGGCCAGAACTGAGAACGCGGAATTGGCCAAAATGCGTTGAGGATACTTGACCGAGATATGCTGGCGTGATAGATTTAAATGTTCTTATTTTTTAGAAAGAGGTAATACCACATGTCAGGTCACAGCAAATGGGCAACCATTAAGCACAAGAAAGGAATTGCAGATGCAAAGAGGGGACAGGCCTTCACCAAGCTGATCAAGGAAATCAGTGTCGCCGCCAAGATGGGCGGAGCAGAGATTGAATCCAACGCTAGGCTCAGGACCGCCGTATTGAAAGCAAGAGCAGAGAATATGCCCAAGGATAACATCGAGAGAGCCATCAAGAAAGGTTCTGGAGAAATGGGCAATGCTGTCTACTACGAACTTACATACGAGGGCTATGCACCTGGAGGTGTTGCCATCATTGTTGATACCCTGACAGATAACAAGAACAGGACTGCAGCAGATGTCCGCAGCACGCTCACCAAGCTCGGCGGCTCGCTCGGGACCAACGGATGCGTGTCTTATATGTTCAACACCAAGGGCGTCATCACCTATGATGCTTCCAAATACTCAGAAGACGATATCATCAATGCTGCGCTCGAGCTAGGTGCAGAAGATGTCAGCAATGAAGATGGAGTAATTGAAGTCGATACCGATCCGGGAAGCTTCGCCAATGTCCTCGAAGGAATGCAGAAGGCAGGATTCGAGCAGGACAGCGCCGATATTTCCAAGATTGCAGACCAGATGGTTCAGCTTGACAACGAAAAGGCCCACAAGGTCATGAAGATCGTCGACAGGCTTGAGGAGCTGGATGATGTTCAGCAGGTTTCAACCAACCTTGAGCTTCCTGAAGACTATGTTGATGAAGAAGAGTAATCCTGATGAGAATTCTCGGAATTGATCCGGGTCTTGCAGATTGTGGCTGGGGTGTTGTCGATTTTCAATCGCAGCGCTACCAGCCTGTTTCATATGGAGTGATCAAGACCCCCGCAGGCGAAGACATGCAGAAGCGCATTCTGCTGATCACTGACAAGATACAGCGTGTTGCTCAGGAGAATAATGTCCAGTGCGCATCGATTGAGGAGATCTTCTTCACCAAGCATTCGACTACTTCCGCACTCAAAGTATCAAAGGTCATCGGAGCCATAATGTGCGAGCTGGGCCGGATTGGAATTCCATGCCGGCTGTTCTCGCCGCTTCAGATCAAGAGCTGCATAACCGGCTATGGCAATGCAGAGAAAGTCCAGGTCCAGGAGATGGTCAAGATTCTTCTCGGGCTTGAGAAGATACCTAAGCCCGATCATGCAGCGGATGCGCTTTCTGCTGCAATCTGCCTTGGTAACAATGGTTCAACGGAGGCAAAGCTACGAGTATGATCAATGCAATTATCGGCGATGTCGTGTTCACAAACGGCCAGAATCTTGTTCTTAGAGCCGGACAGGTTGAATTCTCGTTCATCGTCTCTTCCCAGACCGCTCTGAAGATCTCAAAGCTTGGTGCTGCCGAGCGAAAGGAAGTGAGGATTCTTGCCTATCTTCAGCACACTCAGGACGACATGGTTCTATTCGGGTTCTGCGAGGAAGAAGAGAGGCAGCTTTTCCTTGAGCTGATAAAGGTATCAGGGATTGGCCCGAAACAGGCAATGAAGATTCTCTCGGGAGCATCCGTGCATGACTTTTTGACTGCGCTGGACCAGAACGATGTGAAATCTCTGTCCAGGATTCCGGGTCTTGGCGTAAAGACTGCACAGAAGATCATCCTTGCCCTGCGCGACAAGCTCGTGACAATGGACATTGAGGGCACAGGAACGGCGGAGGCTAATCCTTCGCAGGCGGCCAAGAAATACGAAGACCTTATTGTTGCTCTCTCCGAGATGGGCTATGATAAGAAGAGGGTGGTCGATGTGATCACCGATCTTGAGAAGGCCAATTCCGAATTGCTTTCCAGGAAGAATCGCCACGAGCAGGAGGAATTCCTGTTCAGGCTTGCAATAAGTTCGCTGTAGGAGGACGAGGATGGAAGACCAGGAGCTTGATGCCAAGATGAATTCACTGATGTCCACGGCCTACCAGGATGATACCGACGTCCAGGAAGCGACGCTGCGGCCGAAGATGCTCAGTGAATTCCAGGGTCAGGACAAGATCAAGAGCAATCTTGAAGTCTTCATTACTGCAGCGCGCGAACGTCACGAAGCTCTCGATCACACTTTTCTCATCGGTCCTCCGGGGCTTGGAAAGACCACTCTCGCCTCTATCATTGCAAATGAAATGGGTGCTGACATCAGGATGACGAGTGCACCGGCTCTGGACAAACCCAAGGACCTCGCCGGCATTCTGACCAACGTCACGGAGAACAGCATATTCTTCATCGATGAGATACACAGGCTCAAGCCTGCTCTTGAGGAGATGCTTTACATAGCGATGGAGGATTACGAGATCGACTGGGTGATTGGGCAAGGTCCCAGTGCAAGGACGATGCGTGTTCCTATTCCTAAGTTCACACTCATTGGCGCTACTACAAAGGCGGGCATGGTCTCATCTCCGCTGCTTTCACGGTTCGGCATCAACTGCCGTCTTGAGTTCTATGATGAAAAGGATCTTTCGGCAATCATCAAGAGGTCGGCAAGCATCCTTGAGGTAAAGATCGAACCCGAAGCGGTAGGGCTTCTTGCTCAATGCTCGAGAGGCACACCGCGAATTGCAAACAGGATGCTCAGGCGCATCCGTGATTTCGCCGAGGTCAAGGGATCTGGCGTAATCACTCCTTCAATCGTGAAGGACAGCATCTGCAAGCTCGGAGTCGATCTCAACGGGCTTGAGGAGCAGGACCGCAACATCCTGCGGACAATAATCGAATTCTATCAGGGGGGGCCTGTTGGGGCCGACACCCTGAGCATATCAGTCGGAGAAGCAGTCGAATCGCTTGAGGATTTCTATGAGCCGTATCTAATACAGAAAGGATACCTCAAGCGTACTCCAAGGGGCCGGATGGTGACACCCAAGGCCTATGAGCTTCTTCATATCAAGGAAAATAGCAACAATGCTGGTCAAGGACTTCTCTTTTGAGCTCCCGGAGGATCTGATCGCTCAGGTTCCTCCTGCAACAAGGGGCACGTGCCGTCTGCTGGTCATGGATCGGAAGACAGGTGAATACATGGATTCCACAATGGATCATTTCGTCGATTTCCTCGACCCGGATTCAATTGTGGTTGTGAACAACACCAGGGTCAGGAAGGCCCGTGTTTTCGGTCTTTCCGAGAACGGCGGAAAGGTTGAGTTCCTTTTCACTCAGGACAACGGTGATGGGACTTACACTGCAATGACAACCAAGAGCCGGAGGCAGAAGGTGGGCAAGAAGTTCGACTTCTGCGATCTTTCGGGCAACCACTACTGCAATGGCGAGATTGCTTCTGAGACTTCTGATGAGCTCAAGGTCGTGCGTTTCGACAGGCCAATCGATGAGGATTTCTTCCAGAAGTGCGGTCACGTACCGCTTCCGCCTTACATCAAGCGTGAAGATGATTTCCAGGACGAGAAGCGCTACCAGACTGTCTATGCCACAGAGAGCGGAAGCGTCGCAGCGCCTACTGCCGGCCTGCATTTCACTCCTGAGATTCTCGACAGCATCTGTGCAAAGGGCATTCAGATCATCGAGATAACTCTTCATGTCGGGATGGGCACCTTCCTGCCGATGCGTACTCAGAATCTCGAAGACCATCATATGCACTTTGAGTCATACCATATATCTGCTGAGGCGGCGGATGCCATCAATGCTGCAAAGAGGGCGGGAAAGAAGCTTGTTGCCACAGGCACCACTTCGGTCCGCACTCTTGAAAGCGCCTGGGATCCACAGCTTGGCGGAGTACGCTCAGGCTACGGAAAGACGAATCTGTTCATCACCCCGGGCTTCCAGTTCCATGAGGTTGATCAGCTTCTTACCAACTTCCATACTCCTGAATCAACGCTTCTCGTGCTCGTTTCGGCTTTTGCCGGACGTGAGCACATCCTTGCTGCATACAATCATGCAGTGCAGGAGCGCTATCACTTCTTCAGCTATGGAGATGCTACTTTCCTGAAGTAGTTTTTCCGAACACCTGGTCCATGATTTCATTCTGAATCTGCTCTTTGGGAGCTGTGCCGTCGAATCTGTACAGCTTTACCTCTTCCGGCATCATCTTGAAGGCTTTCTCATAGTTTTCCTTGACAGCAGAAAGAAGGTTCTGCTTTTCGAAGATCTCTTTCTTCTCGCCTCTGTTCTCTATCCTCTTGATGCATTCCGATACCGGAGTGTCGATGAATATAACTGCTTCCGGGTATGGAAAGCCGCAGTTGAGCGACCAGATCTTATCGAACGAGGATGCCATGGTCTGGTAAGCAAGCGAAGAGAAGAAGTATCGGTCGCTGATGACTGTTTCTCCATTCTCAAGGTGTGCTCTTATTCCCGTCTCAGGGTGGTTTACGTGATTCTCCCGGTCTGCTGCATACAGATAGGCCAATGCAAGCCCGGTTGCTTCGGCTTCGCCTTTCAGAATTCTCTTGATCAGAAGTCCAATTTCAGAGGTTGTCGGTTCGAATGTCAAGAATGCTTTCTTTCCGCATTCCTGCAGCTGCTGGACTATCATCCTGAGCTGAGTGGTTGTTCCCGCACCGTCAAGGCCTTCTATTACATAAAAGTTCTTTAGAATCTCATTTCTTTCCATGTGTCTGATGATACTGTTTTTCTTCGCCTTCTTTCAATAAGCACGCATGAAAACCCTTGGCGTTTGTTACGCGGAGGTGCTTGCTCGGTCATTGGCGTCCTCTTTGTCCTCTTGGTCCTCAGGGTGAGGGGTGTGGTCTTCTGCGTCCCGTTTGTCGTTGGTGTCCTCTTTGTCCTCTTGGTCCTCAGGGTGAGGGGTGTGGTCTTCTGCGTCCCGTTTGTCGTTGGCGTCCTCTGCGTCATGGTTGTCATTTGCGTCCTCTTGGTCCTCTTAGTCCTTAGGGTGATGGGTGTGATCTTTTGCGTCCTGTTTGTCATTGGCGTCCTCTTGGTCCTCAGGGTGAGGTGTTTGGCCTTCTGCGTCCCGGTTGTCATCTTGGTCCTCTTAGCCCTCAGAGTGAGGTGTGTTTGTGGTCATTGGAATCCTTGGCGTGCGTCAAGTGGTGGTGTTTGCATGATTCTTCGGGCATTTTTGAAAGAGCGTGGGGACGGTGAACTGGAATCTGGGGACGCTGAGGAGAACAGGCATAAGCGGGACGCTGAGGACAACAAGGACGCTGGGGACGAGGAACTGGAGTCTGAGGACGCTGAGGAGAACAGGCATAAGCGGGACGCTGAGGACAACAAGGACGCTGGGGACGATGAACTGGAGTCTGGGGACGCCGAGGAGAACAGGCATAAGCAGGACGCTGAGGATGTGGAGAGAATTTGGATTTGTTTTGTGAAAAAATGAGATTGAATTGACATGAAATGCATAAAGGTGGTATTTTTTTGCAAATTATGTTTAACAATGGAGAGTAGGATGAAGCGTATAGAAGTTTGCGATGCTACACTTTTGCTGGAGCAGTCGGCTCTCAGTTTTAGAGAAAAGCTTGAAATCGCCCGCCTACTGGACAGAATCGGTGTAGATGCCATTGAATTGGCCCAGATCAGGAATGAGAAGGCCGATTCGCTTCTTGTGAAGACTATTGCACAGACAGTGAAGAATGCTGCAGTTGCTATTCCTGCAGGACTTTCTTCGGAAAGCTGCGAGCAGGCAGCCCGGCTGATTCAGATTGCCCAAAGACCAAGATTGCAGGTCAGAGTGCCGGTTTCTGCTGTTCAGATGGAATACATGTGCCACTGCAAACCGGACAAGATGCTCTCTTTGATAGATGAACTTGTCACACAGGCAAAAAGAAGCTGTGATGATGTGGAATTCGTTGCAGAAGATGCCACAAGGGCAGAGAAAGAGTTTTTGTGCCAGGCAATTGAGAAGGCTGTAAAATGCGGTGCGGGAAGGATAACCATCTGCGACAGCACCGGAGAGCTTTTCCCTGAGGAAATGGCTGAGTTCATTGCTCAGATGCCGGATATCGGGCAAGCGAAGCTCGGTCTTCAGTGCTCGGATGGACTGCATCTGGCAGCTGCCTGCACTGCAAGCGGATTGAGCAAAGCGATCACAGTGGTCAAGACGACTCTCAGCGAAGGCCCAGCGGTGGATCTTGAAGATTTCGCTGCAATATTCAGGGCAAGAGCTGTGGACAAGAAGCTGGAATGCGGCCTTGCGATTGCGGAGATTGGAAGGATCAGCGCTCAGATCAAAGCAATGCTGCATTCCCAGAAGAAAGAGACATCCGCATTTGACAATACCAATCAGAGAGTAGTGGACGAAGAACAGAGGTTTGGCCAGAATGCAACGATCACGGACATAAGCCAGGCATGCAGGGAACTTGGATACGACCTCTCTTCGGATGACCTCGGCAAGGTATTCGAGGCGTTCGTGCGGTTTGCACAGAAGAAGGAAGTCGGACTTAAGGAACTGGATGCGATAGTTGCAAGCTCTTCGCTGCAGGTGCCGCCGGTGTACAAGCTGGACAGCTATGTGATTAACAGCGGAAGCCTGATAACTGCGACTGCGCTTCTGAAGCTTGAGAAAGGCGGTCAGATCCTCTCTGGCTTCGGAATAGGAGACGGGCCGATTGATGCCTCGTTCCTTGCGTTCGAGCAGATTCTCGGACACCATTACGAACTTGATGATTTCCAGATTCAGGCTGTCACTCAGGGGCGTGAGGCTATGGGGCAGGCGCTGGTAAGGCTCAGAGCCGACGGAAAGCTTTATTCAGGACGTGGAATTTCGACTGACATCATCGGTGCGAGCATCCGGGCTTACCTCAATTCGCTGAACAAGATCCTCTATGAAGAGGGGCAGCGCTGATGAATCTTGCCTATTCTGCCAGATACTGGAACAGATGCACAGCTGCGATGCTGCAATCCTCAGCCTTGGAGACAGGGTTCTGTGCGCTTGAGCTTTACGGGGAATCAAGCTTCATTGAAAAGCCTGATGCCCGCAAGACGTGCAGAAGCCTCGCAGACAATGGCATTCGGATCATAAATCTAGAATGCAGCGGCAATCTAAAGAATGCCATTTCCAAGGCCGGAAGCTTCGGCATCCCTTATGTCTGCATTGAGTCTCCAGATGAAAGCATGATAAGAGATGTGCTTTCTGAAGCTTATGATGCTCATGTGACGGTGCTTGTCCCAAGCACAGGAGAATTCGCCGATACAAAGAAGCTTTCAGAATTCCTCATGAGATTCTCCGATGACCACGTATGCGCGCTTTGGGACATGCATTCTACTTTCGGACATGGCGAATCCGCCGAAAGCACGATCTGCAACCTCGGAGCCTATGTGAAGCTCGTCCATGCAGGAGACTGCGATGCCTCTGGCACGCCATGCCTGCTTGGAGAAGGAGACCTTCCGCTTGAAGAGATGATGGAAGCTCTATCATCGGTCAACTACGACGGATTCATCTCCTTCGTCTGGAACCCAGAGTGGTTCCCGGAGCTTTCTGACCTTGAAAGCGTGCTGGCTCACTTTTCTAGTACGATTGGCAGATTCGGTTCGCCGGAGCGTTCAAAGCCTGTTCTGTACCGGAGCAAGCGAGACGATGGCTTTTTCGTATACAAGAAGGATGCCCTTATAGATTCCACATTCTCAGATGTGCTGGACAAGATGGCTGAGACTTTCCCAGACCAGTACGCATTCAAGTATACAACCCTCGATTACACCAGGACCTACAGTGAGTTCCGCGATGATGTGGATCAGTGCTGCAGGGCGTTCATCTCGCTAGGCATAGGAGCTGGAAGCCATGTAGCAGTCTGGGCTTCGAATGTTCCACAGTGGTTCATTTCGTTCTGGGCTGCGACTAAGATCGGTGCAGTGCTTGTCACTGTCAATACTGCTTACAAGAAGCATGAGCTTGAGTATCTGCTCCGGCAGTCCGATACCCATACTCTTGTGATGGAGAAGGGCTTCAAGGGCAACGACTATATGGACGCTGTAAGGCAGATATGCCCTGAGCTTGAGTCGTCAGAGGGCGGAAAGAGCCTTCATATCAAGGCTTTGCCGTTTCTCCGGAACATCGTAACTGTCGGATTTGAGCAGAAGGGCTGCATAAGATGGGAAGATGCTCTTAAGCGCAGCACCCGTGTCCCGATGGAGGAAGTAGTGCGGCTTGCCTCTGAAGTGAGGCCTCAGGATGTCTGCAACATGCAGTACACATCAGGCACGACCGGCTTTCCAAAAGGTGTCATGCTGACTCACTTCAACATCGTCAACAACGGCAAATGCATCGGAGACAGGATGGACCTTTCGACGGCGGACAGAATGATGATCCAGGTTCCGATGTTCCATTGCTTCGGAATGGTTCTTGCAATGACAGCCTCGATGACCCATGGAGCAAGCCTCATGCCGCTTCCGTACTTTTCTCCAAAAGCGGCGCTTGCATGCATCAACGAAGAGCATATTACATGCTTCCATGGCGTTCCTACGATGTTCATTGCTCTGCTTGAGCATCCGGACTTCAAGAAGACGGATTTCTCTCACATGCGCACTGGAATAATGGCAGGCAGTCCTTGCCCGATCAAGGTTATGCGCGATGTTGTGGGCAAGATGAACATGAGCGAGATCACAATCGTATACGGACAGACCGAGGCATCTCCGGGATGCACGATGAGTTCTACCGATGACAGCATTGAAGTGCGCGTCGGGACTGTCGGACGGCCGCTGCCAGAGATTGAATGCCGGATTATTGATCCCGAGACCGGAGCCGAGCTGCCTGACCTTCAGGTGGGCGAGTTCGTTGCACGTGGCTACAATACAATGAAAGGGTATTACAAGATGCCCAAGGCCACAGCCTCTGTCATAGACAAGGATCTCTGGCTTCATACCGGCGATCTTGCATGCCGGACTCCAGAAGGCAACTACAGGATCACCGGAAGGCTCAAGGACATGATAATCCGTGGTGGAGAGAACATCTATCCCAAGGAGATTGAGGAGTATCTCTATACCTGTCCGAAAGTCAATGATGTCCAGGTCGTGGGAGTCCCTGACGAGCAGTACGGCGAGCAGATCATGGCTTTCATCATTCTCAAGCCAGGGATTGAGGCTACAGAGGACGAGATCCGTGCATTCGTGAAGGAAGGAATGGCAAGCCATAAGGTTCCGCGCTACGTCCAGTTCGTCGATTCTTTCCCGATGAACGTGGCGGGGAAGATTCTCAAGTACCAGCTTCGCGATCAGGCAATTGCCAAGCTCGGCCTCCAGAAAGCGGCTGGCATAGTGACGGCATAGGAATAGCATATGGAACCGATAATCGACACTCATTGCCATATCTACCCGGAGGCGATTGCTGCAAAGGCTTCGCAGAGCATCGGTGCGTTCTACAGCCAGAAGATGCTTTTCGATGGTTCTGAGGCTCAGCTGCTGGAAAATGCAAGAGAAGCAGGAATCACCCGCAGCATTGTCAGCTCGGTTGCGACGACTGTCCATCAGGTTGCTTCGATCAATTCCTATATTTCGAAGGTGGTCAAGGCCAATCCCTCATGCCTCTCCGGTCTTGGGACGCTGCACCCGGATAGCCCGGACATTGAGCTTGATGTGAAGAACCTCATAGACTGCGGCCTTCTCGGAGTGAAGATTCATCCGGACATGATAGGGCGCCCGATTGACGATCCTGGCTTCCTGAAGATTTTCGAGGCATGCAGCGGAAGGCTTCCGGTGCTGTGTCATTTCGGAGACAGGCGATATGATCTGAGCAATCCTAACAGGACTGTGAAGGTGATCCGGTCATTTCCGCATCTTCAATTCATTGGAGCACACTTCGGGCTTTGGTCCATCTGGGATCGGGCCAACAGCGAGATGTTCCACCTGGACAACCTGATGGTTGACTGCTCTTCGAGCTTCTTCGCACTGAGCGACGAGCAGATATTGAGCCTGATCTCGGGATACGGGTCGGACAGGGTGCTTTTCGGGACAGATTACCCGATGTGGCGAGCCTCTGACGAGGTGAAGAGATTTCTTTCGCTTCCCCTTGCACAGAAACAACGAAAAAGAATACTTTATGAGAATGCGGAAAAGCTCTATGGCGTATCCGCAGGGAGCAATGGTAATGGAAACGAAAGGACTTAATACATCCCAGCTTGATGTTGCGTACAGAATCCGCGAGATGCGGGAGATTTCAGGATATACATATGCCCAGATGGCAGAGAAAACCGAAGTCTCCATTGAAATGTACAAGGACTACGAAGCCGGGAAGCTTGATTTCCCGTTCTCCTTCATCCACAAATGCTCCCGGGCATTCGGAATAGGAATCACCGACCTTCTCGAAGGACACAGCGCGAATCTGTCGTCGTACAACCTTGTGCGACGTGGAACAGGCCCTGTAGTTGCCCGCGAGAACGGCATCCAGATCAGCAGCATGGCTCCTATGTTCCAGGACAAGCTTGCTCAGCCGTACTGGGTCAGATACGAATACGATGAGAAGCAGCAGAACCATCCGATCCAGCTTTCTACCCATGCCGGACAGGAGTTCGACATAGTCATAAGCGGTCAGATGAAAATCCAGGTCGGCCAGAACTTCGAGGTGCTTGAAGAGGGCGACAGCATATTCTACAACAGCAGCACACCTCATGGAATGATTGCATCAGGAGGCAAGGACTGCCTTTTCTGCGCGATGATCATGCCTCGTGAAGAGCCTAAGGTCCAGGAGGCTTCTCCTGTTTCAGAATCAGTGCAGCGGGAAAGCCTCGACAATGTCGTTTCGAGCAAATTCGTCAAGACCTACGAGAACAGCAAGGGGCTTCTTGTAGATATCAAGTATTCAAACGAGGACAAGTTCAACTTCGCCTTCGATGTAGTCGATGAGATTGCCAAGAAGGATAAGAACAAGCTTGCTCTGCTGCACGTTGCTCTGGACAAGACCGAGACGCGGTTCACGTTCAATGATATTTCCAAGGCATCCAATCGCTGTGCAAACTACTTCAAGAGCCTCGGCATTGAGAAGGGTGACAGGGTGATGCTTGTTCTCAAGCGTCATTACCAGTTCTGGTTTGCAATGATGGGGCTGCACAAGCTTGGTGCAATTGCGATTCCTGCAACATACCAGCTGCAGTCCCACGACTATACTTATCGGTTCCAGAGCGCAGGAGTGAAGGCGATTGTCTGCACTTCCGATGGAGACTGCGCCCATCAGGTTGAGCTCGGCTCAGAAAGCTGCCCGACTCTTGAGCATAGGATCATAGTCGGAGAGCCTAGGCCTGGCTGGAGGAACTTCGATGAAGAGTACACGATGTTCTCCAGTCATTTTGCCAGGACCAAATCTTCGACGTGCGGAAACGACCCGATGGTGATGTTCTTCACCTCCGGCACTACAGGCTATCCTAAGATTGCCGTTCATAGCTGCAAATACGCTCTTGGTCATTTCGCCACAGCAAAGTACTGGCAGTGCGTCCATCCTGAGGGGCTGCATCTGACTGTCTCGGACACTGGCTGGGGAAAGGCTCTGTGGGGCAAGCTCTACGGGCAGTGGCTATGCGAAGCACCGGTTGCTGTGTTCGAGTTCGAACGGTTCTCGGCAAAGGATTTCATCCCTATGCTCGGGAAGTACAATGTAACAACGTTCTGTGCACCGCCTACAATCTACAGGATGATGATTCGCGAGGATCTTACGCAGTTTGATTTCTCTACCATTCGCAATTTCACAACTGCCGGCGAAGCTCTGAACCCTGAGGTGTTCAAGATCTTCAAGAAAGCCACAGGGCTTGAGATACATGAAGGGTTCGGACAGACTGAGACGACTCTTGTCCTTGCAAATATCCCTGGCATGGCCTGCAAGCCAGGGTCGATGGGAAAGCCGATGCCGCCTTACAAGGTGGAGCTTCTCACCGATGAGGGAACCAAGGCGGAGATTGGAGCAACCGGCGAGATGTGCATCTCGCTTGACGAAGGCATCCCGTGCGGACTGTTCCTCAGATACTACAGCGATGTCGATGGAAATACCGGAATCCATGATGACGGCTACTTCCATACGGGAGATCTTGCATGGAAGGATGAGGATGGCTATTTCTGGTATGTCGGACGCAAGGACGATGTGATCAAGTCATCAGGCTACAGGATCGGGCCTTTCGAGATCGAGAATGTGATCATGGAGCTGCCTTATGTACTTGAATGCGGCGTCTCCGCGGCAGCGGACGAGGTCCGCGGCCAGGTGGTGAAGGCGAGCATAGTCCTTACTCCAGGAACTCAGGGCACCGACGAGCTTGCAAAGGAGATCCAGGACTACGTAAAGAAGCACACCGCTCCTTACAAGTATCCAAGAATCGTCGAATTCAAGACTGAGCTTCCCAAGACTATAAGCGGAAAGATCATCCGAAGGCAGCTTTAGGAGAATCCGATGAAACTAGTAACAGGTCTGGAGCTCAAGCTCCAGGAAATGGCATCTCGAATCTCTGAACTCAGGGAGATCTCGGGTTTGACCATAGAGCAGATGGCCCAGAAGACCGGCGTCTCGGAAGCGGAATACAAAGCCTGCGAGAACGGTGAGCATGACATAAGCTTCGCCTTCATCTACCGCTGTGCGATGGCATTCGGGGTCAACGTCACAGACATCATCGAAGGCACCAGCCCGACCTTGAAGGATTATGTGATCACCAGGCGGGGCGAGGGCACAAGGATCGCTCCGGCCCACGGAATGGTCTACTACGACCTTGCTTCATCGTTCCAGAACAGGATCTCAGAACCGCTTTTCGTCACCTGCGACTACAGCAAGGAGGCAGAGGACGGACCGATCGAGCTGACTACCCATGCAGGGCAGGAGTGCGACCTTGTGGTCCGCGGTGCGCTGAAGCTTCAGATCGGCAGCCACACTGAGATCCTTCATGAAGGTGATGCGGCCTATTTCAACAGCGGGATTCCCCATGGGATGGTTGCAACCGGCGGCAAGCAATGCATCTTCTATGCCATCGTCCTCAATCCCTCCGAGTACAAGGGAGAGGCTTATCCTTCCACCGAAATCCATCCAGCGGAACCTGTGCCTGAAGAAAAGCATGCCGAGCGGTGGATCTACCATGACTTCATCCACCCGAAGAAGAACAAGGACGGGCTTCTTTCCGGCGTTGTGTTCGAGAATGAGGAGAAGTTCAACTTCGCATTCGATATAGTGGATGAGCTTGCCCGCCGCAAGCCGGACAAGCTTGCAATGCTTCATATAAGCCATGACAAGAAGGAGCGCCGCTTCACTTTCGCCGACATGAGCGTTGCTTCAAGCAAATGCGCAAACTACTTCAAGAGCCTTGGCATCAAGCGGGGAGACCGCGTGATGCTTGTGCTGAAGCGTAACTATGAATTCTGGTTCGCGGTCCTCGGGCTTCACAAGCTCGGAGCAATAGCGATTCCTGCAACGTATCTGCTTCAGAAGCACGACTACGAGTACAGGTTCAAGAAGGCCGGGGTATCTGCTGTCATTGTTTCAGCTGACTGCGATGCTTCCCAGATCATCGACCAGATTGAAACTGATGCGCCTGCAACCAGGATCATCGTCGAAGGCTCGAGGACTGGTTGGCACTGCTTTGATTCTGAATTCCCGTTGTTTTCCGAGAAGTTCGCACGGACTGAGGATGCCCCATGCGGAAAGGATCTGATGCTGATGTTCTTCACCTCAGGAACAACCGGCGAGCCTAAGCTTGCTGCCCATGACTACCGTTATGCTCTGGGGCATTTCATCACGGCGAAGTACTGGCAGTGCGTCGATTTCGATGGGCTCCATCTTACTATTTCTGACACCGGATGGGCGAAGGCGATGTGGGGCAAGCTCTATGGGCAGTGGCTCTGCGAAGCCGCAGTATTCGTCTATGATTTCGAGCGTTTCGATGCTTCCGACATTCTGCCGATGTTCGCCAAATACCATATCACTACCTTCTGCGCGCCTCCTACGATGTATCGCATGATGATCCGCGAGGATCTTTCCAAGTATGATCTTTCGTCGGTCAAGCGTGCCACAATAGCTGGCGAAGCGCTCAATCCTGAGGTTTTCCGCCAGATGGAGAAAGCTACTGGACTCAAGGTCATGGAAGGATTCGGACAGTCGGAATCTACGGTGATGATAGCAAACCTCCGCGGCTTCCCGCACAAGATCGGTTCGCTTGGCAAGCCGGTTCCGCTTTATGACATTGATCTCGTAGATGAAAATGGCAAAAGCGTCGGAGACGGCGTGAACGGCGAAATCGTCGTCCGTCTGGACAGAGGCAGCCCATGCGGGCTTGTACGGGAGTACTACAACGATCCTGTGTACACCGCCCAGGTGAAGACCGATACGCTTTACCATACAGGCGACCTTGCATGGAGGGACGAAGACGGGTTCTTCTGGTACGTCGGCCGCAAGGATGATGTCATTAAGTCTTCTGGCTACAGGATCGGTCCTTTCGAGATCGAAAGCGTGATCATGGAGCTTCCTTATGTTCTTGAATGCGGTGTTTCCGCGGCACCGGATGAGGTCCGCGGCCAGGTGGTGAAAGCAAGCATCGTGCTTACTTCGGCCCGCAAGCCGAGTCCTGAGCTTGTCAGTGAGATTCAGGAGTACGTGAAGAGCCGCACCGCTCCGTACAAGTACCCGAGGATCGTCGTGTTCTGCGACAGTCTTCCGAAGACAACAAGCGGGAAGATAATTAGGCATCTGCTTTAGGAGAAAATGATGGAAGAGAAGAGGGTAAGGATCATCACAGGCCACTATGGAAGCGGGAAGACGAGCATCGCCATCAAGATGGCTTTCTCTCTTCATGCTGCTGGCCGCAGCGTGACGATTGCCGATCTTGACATCGTCAATCCTTACTTCCGCACTTCAGACGAGAAGAGCCTGATCGAAGACGCAGGGATACGCGTCGTGTGCTCCGCTTACAACGGCTCTACGCTTGATATACCGGCTCTGCCGAAGCAGATGTACGGCGCAATCGCTGACAGGCAATCCGTGTTGGTGATAGATGTCGGGGGCGATGACCGCGGAGCTGTGGCTCTCGGGCGATTTGCACCGGACATCATATCTGAAGGCAGCTATGAGATGATTTACGTTGTGAATTTCTACCGTCCGCTTACTAGGACTGCCGCTGAGGCTTTCGATGTGATGAGGGAGATAGAGAAGGCCAGCGGAATCCGCTGCACCTGCATAATGAACAACAGCAATCTTGGAATCGAGACTGCTGATCAGACAATAACGGCGACGGAGGAGGCGGCTTTGCAGCTTTGCGCATTGTCCGGTCTTCCGCTTATGAAGAACGTTCTCGATGAAAGAGAATTCAAAGAGGAGAGATATGGCAGAAGTTATATTTGAAACAGATCTCTGCAAAGGCTGCGGCCTCTGCGTTGATGCCTGTCCGAAGAAGATCATTGTCATCAACCGCGAGCAGATAAACATCAAGGGTCATTGTCCTGCGATGATTACCGACCAGAGTCTTTGCATCGGCTGCGCTTCCTGCGCTACGATGTGTCCGGACTGCGTCATTACAGTGAAGAGGTGAGAGATGTCTGAGAAAGTCTTGATGAAAGGAAACGAGGCGATTGCCGAAGCGGCGATCATGGCTGGCTGCCGGCACTATTTCGGCTACCCGATTACGCCGCAGACTGAGATTGCTGCCTACATGGCAAAGCGCATGCCTAAGATCGGCGGCGTGTTCCTTCAGGCGGAAAGCGAGATTGCAGCAATCAACATGGTCTATGGTGTCTCTGCTGCAGGAAAGAGAGTGATGACTTCTTCCTCAAGCCCTGGGATATCTCTCAAAGGCGAGGGCATTTCTTACCTTTCGGGAAGCGACCTTCCCGCACTGGTGGTGAATGTCCAGCGCGGAGGTCCTGGGCTCGGGGGGATTCAGCCGTCACAGTCCGACTATTTCCAGTCCACCCGCGGAGGCGGGCACGGCGACTACCACATGATAGTGCTGGCTCCTTCTTCCGTTCAGGAGATGGCAAGCCTCACAGTGAAGGCCTTTGATCTGGCCGACAAGTACCGGATGGTGAGCATGATCCTCGCCGATGGAACGATCGGGCAGATGATGGAGCCTGTCAGCCTTGACATTCCGCCTCAGAAGGTCTACGAGAAGAGCTGGGCTCTCACAGGAACAGGGTGCAAGCGGCCGCACAATGTGGCCAATTCCCTGTACCTCAAGCCCGAAGAGCTGGAGAAGACCAACTTTGACCGCTATGCTAAGTACGAAGAGGTGAAGAAGAACGAATGCTTGGCCGAAACCTATCTTACCGATGATGCCGAGATCTGCGTCGTCGCTTTCGGAATTGCCGCAAGAGTGTCACGCAACGCTGTCAACCAGGCACGTGCCATGGGCATCAAGGCAGGATTGATCCGTCCTATAACACTCTGGCCGTTCCCTGAAAAAGTTCTCTCCGATGCTGCTGACCACATCAAGAGCTTCATTTCGGTGGAGCTGTCCATGGGACAGATGATTGAGGACATCGAGCTTTCCACCAGATGCAGGCGTCCTGTTTCACTGGTCAACCGTGCAGGCGGGATGATTCCAACGCCTGCTCAGGTGCTTGAACGGATTGTCAATCAGAGCAAAGGAGGTGCAATATGATCGTAGCTTCAAAACCTAAATCTCTTCTGAATGTCCCGCTGCATTACTGCCCGGGATGCACTCATGGAATAATCCATCGTCTTGTTGCTCAGGCCATTGACGACCTCGGGATCGAAGGAATAACAATCGGAGTCGCTCCTGTCGGCTGTGCTGTGCTTGCCTACAACTATTTTGCTGTAGACATGGCCGAGGCGGCTCATGGCAGGGCTCCGGCTGTAGCCACCGGCATCAAGCGTGCCGATCCGTCCAAGGTGGTTTTCACCTATCAGGGCGATGGAGACCTCGCTTCAATCGGAATGGCCGAGACTGTCCATGCGGCTGCTCGCAACGAGAATATTACTGTTATCTTCGTCAACAATGCTATCTACGGGATGACCGGCGGCCAGATGGCTCCTACATCCCTCATCGGTCAGGTTACCCAGACTTCGCCTTACGGACGAGATCCTAAGCTTTGCGGCTACCCGGTCAAGGTCTGTGAGATGCTTTCCGAACTGGAAGGCCCTGAGTATCTTGCCCGCGTTGCCGTCAACAGCGTCAGGAATGTGCGTGAAGCAGGAAAAGCGATCCGAAAGGCTTTTCAGAACCAGATTGACGGAAAGGGCTTTTCGATGGTTGAAGTGCTTTCGTCCTGTCCAACCAACTGGGGAATGACTCCTCAGGCTGCTCTGAAATGGATTGATGACAAGATGATTCCTTATTACCCGCTTGGCGTGTATAAGGACAGAAGCGCAGAGGAGGCAAGGTAATGCAGATACTGATTGCAGGTTTCGGAGGTCAAGGTGTCCTCTTTGCTGGAAAATTCCTTGCCTACGCAGGAATGATCCTTTCCAAGCAGGTCAGCTGGCTTCCTTCATACGGCCCGGAGATGCGCGGCGGAACTGCCAACTGCAGCGTCGTGATCAGCGATGAGCCCGTCGGCTCTCCTATCGTCAGCACGCCTGATGTGCTGATTGCGATGAACCTTCCATCTTTCGAGAAGTATCAGAGCAGCGTTGTCAAAGGCGGAATGATAATCTATGATTCGACTCTCATTTCAGCAAGCGAGGACCGCCCTGATGTGGTGTATTATCCGCTTCCTGCGACCAAGACGGCTCAGGAAAACGGACTGGAAGGACTTGCCAACATGATTCTTGCCGGCAGCTTCGTGAAGCACGCATTTTCAGAGGCCTATCCGGTTATTGACGATGCGATTTCCAAAGTCGTTCCGCCGAAGAAAGCCCACCTCGCCGAACCTAACCGCCGTGCCGTCCAGATTGGCTACGAAGGCCGCGCATGAGAGGGCTCTCTGTTTCTCTGATCCAGATGGACATGGCTCTAAATGATCGTGATGGCAATTATTCTCTGGCCGAATCCTTGATCCTCGCCGACGCAAAGATCAGGAAAAGCGATGTCTATGTCCTTCCTGAGACGTGGAATCTAGGTTTTGCCCCTTCATCGGTCGCTGCCTCGCTCTCTGATCCGGAGGGAAGGCAGACAATCGAACTCATGAGCAGGCTGTCTTCGCGCCTTGGCGTGAATATTGTCGCAGGAAGCGTTGTCACCAGCCGTGATTCCAGGCTCTGGAACACAGGATATGTCTTTGATCGCACTGGAAATGTGATTGCAAGCTATGACAAGACCCATCTGTTCTCTCCTATGGGGGAGGACAAGGTGTTCGCCAAAGGCTCAGGTCTTTGCCGTTTCTCTCTTGATGGGCTTAAGTGCGCTCTGATCATATGCTACGACATCAGGTTCTGCGAACTGGTGCGGACTCTTGCCCTTGATGGGCTTGATGTGCTGTTCGTTGTTTCCCAGTGGCCTGAAGCCAGAAAGGATCATCTGCTGACTCTTGCCCGTGCACGTGCAATCGAGAATCAGATGTTCGTTGTCCTGTGCAATTCTCCAGGAACTGCCGGCAAGGTCAAGTATGCAGGTCTGTCTTCTGTATTCGACCCATGGGGCAATCTTCTTGCCCAGGCGGGTCCTGATCAGCAGACTCTTCATGCAGAGCTTGATGCAGCCGAGCTTGATAAGATACGCAGTAGCATACCGGTCTTCGCCGACCGCAGGCCGGAGCTGTATGATGTTGACAGATAATTTGATTTGCTGTAGACAATCTAATAATTCAAAAGAGGTAATTTAATGAAATACGAATTTCCAGTAACAAGGACGACTAATCCAAAGCAGAAGCCGGATGAGGATCATCTTGTATTCGGTCAGAATTTCACTGACCACATGTTCGTCATGGAGTATGACGAGGGCAAGGGCTGGCACGATGGAAAGATCATTCCTTATGGCAACATCAGCATCGATCCAGCTTCCTGTGTCCTTCATTACGCCCAGATGATGTTCGAGGGGATGAAGGCTTACAAGACTGCTGATGGTCATGTCCAGCTTTTCAGGCCTTACATGAATGCTGCGCGCCTGAACCGCACCAACGAGCGCATGTGCATGCCTCTGATTGACGAGGAGCTTTTTGTTTCGGCTGTGAAGGCAACAGTGCTTGCCGACATCGACTGGGTTCCGAGCAAGCCAGGCACTTCGCTGTACATCAGACCTTTCATCCTGTCAGATGAGGTTTCATTCAGCGTTCTTCCTGCCAAGCATTACCGCTTCATGATTATTCTGTGCCCATCCGGTCCATATTATGCCGGAAACATGGGAAAGCTTTCCGCCACAAGGATCTATGTCGAGGATGAGTTCATCCGTGCTGCACAGGGCGGGACGGGCTTTGCAAAGGTCGGCGGCAACTATGCCGGTGGAATGAAGGCTTCCCAGAAGGCTCTCAAGTACAACTGCAAGGATGTACTGTGGCTTGATGCACGCGATCACAAGCTTGTTGAGGAGATCGGCACTTCCAATGCTTTCTTCAAGATCGGCGATG
>Ga0265294_10000644_pt1 | contig 46616 bp, 36 predicted proteins | sample MunlanPumphouse3_FD_192504 | JGI IMG/M metagenome (GOLD analysis project Ga0265294, IMG submission 192504) | Groundwater microbial communities from a municipal landfill in Southern Ontario, Canada - Pumphouse #3 | ecosystem: Environmental > Aquatic > Deep subsurface > Groundwater | place...
ACTGGAGGCAAAAAGAAAGGAGTTAGAGAAATCTAACTCCTGGTCTGTCAATCGTCGGGATGGAGAGATTTGAACTCTCGGCCCCTCGCCCCCCAGACGGATTCCGGCCTGAATTATTATGCATTCATTTGCGTTAATATGCATGATAATCAATGATATGAAGTTTTCTACATTTGTCTTTTATAGAAGAATAATGCATATATTTGCAAGAAATGTTGCACATATGTTGCACATTTTTTAAAACTGATGAGATGGCGACAGTAAAATTGGCCCTCCGCAAGGAGGTAATTTTGAAAGATGAAAAGTCCCCGATTGTTTTGGTCGTGATCGCTAACCGACGCAAGAAAATGATCCATCTGGGGCATTCGGTACATCCGGATCATTGGGATGAGGAGAAGGGGATGCCCAACAACAAGTGCCCCAATAGCGCTCATCTGAAAGGGCTGCTTTTAAAGAAGCTGGCCGATGCCAACAAGGAGGCGATCCGGATGGAAGAGGAGGTTGGGCTCATCGACCTGAACGAGCTGAAAAGGTGCATCAAGCCCAGGGAGAGCCTATCCGGGATTATCGCCTATGGCGAATCGATTGCAAAAGGTTACTCCTCCGCCGGCAAAATTGGCAACTCGAAAGCCTATTCCAGCACGGTCAGTATGCTGAAGAAATTCTCGGGCAAGCGGGAGATCCGTTTTTCCGAGTTCAGTTACAAGCGCCTGCTTGAGTTTGAGCAGTTTTTGGTCAAACGAAAACTGCAGCCTAATACCATCTCATTCTATATGAGGACCTTAAGAGCAATCCTGAACCGGGCCATCAAGGAGAAGCTCTGTCCGGCCAGCAACTATGTGTTCAAAGACTACCGGATTCGTCACCAGACCACCCGCAAGCGCGCCATCTCCAAGGTTGACATCGACCGGATCCAGGGATTGGAGCTGGAGCCGGGATCCCCGGTTGAATTTGCCCGCGACCTGTTCTTGTTCAGCTTTTACACCCGGGGCATGAGCCTGATCGACATCGTGTATCTCCAAAAAACGGACATCAAGAAAGGCAGGGTGGAATACTCCCGCCGCAAGACGGGTCAGAAATTCTCGATCAAGCTGACCGATGCAGCCCAGACCGTCATTGATCGGTACCGTAACGACTCACCCTTCGTTTTCCCGGTCATCAAGCGAAAAGGCAAAGAGTATCTCGATTACGTGAGCTTCAAGCGGTTGGTCAACAAGAAGCTGAAGGATGTCGGCAACCTGGCAGAAACCGCCATTCCCCTGACCACCTACGTTGCCCGGCACTCCTGGGCGACCATAGCTAAGCGGCAGGGAATCCCGACATCCATCATCTCCGAGGGGCTGGGTCACGAAACCGAGCACACCACCCAGATCTATCTGGATAGCTTTGAAAATGATGTGCTTGACAGGGCGAATGAGTTGATAACTCGCATTTAACTCTTGTTTTGTGCTTTATGGATCTATGCATATTTTTAAAGTGCAATGGTTAGCTCGAAGTTTATTCTCCTGACAAGCCTGCTGCAAGTTTTCACCTTATCAATTTTCTGCCAGGAGGTTGCACTTTGGCCGAACTTTAATAAGCAAGACTTTCAGGAGCAGTTTGGCTGCAACATCTTGTGCGGTAAAGCCAGACAAACAAAAGACCAGAGGACCATTTGGGGTGGATACCAAAGATCAGGCCTTGATACATTGCTTTCTGGCTTATTCACTGATTCCAGAGATGGTCATGCTTATAAATGGGTGCGCATTGGATCACAGACCTGGATGGCTGAGAACTTAGCATTTCTGCCATCAGTTAGCCCTTCATCAATTGGTTCAGATACTGAAATGCATTATTATGTTTATGGATATGAAGGAGCTAGTGTTCTTGAAGCCGTGGAGTCAGAGAATTATGATGTATACGGTGTCCTGTACAACTGGCCTGCGGCATTAAACTCTAGGATAAGTGGAAGTCCCTTTCAATTTGAACGGCGGGGAGCTTGTCCTGAAGGTTGGCATCTTCCTTCAGATGATGATTGGAAGGTCCTGGAAATCCACCTGGGAATGACATGCCTTGATGCCTGCTCGACTGGATGGCGTTTTTATCGTCACGTGGGAGGGAAACTAAAAGAACCTGATAAAACACATTGGGTAAGATCCAATAGACGTGTTACAAACATTAGCGGTTTTACAGCCCTCCCTGCCGGTTTCCGGAATATCAATGGAGGCTATTATAATTTAGGCTATTACGCATATTTCTGGTCATCGTTTGAGAAAGGTTCTAGGAATGCATGGCATCGTGTTTTATACTACCGAAACCTTGGGGTTTATCGAGATCTTGGTTTTATTCCCAGTTTTGGATTCTCGGTTCGATGCCTTAAAGATTGATAACAGAGTTATATTGTTGATAATCAGATTTACGGATAAAGAAGAGTGATAAGCGAAAGTGATATATTTGTTTACCAATGATTATTCTGAACCAAGCTACCCTACCATGAGATTTGCCAGCCAAGCTTTTAGATGGAAATTTTTACTATTGCCTGTTACGTTTTATCCCAGTCTTGATCTGAGCAAGGTGTGCTCATGTAAGTCCTTGACTATGAAATACATTAACTAATGGATATTAAATATGTCCCAATCCTCCGTCACAAATTCAAACTTCAGGGTACAGAATACGGAAAGGAGTACTGTGGAGTTTGTTGAAGGCATCAGGAAAAACGATCAGGAAACGATCAGGAGGATTTACAAAATGTACTACCCAAGGATCAAATCAATGGTTAAGGAATACAGGATCAGGCATTTAGAGCCACAGGATGTGTTCCAGGAGGGCCTCACCAGGGCGGTGGTGAGCATCCGGGGTGACCGCTTCAAGGGCGAGAGCTCTTTCTATTCCTTTCTTTATGGGATCTGCCGCAATATTTGCCTGAAAGAGTACTCCAAGAAATCACGTTACGGAGAGATGCCCGATCAGGTTGAGTCGGAGAGTTCGGGTAACGAACGCTATGAGCTTCTGAACAGGGTCCTGGTGCTACGCGAAAGACTGGACCGGCCTTGCCGTGAGATTATCGACCTTCGGTTTTGCCTGGCCCAAGGATCGGGTCAGCAAGATAAATGCGTTGAATTTGAGAAGATTGCGGAGGTTTTAGATGTGAGGGCGGATAATGCCCGCAAGCGGTTTCAGCGATGCATGGACCGACTGAGGGAGATGGCTGCGGGGGATCAGGAACTAAATGAATATCTGGAGGATTAGCCATGAAAAAGAATGATAATCTGACCAAAGAAGGGAATCAAAGGACACCGCTGGCCGATCTCTGGAATGAGGCGGTTGAGTATGATCGCACAAAAGCGGAGATAGGCGATATCATTGGTGATGAAATCCGTAAAGAGCGAATCCGCAACCGGTGGACAGTCTATTCAGCTGCAGCGTCGGTACTGGTTTTGGTGGGACTCTTCGTTATTTTTCGTCCATTCTCTTCTGGAAGTCGTGATGATAGCGGAGCGTCGTTTGCACAGACCGATTCAACTGCGCTGGAGGATGAAGGCGAATTACTGATCATTGATCAGCCGGAATCCAGGGAGTATGCCAGGCTCGGAACCGCCAGTGAGTCAACGGCCAACCTATTGAAGGCTCCGGCGGATAGCTCGGTTTTCAACCCGGCTGGCCAGATCCAATTTCAATGGCAAGCCCCGACAGTCGCATCCGTTTTGATCATTCAACTCCACCCGGGCAATTCGGTGGTTTTCAGACACCCCATTAAAACCGGTGACTCCACGTTCGTTATTGAGCCCGGGAAACTCGGGGAGGGGAGTTACCGGTGGTCTGTGTATCCGGATACGACATCTAGAATGTTCATTGTCAGGAAATAGAAAGAACCAGGATACCGATGGACCAGGGAAAATCTCATCAGATGAATTGGAGCGCCCTCAACCGGGTTCTGTCGGCTCAGTTTGTGTTTATCTTCTTAATCTCCATCAATTTGTCAGGGCAGGAGAATCAGAAAGTCAAATCTGACAAGGAGATCTTTGACCAGTTTAAGGAAGAGATCCAGCAGGATTTTGATCAGTTCCGAAAAAAGAATGACTCCGTTTTCGCTGCTTTTCTGCGCCAGGCCTGGGTGGAATATGAGCTTTTCGTTCGGGAGAGACCTATGACGCCTAAACCAGTGGAGCAGCCTCGTGGAGGTGAAACACCCGGCAGACCGGTAGAGATTCACCCTTTGGTGGACACTTCAGGAAGCCGTCAGATTTTGAATAACAAACCAGACACGTTGCCGATTCCCTCAACGCTTGAGCATTTCCCGTCAAAGAAGCAGACGGCGCCAGAATCCTTCAGACTGGACTTTTTTGGATGGGAATGCGACTTTCCTAAATTTTCCGGATTCAAGGTCCCTATTTTGAAAGCGATCAGTAACATCGGGATTAGTGATTTTTACCAGGAATTGACTGATCAGACGGACTTTGAAGGCTATGTCGAACAGATTTCCGGAATGGCCGGCCGCCAAAACCTGAACGGCTGGGCAACTTTATTGCTGGTGGAAACCCTGACCTCCAAATTTGAGCTGCCGACCAACCAGCAGATACTGTTTTCCTGGATCCTGCTGAAAAAGCTGGGCTACAGGGCAAGGGTGGGGTACCGTGACGACCATGTTTTTTTATTGGTGTCAGTTGATTCAAAAGTCTATTTTACGCCTTCGATCAAATCCGGTGAGCTTGTTTATATTATCAGGACCTACCCTGGCCAGAGCTTCCCGAAAGACAGGCTATTCTCGTATCCCGACTCCCCAAATCAGGCGCCAGCAAATACTCTTTCTCTACGGATTGAATCGTTGCCGATTCTTGGAAAATCATTGATAACCAGAAAATTGTATTATAATGGTGACACGATCCAGGTGCCTGTCAACCGGGATCTGGTAAACTTTTATGGGTCCTATCCCAATTGTGAGCTCACGGTGCAGAGCAACACACCTTTATCTCAGGGAGTTGCAAGGAACTTGGAAACCTACCTGGTGCCAAAGATGAGCGCCATGAATGACCTCGAAAAGGTTAATCTGCTCCTTCGGTTCGTTCAATATGGGTTGGAGTATAAAACCGACCAACAGCAGTTTGGTCGGGAAGATTGGCTTTTCCCTGAAGAAACCCTATTCTATCCATTTTCAGATTGCGACGACCGGGCCTGCTTCCTGGCCCAGTTGGTCAAGCAATTTCTGGGACTGCCTTCTGTTGGATTGTCCTATAGTGATCATGTCTCCGTTGCAATCGCTATGGATGGGATCGAAGTGGGTTATTATATCCCATTGAATGGCAAGAAGTTCTGGGTGTGCGACCCATCCCTGATTGGCGGACGCTGTGGCGACATAATGAAGGAATACCGTGAGGTGCAGCCCGAAGTGATTTTTTGGTAACATTTCGTAATTTTAAAGCAAGAACCTTAAACCCGAAAAGACAGTCAGATGTCAATGTTACTCAGATATACCATATTTCTTATTATTATCTCTTTAGCTGGATTTGCCAACACCCTGCCAGCACAAAAAACGAAGCATACTTCCGGATCTGCCACTGTGTTGGTTGAGGAATGGATGAGCGATATGGAAGCAAAGAACCGGGCCAGGGAACTTGCCATTGTCAATGCCATCGATAACGCTTTTGGGGCGTATGTTGTACAGGAGTCAAATCTCAATGTTTATGAAGGAGTTACCGATTTCCGAGTCTATGCCGGGATTCGTGTTAAGGGAGATTGGATTGAAACGAGTGGAACGCCAGTTTATAAGGAGAGTATTGCCACAAGAAGAGATGGAGAACCGTTTTCGAGGCGTTCCTGGACCTGTACGATCAAGGGAGTCGCCAGGGAGCTGACGGCCACCCCATTTATCAACTATAAAGTATTGAACTGCCCGCAGGAAGTCTGTGAGAGGACACGGTTTAAAAGTAAAGACCGGCTGTTTGTATACCTGAAAAGTCCAATCGATGGTTATGCCGCTGTTTTTATTGAAGAGGGCGATGTGACCCGTCGGCTGCTTCCATACCGGAAGGATACCCTTTCGCACTGCATTCAGGTTAAGGAAAACCAGCAATACTTTTTTTTCGATGAGCATTCTGACCAACCCTTCGTTGAAGGAATTGAACTTTACACCGATTTAACCGGCCGTGATGAGGTGAACATCATCCACCTCATTTTCTCGGACCAGCCTTTCAACAAGCCTGCTTTGAACCCTTCAAAAGTTAGACAGGACGGTTTGATCAGCCCATCCTTCCTGCCCAATGAAGACTTCTCCAGATGGCTGGAGCACAATAGAAGCCGCATATTAGGCTTTCAGGACATACCCGTCAGGATAACCATTTCTCCTAATAAGTAACTCAAAATCAAGAACCATGAAGAAGTATGCATTATTGATCGCAGTGGCCTTTACCGGTTTAACATTCCTCAATCCGGTTGTGGCTCAGGACTCTGCAGCCAATTTGAAAGCCTTGCAGAAGAAGGCTATCAAAATTGCCCGGAATGAGGCGAAGAAGAACGAGAAAGCCGGATACCGTGTTGCTCCGGGGGCTCTTCCAATGAGTCTTCAGTTGGAGAAGTCCTATTTGAAAGAGATGGAAACAGATGATGCCGGAAACAAGAGGTTCTATACCTCCACCCGGACAGCCGTTGCTGAATCGCAGATTGCAGCCGTGATGCAGGCAACTGAAGCAGCCAGGCTGGATATTGCCGGGCAGATCTCCTCGGAAGTGGCCGCCATGATCAACTCCAACATCGCCAATCAGCAACTCAATGCGGAAGATGCAGCCTCGGTAACGAAAATCGTGGCAGCTTCAAAAACCATTGTGGCCCAGCAGCTGGGAAGTGTTGTGCCTGTTTTCGAAATGTATAAGAAGATCGACAAGAACATTGAAGCAAACGTTCGCCTGGCTTATGATCGGAATATTGCAGTCGAGAATACAAAAAAAGCTATCCGTGAAAAGCTGGAAGCCGAAACCAATCTTGTGAAAGATCAGGTAGACAAACTTTTAACCAAATAGGTGAGATTGTTTTTTTACGAATACCCGGTTTCTTATGAATAGGTATATCTTCTTGATTTTTATTATATTACTGACATTCAGCCAGGCTGGTGCCCAAAAGACGGTCGTTGGTAGAAGTGAGCCAACCCGTATTATCCTGACTCCGGAGTTTAAAAGAGGAATTCCACCAAATCTATTCCTTGACATTGAATTCAAGGATGATAATTATAATAAAATCCTCGAAGCAGATGAGTCGGCCCGTTTGATCCTGAATATCCGTAATGAAGGTAAAGGCCCAGCCCAAGGCCTCGAGATCCGGGTAACAGATGCTTCAGCGGATCCGAACCTGGTGATCCAAGACGGGGTGAAGATTCCATTTCTCTACCCCGGGCAAAACCGGGTGGTGAACATCCCGATTCATGCGAAACGGCTGATCGGAACTGGCGACCACAATCTGAATATCACCATATCTGAATATTTTGGTTACGATATGGATCCGGCCCGTCTGATACTGACCTCAATGGAATATTTGAAACCGGAGCTGGCTTTCTTAGGAGTTGAATTGGTGGATGCCGGGCCGGGTACAGGACCGATTGTTGAGGATGGCAGGCTCCAAGCCGGAGAACAAGTTAAGGTCAAGGTCGTGATCCAGAATATTGGCCAGAACCTCGCCTATAGTTCCAGTTTCAAGGTGAACTCAAAGGATAGCAACATCTATTTGAATGAATCTGAGGGTGACCTGGGGGATATCGCCATTGGTGAGGTCAGGGAGTTCTGGATTACGCTGAGCCCGAACAAACGCGTGGAAACTAAAGGTAAACTACCTGTCTATCTGACGGTAACCAATCGGGATGGGTACGGCAATCTGGTCAATTTCCAACTACCGGTCGAATTGGATCAAAAACCGCCTGCCATGCAGGTTCATGAGGTTAAGGCCGATGTCCAGGGCCTGATTACCAAGGTTACCCGATTTGAGATCAATTCCAGTAAAATAAAGGCCAATGTGGGGAGCCTTATCAACATTCATCAGGTTCCGCCATCCAAAACCCGTAGATCGGATGCAATAGGCATTGTCATCGGTTTGGAGGCTTACCAGAATATTGCCCCGGCACCCTATGCCGCCACAGATGCCCGAATTATGGCGAAATATTTTCGCGATGTGCTGGGTATCAACCAGGTGTTTGAATACACCAATGACCAGGTTACCGGGTTCTTTTTTGAAAACAAATTCAATCCGCAGTTCGGTGAACTTCAAAGGGCAGTGGTAAAAGGGCAAACCGAAGTGTTTGTCTTTTACTCCGGCCATGGGTTACCATCAAAGGAGGGAGACAAGGTTTTTTTAATTCCTGCTGATGGACGAACGGAAGCCCTTGAAATTCAAGGATATGATTTGAATAAGTTGTATCAGAACCTAGATGCACTTAATGCAAAATCCGTAACCGTTTTTCTTGATGCCTGTTTCAGTGGTGAGTCCCGGGCGACCGAAGCACACAAGCTTCAGAACCTTGTTGCCATGAAGGGCGCGTTGATTGTACCGAAACTGAGCAAGCCCTGGGAAACGAATCCTTCTTTCAGGGTCTTTTCCTCCTCTGAATACAATCAAACATCCCTCGGCTATGATGACTCCGGAACGGGATTGTTTACCTATTACTTATGCGCCGGGCTGCAAGGAAATGCCGACAGGAATGGTGACAAAAAGATCTCCGCGGCTGAATTAAGCGGTTACGTGATCAGGATGGTCAAGGAAACATCGGTCAAAATCAGGGGCTTGCAGAGCCCGATATTCAATGGTAACCCAGATTATATCCTGGCTGAATACTAAATCACATTATGAACAGGATCTATTTAGTCGTCTTATTGCTGGGTTTACAGGTCTCTTTGACTGGCCAGAATGTTCAAATTCTGAGAACCCAGGCGGTTGGTGAACAGATTGAGATCAACTATGCAATCACAAACGTTGGCTTGTACCAGTCCATCACCGCGGAGCTTTTTGTCAGCTTTGATGGGGGGGAATCCTTCATAGGACCGTTAAAGGAAGTTGTAGGAGACCTGGGACCCGGGCTAAAGAATGGAAGGCATCTATTGAAATGGGATGCTCTTAGAGAAATCCCTTTTACCAACGAAGAATTGGTTTTTGAAATCAGGTTGGATGTACAGGATATTCCTGATAGAAAAGCCTTTATGGTTTCAATAACCGGCAATCAATTGACTCCCATTGGGCTCAGGATCGGCCAACTTGGGCGCGTTGGTTGGTACCTTGAAGGCAGGTGCGGTATGCACCCTTTCCTTGAACCCAGTTTTACCTATAGCAATTCCGAAATTATTGATTTCAATCAGCCTGGTTACCTTGTATTGAACCAGAATAACCACTTTGCAGCCTGGTCAGTTATCGGTGGACTAACCTTGCAGCCGGCCTGGAATCTGTTTGTGTATGCCGGAGCTGGTTACGGAAGGCAGGATTACCTATTGGGGGTTAACGAGCATGCCTATGATGGTGACCGGTTGATCAGGCAGAGTTATGCCCTGTATAAAGAGGAGAGTCAGCATGGGATCGAAATGGATACGGGGTTGATCTACCGAATTGGCAAGGTGGTTTTATCTGCAGGCGCTTTCAGTATCAATTTCAGGACCATATTCTGGAATGTCGGGATTGGAGTGGCATTATAAAAGTTCAGGGGAAATTAGGGTCCATGTATACCAAGTATATTGCTAGAAGTAAACGGGCTAAATGGTGTCCGATATTGATTATCATACTTGTTGCTATGATATTAGGTAGTTGCAGGGATGAACCTGAAATACCAAGGCGCTCCGGAAAAGTTTTAATTGGAACCCCGACTAAGGATACCATAAGTTACCGCGACATAAGGATTCGTTCTACCATAACAAATCCCTTTAAGCTTCTTGGAAGCGCTGGTCATTGCTGGAAAGAAGACGAAGTACCTACCTTGGCAGATACATTTTCAGAAAGAGAAGGTAATGCGAAGGAAATGACAATAGATGAAACCATTATAAACCTCAATCCAGGTGTTGAATACCAAGTTCGCGCTTATTTCCGATCGAACTGGGACACTATTTACGGGGAGGTGGTCAAATTGACTACAATGGCTTTATCGCTTCCAACCGTCGTGACGAGTCAGGTAAAAACAATAACACCGACTTCGGCTATCTTAGAAGGAAAGGTTCTCCAAAATGGGGGATTTGAGATCATGGAGCGGGGGGTTTATTGGGGAAGTTCTCCTGAGGTAGTGTCAACCGGCACCAAGTTGGCGATTGGAGATGGTATTGGTAATTTCTCCCAACACATAACCGGGCTTAATCCTGGTGCGCACTATTATGTACAAGCATATGCAGCAAACAGCTTAGGAACCGGATACGGAGATGAACTATCATTTGCAACGATTGTTATTGCGCCAGTTGTTATAACGATACCTGTAACCAACAAGACAGCCACTACCGCGGAAGTTGGGGGCAGCGTGACATCCAATGGTGGTTCTACAGTAACTGAGCACGGTGTTTTTTGGGGCATCAGCCCCAATGTTTTATCAACCGGTACAAAGCTATTGATTGGTAGCGGCATAGGGACGTTTTCAAAGACTATTAACGGCTTGACCCCTGGAACAGCCTATTATGTTCAGGCTTACGCAACGAACAGTGCAGGGACCAGCTATGGGGATGAAATAATCCTCGTCACGGATGCTACGACAGCCACGGTTGAGACTTTAAAGGTGATAGACAAAACTTCAACCACAGCTTTAGTAGGTGGTGTTGTGATCACCGACGGTGGCGCAAGTGTGACGGATCAGGGATTTTATTGGGGAACCTCACCCAATGTAGTATTGACGGGCAATAAGCTGACTATCAGTACAGAGACGGGGACATTTTTCCAGACTTTAAGTGGATTGACCCCAGGTACAATCTATTACGTTATGGCATATGCAACAAATAGGGTGGGCAACAGTTTTGGAGAAGAGTTGAATTTCACTACATATCAAGGATTTATTGATACTAGAGATGGCAAGGGATATATGACTGTTACAATAGGTACTCAGGTGTGGATGGCGGAGAACCTAGCCTATCTTCCTGCCGTTAGTCCATCCTCAATTGGTTCGGATACCGGAAAACATTATTATGTTTATGAATATGAAGGAACCAGTGTATCATCAGCCAAGCAACAACCAAACTATTTGAACTACGGTGTATTATATAATTGGCCAGCAGCAATGAACGGGGCTGCGAGTAGTTCATCGGTTCCAAGCAGGGTGCAGGGAATCTGCCCTGACGGGTGGCATTTACCGAGTGATGCGGAATGGATATTTCTGACTGATTTTCTGACCACCCACGGTTTTGGGTATGGTGGTATTGGCAGTGACATTGGCAAGTCGATGGCTTCGACTTCCGGTTGGGCAAGTTCATCAATTTTAGAGGCTATTGGATACAATCAGTCTACAAATAATAGTAGCGGATTCAGGGCTTTCCCTGGTGGACACCGCGTCTTTGGCGGGGGCTTTGACAATCTTGGTTTCAACGCCTTCTTCTGGTCATCGACGGAGTATGGATCATCACTTGCTTGGTACCACTACATTTACAACGGTTCCGGTAGCGTGTTACGAAGTTATTACGCCCGGAGGTATGGATTTTCCGTACGCTGCCTTAAGAACGACTAGGACGGGGGTTGACGAGAAGCTAATGGGAAGTGTGTGTGTTAAAATTAGGGAGATGTTTTGGAAATACTTAAGGTAATACATAGGAAATCAAGCAAATAGCGGTGATTGATCTGACCCGAAGATTATGTGTTTCAGCCAGTGTGCTGCTACTCCTGATCACTTCCTGCCGCCAGGAGCCGGACCCGGCTTACTATTCCAGCCAGATCCAGGTTGATTCAACCAGGGTCGATTCGGTTAGCTACCGGGAATCAAGGGTACGGTCAACCATTTTAAATCCTTATCAATTGGAGCTTACTGCTGGCCATTGCTGGAGTCAGGAAAGTACTCCAACCATTGCGGATAGCCATTCGGAGTTCCAGATGAGCAGCAAGGAGCATACCATTTTGGACCAAATCGCCGGTCTTGAACCTGGTACCGTATATCAGATTAGAGCCTATTTCAGGAATCAGTGGGATACCGTCTTTGGGCCATCCATTATCGTAGTGACAAAAACCGTGACCAAGCCTGTCGTGATCACTTCAGAAGCAGCCCAGGTAATGGCATCATCGGCGCTGGTCGGCGGCGTGGTGAATGATGATGGTGGTGAGGAAGTAACGGAACGGGGGGTATTTTGGGGCAGTTCGCCAAATGTTTTGTCAACTGGATCTAAGCTGATGATTGGGAGTGGTATAGGGCCGTTTTTCCAAGAGATAACCAACCTGGCCCTAGGGACGAATTATTATGTAAAGGCATATGCAACAAACAGTCTGGGAATTAGTTATGGGGATGAACTATCCTTCACAACGCTGGCCATTGCACCAACCGTGACTACGACTCCCGTTACTTACACATCGCCAACTACCGCCGAGGTGGGGGGGAGCGTGACCTCCGACGGTGGTGCTACTGTTACGGAGCATGGAGTTTATTGGGGCTCCAATATTGATGTTATATCCACCGGTACGAAGCTTATTATTGGAAGCGGTACGGGGGCTTTTTCACAGATCATCACCGGCCTGACGCCTGGAACTACTTATTTTTTAAAGGCTTATGCGACGAACAGTGCGGGGACGGGATATGGGGAATTGTTAAATTTTACTACTGGAGCTATTGCTCCGACGGTTACGACGACCCCCGTTACAAACATGACTTCAATAACCGCTGTAGTTGGGGGCATTGTAACCAACTCGGGAGGTGCTACAGTAATGGAGCGTGGGGTCTATTGGGGAGCCTCACCAAATGTGCTTTCAACCGGCACCATTCTTTCGGTTGGGAGCGGTACGGGAGTTTTTTCATTGACAATCGCGGATCTGACACCGGGTACGACCTATTACTTTAGGGCTTTTGCGACGAACAGCGCGGATACAGGATTTGGAGATGAGTTGAGCTTTACCACGAGGGCTACTGCCCCGACCGTCGCAACCACTCCAGTGACAAACAAGACCTCAATGACGGCTGTTGTGGGTGGTGGGGTCATCAATGCCGGCGGTGCCAACGTAACGGAACGCGGGGTTTTTTGGGGAAGTTCCCCCACTGTTGTGTCAAACGGCGCCAAGCTGGTCATTGGGAGCGGCACTGGAACGTTTTCACAGACAATCACTGGCCTGACCCCCGGGACAGTATATTTTTTCAAGGCTTATGCGGTGAACAGTGCGAATATGGGATATGGAGAGGAGTTAAACTTTACAACTGATGCCGCCGCTCCAACCGTGACAACCACACCGATTTCAAGCAAGACATCCACTAATGCCATAGTTGGGGGTAGTGTGGTCAATTCAGGCGGTGATCCAGTAACGGAGCGTGGGGTGTTATGGGGAGCTTCCCCGAATGTTATGTCAAATGGCACGAAACTGGTGATTGGGAGTGGGATGGGGACGTTTTCACAGACGATAACGGGCTTGACTCCTGAGACGACTTATTACATCAAGGCTTATGCTATAAACAGTGCGGGTACGGGGTATGGTGAGGAAATTAACTTCATGACAGACTTAGGGCAGCAAACTTTTACCGACATTCGTGACGGGCGTATCTATCAAAAATTGAAAATAGGAACGCAGACTTGGATGGCTGAGAACCTGGCTTATCTTCCCACGGTGAGTCCTTCTTCTTCCGGTTCTGAAAATGATAAGCATTATTATGTATACGGTTATCAAGGGACGACCGTTTTAGCTGCAAAAATAACTGGAAATTTTTCTACTTATGGAGTTCTTTATAATTGGCCGGCAGCGATGAATGGAGCGACCAGCAGCAATAGCGTACCGAGTTTAGTGCAAGGAATCTGCCCTGATGGATGGCACTTGCCGAGCCATACCGAATGGACAGTATTAACTAGCTATCTGTCTACATCCGGATTTGGATTCGAAGGAAGTGGAGATGATATAGGAAAGTCTTTGGCATCCATCACAGGTTGGGCATCATCCTCCATACGTGGAGCCGTAGGTAATAATCAATTAACCAATAATAGCAGCGGTTTCATGGCCCTCCCTGGAGGCTACCGAGACAGTGATGGAAGTTTCACAGACCTTGGCAATCGCGCTTATTTCTGGTCGACTTCCGCCGTTGAAGCAAGTTACGCGTGGGTTCGAGGCCTGTTATATGGTTATGACGGTGTGCTCCAAAACTACTACGTAAAAAATTGCGGTTTTTCGATACGGTGCATTAAGAACTGAGCGAAATCTTTTTTTTAGAGTTTTGAGGATATGTTGTTAATGCACAAAAAATCAAGTAAATAGCCGTGAGGGAACAAATCCGAAAAATTTGGTTACTGACCAGTGTGCTGCTGCCCCTGATCACCTCCTGCCACCAGGAGCCTGATCCTGCTTACTATTCAAGCCAGATCAAGGTTGATTCAACCAGGATCGATTCAATTGGTTACCGGGAATCCAGGGTACAGTCAACCATCTTAAATCCTTATCAATTGGAGCTGTCTGCTGGCCATTGCTGGAGTCAAGGGAGGATTCCAACTCTTTCGGATAGCCATTCGGAGTTCCAGGTGAGCAGCAAGGAGCATACCATTTTGGACCAAATCGCCGGTCTTGAACCTGGTACCGAATATCAGATTAGAGCCTATTTCAGGAATCAGTGGGATACCGTCTTTGGACCATCCATTACCGTAATGACAAAAACTGTGACCAAGCCTGTTGTGATCACCTTAGAAGCAGCCCAGGTAATGGCAGCGTCGGCGTTGGTGGGCGGAGTGGTGGAGGATGATGGGGGAGAGGAAGTAACGGAACGGGGGGTGTATTGGGGGACCTCAATGAATGTTAATACGACCGGAACCAAAGTGATTCTTGCTAAAGGATTAGGTGAATTTAACCATGTTATTGCGGATTTAGTACCAGGAGAGACCTATTATATCCAGGCTTATGGAATTAACAATATTGGGATAGGTTTTGGTGAAGAGTTTTATTTCAAGACACTGCAGGGATTTATGGATATGCGTGATGGCCATTTTTACGCATTTAAAACCATCGGTAACCAAACCTGGATGGCTGAGAACCTAGCTATTCTTCCCTCTGTTAGTCCATCTTCAGCAGGTTCTGAATCCGATAAGCATTATTATGTATTTGGTTATGAAGGCACTATGGTAAATGCCGCAATGGCAACTGGAAATTATGCTACGTATGGTGTCCTTTATAATTGGGCTTCTGCCATGAACGGTGCTACAAGTAGCAATTCTATCCCAAGTGGAGTGCAAGGCATCTGCCCCGATGGGTGGCATCTACCTAGCGATCCAGAATGGAAGGAATTGGAAATATTTCTTGGAATGAGTGAATCAGCTGCAAATGATATCAGCTGGAGGAATTCTGGTTCGGTTGGCGGAAAACTCAAGGACATTGGCATAGCCTATTGGCTGAGTCCTAATACAGGAGCTAATAATTCAGTTAGTTTCAGGGCTCTCCCGGCTGGCTACAGGGATCGATCGGGCAGTTTTAATGATCTTCGTTCCAATGCTTTTTTCTGGACAACAACCAAATATGATGGATCAACTGCTTGGCGCAGAGGTCTATTATATTCAAGTGAAGGGATAAGCAGAGCCAATTATTATATCAGCGGAGGGTTTTCAATTAGATGCATCAGGGATTGAAGGAAAGGAAAGCCATTCAATACCACATCCCCCCCTCCATAAACCTCTTGTAATCCTCATACAGCCGCTGTTCTACAAAGCCGCGGACTTTGGGGTCCTCCAACTTTTTGTAAAATTCAAACTTGGTATTGACGTATTGCAGGAATACGGACATCATCACTTCTTTGAACTTCTCTTTTTTGTTGGTCTCAGTGTTGTCGCCGGTCATGACCTTGTGAAGTTCTTTATTGTCGCGGAGGCGCTTTCTGACATTATGAAGATCGATTTTGTCTTCTTCGGTCAGACCGATCCCGTAAGTTTCGTTTACCTGATTGATTATCTGAGATAACAGATCCCGTTCCTCTTCCTGGACACCATGGGCCTTGCCTGCATCAATTGGAGGAAGCCCTTCATCACCGTCATAGAGCTTGATGGAGCCTTCAAATACTTTCTGGATCCGGAACGAATCCAGGTTGACCGAATTCATTACCCCGGATATGTCCTCCCCGCGGGATCGCTTGGGCAGCTTTTTATTAAGATATTTGAGAAAGACAAAGTGCCTCTCAAGATCCAGGTCCACAAAGGTGATGATCTGGGAGATATAACCATACAACCGGAGGTAGGATTGGGTCAGCGACCGGAATTCTTCCCTCTGGCTCTCATCAACAATGCGGGTGAACATCTCTACCACCCGATTCAGAATGGGCTGGAACTTCTCATCAGGTTGCGCGGTATCGTAAAAGATGGCACAGAACTCTTCTACCTCGAATTTGGTGAACAGGTTAAAGTTCTGGATGTCCCCAAGGATTGTGTACAAACGGTTCGGATCGGTTTCACCGGTTAACTTGGTTGCTTCGTAGTATGGCTGGAATGATTCATAGACCTGATCCACATCGTTGCTGAAATCAAGAACAAAGGTGTCGGTCTTGCCGGAGGCGATCCGGTTAAGCCTCGATAGGGTTTGAACACACTGAAGGCCAGACAGTTTTTTGTCGACGTACATCGAGTGGAGCAGGGGCTCGTCAAATCCGGTTTGGAACTTGTTGTTCACAATTAGGATCCGGTATCGAGGGTCCTTGAAGGCATTTGGAATGGAAACCCTATTTTCAAGCTGGTTGAGCGAATTCTCAGTGTGATCTTCCCCATTGGCATGAATGGAGCCTGTAAAAGCGGCCAAACAGGAGTAGGGAAGGTTCATTTCTCTGATCTGCTTCTTCATCTCATTAAAAAACAGCACACAATGGTACCGTGACCTGACTACCACCATGGCACGGGCACGACCCGCAATCTTTTTGGACGTGTGGTTGATAAAGTGATCCAGGATGATGCGCACCTTGTTCCTGATGGTGATTTCATGTGAATCCACGTATTGGACCAACTCCCGCATCACCCGGCTGCGTGGCAGTTCTTTGTCTTCAACCTCCTTCTGGTTCAGCTTGAACCAGCGTTTGTATGTCGTATAATGCTCCAAAACATCCAGGGTGAAACCTTCCGTTATGGATTGCTTCATCGTATAGGTGTGGAACGGAACAAATTCACCGGCCTCATTTTTCCGGCCGAAAATTTCAAGGGTTTTATTCTTAGGGGTGCCGGTAAAGCCGAAGAAAGAAATGTGCTTCTGATGCCCACGGCTGAATATTTCCTTCAGGATCCGTTCATCGATGTCGGTATATTCCTCATCCTCCTGAATATCGATCTCACCTTTTGAAATCGATTTTTTCAGATGTTTGGCGGATTCGCCCGATTGGGAGGAGTGAACCTCATCGACAATGATCCCGAACTTTTTACCCGGAATCTCACCGATGGTTTCGGATATCATCGGGAATTTCTGGATCGTGGTGATAATGATGTCCTTGCCTTTTTCCAGACATTCCTTGAGCTGGGCAGAGGTTTTGTCAATGGGGTTAACCACCCCTTGTGTCTGCTCCAGTTGCTTTATGGTCCGCTGTAGCTGCTGATCCAATACCTTCCGATCCGTAACCACAATGATCGTATCGAAGATCCGCCGGGTATCCTTCCGGGTTTGATACAAAGAGGTCAGCATATGTGACAACCATCCAATGGAATAGCTCTTTCCGCTGCCCGTGGTATGCTGGACCAGGTAGTTCTTGCCCACACCCTCGTTTTTCAGGGTGGACCTGATCTGCCGGATCACATCCAGTTGGTGGTACCTGGGAAAAATCAGCAACTCCTTTTTAAGGTCAACCACCCGTCCCTGCCTTCCGTCCCATTCTTTGTCGATTTCAACCGATACATGAACGAAGTTCTCCAGAATATCGAGCAGCGATTCCGGTGCCAGGATTTCGGTCCACAGGTAATCCGATTTGTGACCATCGGGGTTGATCGGGTTTTCAATGCCCTTGTTATACGGTAGAAAGCGGGTCTTTTCTCCCAACAGGCGGGTGGTCATCGAAACCCGGTCATTATCGACGCAAAAATGAACCACGCATCGTTTGAATTGGAGAAGCAATTCTCTCGGATCCCGATCCCGCCGGTATTGCTTCTCGGAATGTTCAATGGTCTGGCCGGTCAGCTGATTCTTCAACTCGATGGTAATCAGCGGTAATCCGTTCAAGAATAATACTACGTCAATGGAGTTGTCATTACGGGTGGAATAGTGGAGCTGCCTGATCAGGCTAAAACGATTGAGTTTGTAAAGTTCCTGATGTTCAGGATTTAGCCCGCTCTTGGGCTCGAAAAATGCCAGGTGAAAATAGCAACCCCGATCCCGCACCCCTTTTCGCATCAGATCAACCACCCCGCGGCGGAGAATCTCATCATTGATCCGCCTGGCGAGTTTCTTTTCAGTTTCGTCACCATACTGGACGGCCAGTTTCTCAAATTCCTCGGGCTGGGATTTCCGGATAAACGAAATCAATTCACCCGAAATCTGGGCCAGGTTACGGTCATATTCGGTGAAAGGCAGGGACTTCCATCCCCGCTCGTTCATCAAATCCTCCACGTGATTTTCAAATTTCTTCTCGGTATAGTTCATGGGTTGGTTGGGTTCTGACATCAATCTTGCCTGTCACCACATCAGAAATCAACGACTGGCGATATTCTTTGAGGAGCTCTATTTTGCGGGTTTCTTTTTCAATGGTGGTATCTATTTGGGAGGTCTTCCCGTCTAAGAATTCGACGATTTGCTCCTGCACATTCAATGGTGGCAATGGGATCAAGATCTCTCTTATGTTTTTTGGATAGATATGCACAACAATCTCTCCTTTACCCATGCTTGCCTTTTGATGATTAACCTGATGAGAATTAAATAGATATGATGCATATAAAGGACTGATTGAATCATTGGTTTTTAATATGATAATGTCGCCACCAGCATATCCATCAACATCTGACCAATATAAAATGGCTTTGCCGATGTCCTCCTTTGTCTCACCAGACCCGGTGAACAACATATCACCTTTACAAATTAGTTGACTATCAATAATAGTTTCTTCTTCAATAAATGATTGGGTAAAATAAACAATGCGATTAAATGAAGTGTAAATCTCTCCGTATCTTATACATGGGAATCCATTATCCTTAACTTGATCTTTGGAAATGCCTCGTCCTTTGGAAAAAGTCCCCATTGTTGATGTACGCCTAATTGACCAATTTTGCGGTATCTCCCCAATCCACTCTACCCCTGAATCCTTCATCTCCACACCTGGGTCCAAACCTTTGGTCACAACCTGGTTGATCAAAGCGGTTCGGTACTCTCTCAACAATTCGATCTTTTCTTGTAGCTTCTGCATCAAGGAATCGATCTGTGGGGTTTTGCGGTCGAGAAATGAGACGATCTGATGTTGTTCGACTACTGGTGGTAAGGGTGTCTTTGTATTGATTATGTCCCCTGGCGCTACACGAGGTAGTTTAACTCCAGTTGCTAAACAATCCCAAAAATCTATCAGTCCTTGATGAAATAGTAAATAAAATAAATATCGACCGACTGTGTTGTCTTTTGGTCTGAAGACAAGCATCTCCCCCATAGAAAATCCTTTGTAATCAGGATTCAATGCCTTTTTCAAATAAATACGAAGTTTGTTTATGAGGATGTCTCCTGGCCCAAACGCCACTCCATCCCCTGGATATTCTGCAAACAGATTCAAACAAATACCCGTGTTGGATTCAACATTCTCGGGCGAAATTTTAACATCACCGTCAGCGGGTCGCGATTTGTCAAGGATCAACTTTGCTAAGTATTTGAAAGGCTTGATTTCCCAATGTGCAGGCAGTTTTCCCATCCACGAAATCCCGCATTCCTTATAAGCCTTGTAACCTTTCATCAATCTTGTTTCTTGTATGCCTGTTTGATTAGAAACATAACATAGTCAAGATCAGTGTCTTTCTTGATAGACAGATCATATTCTCCCGCACCGTAATGGCCGATCTTGCTGACATCCCGACAAAGGCGCTTAGGATCATCCAACTCGCCAACCTTCAGGTTAATCCAGCACCATAAAGTGCTTTTCCCGATAAACGCGGAGAAGAAAACGGTCTTACGCTTAAAGCCAACATACATTTTCCGTGGCACGATTTCGATGTCGCTACCCAGGTTGAGAATCCGCTCCTTCAGCTCATAATACATTTCCTTGGTGGGTGCGAGCACTTTGGGCTGTTGGAGATGAAAATCCTCTGAATACATTTTTACCTCCTTGGCCACTTTTGATACCACGTTCTCGAGATCCGTGGTTACTTCCGTTATGCTTTCCTTTGATTGGGTGGTGTGCTGAACCAATCCAACCTGATTGTTGCCATACCGCTTGATCTCCCAAAGTTCGAAGGGGACATCCTTAAAGTTAACGGAGTGTTTCTGGTATTCGGTGAAAAACGGTGAAATGAAAATCACCCGTGACTGGGTCCAGTCCACATCTTCACGCTTAAGTTGGCCGCCGCAGTTCTCGTTGTATTCCAGGATAAAATCGGATTTGTTGTTCAACATCAAGGACATATAGGTGTATCCCTGATCGATGACGGAATAACTACGATCCTTTTTGTATTCAAGAATCACAAACGACCTGCTCTCTCGGTTGAAGCCAAGTGAATCAATACGAAATCCTTTTATGGTCAGTTCAGACTTGACCAGTTGGAGATTGAACAGCTCCTCGAGGTTCTTCTCAACCATTTTCTGAATATCCCTTTCCAGCTTAAATTCTTTGGTGGGAACCTGGATCAGTCGATCACCTGTGAGGTTGTAAAGTTTCATTGGTACAATATGTTATGAAGTAAACCATCCGTTTCCGAATCAAGCGCCAACAGATCTTTTTTGATTTCTTCAACAGAGCGCAGGGGCTTGAATTTGTAGAAGTACTTCGTGAAATTGATCTCATAACCCACTTTGTCCTTGGTCCGGTCCATCCAGGAATCAGGAAGGTGAGGATGTACTTCGCGCCGGTAGTAATCATCCACATCATCCAGCAGGGGGATGCGTTCATAGTCCCGCCTGGCGGGATCGGATTTGGGCTGACCTGAGCGGTCTTTTACCATCCTCCCCTCATCCATCAATGGCTGCTCGATGGTCACCTTGGTATACCCGAAAAACGCGTTTGGGTATATCTTGGAAAATTCACCCTCTTGAAAACCAGTGTATATCCTTAAAAGCTCATCCCGTTTATCGATTGGAATGAACTTCCGCTTGCTGCCCAAAGATTTCTTCATCAGTTGAAAAAAGCCGGAGCCATCGATCAGTTGAATCTTGCCCTTTCGGCACGGTTTCTTTTTATTGGTGACGATCCAGAAGAAGGTGGAGATTCCTGTGTTGAAAAAGAGCTGGTCGGGGAGGGAGACGATGCATTCCAGCCAGTCGTTTTCAATAATCCATTTCCGAATCTCAGACTCGCCGGATCCCGCATCACCGGTAAACAGCGGCGATCCGTTAAACACGATTCCGATCCGTGAGCCATGGTCATCCATCTTGGAGATCATGTGCTGCAGGAACAACAGGGAGCCATCCGAAACCCGTGGTGTACCGACAAAAAACCTTCCGTTGGGATTTTGTGATTCGTTTTCAACGAACTCCTGCTCCGATTTCCACGATACGCCAAATGGCGGATTGGTGATCATATAATCGAACCGCTTCCCTTCAAACTGGTCTTGCGATAAGGAGGACAAGGGGCCCTGGATGTTGTTCGGGTTCTCACCGATGATCATCATGTCTGATTTGCAGATCGAGTAGGTCTGTGGATTCAGTTCCTGTCCGTACAGACGGAATTCAACCCGGTCATTGATGTTCTTTTGCACCCAATCCTTCCCGATGGTTAACATGCCGCCGGTTCCACAGCAAGGATCAAATATGGAGCGGATTTTACCCTCACCCTGCAGGTCTTCCTGATTGGAAAACACCAATGCGACAAGCAATTGGACAATGTCACGCGGGGTATAGTGCTCCCCGCTGGTTTCGTTGGACATCTCCGAGAACCGCCTGAGCAACTCCTCGAAGATCTGCCCCATCTGGTGGTTGGATACACTGTGGGGATGGAGGTTGACCTCGGTGAATTTATCAATGAGCAGGAACAGGCGATTGTTCTTGTGAAGCTTCTCAACCGGCTTCTCCAGCTGGAAGTTATCGATGATTTCCACCACATTCTGGGTGAACCCCGCCACATAGTTCTTAAAATTAATGAAGAGGTTCTGTGGATCTTGTTTCAGCCTGGCAAGATCATATTTTGAATGGTTGAAGAAGGTGGTGCCGATTTGGTTCAGTATCACCGGTGTAGGGTCCTCCAATTTGCTCTTGTATTGGGTATAGAGTTGATAAACCCTGTCTTTATCCGGCTCAAGAACGCAATCCAGGCGGCGCAGCACTACGAATGGCAGGATTACATCACCGTATTCATGCGGCTTGAACAGCCCGCGTAACACGTCATCACATACATTCCAAACGAAACTGGATACCTCTTGATGATTGGTCATACTTTCGGGTAAGGCTTATGTTTGATCGGATGAAGATAAGGAAAATCGGGGCAGTGAGCACCCTGTCACATTTGCCAGATCAATGGTACACATCAGCAGGGTTCAAAAATTAAGTCAAATGAATGTAAAACAGCTTTCCCAAAGTTATCGAAGCCACCTGAATTGGTTTGGGCAATATCATGCAAGCAAAGTTTTGTTTTATAAAATCTATCATTATCTTTACATAGGACTGTCAATCCTAAGCCTTATAACTCAACAAGATGATTAAGTTTTCCATGGTTCTATTGGCCATCGTCTGGCTCCATGTGCCCATTGCCTTTGGACAAAAGGTAAAAGTAACCTCCGGCGAGGCAGAAGTGATCCAGTATCCGAATATGACCTATGATGAGGCTTGCAAGGCAGCCTGGCAAGAGGCTGTGATCAGTGCCATCCAGAAGGAATTCCCTACTAATGTCGATCGGGAGTCGCGATTGTCTGTCAAGGATGACCAATCCCATTTCTATTTTGTTGGAAATGTGAAAGTCAGAGGTCAGTGGATCAAAGATTTGGAGGAGCCGAAGTTCACGCCATTCAACAAGGATGGTGTAACGTCCGTAAAATGCCGGGTTAAAGGGCTAGTCAGGGAAGCGGTAAGCAGGCCAAAACTGGAATTTGAGGTTCTCAACCATCCCAACGTGGCTTCCCGAACCACCGAGTTTTATAACTATGAGGACTTGTATGTGTATTTTAAATCCCCCATCAAGGGGTACCTTTCCATCTACCTGGAAGAATCCGACAGCGTGAGCCGCCTGCTGCCCTACCAGAAAATGAAAGATGATTTGGTTAACGGAGTGCCAATTGAAGGCGATAAGGACTACTTGTTCTTTGATCCGAAACGCTCAACATTCAAAGATATTCCGGTTGATGAGATCTTCTTGTTTACCAATCGGACGCAAACGCCTGATTACAATACACTTTATATTTTATTCTCTGAGAATCCCTATCATAAGCCGATCCTCTACCCCGGAGGTACTGAGCAAGGATTCCAAATGCCATCAAAGCTGCCGTCCAGGAAGTTCCGGGAGTGGCTGGAAGAGTGCCGGACGATTGACACACAGTTCCAGGATATCCCTATTGTCATCACAATCAATCCGGAAAAACGATGAAAAGACTCACCTTCCTAACGATCTTTTTCCTGATCTCCACTTTGACTTTGGAGTGCCAGGTCATTTCGGGACAAAGCCCGGTCAGGGAAGTGAGTATCGCACCGGCCCGCAAAAGTCCTGACTCACGAATATTGGATAAGTACAGTTTCTTCGCCGAATCGGATGTAGATTTTGGCATCCCCAGGGTTGAGAAAAAGTTTCCAAAACGGGCAGCCTTAATCATTGGTAATGAGAACTATGCGGCCTACTCAAAGAATGATTCCGATAATGTCCCATTTGCCCGGCGAGACGCTTTGGTGTTCAGGAGGTATGCCATAGACCTGTTGGGAATCGATTCGACCAATGTCCTTTGCGAGGTGGATCAGACGTATATGCAGATGCTCGATCTGATCGAGCGTTTTATCCGGTTTTTCGGAACCGACTTCGACGAATTGGTCTTCTATTACGCAGGCCATGGTCTTCCGCTAACCGGATCCAATTCACCCAGCTTATTGCCTGTTGATGATACACGGCGCGGCATACCCTTGCAGGATATTTACAAGCAATTTGCCGGGCTGAATGCCACACGCATTACCGTTTTCATGGATGCCTGCTTCTCGGGCAAAGGTAGGGGAGGGCAGCTGCTTGCTGGTACCAGGCGGGTTGGCATCAAGCCAAAACCGGCCGAGTTGTACGGAAATATGGTGGTGTTCAGTGCCACGGGCGAAGATCAGGTGGCCAATCCATACAAAGAGCAGAACCACGGCCTCTTTACCTATTTCCTCCTGAAGAAGATGAAGGAGTCCTCGGGGAAGGTCAGTTACAATGATCTGATCCTATTCTTGCGCCAGGAGGTCCGTTATAAGTCGATTGATTCGAATTTCCAGTTGCCTGAAGTCATTTGCAGTCCAAACATCAAGGAGGAGGAGTGGAAGTCCTGGAGTTTTCATTAGTGGCCGTTTAGATATGGCATTGAAAGTATGAGAAACCTAATAGAATACTGAAACTTAAAACAGACGGCTATGTTTACTTTAAGAAGGATATCTTTTGTTTGTTGTCTGGCCTTCGGGCTGACCGGATCCTGGAATCCGGCCCGGGGCCAATCACCGGAAGTGAGGGTAAATGTTTCCAGTGCTTTGTCCCTGAGTTCCTTGAGTAGGAAGATAGAGTCCAATCTTTCACATATGCTCACGCGGATTAATGTAGCTTACCTGGGCAAGGCCGAGTTGGTTGACCCGATCCCCGGAATCATGGATGACAAAGCCTCCAATGACCTGCGACAACTCTGGCAAAGTTCACCCATGTACTGCCTGGACAAATCATTCAGAAGGGACCTGATCACCAAACTCAACGGGGAATACCAGGTCAGGGACATCCAGATTAAAATTCCTGCCTCTGATCTGCCGGAATCAATGGCGGTGACCTTTACCAAGGAGGGTGTCATCAATAATATCACATTTACCGTCAAGGAACACCAGTACCTTGGAGTTCTCAGCACACCAGACAAGGTGGACAAGGTTCATCGGGAGCTGATCCTCGATTTTGTAGAGAATTTCAGGACGGCTTATAACAAGAAAGACATCGAATTCTTAAGACAGGTTTTCAGTGAGGATGCCCTGATTATTGTCGGGAAAGTCATTCAACCGGAGGCCGGTTCCGGTCAGGAGGGGATTAAAGGTCCCTACCTGGCAAGGAAGCACGTCCAATATATCAAGTATACAAAGACTCAGTATTTGAGCAAGTTACAGGAAGTTTTCAATAAGGAAAAGACCATATCGGTTGACTTTAGCGAATTTGAGGTCCTGCGTCATTTGCGAAACCCCGACTTCTATGGCGTGACTTTACGGCAGGTATGGCGATCGAGTTATTCAGATGAAGGCATCCTTTTCTTATTGATCCAGTTCCGAATCGATGACAATCCCCTGATTTGGGTGAGGACCTGGCAGGATGCGAGTGAGACGCTCGAGGAGGAGGTATTTGGACTCCACAACTTTGTAATAGACTAATTATCAGATCTATGAAAAAGACCGCACTTCTTCTCGCGCTGATGCTCCTTTCGATTTGGGCACAAACCCGTTGCCAGAATCTTGAAAAGCTTCATATTGAGCCGATACTTGACAACCCATTACCGGTCATCATCAGTGATGCCCGCTGTAAGCCGGGATTCATTCGAATCGAAGTTTATAGTGACCTGCCCGACCTGCGACTTGAGTCCAGTATGGTGCCTGACTCCTCCATCTTCATCGATTTCGATGCCCGGCAAAACCTCTACCGGATATGTCATCCGAAAATGAAATTTCAGTTAAAGGCTTACGGCCCAAAATATGAAAGGACCTATTATGAGCTTTTTGACCTGAAAGATGAGTACCGCCTCAGGATCAAAGGGACCGCGGTCAAGGGCACCATAAAGGTCAATACCATCCCAGATAATGCTACAATCATTTTAATGGATTATAAGGACTCCCGATCAAGTGCCGATACGCTGACCTTGCAGACAGGGCAATACCGTGTAACCATCACCAAACCCTATTATGAGTCATTGGATACCATTTTGGTTGTTAACTCCGGATATTCTACCGCCAAAATTGAACTGAAACCCAAGTTTGCCTTGCTCAAGTTGGATGTCCGTCCACAGGACAGAACTGAATTCTATAAGCCTTTTAACCTGTGGATTGATTCTATGCCTGTGGATATCAGGGCGTTGTCAAATAAAGATGTTAAGCCAAGGAGTTTTGACCAAGGTATTCAATTCAATGAACTGTATGAAGGTAACGTTGTCCCGGTTGAAACCGAGGGGTCGCATCATTGGAAGCTTGAAGCGCCCGGTTATCAGAGTGAGCAAGGTTTGTTTAATGCGGTCAATGGGAGGACATATCAATTGTCTCAAAACCTGAGGCCAATGACCGGTTACCTAACGGTTCGGGATGAAGGGAATGCCGAAAACGCAAAAGTCTTCATCGATGACAGGCATCTGATTGGAAACGTGCCCTTTTCCAACAAGCCGGTTACGGCTGGTAAGCATGTTATTATGATTGAAAAGGACGGCTACATAGCTACTCAAACGTATGAAGTGGAAATTAGCCCGGATGAACCAAAACAGCTTATGGTATCGATGGAATTGTTCAGGAATTTTACCTTCAAGACGGAACCCATCAAGGCAGAGATCCATTTAAATAACAAGTTTACCGACAAGTTTACCAATGACAGCATGCCCATTCCTGCTGGTCATCACGAAATTAGGCTTGTCAAATCCGGGTATGCCACCGAGCTTTTCAACATTCAGGTTAATGAAAAGACCCCATTGAATAATGAGGTAACAAAAGTCTTAAAACCGAACTATCCACTGCAAATCCGGTATGAGGGTAAAAACCTTTATCAATTGAATATCCAGGGCAGGAAACCACTGGACCACCTCGTGATCAATGCGGGGGATGGGGTTTCTGGTAAAGAGTACCTGCTTCCTTATGGAAAATACAAGCTCACTCTACAAAGCGGCGGAAATGTCTTCTACAAGGGGCTGCATACCCATTCTGAGACCTTGTATCCCAGAGTCAAGCTGCCTGTCTATTCAAAGAACTCGTTCAGACCTTTGGGATTTGATTTTTATGACCAAAACAACTTTGACCTGTCGCTCGGGCAAAGCCTGCTATTCGGAGGCAGTGGGCTAACCACTTCAATCGTTAACCTTCATTACCTATATACCGATTTGCAAAGATTCGATGTCAACGGAATACCCTTTAGCGAAACGGTAGCAATGATCATTCCATCGGTGTTTTTGCTGAACTGGGATTTGCGAATAGGGGGTGCTCTGTTTGAGTATCTTGAGATCTCGGCCTTGGGGAAATTCAAATATTCGCCCGGCCTGAAATTCACCGGAATCAACATTTACGGGTTTAATGATGCGTCTGTTTTTGCCGGATTCTATGGCGTTGAACTATCCACGAGATTACCCTATGTGAATTTGAACTTTCGCATAGGAAGGCAAATCATGGATGGCAAGGTCAATTTCTGGGCAGGGGAATTTGGCAGGTACTCCGAAGAGGAGGCACAATTCGATATCGATCAGACCGTCGTTTCTTTAGGGATGACAATCAATGGCCCCATATACAAGACCAACAACATGATCAGGATTTGGAACAGGCCCCTGGCGAATGAGCTTATCCGAAAACTGGCTAAAAAGTTTCACTGATCTTTCACACACCTGACAGACAGGCCGTAAGTCTTGTCTGTACTTCTTCGGAAAATGCTGCTATTGCCCTCAAGAACTGAGCGGGAATAGGCAGTGGTGGAGCTGAATGGTTTCGAAGTCCAGAATAGCGCCTGACTTCCCTGACCGACAAATGTGAGGAGATCCCTCTTATAGCCGGATGGCAGGGCGGAGAAGCCCCTGTTGTCCGTTCCTTTATCATTCCAATAATTGATTGACTTGAGCTTTTGGGCTGGATTGGTGCCAAGATAGTTCACCAGATCCTGCCATTCCTGGTCAGTCGCCAGGTGCCATCCTGCAGGGCAGATGTCAGCCAGACTTCCCTGGTGGCTGGAGGTGGCTGTAGCCCAATCATACAACCTGCCGAATTTAGCGCAACTCTCCGGTTCGTTCCGATAACACCAAGATCCTGAGGGTGGTGTATAGTCGAGGTTTTGTGCCATCCAGGTGGTTCGGTTAATCTGTACTGAACGGTAGGTCTTCCCATCCCTGGCATCAGTGAAACCGGTGGCTGTTTCAACTACAGGTTTTTTCTGCTCCTCCATGAATGACCCTTCAACCTTGAATTTGATCGGACCATAAAGGCTGGTTCTTTCTGTTTGCGCATCCCAGATTATCTTTTTGCCCGTCCCTGGCACGACCCGGCGCCCGACATCTCCTGAAACATAAGTAAGTGGTCCGTACCAGGTATTCCCGTTATCGGTTGATAGCAGTAGGTGAATATTCCAGAGCCGCGACTGGGAATCAATCAGGTCATAAGTTACATTGATTTTTTGTCCATCACTCTGAAAATCAACGTTTTTTATCTGTTGTGCCTGGAGATTGGATTGAAGCCCCAGAAAGAACAATATGGCAACCCCAATTAACCGGATAATACTCATCTTAAAAGGTCACTGAAATCAATGAATGATCAAATGCTGTTTAAAGATATGGTACTCCTAAAGTAGAAATATTTATTCTGATTCAAAATCAACAGGATAGGCAGCGCATACATCCGGCAGTTTAATAGTCTGATTACTGTGATATATTATTTGAAGCCACTACCCGCATCTGGGTTGTCAACGCAATCCTGCCATTGGCTGATAGCCTAATTCAACCGCACCCTGAATCCAATCCCGGCATAATCGGCATCAGAAATCAGGTCGAAGGCAAGCGGAAGGTCTCCCGACTTGTTCCCCGGGATTAGTGTGATCAACCTAACCAGGGCCAGGGCTCCCACCCCGATGGCCGCATACCCGATCCGGTCCCTTAACACGATTTGTTGGTGCAGCTCCGTTGCCTTGTCTGTGGCACTTTGATATTGATCATACAAGCTGTTGGAATTGATCAGGAGCCCGGTTCCGGCTCCAAAAGCCGCCGTAGATGCCAGTCCCCAGCCGATCAATTTATTGTTCTGCTTTTTCCTTTCACCGGTTATTGTCTGGGGAGTTTTAACTTGTTGTCCTGCAATAGGTTCAGCAATGATTTTGAATCGAATGTCTTGATTGATCAAAGGTTCCCGGTCGGCCAGCACATCCCACAATAAGGTCTTGGTATATCCGGGTGTGACCATATACAAATCACCCTTGATTGACTTCATCTGCAGGTAGCTTTTCCCGTCATCAAGCGTGTATAAGGCGATGACGTTAAATCGTTGATTCTCATTGATTCCGGATAGATTGAAAGTGAGCTTGATGTTTGTCCCTTCTTGAAAAGCCAAGATATTGGTCACCTGCTGTGCTTTGGCACAATTCAAGAAGGTACAGGAAGCTGTGAGCAGCAAGGTGGCCAGGAGTGATTTGATGATTGCATTCATGGGCGCAATAATGCCATAAGCATACGTTAACTATTTCAATTTAAGGTCTTTCCAAGTTTCAATTACTTCCCGGCCTGGAATTACCTGTGGCGTCTGCCTGTTAGATTTTTTTCGAAGGGACTCCACCTTCACCTGCTGGATTACGAAGTCGGAGAGTTCCCCGATGGAGATGTCTCCACTTGTTTCCCTGATCTTCTTCAGCAGGTAATACGTGAACAGGCCATGTTGCTTTTCATCAAGGGAATAGGCCGGTTCATCGCTGGACGCGGCCGAGATTACCAGCAACTTGCCGTTCGGCACGATGGTATTGGGAATGATGGCAGCCTTGCGGGCATTATCGATCATTCCGCCGTCTCTTTTATTTCCGCTGAAACAGGCATCCAGGAAAACAAATACACCCTCCGAAGGATGCTCGGTAAGGTCATTATAGAGAGCTGACAATCCGATCGCGGATTCAAAATCGCTGGGTGTACCATCTGTGGGAAGCAGAAAGGCCGTCCGGTTGGAAGGATCCGGGATCCCGTGGCCGGCATAGTAGAGGAACACCCTGGCCTCACCCTTTTTGGCCTCTGTAATATTCTTTAGCCATCGGATTTCGGATCTCATAATTCCAAAGGTGGCATTCTCGAGAAGCCGGATGTTGGCAGCGGGTATCCCGAGTGTTTTGGTGCAATACTCTTTGAAAACGCGCCCGTCATTCAAAGCAAAAGGAACCTTGTCAGCCCGTTGATAATTTTCATTGGCGATGATAACGGCAAATGCGTTATCCTGTCTGGAACCTGCTGAAGGGATATCATAATCCACATCGACCATGAACTCAGGCACATCAACAATAACCGGTTGGCCTTTGATTTCGCTCGGCCTTGAAGCAACGGTTCGGATGAATCCTTCTTCGTAAAGGACCTTGTTGATGGGATAGGTTTTTTGTTCGGTGAACCCGAACCGGTTGTTCTTCTCATTGGCTGCAATGGTAAAGACCAGTTCGGAATCGGGAAAATCACTGGTGACGAAATAGTGATACGTGACGGTCTCAAAACTGCCGGCATCCAGGGAGGAGAAAAACGGCTGTGTCTTGGTTGCTGAACGCAGATCGTCACCAACACCCAGGAATAAAACGCCGGTCTGATTGTTGGTTACATGCACGGAAACACGTTCTGCGGTCCCTTGGCCGATATTTTGGACAGCAAGCTTGAGGTCAATGGTTTCATTGATGTCAATCTGGCGGTTCGGATTCGAAGATTGGTTTTCGATGACCGCATTCTGAGCAAGGATCAGCTCAGGTTTCAGGAACTCAAGGGTCTGAAAGGTAAGCTGCTTAGCCTTGATGGTAACTTTGAAATTGGGTTCGACCACTTCTATCCTGACGGTTGCTTCTGCATTGGGCAGATCTATTGTGGATGAGAATGGTATGGTAACCGTTTGCTGCCCCCCATCCTTTGAGATGGTATTCACCGGCGTAGTGGACGGAAAACTGAGACCGGGAACCCCGCCCGAGAGGTTGACAAAAACATCCTTGGCATCCCCAAAACCGGTGTTCATAAGGGTTACCATCAATTCGGCCGATTCACCGGCCCTCAAATAAGCATGGGAAAAAGAAATGGTATCGATCCGAAGGATGGGCGGCAAGTTCACCTCCTGTGCACCGATAGTGAACCGGTAGGACTTGCTCACCCCTTCGATGGTTTTTTGCGCCTGTAGTATGGCGCTAAAAACCATTAACAGGATTAGCAAAGAGAAAAGCCGGGCTTTCATAAGGTGTTGGTTTCCGTTTCCGGACTAAATTTACACAAATCTGATTAAAGGGACAATCTAGGTTTCAAAGGCCCGTAAATATTTATTTCCAAGGATGCGATCTTGCTCTTTTTTGTATTTTTATGATTCAAATTGTCCTGGCCTGTGAATCACCGATCATCCAATACATTCTTTTTGATATGGTTCGCGTGTTTGTTACTGCTTTTCGGCTGCAAACGCGAGTGGGACAATCCGGATGATCAGCATTCCCCCAATTTTGTCAGGTTACCCACAGTGACAACCTCACAGGTATCGAACCGAACTTTGACAACAGCACAAGTTGGTGGTCAGGTTGTAAAATCGGGCATTGCCTCGGTCACGGAGCGGGGGGTGTATTGGGGTGCATACCCTGATGTGGTATCCACAGGGACTAAGCTGGCAATTGGCAGTGGAACAGGGCCGTTTTCCCATTTCCTGACGGGATTAATCCCCGGTGCGACTTATTACGTGAAGGCTTATGCGACAAACAGTGCCGGGACGAGTTATGGGGATGAGCGGAGCTTCACTACAGATGATGGTCAGCAGACTTTTACTGATACCCGCGACGGGCATGTCTATCAAAAAGTGATTATTGGCACTCAGGTCTGGATGGCTGAAAACCTGGCTTATCTTCCCTCAGTGAGTCCGCCTTCAGCCGGTTCGGATACCGAGAAACATTATTACGTGTATGGTTATGAAGGCACCAGTGTATCTGCCGCAAAGCAAGAGGCCAACTATTCGACCTATGGGGTTCTCTACAACTGGCCAGCGGCGATGAACGGGGCGGCAAGCAGCACATCTGTCCCGAGTGGGGTACAGGGGATCTGCCCTGACGGATGGCACTTGCCGAGTGATGCGGAATGGACTGTTTTAATCGATTACCTGACAAACAATGGATTTGGATACGGAGGAAGCGGAAGTGATATCGCTAAGTCCATGGCATCCACCACGGGCTGGAACTCGCACTCAACTGCAGGGACAGTGGGTAACAACCAGTCAACTAATAACAGCAGTGGTTTCAAGGCCCTCCCGGGTGGCTACCGCAACTACGACGGGGGTTTCGGCGGCCTTGGCACCTACGCCGACTTCTGGTCGGCCTCTGCCGGCGGTGCGACGCACGCCTGGCGCCGGGTCCTGAACTACGGCACCGACGTCGTGGGCCGGTACGCCAACTACAAGGGCTACGGGTTTTCGGTTCGGTGCCTGCAGGACTGAGCGAAGGGGAGGCATGTGTGTGGGAAGGGACGGCTGGTTAGTTTTAGTTTGCAGGGGCGGATCTTGATCCGCTTCTGCCCGAGCCGCCTGCGAAGCGAGCGGCGAGTAGGGTGTGTGTTTGGGTGTGTTAAGAAGTGTGTGTGTGGTGGGACGGTTTAGGGTTTGGGTGTGAGATGAAGGTAGAGGATATCATAAGGCTGGAGGATTCCAATGAGGATTCGATCATCCTGTTGAAAGAAGGGATGTTCTGGCGTTCGTATGAGCGTTCGGCGTTTCGGTTTTGCACCGTACTGCAAGAATACAAGGTAATGGTCAGAAACTTTAAGAATGCAGGCAGGACATTGGTTTATCTGGGGTTTCCGGATAGCCGTCTTGATAGGATTCTGGAGAAATCCATGAACAAAGGTTGTCAGTTGATTAAAGATGGAGAAGGGATTATCAGGGTCATCGGATCCTCAACCGATGACCGTTTCGCGGAATGGAAAGAGAATCTTTTGAAAAAGCAAACATCTGTTTCAGACAGCGAGGTGGATAACTCGATAGAAGAAGTTGACCTTTATCCTATTTCAGGAACCCAGCAAGTCCCTGTCTATAAAGCCTCCTACGATTTGATGCTGGAGATTTACCAGTTTAGCAAGCAATTCCATCGGGAATACCGGTTTACGTTGGGAGAGCGCCTTAAGAATGAGGTGTTGAATTTACTGATCGGGGTGTATCAAGCCCAATTGGGCATAGACCGAATGGAAAACATCCGTAGGGCACGAAACCATACTGAGATTGCGAGGTTATTGCTCAGAATTACACATGACTTACATTTGATTGAATTAAAACGATTTATCCGATTGAACGAAAACATTGAAGACATTTTGCGCCAGCTTTCAGGATGGCTCAAAGCGCAAAGGCAATGCCGGAGTCCGGTGGGTGGAGACCTTCCGGAGTGAGCAGAGATCAGTTCAATGACACCCTGTACGGAATGTACTGTAAGGTCTGTACAGGATTACAGGTTGGGGTATTCTCGAATATAACGCCCGGATGCCCCGATCAATCCAGTTGTCATTGTTCCGGCCCGGCCCTCCCGGGTGGCAACCGCAACTACGACGGGGGTTTCAACAACCTTGGCAACAACGCCAACTTCTGGTCGGCCTCTGCCAACGATGCGACGAACGCCTGGAACCGGAACCTGAACTACAACAACGACGACGTGAACCGGAACAACAACTACAAGAGAAACGGGTTTTCGGTTCGGTGCCTGCAGAACTGGTCAACACAACAAGCCGCCGGTGGATGATCCGCCGGCGGCTTCATAATAAAGGAGATTCATGGATCCATTGCTGGCAGACTTGTTCAAGGCTTACTATGATGCCCGGAGAAACAAGCGCAATACTCCCAGTGCCCTGAGATTTGAAACCAGGTATGAATCAAATCTACTGAAACTCTATCAGGAGATTCGGGATCGCAGTTATGAACTACAGCCCAGTATATGCTTTATCGTCAATGAACCGGTTAAAAGGGAGGTATTTGCGGCAGATTTCAGGGATCGGGTGGTACATCACCTGATATATAATTATATCTGGCCCGTTTTTGACAGGCAGTTCATTTATGATTCCTACAGTTGCCGTCCGGGTAAAGGCACCCTCTTTGGCATCCGGCGGCTGGAGCACTTCATCCGCTCCTGTTCCCAAAACTACCGGATGGATTGTTATATCTTAAAAATGGATATACGGGGGTATTTCATGTCGATGGACCGGGCTCTGCTTTTTGAGATGGTCATGACAGGATTAGTTAACAGCCGTTTTGTGGAAAATCTTGACCTTGACTTGCTTCAATATCTTATCCGAAAGACCATTTTCAATGATCCTACTGACGGTTGCATTATCAGGGGTCACCGGTCGGATTGGGAAGGTTTACCACCAACAAAGAGTCTCTTTACAGCCTTGGCTGGAAAAGGTCTTCCAATAGGCAACCTGACCTCCCAATTGTTCAGCAATATCTACCTGAACGAGTTGGATCAGTTTGTTAAGAGGGAGCTTAAAATCAAATATTATGGCCGATACGTCGATGATTTCTTCCTGATTCATCCAGACCGGGAATACCTTAAAAACTGCATCATCTGGATCCGTGAAATGCTATCGGATAAGCTTCGGCTTGAACTTCATCCAAAAAAGATGTATCTGCAACATTATGCCAAGGGGGTTAAATTTCTGGGTGTTCTGATAATGCCGTGGAGAACCTATCCTGATAGAAGGGTAGTAAATAGACTGAAGGCTGTCTTGTTGGAATACTTTGATGCTACGAATAGCAGGGATCTATTTAGATACCAATGCAGGGTCATGTCATATATTGGGCTACTGCGGCAACACAATACTAAAACCCTGTTATCGAGGATCAACCAGGGATTGGTGGATCCATCAACCAACCCGGGATGATTATTGATTCACATTGGCCAATTTTTTTGATTATCCTTTATATATTTTCTAATGCGTTTTAATGATCCCTCATCCCGGATAACATGATCATGATATCTTGGTTGCCATTGAAATTCAATCGTATGCTTTTTGGCATAAGACGTGACAGCCATCTTGAATCCCCTGACAACAGCCGCAAGATTATCATGTTGCGGTCCAAATTTGTTCGGCTGCCAGTTAGTTTGCTCTAGTCTGTTGAAACCAATAATCCCATGGAGGTGGTCAGGCATCAGAATGAATTCATCAATTAAGGCAAATGGATGATACTGCGGTATCGATTTCCAGCATCTTAGCGTATACGCACCAATAGTAGTTTCATCTAATCTTCCTGAGACAATGCTGCCAAAATAGGGAACTCTCCCCTTTGTGCAGATGGTTATGAAGTAATAGCCGGTTGAACCATAATCCCAAGTTGATAAACGGCTGGAGCGTATCCGGAATTTGTTCTTGTATAATCCATCCATATATTAATAGGTAGCTGAATCATACATATAGATTTGAATGGCCCTGCCCAATGGAAATTTTTGTTTGTGATTTTTTAGACCCGATGGGAATAATGGTGGGTGATGGCCGTGGGTGGGGCGTCGTTATTGCCATTGGTATGGTCAACGTTGGATTGATGGTTTGGCCCTGATCATGAAAAACGTTTTTCGGTAGAGACGCATATATGCGTCTCTACCGGTTTGTTGGCCGCCACGTTGCCTGTCACATTTCCCCCATCTGCGGTACATAATGGCAAAACAATACCAAAAACGATTTTGCCATGAAAACCTTCACCATCCTCTTCGCCGCCCTCCTTGCTTTCGGAACAATGACCCCGTGCCATGCCCGCAAGGTGTCAAGGGAAATGAGGCAGGAACTCCACAGCAGGGCTTATTACAAAGCCCGTCAGGAGAGCCGCCTCTTTATCGAACGGGGCTATTTTGTAGCACCCGGGGCACTCCCGCTTGATAAACAGATCGAACGCGCATGGATCCACCAGTACGAAATCGACGACGACGGCCAACCCCAATACATCGTTGCGACTGCAAATGCTGTCGCCGAATCCCAGATTGCCGCCAGGATCCAGGCGATGGAAGCGGCTAAATTGGAGATCGCCAGTAGCATCGCATCGGAATTGGCCGCTCTGGTTGAAAACAGCATAGCCAATTATCAGACAGGCACTGAAGATGCCGTATCTCTCACTAAAACCGTAGTGGCCTCAAAGACCATTGTCGCCCAGGAACTTGGACGAACCCTACCACTGGTTGAGGCCTACCGGTATCATAATGGGACAATCGAAGCATCGGTCCGCATCGCCTATGATACCAGGCAGATTAGGGCCAAGGCCAAGCAAATGCTCCGTAATCAATTGGAACAGGAAGCTGATGCCCTGCAGGGTAAACTGGACTACCTCCTGGGCTTGGATTTCTAATAACCGCAAACGCTTCAAATATCAGTGCCATGAAAAATCAAATGATCATCCGGTCGTTCCTTTGCCTGCTGGTTGCTGTAGCAGTGGGGTGTACTAAGGATGACTTCGAAATCCCAGATCCTGAGCCAATTGAAAAACAAGAGATTGCCTATCCTGGCCAGAAAGGGGACCTGCTGGAGGTTAATCTGAATGGGAAAGTCATCACCTGCGAAAAGATCAACGGATTGCTGATCTACCAGGGCGATATTGTCATTGACGAATCGCAGATCAGGGAACCGGGCTCCCTCAAGGGTGCTGCAATCAAAACCATTGGCGGCCGATGGCCCAACAAGGTCGTTTACTATACCATCAGCCCGGACCTTCCGCGCCAATCAAGGGTTACAGAGGCCATCGAACATTGGGAGAAGCACACCGACATGGAATTTGTCGAACGGACCGACCAGGACAACTACGTGGAATTCATCTGGGATGCCAGTATTTGTGCTTCTTATGTGGGAATGATGAGCAGCCGTCAGAATATCTGGCTGGCCGATTGGGGAACCAAGGGGAACGTGATTCATGAAATCGGCCATGCGGTAGGATTAATTCACGAGCACTCCAAACCGAACCGCGACAATTTCGTGCTGATCAACTGGGATGAGATCGAGGAGGGTAAGGAACATAATTTTCTTATTGATGAGCAAGCCCTTCAAACAGATGGTTTTGATTTTGAATCCATCATGCTCTATTATTCTAATGCATTCAGAATTGGCAGCAAGCCAACCATCACCAAACTGGATGGGTCCACTTATCAAACTCAGCGAAGAAAGCTTTCAGATGACGACATTCGTATGGTCAATTTACTCTATTCCTGGCCTGTTGCCGACTTCTCTGCCGATCAAACCTCAACTGGAGTAGGGAAACCGATCAGATTCCTTGATCAGTCATCGAATAATCCAACCAATTGGAATTGGGATTTTGGTGATGGTCAATCGAGCCGGGAACAGAATCCTGTTCATACCTATTCACTTGAAGGCACTTATTCAGTGGCCTTGACGGTTTCCAATTCAAATGGGACCGACCAAATGCTCAAATCCGGGTTGCTCGCGATCACCTGGAGTTCAGGTCCAGGTTCCTTTACGGATCCAAGAGACGCACAGGTTTATCGTTGGAAAGAGCTTAACAGTCGGATCTGGATGGCCGAAAACCTGCGGTTTGATGCCGGCCGGGGCAGTTGGTGTTATGAAAATCAACCCGGCAATGCTCAAACCTATGGCAGGCTTTATGATCAGGAAGCCGCCGCCATTGCCTGTCCTCCGGGGTGGCATGTCCCCTCAGACCAGGAATGGAAAGACCTGGAACGTTTGCTTGGTATGCCATTAAGTGCATTGGATAAGACAGGTTATCGCGGCACCGACCAGGGGAGTCAACTGAAAGAACACGGTTCCTCCGGAATGGCTCTGCCAATGGCCGGTTGGAGGAGCTCGATATTCTCGTCATTCTCGGAGATGGGCACAAAGGCCTTGGTTTGGACCAGCACCGGGGCAAGCAGTTCCGAGGCTTGGGCTCGTGAACTGGCCGAGGGGAAAACGGGAGTCGGCCGATACAAGACGCTCAATAGTAATGGATTGTCAATCAGATGTATTAAAAACCAATAATCACATAACTAAAACCATGAAAACAAGAATTTACAAATCAGTCAGGCGATTTGCTTTTGGAGGCGCCTTGTTCCTGCTCAGCTGCCTCGTGGGTTGCGAAGATTTCATTGATTTCGATGACCTTGGCAATTTCCGCCACAAGCCTTATTCCAACTTGCAGGATGGGACGACGACAGATATCCGTCTCACCATACCCAGGATTGAAAAGTCGAGAATGAAAAGTACGGAGATTACTGTTTACCTGTCGGTTACCGATCAGGACGGTAATCCCTTAACAGCGTTCAATGAGTACAACTTCGTTATAAAACAGGTTTGTAAAGGGTCGACCGATACCACCCTGATCGGTAGCAAGTCATTTTCAATGATGGACAAGAAGGGCAAGAATGTGGCGGTGGCGGCAACCATGGATTATTCGGGGAGTATGAGCGATAGCGACATCCGGAATATGAAAATCGCTTTGTCCCAATTCGTCAATCAGAAGAATCCTGACGACTACTTCGAAATCATCAAGTTCAGCGATGATTGTGATGTAATCCAGGAATTTACGCCAGATGTCAACCTTCTTCAGGCGGCAATTAATGGTTCATACCCTGATGGTAGGACCGCTTTCTACGATGCGGTTTATACCGGACTAATTGACTGCCAGAAGTTTGTTGGTTCCAATCCGGGATTTCTTCCGGCGGTGATTGCCTTTACCGATGGCAAGGAAAACAACTCCTGGACCAGTTTCAATGAGATTCTGACGCTGGCTCAGAAATCCCAGATTCCAATTTATACCATTGGATATGGTGCGGTTGATCAATTCAAAATGGAACAGATGGCTGCAGGAACAGGCGGAAGGTATACCTATACACCGGAGGCCGTTGAGCTTCAGGATATCTACACCACTGTCAGCGGCCAGCTGAAGAACATCTACCAGGTGACCTGGCCTTTCAATGATCCGGGTTGTGAGGAGGTTGAGGTGGTTGTGGAAACCAGCTATACCTGTCTCAACGGGACCTTTAAAGCATGGGCTGTAAAGAGCTTCTTTCCTAACTAGTAGCCTTATATTCAATGAATTGTAAAAAAGTTACCTGGTTATGTCACATTTTGAACTCAAGAGGTACACAAAGTCAAACAACTAACAAATCTCAAATACTTAAAGTCATGAAAAACGCAATCTTAATTTTCGCAATCGTGTTCGGTTTCTCCACCTTTAACACGGCTTCGGCTCAGGCAGAAACGAAAGATCTGAATAAGTCGCTGCGCAAGGAGCTCAAGAGCAAAGCTATCCGGAAAGCCCGGAAAGAGAGTAAGGACCTTACCAAGGAAGGGTATTTTGTTGCCCCGGGAGCCCTTCCTTTGGACATGCAGCTGGAACGGGCTTGGATTCGTCAGTTGCAGACTGATGACAATGGTTATCCCGAATACATTGTATCGACCGGAATTGCTGTAGGGGAAAGCCAGATTGCCGCCAAAACCCAAGCAGTTGAAGCTGCCAAGCTTGAGCTGGCTGGAACCATCGCAAATAACATTGCCGCGATGATCGAGAACAACATCGCTAATCAGCAACTGACCCCCGAGGAGGCTGCATCAGTCACCAAGACCGTAGCCGCTTCAAAAAATGTCATTGCCCAGGAACTGGGTCGGGTGATTCCGATGGTTGAGGTTTACAGGAAGGTCAGCAATTCCATTGAGGTCTCGGTCCGCGTGGCTTATGACAGCAAGCTGGCACTATCCCAGGCTAAAAACACCATCAGGCAGCAGCTTGAGGGGGAATCCAAAGCTCTGCAGGAGAAACTTGACAAGCTCATGGAATTCGACACCTTGTGAAGTTGAGAAGATGAGTGAGAGAGCCCCGGATCGAAAGGCCGGGGCTTATTTTTAACCAATCAAAACAACAAAAACCAAAAGCCATGATACCCAAAATCTTTCATAAACCAATCTCGATCTTTCTGGCCAGCCTGATGCTCTATACGACATCTTGCTCCGACTATATCGCAGATAATCTGAACATTACCGAAAACATGGAATACCTGGGGGATGCAATCCAAGGAAAGACCGGCATGTTTGGTAAAGCCGAAATCAAAACCATAATTGAAATTGAGGGCGATGTCCTTGATGTAACTTACGACATCCAAGTGATAGATGAAAACGGAAAGAAACTTTCAGGAATTGATATCACCTATGCCGAGGATGGCGGCAAGTCAATCCTTTACCTAAATGATCCCCAGAAGAAACACACCTCCGCTCTATTTGTAGGTACTCCCTATGAGCTAAAGGATTACTTTGAAGGTAGAGTTCAGGAACCGGAAAGCCTCAAAGCGGGGCAATCCGTTATTGCTATGGCTATTCTAGCAATTATTACATTGACGTCCATTACGTTAGCAGAGATCAGCATCATCAAGAATGCCTATAAGATTCAGCAATTTTATTTAAGCGATTATGTTACGCAGGAGGAAGACTATATCCTTTATTGCAAAGATTTCCAGGAGATTGCTGAACTTATTCAAGCCCGGACCAAAATACTTTTTAGCGTTTCTTCTATACTACTCAGTTTTGCAACGGCAGGAACGATAAATGTGGCCGCTGGTGCTTACGAAATAGGAACCAGTGTTGCTCTTGAGAGCACTTTGAAGCTTAGTGATGCCCTGGTTGGAATGGCTATCGATCAATGGGGTGTCTCCGCTGATGAGATTGTCAATAAGAAGATTGCAGTCAAGGTGTTCCCCTATGAAGAAAGAAATTCATTCTCAAACGCCAGGAACTTGTTCGCTTTATACCAGATCGAATTGAACAATGCGATTTGTGATTGCAGTGGAAATTTTCGTGGGAAAGTGGTTGATTCTCAAACCGGTGATCCGATTGAAAGTGCTTTGGTCAAGCTGCAAGGTGCCAAGAGCTATCAGACATGGACTAACAGTACTGGCGAGTATTCATTTGACAATGTTAATCGGGGAGTTTATCAGGCATCAGCCGAAAAATCCGGTTACTACACCCAAGAGAAGGAAGTGGAAGTAGATCAGGCTGGTGTTGCGGTAAATTTCGTTCTTTCCAGGATTTTGCAGAATGAAGAGTTTCGTATTGTGCTGGAATGGGCAGGTTCTCCGGCAGATCTGGATCTCCATTTGTTATGTGAGTCAGGTGCACACATCTTCTGGAATAACATGGGGGCCTTGAATTCAACCCCGTATATATTCTTGGACATTGATGACCGTAACGGATATGGTCCTGAAACCATTACGGTTAAGAACTTTCAGCCTTTTTCAATTTACATCAACAACTGGAGCCAGGAAAGGGACATTAAGCAATCATCCGCCCGGGTCTCAATCTATGGTAAAACCAGTCTCCTTGCCTCCTATGACGTCCCTACCTCTGGCAGTGGCACCTGGTGGCATGTGTTTGACTTGGATTCGAACAGGACCATCATAGAGCAAAACTACCTTACAGGAAGCGGTGATCCTCTGAAATCCGGTATGACGAAGGAGAAGTAGCATAAGGCCGGGCGCTGCTTTTCCATTTGTGTTCAAAAGTTACTGCTGCACCATTCTTAATGGCATTAGATTAAAACATACATTAGTCATCGAATTTAGATCAATCGAGACTAATCATGTTTGACCCCAACACTCTATTGACGAGGTTTCGGCATTACAAGAAGCAGCTGCTCCTTAGGAGCTTCGTCATCAGCGACGCCGGGGTGGACCACCGCTGGATCACCCACTGGGAGAAGAAAGGCCTGCTTTGGGATGTTTATGAGCAGGGCAAGTGGCGGAAGTTCCATCTGGTGGAAATGATCTGGCTGAAAGCCATCATCAAGCTCCGTGGGTTCGGCGTCCCGCTCGATACCATCAAGAGACTCCGCGACGAACTGATGGTGCCGGTGGACCTGGATGATCTGATCCGCAACGAGGAGGTCAGGCAGGAAGTTGCAAGGCAGCACCCCGAAATCACCCCTTCTGCGATCAACACCATACTTGATGATGCGGGTAACTCCCCGGACGAAGAGGCTGAATCCCTGGAGCTGCTGTTTTTCATCATTTTACATGTACTGCTTTTCAAGTCGCACTGGTTTCTCCTGGTGGGCGCCGACCAGCAGATCGGATACCTCGTGCTGGAAAAGTTCAATGAGATCTCAGGATTTGAAGGATTCAGCAACCTCTTTTACCGCTCACACTTGTCGTTGTCGGTCAATGAAATCGTCGCCGAAGCGATGGGTGGGGTGGAGCTTTCGGAACTCGCCGGAGCGTTCCAATTGATCACATCGGCTGAAGCCGAGATCCTGAAACAGGTCCGGTCGGGCGACCTGAAATCTTTGACCATTCATTTCGGCAGGGATCGGGAACCGGAGTTGCTGGAGGCAACCCGGGTGAAGAGGGTTGAGCTGGAGGCCAGGTTGATGGAGATCATCCTGTCACGGGGATACCAGAAGTTGGTTTTGCAGAATCAGAACGGTAACATCATCTATTGTGAGGATACGGTTAAAACAAAGCTATAAGGCGGTACTGCCTGCCGGCAGACCCATGGTTACATTGCGCCGCTACTGCCGCACAGAGCAGGTGCACCTCAGCGACCTGTATGATTTCTATTGAGGATTTGCATGGTTTGTTTGACCGGATCGATCGATTGATGATTAAGCTGGATGACCTGGATCGGTCTATGAACAACCAGAAAAAAAAGTGACGGTTGGGATTGGCTGGATAGCCACGATGTCATGAAGCTGCTGAATATCAGCACCAGAACTCTCCAGGGTTATCGTGACCAGGGCATTCTGCCATTCACCAAGCTTGGCGGGAAGGTCTATTTCAAGCGAACGGATATCGAAGCCATCCTGGAACGTAACCGGGTAGAACGGTACTAAGGAGCCCTTTGGGTTTTCCTTTTCAATACCAGGACATCGTTGTTCATTGCCTTTCCCGACCAAATCATGGTGGGCAATCGAAAGGCGGTCTCAAAATCCGCTATTTCAGCCATCATCCTTTTTGCTTCGGTCAACCCGGTTTGCAGAAACAATAGTTCCCCTTCAAAGGGGTCTGCCCGCACAAGGTATACCAGCAGGCCACCTGGGCGCAGCAAGGTCAACCCGCGATAAAGATAGTATTCGGCCCAGGTCGTGGCCTGGGTCCACCGGACATCCGGGTTCAACTTGTCCCGATCGGTCGGATCACCATACGGGGGAAATCCGATGACCAGGTCCACCAGCGGAAAATTGAAACCGGGAGGGCCACCCTTTCGGCTTTCGGTTCCATTATTAAACAGGTCGTTAAACCGAACAGGCAGGTTGTTAGCTTCCTGAAAAAACAAGCGGCTGGTGTAAAGCTCAGATGTTTCCTCTGGTTTTAGTAGAATCAAGTTGCGGTGTGGGCAGGGCGCCGTCCGGATGAGATTTGGCGCAAATGGGGGAAGAATCAAAGCCTGACCGCCCATTGGATAGCCATGTTTCCGCGCCGTCCTCCATAACCTCTTTGACCATTCAGTAATACTGTTTTCGTCCATAACTGATGGGTTTAAGTCAGTCTCACTTTTAGCTACCTCGGCTTCCCCCGGGTGCTGTAGATTGACCAGAGCATTGTTTTCCTCCTGCTCCTGGAAGTCGAATTCATTGCGACTCTCCGTCAGGGCGGAACGATGATCGTCCGCCTGGGATTGCTCATCCGGGATTCGGTACTTGAAGACCAGGGTCTTCAGCGAGAAAAAGTCATCGGTAAAACGGTAGTGCCCCTTCCGGGGGTAGGGTATTTTCATCGTCCGCCCATGCTGATCCAAAAACAGAACGCTGCTGCCGTTTGCCAGCACCAGGGTGACCCTCTTACTGACCGCCTTCCGCTGATCATAATGAAGAAAAAGCTGTGTCCCCTGGTTCTTTTGCGCCCACTCCTTGAATTGACGGATATTTTGAGGCCGGGTCATAATGAAAAATTAGATATTGAACAAATATAATAACTATATTCATTATATGGAAAAAATATCATTTAAAATTATTATAAAAATATCATATATATGCTATATAAATAAAGCATTATAATAGTACAAAATATAAAATTTGCTTTATTTGATTAACTCTACCTGAATCTTGAACGGGTAGAGTCATTTATGAATTTAATGAGAAAATATCTCATTAAAATATAAGAATAAAAAATATTTGTACCTTTGATAACATTGGTTAAGAGAAAAATCAACATTAAAAGCAATTGTCATGCTCATAAGCTTTAGTCTTAGGAATTGGATGTCATTTAGGGACAGTGCGCACTTATCGATGGTGGCAACCAGAGAGCGGCAACACGGAGAGAGGATTCCTAGAATAGACAAGTACAAAACCAGAATTTTACCTGTTGTCGCCATTTATGGTGGTAATGCATCGGGAAAATCCAATCTCTGCCTGGCCCTCGCGTCTGCAAAACAGTTGGTTGTTTATGGTACCCAACCTGACGGGATAATACAAGTGGAACCTTTCAGGCTGGACAGGAAGAATTTGGAATTGCCGACTTTCTTTGGTTTTGAGATCCTCGTAAACGAAACCATTTATGCCTATTCATTTAATCTTAGTAGAACCAGTGTTTTAGAGGAGAAGTTGGTGGCCATTTCCAGCGGAACTGAAAAGGTGCTCTACGATCGTCGAAAAGATCAAATCCAGATGGACCGGTCCCTGCAAGATGACCGTCAAATTGAATATGTCTTCAAAGGAACCCGGGATAATCAACTGTTCCTTACCAACTCGATCTCCCAGAAGGTGGACAAATTCAGGCCGGTATACGACTGGTTCAAACATTCCTTGGAAATCATTGGCCCGGATTCAAGGTTCGAACCCTTTGAACAAATCCTAGACGAAGGCAATCCTTTGCATTCATTCATGAATGAAGTGATTCAGAAACTGGATACGGGGATAGTGCGTCTCTGCGGAGAAAAGGTCCTGATTGACAACATACCTTTGGAAACAAGCCTGTTGAATAAACTTAAAGAGATTGTCACTGAAGGAAAGGCGATTCGATTGGTCAGCAGGTCCACAAACGATCGATATATCCTAACACGCGAAAAAGGAGAGCTGGTGGCAAAGAGGTTGGTTGCCTATCACTCGAGGGATGATGGCTCTGAAGTCAGGTTTGAGTTGAAGCAGGAAGCCGATGGCTCCCTGAGGGTAATTGATCTTATTCCCGCCTTCCAGGTTTTGTCTGATCCCGGGTCTTCGAAGGTCTTCATTATTGATGAGTTGAATCGCAGCCTACATACCATTTTAACACGGCATCTCCTTGAAACATATCTGGATACCTGTTCTGCAAATACCCGCACACAACTCCTTTTCACCACCCATGATCTTTTATTGATGGACCAGCAACTGTTTCGTCGGGATGAAATGTGGATAACAGAGAGAAACCACGACGGTATTTCCAGCCTGGTTTCGTTTAGCGATTTTAAAGATGTGCGTTATGACAAGGATATCCGGAAGAGTTACCTTCAAGGACGGCTCGGTGGCATACCGCGTATTTCTCCAATTGGAGGGCTTGTAGGGATGACCCGGTCGGAACAGGGTAGGAGGGCTAACGGATGACTATGCCCCGAAGAAGATTTCGTCGATCCCTGGGGGAGCGTCGGTATCGGCAACTATTCGTCATAGCCACTGAGGGCGCTGTCACCGAACCGGCTTACTTCGAATTATTCAATGAAGATCAGGTTGTTGTAAGAATCAGATGCCTGAAAAGCAAAACGAAAAATTCGCCTGGCTCCGTACTGGAGCGTCTGAAGCACTACCTCAAAGAAGAAAACCTTAGGAAAAAAGACGAGGCATGGCTGGTGGTTGACCTGGATCAATGGACTGAAGAACAGTTACATGAACTTTATGTATGGTCATGTCAATCCGATTGTTACGGATTTGCGGTGAGCAATCCCAAATTTGAGTATTGGCTGCTTTTACATTTTGAGGAGACCAAAGGCTCTTGCGAATCCCGGGAGTGTTCCAAGCGCTTGCAACAATATCTGCCGGAGTATGACAAGACGATCAACCGCCGTCATTTTACTCCCGATCGCATCGATCAGGCTGTTCGCCGTGCAGAATTGAGGGACAATCCACCCTGCTCCGACTGGCCTCGTAAAACAGGTACAACTGTTTACAGATTGGTTAAAAAGATCCTCTCCGCCAGCCGGGGGAGATCCGTTTGATCTCCTGGCGTCGGCTTGTCCATCTTTAGAAATGGGGTTGCTTTTTGCGGGTTCAGGTAGGCGAGGGGCTTGTCGTGTTGCACAAATGTTGCACAAATGAAAAAAAAGGCTTTCAGGTCGAAACACTGAAAGCCTTGATTTTACTGGTCGGGATGGAGAGATTTGAACTCTCGGCCCCTCGCCCCCCAGACGAGTACTCTAACCTGGCTGAGCTACATCCCGGAAGGGTGTGGGTGTGGGTGTGGGTGTGAGGAATGACAAAAATAGTGTTTT
>Ga0265294_10000645_pt1 | contig 46588 bp, 44 predicted proteins | sample MunlanPumphouse3_FD_192504 | JGI IMG/M metagenome (GOLD analysis project Ga0265294, IMG submission 192504) | Groundwater microbial communities from a municipal landfill in Southern Ontario, Canada - Pumphouse #3 | ecosystem: Environmental > Aquatic > Deep subsurface > Groundwater | place...
TCCGAATGCCGTATGCCGCAAGCAGATCATTCAGGTCAACGGGAGACACCCCCCGCCGACTGAACGATTTTTTCTCATATCGTGAAAGCGACTGGTATCGCAACATTTCGACTTTTGGAATCATTCTTCTTTCAGGTCCTGTTGCCGCGCTCTGCAGATAATTTAACGACTTGTCCACCAGCATAATCCTTATGCAGCCATACCATCCCGCGCCCACCAGGGTGTTGCAGGCTTTCTGAATCAGGAATTCAGCGCTCTTGCCCTCCCGCACCATCTGGTTCACCTTTCGAATGGTCCGCAGAATGGAATTGGCATTCCGAATGCGTCTTTCAGACCGGCTTTTTTCAAGCGCCACCTCTATTCCGACGCGCAGATCCTGCTCGCTGAATGGTTTCAGAATGTAACCGAACGGTCCGGAGGCCTTGGCGCGCCGAAAGGTTATCTCATCGGCGTAGGCGGTCAGATAAACCACTGGAATGCCCGTCCGCGAATATATGTAACTGCCAGCCGCAATCCCGTCCATATTGCCCTGAAGAACGATATCCATCAACACAAGATCTACAGCCGTTTCCCGAACCTTTTGAATGGCCTCTTCGCCGGATGCAACGGCTGCGGCCGCCTCGTATCCAATGCCTTCCAGGGTCTGCCGAATGTCCTCAGCCGTTACCCATTCATCCTCAACTATCAGTATTCGGACTTTTTCCTCCATTATTTCCCCCTGAATGTAATTTTAAATTCAGCGCCCCGGGTTGTGGATACGAATTCCAAACGTCCCTTCAGCTGATATTCGGTGAGCATTTTCACCAGATTCAGCCCCAGGGAAAGGGTTTGCGTCGGATCGAAATTCTTCGGGAATCCGACGCCGTTGTCCCGTACCTTCAGTTCAAATTCCCCGGCTTCAGTCTTTCGAAGACCGATTCGAATTTCTCCTTGTTTTCCGTTCGGAAAAGCATATTTCAGGCAATTACCGACAAGTTCTCCAATGATCAGTCCGCAGGGCACGGCCTGATCGATCTCAAGGGCGACATTCTCAACCGTCAGCCGACATCGGATTTTGCCGGCCCCGATATGATACGCACGGTACAGTTCCCTGACCAGGGCATGGACATATGCGCCAAAATCAACCCGCACGAGATTCCTGGAACGATACAGAATTTCATGGACCAGGGCCATCGACCGGATCCGGTTCTCGCTTGCCCTGCAATTTTCCTTCAGCCTGTCCTCATTAACGGCACGGGCCTGCATTCTGAGAAGACTCGAGATGACCTGCAGGTTATTTTTTACGCGATGGTGAATTTCCTTGAGCAGGATATCTTTCTCACGAAGCGAGGCTTCGATCAGTTCTTCCGCCTTTTTTTGGTCGGTGATATCCTCAAATATCCAGATGGATCCCTCCTGAGGAAGCTTCGGTTGAAGGGCCTTTCCACGGATTCGTCCCGTGAAAAATGTTCCATCCGCTCGCGGCATAACGACTTCAAAGTCGAACCACGCTCCCTTTCTCAACGCCAAATAGGCCCTGCTTCCCTTTTCTTCATATTCCGTAGCAGAGGAGTAGAAGATCCGCGTACTGGAACCCTGAACCCGTTCCAAAGGCAGACCGAGCATTTCTGGAATTCTCGGGTTCACCCATTCAAAAATGCGGTTTCGCACCAGACAGATTCCCACGGCACTGTTGTCCAGAATCAGGGACTGGATCCGACTGATCCGTCGCAATTCATCTGCAACCTTTTTGGGTTGGGTGATATCGCGGTAAAGAGCCTGAAAATGTCTTTCTCCGTCCCAGACGATTTCTTTGCGAAAGACCTCGAGATGGCGAACCGCCCCGTCTTTGCGCACGATGCTGATTTCGTATTCAGATGGTGCATTCTCACCTTTTCTTCTTTTTTCCCGCCTGATCCGGCGAGCTTCCAGACTATCAGGAGTATAGCATTTTTCGACCGACGTTGCGTTCAGTTCCTCCGCGCTCTCGAAACCGAAAATATCCAATAATGCCCTGTTGGCATAGAGAGTCTTTCCGTCCGAGTTTACGATCCGAATTCCCATCATGGCGTTTTCGACAAAATTGCGGTAACTTTCCCAAGCCTGAATCAGTTTGGACTCAAGCTCTTTGTGCTCGGTTATGTCTGCGTTGAATCCATGCCAGACGATGCTGCCGTCCGGAAGTTTTTCGGGTGTCGATCGGCCGACCATCCATCGGATGGGACGGCCGGGAATCTGTACGCGATATTCACATTCCCAGAAAGCCATGGACCGGGCCGAAGATTCGACTGACTCGATGAAACGGTCCAAATCTTCGGGGACTATCACCCTGGCTATGGGGGTGAAATCATCGAGCACATCCTGAGGTGAACAGCCAAAAACATCCTGAATGGCCTCCGAAGCGAATGGAAAGCAGAAGGCACCGTCAGGCCTTCTCATGAACTGATAAATCATTCCAGGAACATGGGAAGACAGTTTTTTGAAAAGAGTGTCTTTCTTCTCCAAGAGCTCTTCATATTGTCTGCGCTCCGAGATGTCCCGAATGATCATGCTGGTTTTCAGCCGGCCGCTTGCGTCGAGGAAAATCGTCGATGTGATATCAGCCGGAAATCTGCCCCCGTCGGCGCGCAACATCGTGATTTCGGCCCTCGCTCTTCCCTTAAAGGCCCGTTCGCTCAGGGCGGAATGCACACGGGAATCCGCTATATCCACCAGACCGCTGCGTCCGACGTTCCGGATCTCTTCCAAGGTTCTGCCGAACATCTCGCAGGCAGCCGGATTGGCCTCCAGGATGGCCCCGTCCGGACAGGTCAAAAGAATCGCATCGTAGGAATGCTCAAACAAGGACCGAAATTTCTCCTCGCTCTCCTGAAGCGCTATCTCGGCCAGCTTGCGTTTTGTGATATTTTGGTGCGAAACGACAATCCGCATAGGCCCCTGGCCGTTGAAACGGGTGACTCGAGCTGAAAACCACCGCTGCTCGGAAGGAGAGTGACAGGGATATTCCATGCAGAACACTCTTTGTTCAAAGGCCATAACCGCCCTGACGCCCTTTGCAAATGCTATAGCCTGAGGCCGGCCCTCTCCCTCGGCGACGTCGCACACGGCAAGGTAGTCGGCTTTCTCGCAGGCCTTCCGATGGTCTGGATGATTGGCCGCGGCAAAAACCCGCCAGGCCTTGTTGACGGCGAGAATCGTGCCGTTTTCGTCAAGGACGGCGATATGATCGGTCAGGGCGTCAAGGACGGATAATGCGAACCGATTCGACTCCTGGTTCATCTCTTCTTCGCTTCTGTGTGCGGCCATGTCGCGGGCAATGGCTGAAACGCCCACAATTGCGCCTGCCGCATTCTTCACGGGCGAAACGGCGAGGCAGACATAAACCCGCTGATCATCCTTACGAACCCAGACGGTTTCGCCGTGCGCCGCATGATCTCCGCGCCGGATTTTTTCGAGGAGTTCCTCGAAATCGTTTTTGCGTTCCTGAGGTACCAGAATTGAGACGTTCTTGCCAATAACATCGGCTGCGTAATATCCGAAAAGCTTTTCAGCTCCCGTGTTCCAGTTTTCAATGAAACCGTCGAGAGTGGTGCCGATGATCGCGTCGTCGCAGGACGCGACAACCGATGCAGGGTTGAAAAGCGCCTGCCGGGTCCGCCGGCATCCAGCGGATCGCTTTTGTGAGGATCTTGTTTTTTTCACCGCTTTCCCACCCTTTTCTACCGCTTGACCCAAACAGACGATGAATGTTTTCCCTCCGCTTCAGGATTCAAGTCGGAAGCCCTTGGCTTGAATAACCTGAAGCGGGAAACTTCAGCATCCGCACCATCATGTTCGACCTCCGGCCTGAGAATGCGACCGGATTTTTCATGAGACAATCTTCCCGTTCAATTTCCTCCGCCGATACGGCAAAATGGCATCGAGGGATCTGCCATGGGTTCCGCAAGACATCCTTCAAATTGCCATTCTTCTGTTCATACATCCTTTGATCCGCCTCCGCTTTAAGCTCGTCGAGTGAAGATGGATTTTCGGGATTAAACGAAGAAAAGCCGATGCTGACGGAGAGCTTGTATTTCCGGTTTGCCGTTTGGTTATGCGTCTCGATCCGGCTTTGGAACCTGCCGATCATGGTTTGCGGGTTGATTTCTTCCAGATCAATGGCCAATGCCACAAACTCATCCCCTCCCATGCGCGCGACGATATCGGATGATCTGAACGTCTCTTTGAGAATGGCCGCCGCTTCAATGATGGCCCGATCTCCCTCTTCATGTCCCAGGACATCGTTGATCTGCTTCAGCCCGTCCATGTCGGCAAAAAAGAGAATCAGCCTTTTTTTTGAACGTTTCGTCAATTTCAGCTGCTGTTCTGCGAGAGCGAAAAAGCCTCTTCGGTTGTGAAGGCCAGTGAGCTGATCGGTAATCGACAGGGCGCGCATCTCTTCCTCCGCTTTTTCCCGCTGAAGAATCTGATCAGATAAACGTCGCGTGCCGATCCAGATGCCTGTAAGTCCCATGATCCACAGGAAGCCGTGGGCGAGGCTCAATGCGGCCATGCGGGATTTTTCAATCGCCCTCAGGCCTTCCATGGGAATCGACACGCTGATCCCTCCCCGAATATCCCCTTCTTTGCATCCCTGGAATTCATGGCATTGCAGGCAGGACTTTTCCGCAACGAAGGGCCGTATGAGGCGAAAAGTTTCCTTCCCCGCCGCTATTTCAATGTCGCTGGCCCCCTGAACACCTCGCTCAAAGGCTTTCAGGGACTCTCTCTCCCAGGGATCCGGACTATTCTCCGGCCGAATGGGATTGAGGCTGGTGATATGCCCGCTCGGCATTTCCTTGTTCAGTTCGTTGACCTGACGGGTCATGTAGGCGGGATTGACCAGGGTCAGCGAACGGCCCTCGGAAGTTGTAACGTCGCGGTGGGGGACATTGAGGTAAGGATTGGGAAGAGTCGTTTTCGAGACAGGCACATACACCCCACCATGCATGGCAACCCATTTTCGATAAATGGCGTCCTTTTTGTATGATATTTCGGCGCTCATCCGGGCAACCATCAAGATGGACCGCTTCAATTCAAAAATGTTCCAGACCGAAGAAGACAAAACGCCCACACTCCAGATCACAATAAAAAGCCATAAATTCAATTTAATGTTTATTGGACGCAACTTCTCCTGTTTCCGTTTCTCAGAATATTGACCGTCGGCGGACGGCTATTGGTTCAGGTCAAAGGCGTCCAGCACTTTTTGCATATCGCTGAAATCGCCAAGAACCCTTCGAACCGGAAGCGGCCTGAGGCGGACGGCCGTCGGCGTGGCAAAAACATTGTCCATTTCCGCCAGCTCAGGATTTTTTAAAAGGTCAATTATCTCCAGGCGGCTTTGATCCGGAAACTTCGACTTGAGAAAGTTTCGGATCATAGATACAGCGTTAAGGGATTTTGGCGTCTGCCCAGCGATGTAGAGTCTGATTAAATACATGGAATACCCTTAATGGTCTGGTTTGTGTAAAATTATTTTCAACATGATTCACGCCCTACTTTTAATATGAGAAGGGTCCTTGGGACACACCGGAGATGATCATGCGGATCTGGTCGCCTCCGATGGGTTTTCGAAGCAGTTCGAAATTCAAACCCTCTTCTTCTGCGGCACTGAGTTGTTCTAAAAACTCTCCGTAAAACGCGGTAATAATGTATACGGGTAGATCTGCATCAATTCTGCGCAACGACCTCAGCGTTTCCACCCCGTTCAGGCCCGGCATCTTCAGATCCAGAAAGATCATGCGGTATTTATGCCGCCCGGCCATCTCAATCCCGGCCTCTCCATTTTCAACTGCATCCACCTGAACCGGTTCATCCTCAAGGGCCAGCATAATGGCCTTCCGAACAGACGCCTCGTCATCGATCACCAAGATTCTGTCACTCATCGATTTGTTCTCCTGCATGACAATTCATTGTTGATTCTGCGTTCATGGGAAGGGACACGATAAACCGAGCACCGTGTCCCGGCTCGCTTTCACAATCAATGCTGCCTCCGATGGATTCCGCCAGGTTGCGGCAGACGGGCAGCCCCAGGCCTGTTCCCAGTCCCAAGGGTTTTGTGGTAAAAAACGGATCAAATATCCTTGAACGGTGCTCCGGCAGAATCCCCTTTCCCGAATCGGCGATCACGATCTGAATACAGCGATCCCTTCGGCCTATTTCGACCGTGATAATCCTCTGTTCACACTCCTTGACGGCATCAATGGCATTTCCGATCAGATTCAGCAACATCATATCAACAGCCTCAGCATAGGTTCTGATTGCCGGCAACCCGGATTCGATTTTCCGGATCAGCGCCACCCTCTCCTTTTGAATGCGAAAATCCATCAACCGAAATGTCCGTTCGAGTATTTCCGCCAAGTCCGCCGATTCATCCGGGCATTTATCTACCGGTCTCTCTCTCGCAAAGGTCATCAGGTTGCCTACGATTTGAACGCAGCGCCCGACTTCCTGCTCCGCATCCTTGAGCACGCCGAAAAGCCGTTCGTCCGGATTCATTTTATTCAGACAGTACTGAATATAATTCAATATGCCCATCATCGGATTGTTCAACTCATGAGCCACGCCCGCAGCCAGCACGCCAACGGCGCTCATATTCTCGGAATGAATGATTTTTTCCCGAGACTGTTTCATTTCTCTCAGAATTTTTTCCAGTTCTGAGTTGGCCTGTACGTGAGCAGATACTTTTTCTTCAAGTTTACGGTTGATCTTCAAAAGCTCGGCGGTGCGCTTGGCCACACCGGCTTCAAGCTCTATTCTGGCTTTTCGAAGTTCTGAATCCGTACGCTTCAGAGCGGAAATATCCAGAAAACTTTCAAACAGATAGGGCTGATTATCAAACTCAACCCGCACCGCCGTCTTCAAAATCGGAATTTCCGTTTTTCCGGAATGAATCAGAACGCTTACCCTGTTGTCGAGTGTCTGCCCCAGGTCGAGAATCGGGCACTGTCCTCTTTCCAGCGCGCATACAAAGCCGTAGCATTCCCTGCCGATCAGATCCTTTCGCAAAGCGCCGATCATTTTTTCGGCAGCCGCATTCACGTCAGCGATCGTACGGGACCGCTCGTCGATCAGCATAATGCCTGCCTCGGTATGATCCAAAAGGATCTGCAGACGACGTCGGCTTTCCGCCAAGGCCTTTTCCATGGCTTTTCGTTCAGACACAACCCGCATTACGCCAAAAGTGCCCGAATAAATTCCGCCTGCATCGTATATTCCCGCGCTGTTGATCTCAACCCTGACAATGCTCTGGCTGAAATCCGATATGGGACCGGATTCAATCGGGTCGGGCCCCGCGCACATCAGACGAATTTCAAGCCCTCTGGTTCCCCGACCGCCGGTTCTGCGTTCATCAAAGAGTTTCGCCGCATGGCTGCAGCCAGTCTTGTGTCCTCTATATTGCTGCAGCATATCGAAGCGGCTCACTGTGAACAGATCGTCGGGATAAACAATTTCGCTGAAATGACGGCCTGCCAGATTATCAGGCGCGTATCCCAGAGTTTGCACATTCGAAGTAACCCAGACGAAATTCCCCTGGCGATCCAGCCGGTAAACGATATCCGGAATCGTCATCACCAAGCTTTTAAAGCGTTCTTCAGAAGCGGCAAGTTCCTCGGTTTTTACCTGAAAAGCGGCATTCAGCCGGTCCAGTTCGATATTGCGCCTGCTCAACTCCTGGTCCGCAACCGCCAGCCTTGAACGAAGTTCGGAAACAACCCGCTTCAACGCCTCACACTGTTTAAATAAAAAATCCTGTGGCTCTGATGGAATATTCATGTATTCTCCAGAAAGGAAGCGCCCCGAAGTCCTGGAAATTTACTCTGAACTTGTGAAACAACCATCGCCTGTCAAGCAGGCCGACGATGACTCTGCAAAACGGCTTCGAAAGCGATCATGCACTTTCGGGGTTCAATTTCATACCCCCAGAACCGCCTGAATGACCGAAACAATCTCTTGAATCCTGAACGGCTTGCGCAGAAACTCAAAGGAGATTCCCTCCCCGGATAGTTCGCTCAGCCTTTCAAAATATTCATCGTAAAAACTGCTGACTATGTATACCGGGGTTTCGGGTAGTCTCTTTCTTATCGCCCGAAGCGTTTCCACGCCGTCTATTCCAGGAAGCCTCAGATCAAGAAATATGAGCGAATAGGATTTTTTTTCGACCAGCGCCAGCCCCGATTCCCCTGTATCTGCGGTGTCAATGGGGTGCCCCGTATATTCTCCGACATCTTCGTAAAATCGACGTACATCCGGATCATCGTCAATCGCCAATATGGATTCCATCAAGCCTCCTCAGCATTGTTTCAACGAAAACTTCAGTTCATTGAATTGAATAACATTCGGGGTCCCTGTCTATTCCACAACGGATTCCAAAATCATCGCCATAATCGTCCACGCAGACTCCGCATCCAGCGCTCGAGATTTACGACAGCATCAGTGCGTCAGAAAATCTTCAAGCGTTTTCCCGCAATCGGGATCCATATCACGAAATGCCACATGCAGAAATCCGTAGGCCGGCTTCGATTTATCCTCGCTCGATTTGACCGCAATTCCGCCGCAGCGGATCACCTTCCACGGTTCAGGAAGAACCACTTCCAGATTCAATTTACAGCCGACAACGGCATGCGCCAGCATCCGATTATTCAACCGAATGCAGATGCCGGATGTGGAGATGTTTTTGGAAAGAAATCGGTGCACCGTGTTTTTGAATATTGTTGGCGCATTCGCCGCCTCATCAAGGGTAAAGCTGAGCGGAAGCGTCAGGTTGTAGCGGGGGGCGCCTCTGTTTTCTCGAATGCCGGCCTTTCGCTTTTTTTCAGCTGTATCCGCCATCCGCTGCTGATAATTACTGTTCAGTATGTGTTTAATGGACGGCCACCGGTGGACAACATCCCTCAGGGTATCCGCGCTGATCTCGCACAGCAGGGTGTTTTCCAAGGCCCGCACGCTGGCGCTGCGGGGATGTCCAGTCAGAAAAGAAATTTCTCCGAAAAATTGATTCTCGGCCAGAACCGCCAATGGAACCAACTGGTCGTTCCGACCCTGAAGAAAAATTTGCACCCTTCCATCGAGCACGATATACAGGAATTTTCCGGAATCTCCCTGCCGGAATATCATCTGATCCTCCTCAAAAATCAGCATGCGGGACTGCTGAATGATTCCGGAAATGCTTTCAGCATCCAGACCGCCGAACAACGGAATATTGGATATCGCCTCAGCAAGCCGCGAGGAGCGACGAAAAAACGTTTTGTTCCTCAGATCTTCTGGCCGGCATTCCAAAGACTGGGCATCCATCACCGCAGGGATCATGGAAACTTCTTCCTGAAAAAAACGAAAAGCCATGTCGCCGATTCGAATCTGATCATTATGAGAAAGCATCGACTTGCGAATCTTATCTCCATTGAGCAGGGTGCCGATTGGGCTTCCAAAATCCTCCAGCACCGCATAACCGTCCTCATAACGAATTTCGGAGTGAAAATTGGCAACCTGAGGATCGCCGGTCTGAATGTCGTTTTCAGGACTGCGGCCAAAGGTCAGCCGGTCTTTCAGATAAAAAACCAACGTTTCCACAAGCCCTTTTTCAAAAATCACATAAGATTTGAGCATATTCCGTTCCTTTGCCGCTATGGCCTGACCGCTCGAATGCTGCAGCAATTTTCTGCTTCGACCTGCTGCGGCTTCCACTTGATTTCGTTGTCGGAGGTTACCACCTGAACAAACCGGACCCTCCATCTGTCGGCATAGCTCATGTAATTCTGAGAAGTCCAGTAACGCCTGAACTGTACGGAAGGAAAAAAAGGCGTCCGCTTGTAAATTCCGCCCAACTCCTCGGATTTGGGCAAACGCCAGTCCTCATAGCCGCCGGTTCGAAGATTCTTCACATATTCAAGCGCCTCATCATAGGTCAGACATCGTTCAAGCTCCTGATCGGAATCGAGCAAAGACCACATCAGGCCGGTCTGAACATCGGCAACAACTCCGGCCGTCTTTTCGACAAAGCGGCCATCGCCTTGCCCCAGCAAGCCCCGGATGGCCTGTCGTTCACGCTCGATTCTTTCCTTTTGCATGCGATTATGAATCAAAGAAATTTGTGTCTCGATTCTGTCTCGGAATTCAAAATCCGGGTAAATCTTGAGAAAGTCCAGGTAAACCTGAACGGCCGCCTCAGGATCATTTTTTTGGGCATCGACTTTCTCCTGCAGCCGTGCCAGGGCCGCTTCCGCCTTAAGTTTTCCGGCGCAGGATCGGCGGCGCTCCTTGAAAAAAACCGCCTGCGAACTTTGAGGATAGACTTCCAGAAACCGGTCGCAAACCTGAATGCAGTTTGCCCAGTCCTGTTCTGATTCGTATCGCGAAATCTCCTGCCGCGCGTCCAGAAGGAATTCACCGTGCATATCGGCAATGCGTTTGGCAACCTCCTCATGGCGTTCTCCTTCCGGATGATCCGCCAAGTATCGACGCAGATGCTGCAAACGCTCAAGGCCAAAATCCGGAAGGCTTCCCAGACGACGATAATCTTCTTCATCCTCAAGCTTCGATGTTTCCTGCATCTTGTCTCGAACCTGTTCGCTGAACAAACCGCCGGGGTATTTGCCCAGATAGCCCTTCATGTTTTCGACGGCTGTTTGATATTCCCCTTTTCTTATAAGCGCATCGGAAATATTCATCATTTCATCAAAGGCGTTGCCTTCCAGTCGGGACAGCAGGGCTGACTTCATCTTTATAACGTCGGGAGCAAAGCGGCTTTCCGGGAACCGACGAAGAAATTCGTTCAACAAGTCGAGTTTGTCTTCGAGTTGTTGCACACCTTCGGACCGGATAATGAGCGCTTGATAGTTTTCTTGCTGCAAATCGGTTTCTTTGCCGAAAAAGAAAAACACGCCGGCAAAGATAATCATCGCAGCGCCAATGGCCGCAGCCAGATAATGCCGCGGGCCGAACCGCTTTCGGCGTGACGGCTCAATCAACCAGCCTTTCTTCCGGCAGTGCTGACGGATATATTCCGCTGCATTTTCATAATCCATGTCCAGATCCGCCGCGTTGCGGATCAACGATTCGAAATACTCCCGACAGATCACGCCGTTTTCAACCGAGGCGTCAATGGCCGCATCCAGTTTGGAAAGCAGGCTGCGCGCCCTGTAAACATCGTAAGCCAAACGGGACTTCTGCCTGCCGAATACCGACAGACAAACGCCGGCAAGCTCCGCCGCGGCCGTAACCAGCGCATCTTTTCTGGCAGATCTTAACATCTCGGCCTGTTTATCGGCAGCCTTGCGTTGCAAGGTTTCTATGTCCGAACCGGAAGGCAGTTCGAGAAACGCGTACAGGGAATCTTTTCCGATAATGCTTAAATTCTTTTGGATGAGACTCGTCAGGGAAGCATCCAGCGGCTCGACTTTCGGCGCGTTCACAGGATCCGCCTGCAATAGAATGCATCGAATTCTGGAACGGATAATGCTTTTCAAAGCGCCAAAATCTTCCGCAAGCCGGGCCACCTCCTTTTCGGTCACATAGCCCTTCCACATCCGCATTTCAATTTGACGATCGATTTTTGCCAGCTTATCCGTTTCAAGTTCGATGACCCTCACGCGAAGCTGATCCGCCGGAAACCCGAAACTCGCGGCCAGATTGGCGATTTCATCTTCGCTGACAAACCCCTTGCTCATGCGGACTCGAAGATGCCGATCAATTTCGGCCAGTTTTTCATTGATTCGGGTCAATTCGTCGCGGCAGGCGCCCGCGGCCTCCTTGCGTCTGAGATTGTCATCACCCATGACTCGGCGGATTTCAGGAATCAGGGCGATATAGCGCTGGGACTGCAGGGATTTAGTCGGATGACTGCGGCGCCGGCTCCATTCGGCCTGTTTGTTTCTGATCGCGTCATCAATGACCCGAGGATCTTCTTCAGGCGGATCCGCAGACAGATTCAGGAGTAAATAAAAGTTTTCACGTTCCATGTGCGGTGCCGAAATATAGAACATGAGCATTGAATCGACAATATGTCCGGCAAAAATTTGCATCAGCAGAATCTGAACTGGCTCTCATTTGATCGGTTCAAAGAAGCTGCATGGCATCAATGAACCACCAGGCTTTGACTGCGGACCTTGGCTTCCGCCAGAGCTTTTCCCTGAATAACCGAAGCCGTGTCGATCGAAAAACTGATCGCCCGGGCACCGACCGGTTCAAAGGCGGTCATGGTCAACCGCCCTTCTCTGTTGAGTGTAAAGGAAATCTCTACGCGCGAGTCGGCCGGCAGCCCCGCCGGAAGATTGAGTTGAACCGTGCCGATCTGCACGCCGAACTTCGGTTCCATCTCTGCATCGCTGGTTTCGCTCTCCATGATGCGGATCAATACCGTTTTTTGACTGGGCGCCGCCGTATAGAAATTTTTCATGGCGGCGGCTGGAACCGGCGTGTTTCGAAGAATCAGATTGAATATCAGTTCCTGGTTTTCAGAATTGTGCGCCACGACCCCGAAGCTTTTGCTGGCCACATCCTGTATGGAAATCAACGCACCCTCAACCGCAGGAAGCTCATAGCCGATCTCGTCGGCCATTTCTTTGAGCGCCTCGCGTACCGTCTCGGACCGAAGATCCATTCCGGCTTTAACAATATTCTCATCCTGGCAGGTTTTCTGTGCAACCCGCCGGACCAGATCGTCGTTAACGGACAATTTCCATCCAAAAATTGCGGCGCCCTTGGCAATAGCCTCATCCGGATCAAACATCTTGGGTTCGATGTCAAATTCTTTTCGAATGCGCGCCGCCACCTGAGGCATGCGGGTCAGGCCGCCCACGAGAATGAACTCGTCGAATCCTGAACAGCCTTTTTTCCGGGCCTCGTCCAACATGCTGCGTGTGATCCAGATGGTTCTTTCCAAAAGATCCCGGGTGATTTCCTCAAATTTTTCTCGCGTCAATGCCGTTTTGACCCGTTTTCCGGCGTAAGTTACGGCAATCGGAACCTCATCCCGCCGGGAAAGCATTTTCTTGCATTTTTCAGCGCTGTTCTGAAGATCCTGCCAGGTCTCGGGATCTTCAAGAATGTCTTCCCGGCTTTTTGTCAAACGCTGGAATTCCTGAACCATATAAGCGACGATGCGGTCGTCCCAGTCCTTCCCCCCCAGGTTGTGATCCCCGCCGGTGCAGATAACCTCCACAGCCCCCGGACGAATACCGATCATGGTGATGTCAAAAGTCCCTCCCCCCAGATCGAAAACCAGAACGGTGCGAGGCTCGCGGGCCGATACCTCTCCGTAGGCAATGGCCGCCGCCGTGGGCTCGTTGATAATCTGGCGCACGTTGAGACCGGCGATTTCGCCGGCGGCTCGTGTGGCTTCCCGTTCGTTGATTCCGAAATATGCCGGGCAGGTGATCACTACGTCGGATATGACATCGTCGATCGACTGCCGCGCATCCTGAACCAGCTTTCTCAATATGAAGCTGGCGATTTCCTCGGGCCGATAGGATTTGCCGGAGTATTCGAACAGAAAGTTCGCCTCGCCCATGGATCGCTTAATGAAACATACAACCTGCTCCGGATACAGTTTGGCGCTCTCCTTGGCCACTTCACCCACAATCACCGAATCTGCGTCAAAAAAAACCACCGACGGGGTAAGCCGCTGATTGTCCACATTCGGAATCAACACCGGCTTTCCATATTCATCGATATAGGCAATGGAGGAATAAGTCGTTCCCAGATCAATCCCGTAAATCCGTTTCATTATATTACCCATGACCTGTTTTGATGGAATTTCTTCTTGGTTTCAAGACTGCACATACACATATACCGACACCATTTCGGGCCGTATTACCTTCACTTCACGCTCCCAGCCCGGACACAGCGTTTCGGCTATGGTTTTGTCCTTTTGCGGATCATGCGTTTCAATGATCCCCATCACACGCTGGCGCCGAAGATCCAACTCTTTTTCCTGACAGGCAAAGGGCGCACCCCCTTGCCAGTCGCAAAGGTCTTCGAGTTCCTCAGGAAGCTTTTCCAGAAACTTCATCACTTCGGGGAAGCTCGAAGCCTCAAGCGTTGAAGTTTGGTAATGCTTTGCAAACTTTCGAATATCCTCGGCCAGCCGGATGATTTCCAAGATGACCGAGAGCTGACGATCACGGAAAAAGTCCTCTTTATATTCCAGCAATTCGCGATGCAGCCTCTCGATGATGCTGTTTTTGTGCGAATCATATTTGAGTTTGCTTTGAAAATCAGCGGAAAGCAAATCCAGTTTCCGGTCCATAGCCGACAGTCTGCTTTCGATGGCCCGCCAAGGCTCCTGCGCGCTCTGTTGCGGATGCTCAGGTTTCGCTGAATCGGCATTGGCATGCAAATCAGCATCCTCATTGTCAGAAAATATACCCTTCGAACACATATCTCTGTTTCCTATATCTTGAAACGCTTGAATGATATAGTAAAAAAGGAGTTGATTGTTTTTAGCAATAAAACTGGTTCATTTGTCAAGCATATTTTAAGCCGTTGGATACGGCTGAATAATCGTCAAACCAGTCAAAATTCTTGTCGACTGAATGCCGGTCCGATTAAGGATTAATCGCGCAGATTGATTTTGCGATGGTCCGGATCTGAATTTTGACGAAAGAAAATCGCCGTATGACCGATCAGACCGGCCAGCCGGCAGTGGCAGTTTTGCTCAACCTCAGCGATGATAACCATCTTCTGCGACTTTTCCTTGAATTCGTTGAACCGGACCTTGATCAGTTCATGGTCGGCCAGGGCTGAATCCACGGCCTGAATCAGCGTATCGGAAACTCCTTTTTGACCGATGAGTACAACGGGCTTAAGTCCATGCGCCAAAGCCCTGAGATATTTCTTCTGAAAGCTGGTAAGCGCCACTACATCCTCCACGGCCGGCATCGCATCTGACAGATTGTTGAAAAACTGCGCCCATGGCCGCCATCCAGCGTTACGTGACTCTCGCCAATGCTTGCATATGCCTGAATATGCTGCACTTGTTGCATCGCCGCGCATCCTGTCTGCCGACCTGATTCTTGTTTTTCAACAACCCGCGAAGGATCAGGCTGAATTTGAATTGTTTGTTTTTTCACTTGAACGACGACCTCGTTTTCTCCGACGTCCTGTCCCCGGTTCATTCCGGAAAGCCGGGTCCGGTTTCGACGCCTTAGCGATCGGCGGGCCTTGTTTTGAATTCACCCCGGATCTTCGGGGCCTTCGAGCACTGGACCTTTCAGCCGGTTTTGCAGCGGAAGCCCCCGCCTTTTTCCAGCGCCGCCTATCCGGCGCCGGAAATCGATCCGGTATCAATCGGTCCTCTTCCACCCATCCGACCGGAATTTTATAACCCAGCAGATCTTCCACTGCCTCCAGGTAATAGACGTATGCTTCGCAGGCCAAGGTAATGGCGCACCCGGATTTTCCGGCCCGGGCGGTCCGGCCGATGCGGTGAATGTAGTTTTCAGGATCCTGAGGAATATCGTAGTTGATCACATGGCTGACGTCTTCCACATGAATTCCCCGGGAGGCCACATCGGTCGCCACAAGGATTCGGACATCCCCGGATTTGAATTGTTCCATCAGCCGAAGCCGCTTTTTCTGATCCAGCTCGCCGGTGATTCCCTGAGCTTCCCAGCCGTTGGCGTGAAGACTTTCGGCCAGACGAATTGTCTCATGACGAGTGTTCGCGAAGATCAAAATTCTGCTCCAAGCCTCATTTTTTAAAAAACCCAGCACAAAAGGAAGCTTGTCATCCCGTCCCAGATGGTAAAGCACCTGATCGATGCCTTCCACGGTCACCTTGTCCGGCGTGACCGAAATAAACTCCGGAAGATTCATGTAATCATAGGTCAGTTCCAGAACCCGGTAAGACAGGGTCGCGGAAAACAGAAGCGTCTGCCTTCGATCATAATGGGGAAGTTTGCGCAGAATATAACGGATGTCTTTTGCAAACCCAAGATCCAGGAGTCGATCGGCCTCGTCGATCACCACGATGCGAATGCCGGAGGGTTGAAAAATCCCCTGTTTCATGTAGTCGATGAGTCTGCCCGGCGTGCAGATTGCGATATCAGCCCCTTTTTTGAGATCATCCGCCTGCTTTCGATAATCAATGCCGCCCACGGCAGGCACGGCAGTCAGTCCCGTATGCCTTCCCAGCAGGCAGGCCTCGTTGTAAATCTGAAGGGCCAGCTCCCGAGTGGGCGCCAGAATAAGGGCCGACGGCTGGCCGGGTCCGCCCGGCTTGGTCCCCATGATGCGGGTATACACCGTCACAAGAAAAGCCGCTGTCTTGCCGGTGCCGGTCTGGGCCTGGCCCGCAATATCCTTTCCGGCTAAAGAGACGGGCAACACCTGAGCCTGAATGGGCGTGCAAAAATCAAAGCCCGCATCGGAAATTCCCATCATGACTTCCTGCGGCAAACCCAACTCGGCAAATCGAGTGGACGTCAGAAATTTCGGGCGGTCAGATTGGAAACCCATGGGCTGGTCGGGGTCGGGCATGCTGCTTCTCCTTGTATGCTGCCTGCGGTGAAAGCAATTGAAATCAAGCCATAAATTACCCGTCATCATACGGGTTTCTGAGTTTTTTGCAAGCCGGAATCAAAATCAGGCAGAAGATCGGTGCATTCAAATGCCGATGTTTTAGGCAAATTTGTTTTAAACGCCGACTCTGACAGGCCGGGTTGAAATAGCGAGAAGAATTCGCGGATTATTGAAGCTCAAAGGCCACAGGCACGCGGACCCACATTTCCACGGAAGAATTACCTCTCATTCCGGGTACGAACATCCATTTTTTTGCCGCCGTCGCGGCCGCCTCATCCAGAACATCATATCCGCTGGATTGGTAAACCCGGATATCTTTGGTCCTTCCTTCAACGTCCACCAGAATTTCCAGCATGACGGTTCCCTGCCACCCCCTTTTCCGGGCCCATCGGGGATAGATTGGACGCGTATTGCTCCGGTACATGGGAACCGCCTCGCGCACAACGTTCGAAAGGTTCTCGGAACCGGAAGCAGCGGTTTCTGAATCTGATCGTACAGTCGGCCCTGGCCGGGGCGGATCGGACGCTGCAACCGGAGGCGGGGATGGAGGAGGCTGCGCTTCTGATACCGTAATGGATTCTTCGGAACGCCGTTCGATTGGGGGGGGAGCCGCCGGCGGCTTTTGGACCGGCTGAACGGGTTTCGACGCTTTTTTTTTCCGGGGAGGAGAAACCGGGACCCTGGGCAGAGAATCCCGGGGGTGTTCAACCGGCTTGACCGCAGGCTTTGCCGGCGCAGGGGATATCAGAATCATATTCAGCGCGCGAGGCTCGGGCTCGGGCCGATGCGGGACGACCGCCAGATCAAAGTCCCACACAAACAACAGGCCGTGGATACCGACGGCCGCAAGGGCTGCGAAGAGCAGGCGTCTCACGGGTGGTGTTCCGTCCTGGCTTGAAGCGAGATTCTTGTGATACCGGCCATCCGGATCTGGTCCAGAACGCGAAACAACGCTTGATAAGGCAGTTCGCGGTCCGCAAACAGCATGGCGCCTGCCTGCTCATCGCCGGCGGCCTTTTCCTTCAAAACCGCCGTCAATGATTCCGGGGAAACCGGCGCCTTGTCCACATAAACCGACCCGTTTGCCGTCACCGTCACGGACATCACCAGGCTTTTGTCATTCCCGGCCGTTGACGATTCCGGCAGAGCCACGGTCATGCCCCGGTGCACAGCCATGGACATCATGGCGTAAATAAAAAATACCAGCAGCAGAAACACGATGTCGATCAGGGGAAGCATCTCAATGCGGACACGCCTGCGATCCTCGATCTTGACCTTCACCTATTCTTCCCCCCTCGCCGTTCCATTTGTATACACGATCTTTTCATAGACGATTTCAAGGCTGGTGGCGTATTTTTCGATATTCAGCGAGGCGCGGTCCACCCGCGAATTGAAATAGTTGTAAGGAAATACGGACAGGATGGCGATTCCCAGACCGGCGGCGGTGGTAATCAGAGCCTGGGCGATGCCGGCGGTTACGGCCTGAGGATGCTCGATGCCCGTTGAACCGAGCATCTCAAAGGAGCTGATGATGCCCGTCACGGTTCCGAGAATCCCCAACAGCGGCGCGACGGTGATCATCGTGTCCAGTACCCCCATGAAACGGCGCATGCGCCGAATCTCGTCCGCCGCAGCCGATTCCATCGCCTTGGTCATGGAAAATTCGCGATGCAGAATGCCCGTCACCAGAATGCGGACCACATAGTCCCGGTTCTGCAGGGTGCGGGTTCTGACCGCCTCCCAATCGCCCTTGCGGCTCAGCTCAAGTATTTCGTCCACCAGCGGCCGGTTTCGGTTCAGATCCACCCGGACCCAGAAAATCAACCGGTCAATGACGACAGTCAGCACCATCATGGAACACAAAAGCAGCGGATACATCACCGGACCGCCGCTGATAAAAATTTCACGCATAATTTTCCCCTGACCCCGTGCCCGCCGGGAGCACGATAAAGCATGAAAATGCCTGGGCTATTATCATATAAAATCAAGCTTCATATGTCTGCCGCCCATCTCGATAACAGAACTTTTCTACACGAATATGAATTTTTGTTCAACAGGCTGGATAATTTGCATGACGACAAAACAAAAATGCACGGGAAGGGGTTTCAGGTCACCCCTTCCCGGCCGGGAGCATGCCGATCCTCAGAGATCGGAGTAAAACCTTTTTAATTAAAACTCGACTTGAATTCCGGCGGTCCAGTTTCGTTCCGGCGCCGGATAAAACGCACGGTACCCTGCAGAACTCGCCACCACATATTCGGAATACTGCTGGTCCGTGATATTGTTCACGCCGACAAAGCCGCGAATGTTTCTCCACTTGTATGAGGCTTTCAAATCCACCGTATAATAGGCCTTTTGCTTGTCCAGCACGTTGGCCATGTCGCTGATGGCATAACTGGTTCCCACGTAATTGTATAATGCGGACAGGATCAGTCCCGGCGTCAGGTCCCGCACCAGAATGCCGATGTTGGCCTTGTGTGCGGCAACGCCGGGAATATCATTGTCTTTGTACGGATCCGCTTCAAAGACGGCGTTTTCATAGGTATAATTGCCGAAAATGGTGAAATGATCGGACAGATCCGCCCGAATTCCCGTCTCCACGCCATGATGGGAGGTCTTGGGATGGTTTTCGTTGGAATAGGTGGCCTTGTTGTAAAAGATCTCGTCTTCGATCCTCGAAAAAAACACCGTGGCCCTGGCCTGAAGTTTTGAAGTGAAATTATGCCGGATGCCGAAATCATAATGGTTGCCGGTCTGGGGCTTCAGATTCTCATTGACCACGATCGAACCGGACATAAAATCATACACCACGAGTTCATCCACCAGGGGATACCGAAGGCTCCGGTTATACCTGGCAAAAGCCGATGAGTTCTCGCCGTAAAGATAGGTCAGTCCGGCGCTGCAGGCGTACTCCTCGTCATCCACCTCCGCGTCCAGGGGAGAATACCAGCCCGTGAGATCTTTTTTATTCAAATCGTATCGAACCTTTTCAAACCGGGCGCCCAGACCGAAAATCAGATTTTCAAACACGGAAAGGTCGTCCTGAACATAGAGTCCGAGAGAATCCCGCTCGATGTCGGAAATCTCGCTGGGATCATTCATGTCGGAGCTGTAATAACTCCCGAGATCCATCTGAGTCCAATAAGCATCCACGCCCGCCGTCAGGGTGTTCTCATGCCCGAAAACATCACCGGTGTTGACATATCGGGGGGTAATGGACCAGGTCTCGATATCCGAATCGGTGAACCATGACCAGCTGGCCCATCGCGATATGGAACTGCGCTCGCGCCAGGCAATATCTGTGATGAAATTTCCGGCGTCTGTCTCCCAGTCGACGCTGTATCGAAGGTAATGTTCGTCGTTATCGGCATTGTCCTGCGGGCTGTTGGTAGCTCTGCGATCGACAGCCATCTCGGCCTCGGTCAGAGCGCCGGGCAGGCCGTATTCATCAACGTGACGCGAGCCGTCCAGGCGCATGGTCAGGGATTCCGAAGGGTACAGAAACATCTTGAAGCCCACATCCAGGGCCGTAAAATCTCCGTTGTCACGGTATCCGTCGCTGGCGTCCCGGTCTGCAAAAACAGCGGCCCCAAACTTTTCGCTGCCGCCGCTCACATAGGCGGACTGGGTGTTTTTTCCGTAACTGCCGCCGGACAGCTCGACTCGAGCCTGAGGTTCGGCGCCCGGCGCTTTGGTGATGATGTTGATCACCCCGCCCACGGCATTATCGCCGTAAAGCACGCTCCCGGCACCGCGGACAATCTCGATGCGCTCGATCTGATTCAGGGGGACCTGGGTCCAGTCCACTCCGCTCAGATCGATCTCGTTGACCCGACGGCCGTCTACCAGCACCAGGGTATTGTAAGGACCCGTTTCTCCGTATCCCCGCAGATCCACCTGAGCCTGCCGGCCGTTTCCCAACAGATCTTTTACCACAATTCCCTCCTCGACCCGCAGCAGATCGACAACGGATTTGGCGTTGGAGGATTCAATGGCTTTCTGATCGATCACCGTGACATTGGCGGCTACTGTTTCAATTTTCTGCTCGGTTCTTGCCCCGGTCACCACCACGGTTTCCAGAACCGGGGATTCCGCTTGTTTTTCCGCCTCAAAGCACAGCCCGGGCGTCGTCCACAGAATCATACAAGCGCAAAAACATACGATCCATTCCTTCATCACATCCTCCTTGCAGGCAGCTTCCCCCGGGCAAAAAAAATCCCGGATCGATTGATTGGCATCATCGATCCGGGATGTCCCTTTTTTATCCTCAAGATCCTGCAAGCCCAACGCCTCTGTTCCTCGGAGGCAACGGCTTTTTCCCTCAGGCAGGTCTTCTGACTTTCGGATCATTCTAGTTTCCGCGCCTTCCCGATTCAAACCGAATCAGTGGCTTGCTGCGGATTTCGTCCCCGATCACAGCGGCGGGCCCATCCCCGATTCTCACGGGGTTCCCTTTTGAGCTCAATCAATTGAGCACCTGAGTGAAAACCACTCTTAAGAAAAAACGATTTCAAAGTCAACCATTTTTTGTCGTCCGGACCTGACGGAAAAACGATAAGCATGCTTTCCAGATGCCTGAATCCTATCAACAGCGCTTTCCGGCAATTTATTCCTTGTCGCTCACGCCAGCCTCTTCAAAGGTCAGCATCTCGTTCATCACGCGCACCGCGCCCTCCATGATTCCCATGGCGACCGCCCCCCCGCTTCCCTCGCCAAGACGCATGCCCAGATCCAGCATCGGGACGAGCCCCAGATGGTTCAACATGATCCGGTGTCCTGGCTCCTCGGAGCAATGGGCGGCAAACATGTACTGCGCGACCAGAGGACAGAGTGTATGGGCGATCAGGGCGCCTGCCGTTGAAATCAAACCGTCCACCACGACCGGCCGGCGGTAAAAAGCCCCGGCCAGAATGCATCCGGCGATGGCGCCGATCTCGAATCCGCCGACCTTGGAAAGCACGTCCAGACCGTCCCTGGCATCGGGAGCGTTGATTTTTATGCCCCGTGCGATGGCCGCCTTCTTGCGGGCAATGCCCTGGGCATCCACACCGGTTCCCAAACCCACCATCCGGTCCAGGTCCGCACCGGTGATCACAACGCCGATGGCCGAAGACGGCGTGGTGTTGCCGATCCCCATGTCGCCGGTTCCGATCAGCTCGACCCCGTCTGTGATCCATTTTTCCGCCGCCAGAAAGCCGACGGAAATACACTGTTCGGCCTGGCTTCGGGTCATGGCAGGGCCCCGGGCAAGGTTCGCCGTCCCACGGCCCACCTTGCAGACCTGAAGCCGCTTATCGCCTCCGGACATATCCGGATCCAGATCCGGAATAATCCCGGCATCCACCACGGCGACATCGGCGCCCACCTGCCTTGCCAGAACGTTGATGCCGGCCCCGCCCCTGAGAAAGGTGCGGATCATCTCGACGGTCACACTTTGCGGATAAGCGCTGACGCCTTCGGAAACCACTCCGTGATCTCCGGCCATGATCAGAATCGCCTTACGGCCGATGGCCGGGGTCAGGTTTCTTTGAATGGCGCAGATCCGCTCCGCAATTTCATGCAGACGACCCAGGGCGCGGGTGGGCATGACCAGACTCCGGGTCCGGGCGCGGGCTTTTTCCAGCCAGTCGCCATCGACCGGTTCTATCTCGCGGATGATCTCTTCAATCGATTGATCGGTGTTCATTGTTTTCAACCTCCTGTTGCACTTTTCATAACATTGCCAGCAGCTGATTCATGCGGACACGGCCCTGCTCCGGGTTTCGGTTCTGAGCCTGAACCCAGTTGAAGACCTGATTCAGAACCTGCCCGGAATCGATGACCTTCCGGGCTTTTTCGAATCCTTCTTTCAGGTCTGAAACCACGCTGGATACATAAAAAAGCGGCGCCGCATTCAAACAGATGGTCTGATACAATGCGGATCTTTCCTTTCCAGAAAACACGCCCAGAAGCCGCAGCGCCTCTTCTTGCGGTCCCCCGCCGCCGGCAATGGCCTCGATCGGCTCGTCGTACTCAACGCCCAGTCTGCGCGGTTCCAGCCGGTAAGAAGCAATTTTACCGTCTGCGTTCAGTTCGGCCACAAGGCTTTCCGATGCCGGAGAGAGTTCATCGATGCCGGCATCCTTTCCGGGCAGAAGGCCATGAAAGACCATGGCCCGGACAAACCCGATCTCCCGCATGGCCTCGATGACGGGAATCACCAACTCAGGATCATATACCCCGCGCACACCGTAAAGAGGGCGAGCCGGATTGGCCAGAGAGGCCGCGATATTCAAAATGCTTCCGAAGCGCATTTGCGAAAGAATTCGAAACAAGGCCCGGGGATGAACCTGAGAACTCATGCCGTTGAACAAACCAAAACCCGTTTTTTCTATGCTTTCCCGCACAATCTCCGGCCCGCATTCCACATCCGCGCCAAGGGACTCGCACAGATCCACAGTGCCGCATTCGGAGGTGATGGCCCGCGCGCCGTGGCGGGCAACGCATACGCCCCCGGCAGAAGCCACGATCGCAGCTCCGGTACTGATATTGAAGGTCTTGAAAGCATCCATGCCGGTGCCGCAGTTGTCCACCAAGGGTTTTTGGGTTTCCGGCAGCACCTTGACAGTGTCCAACTCGAATATGGCCTGCCAGGCGCCCGCGATTTCCTGGGGCGTCGGGCCCTTGGCGGTAATTGCGGAAAGAAATGCGCCCTGATGAATATCCGTCTGGCCGCCTGACAGAATCTGGGCAAAAAGATCGCGGCTTTCCATTCGGGTTAAATTTCGACCGGCGATAAGCTGATCGATATACCGTCCGAACTCTCTGTGCGATTCATTCATTTTCCACCTCCACGACGGACTTCAGAGCGACTTTTTCTTGAACATGAAAAAATCCTTCCGCAATGGCGTCCAACGACACGCGGCGGGTGATCAGTCTTTCAAACGCCGATTCATTAGAAGCAATCCATTCAAGGGCCTGAGCGTTTTGACGAACCGTGCATCCGTAAGCCCCGGCGACGATGATCTCCCGGTAATGAATCCGGTTTAAATCCAGGGCTGATTTGGAATGGTCGGAACTCATGCCGCTGAAAATCGAAATGCGCCCCCCAACGGCCATGATCTCGAGAAAGCGGGCCTCCAGACCCACGCCTGCCGCAAGGATCAGTACATCCACGCCCCGGCCGCAGGTTGCCGCCATTGCCAGTTCAAAAAAACTGGAATCCAGCGCATCCAGAACCGGGATCCCCATGGATTCGGACAGTATCCGCCGTCTTGAATCCATGTCGGCCATCAGCACCTGTGCTGCGCCCTTCTGCGCAGCCAGGACCGCATGCATCTGTCCCAGAGGACCGGCGCCCACAATCAGCACCGTATCCTTCGAACTCAGGCCCAGCTTATTCTGAGCATTGATGCAGCAGGCCAGGGGCTCGGCAAAAACCGCATGGTCAAAGGGCGTATTCGAAGGAAGCGGATGCAAGACCGCCCGGACGGGTCCGGCGCCCAGCGGAAGCGCCAGGTACCGGGCAAATCCGCCGTCCCGGTTAAAGCCCAGAATTTGAACCGACGGGCACTGGTTGTCCGCATGAGCGCGGCAATGCCGGCAGACGCCGCAGCTCAGGCCGGGCGGCGCCTGTACCCGATCGCCTTCCCGAAAAAGGGGACTTCGACTCTGTGCCACGATTCCGGCAATCTCATGGCCGAGGATCCGCGGATACACCAGAGCGCGATGTCCCGCCGACAGCATCTTGACATCCGCCGCACATACGCCGCAGGCTCTGACCTGAACCAGCACGCCGTCTTTCGGACATGACGGTTGCTTTACCTCGCGGATTTCCAAACTTCCAGGCCGGGACAGAACAGCCGCTTTCATCGTCTTCATTTTATGCAACCCATCGTCATTGCCGATAATTTCAAATTAATCGGGTCCTCGTCAAAAAAAAATCCTCAAGCGTTGTACGCTTGAGGATTTGCCGTCTCCGCAAAGCCAAACCGAATGGCAGGTCTTCTGACTCTCGGATCAGCCTAATCTCCGCGCCTTCCCGATCCTCTTAAAAGAATCAGTGACCTTGTGCGGATTTCGTCCCCGATCACAGCGGTGGGTCCGTACCGGAATCACACCGGTTTCCCTGTTATCCCCGAAGGGGCCAAACGATTCTGCAAATGATTTTTTTATTTATATGGAAAATTTCATCCTTCCTGTCAAGAGATTCCGCGGACAGCCGAAATGGGGCGGCCCCGGCTATATCATCAGCGATTCCGGTTTGATCTCGGCAAAAACATTGCCGCAACCGTCCACAATCTTGGCCTTCGTATTTCTTCGACAGGCAACAAAGCAGGCTGTGTGATAGGCTTCAATCTTATCATCCATACCGGAATCCATCCGGCTCCACATTTCGTTATCATCCCAAAGTTCAATATAGTACTTCATAAGCTCTTTTCCCGGAAACACCGGCTTTCGATTGATGGAACGTCCGTGAACATTCTGCCTGAACAACCCGCAAAATTGAAGCGAACTATTAAAAAACAGAAAAAATGATTCCTGTAAAAATCCAACTCAGTATTTCATGTAATGAAAAGGCTCTACGGCCGCCAAAGCATCGGCGCTGAGCATTTTAAACCCCGCATCATGCAGTATTTTCCGGGTCTTCTCCTCCTGGTCGACATCCAGGACGAACACGGCGTTTTTCCAGCTTTCCAGAACAAACCCGTAGGCGTTTTCAACATTGATATTTTCTTTGTAAAGAAGCTGAATCAATTCATCCAGTCCGCCGGGTTTGTCATCAATCAGTACGGCCAGCACGGGTTTCAGGGACACAGGCAGGCCTTCGCTTTGCAGGGCCTTGAACCCCTTCTGGGCATCGTCGACAAGAATATTGATAATGCCGTGATCCTGGTAGGTGCTGATCGTAATGGAACGGAGATTGATTTTTTCTCTGGCCAGGGTCGCGGTGATTTTTGCCAGGCTGCCGGGTTTGTTCTGTGCTTCAACGCAAAGCTGATATGCAATCATGCCACAAACTCCTCAGGACTCAGCGGCTGCAAGAGACCAAGTCTACAGGGCCTCGTCTCCGCTTGACAGGTTTTGTTTTCGGATTAGCATCAGATTGCGGGAGCACGGATTCTTCAACACAAGATGACTGATTATTTTATGTAAAGAGAGTTCCGATGCTTCCGCCGCCTTTTCCAGAAACAAGATAGCTTATTTACATGGACACCTTTGATTTGTCCACAGATATTTTTCTGAATAAAAATCGAAGGATCGGAAAAGCCCCCCCAAAAGTCCCGAGCTATTTTACGGAAGGCGCCGAATCCAATGCAAGCAGTTGCCGGATCTTATCCACCAGCTTCTTGAAGTCTATGGGTTTGGAAAATGTGCAGACCACACCAAAAGCCTTTGAAAGCCGCAGATAATCATCGGCCGCAACACGACCGGGTCCCAGTGGACCTCCCCCGGAAATCGCAATAATTTTGACGAAAGGAAATTCCTTTCGAAATTCCATAATCGTCTCGATACCGTCTTTTGCAGGCATGATCAAATCGGTAATAATCAGATCAGCGGGATATTTTCTCTGAAGCGCCAATGCGGCATCGCCGTCCGCCGCATCCATAACCTCGAATTGATCGCGTTCCAGAACCTCTCGAAGCAGAGCACGGATCTGAGCGTCGTCATCAACCACCAAAATGCGCGTCATGGTCTGGGTTATCCTTCAAAAATGGTTAAAAAAGAACGCATAGTCAAGATCTTGACGATCGGGTAAAATTCAAACTCATTCAGCGCATCAAGAAATCCGGTTCGAATTTAAAAGAATGCTCAAACCGGCAGTTCAACAATCTCGAACCAGTATTTTCCGAGCGTCCGGACAATCTCTGTCAGCGAATCAAAAGTCACCGGCTTGACGATGAAACCGCTCACGCCCAGATCGTAGCTCCGGCAGATGTCTTCCTCCGCCTTCGAGGTCGTCAGCACCACTACGGGTATGCGGCGCAGCTTCGGATCGGCCTTGATCTCCTCAAGAGCTTCCCGCCCATCTTTCCGGGGCATGTTCAGGTCCAGCAGAATCAAACCCGGATACGATTTTTCGGCCAAATCGGCATACGGGCCCCGGCGCTTGAGATAATCCATCAACTGCTCGCCATCTTCCACGAAATGAATCGGATTGGCCAGCCGGCTTTCCTCCAGTGCATCCTTAACCAGCATCCGATCCTCTGGATCATCGTCCGCGTATACAATGCAAATCGTTTGTCGATAAGGGCTCATACCAAACTCCTTTTCATCAGGCCAGTCTTGATCGGCCCGAACCAATGCAACATTCTGTTTCTGCGCTTCGCTCCGTCTGAAATACCTGCCGACGCTGGACGAAATCAGAAGCCGGATAAAAGTTCTTCTGCATCCTGGGAATGATTCGTTTCGATCCCATCCATCGGGAAAAATTTGATCTTTTCCATTGAAATTTCCATGTTGAACCGGTACTGGTCCTGCGATAAACAGCTGCAAATATTTTATTCAAAACATATTGCAAGACTTGTTCCGACTTTAACGGACGATGTCGCCCGCTCCAAACCATCCTCTTGATTACTTGACCATAACAAAAACTATCGCGCAGGTCATGCCATATCTTCGGCTCAGCTTCCTGCTGTCAGCTTATTCCAGTTTTTTTCAAGCACCGTCAAAGACGAGGACAGCCCGGAAAAAGAAAAAACTTCTACGGAAACGGTCCCCCGGTATCGGCTGAGCATTTTCATAACGGTTTCCATCTGCACCGAATCAAGCTGGTCAAGCCCCAGATGATCCTGATTTCCCTTCACCCCGTGAAGATGCATGATGGAAATTCGATGCCGCCATTCTTCAAAAAAACGCCCGGCATCCATGCCGGTTACCATGAGGTGGCCGACATCCATGCACACAAAAAGCCCGAGTCCTGCAATGGCCGGTTCTGACCAGTCAAACGGATAAAACAGGTTTTCAACGGAAATTTGCTCCGGAAGAAAACCGTTTGAAAAAATTTGTTCCAGATCTTCATAGAGACGATCGCGCCACGAGGCTATCTGATCCGCAGTTTGAATGTCAGCGGAAGGGGTAAGATGCAATGTGCAGGTGGAAGGCCCCAGAGGTCCGACAAGATTCAGAACACGCCGCAGCGCCTCGATTGCGCCGCGGCGAATGGAGGAATTTGAATGGCCCGGGAAGATATCCGTTGGAAGATGGACATTATAGGTCAATTCAAGCGTATCGGCCAGACCCGCCAGTTCATGAATCTGAGTCGCCGAAGGCAGACTTTCGGCTCCGCTTTCCAGCAGCAGAAGCTCGATCTCATCGACAAAGGGCCCCAGAGCCCTGACATTGTCCACCCAGCTTGCAGGATAAACAAAAGAGGGAACGGACAGTTTAAAAGGGTAAACCCCCCTGTAAGACCGTGAAAGCTTTGGTTGCATTCAGCAATCAGCCCTTTCCCCCTTCAGAGGACAAAGTCCTGCGTTTCGATTCAGACGGGCGCCTTTGATCAGCCCGCCGTGCTGAAAACGGCAGCTATAATCCAGAACACCACCAGTGCCAGAACGGCCGAAATCATCATCAGATCCGAGGCCTTTTTGATGTCTTCGACCGCAACCTCGCCGAACTGTTCTCCGATAAAGGGTTTGCTGACCTGAGCGCCGCCATAGGCAGAAGGCCCGCCGAGTCGAACTTCCAGAACGCTCGCAAAGGCAGCTTCCGGATACCCGGAGTTCGGGCTTATATGATTTTTGCCCTGTTCAAAGGCCATTGCAAGCGTCTGCATTCCTTTGCGCCGGGTGATCTGGGCCGCCAAAGCGATGAAAAAAACCGAAAGACGGGCTGGAATATAGTTGAAAACGTCGTCGATACGTGCTGCTGCCTTTCCGAATTCGATATAGTCTTTGTTTCGGTATCCGATCATCGAATCAAGCGTATTGACCATCTTGTATGCAACGGCCAGCGGAGCTCCGCCGATAAAGGCAAAAAAAAGCGGCGCAATCACGCCGTCCACAAGATTTTCTCCGACCGATTCGACGGTGGCTCTTGCCACGCCCGCCTCGTTAAGGCCGGCGACATCTCTTCCGACAATTTCCGCCACGTTTTTTCTGGCCGCAGAAAGGTCTTTCGCCCGCAGGGCGGCCAGCACATTCTTGGCAGCCTGTTGCAGAGAACGGGTCGAAAGGCAGAAAAAAATCAGCACCAGCTGAACAACGCCCGCCGCCAGAGGGTGAATTTTGGCAGCCAGAACGACCAGGATAGCCACGGCAGCCCAGGAAGCAAAGATCAGAAATAAAGCGAAAAGCGTTCCGGAAACCACAGGTCTTGAAAAAAGCCTGCGGAAGGAAGGCTCTAAGACTGAAATGGCATTTCCCATCCATCGAACCGGATGGGGCAGATGTTTAGGATCGCCGAAGATAAGATCAAGAATAAATGCCGCCGGAATGACATACCAAGTATTGGAGAAATCCATCGCAACCTCCACCTCATAACTCCCGAATGGTTAAATTACCGCACAGACAGATCACGAGCCGAAATATTGAACACTACCTCTTATGGGCCGAACCTGTTATGATTTCATCCATAACGCCAGTTTTTGGGTTACTATAGTATTTATATCATGTGTCTTCAATGAAAACCTGACAAAATGGTTTGTCAGTCCACCGAAATTCGTGCAGTCCCGAATGAGAATCCGTTGTCGGCAGAGAAAATCCCATACTTTTTGGGCAGTAAATCTCCCGGACAATTTGGCCAGCAGAAACGAGGTGCTGCTATCATAAAACTGAATATCCGGAACTTCATTCAAAGCCCGCACAAAGTTCATTCTTTCCGCGGCAAGAAAGACGCGGGTCTTTGCAACAAAGGCATCTGTGTTCTGCGGATGCGTCATCAGATACGACACGGCCGCCTGGGCCAGGCCGTTCACACACCATGGCTGACGATAACGGACCACTTTTTGAATCATTTCCGGCTGTCCGATCAGAAAACCGATTCTCAGCCCCGGCAACCTGTATATCTTGGACATGGAATTCAAAACCACGACATTGCCAAGCCCGCAACCTGCCATGGATTGCCGCTCCCCTTCCGGCGCAAAGGGCAGATAGGACTCATCCACGACAAAACGCACCCGGGGATGAGCGCTGCACAAATCCCGCAACTGACGTGCCGGAAGCAACGCGCCGGTCGGATTGTTGGGGTTGCAGATAAATGCCGTATCTGCACTGGAAAGCTTGTCTCCAAACCTGCTCAGATCCGGGACAAACCCATCGTCTTCTTCGGCAAAGAACTCGTCGAATGAAACACCCTGCATGCGGCATGCATCAGCGTAATCCGCGTAGGTGGGGCCCAGAATGATTGCCTTTTTCGTTTCAAAAGCCCGTGGAATGTCGTATATCAGCTGAGTGCTGCCGTTTGACGCCAGGGCACAGAAGGGATCCAGGTTGTAACGGCGTGCAAATAGCCCGACGATGTCCGCAGAATCCACCCGGGGCAACACCGAAATGGCCTCGGGAAGTATCTTTCGAAAATGTTCCACCAGTTCAGGCATCGGTCCCAGAGGATTGACATTGCTGCTCATGTCAATAATCTCGGATGGCGCACATCTCAGCCGTTCGGCCGTCTCAAAGATATTTCCGCCATGGCCCTGAATCATGCCGCAAACCCCATGGAAACCATCAGGAAAAGCCCGGCTTCAATGATTTCGGTCATGGCGCCGAGCATGTCGCCGGTGACGCAGCACATGCGCTTCTTATAAAACAGGAGAATTGCGAACACCAGAATGCCGTAGACGGCGTTGAGCCAGAAAAACTTCCACCCCAGCAGGAGCGATAAACCCACGGGAATCGCCATCCATTTAAAGTCCGAAACTCCCAGCTTTTCCCCAAAGAACGCCAGGCCGGTTCCCCCCTCGGGTCTTCCGTAGGGGAGTCTGAAAATCCCCATGATCATACTGCCCCGTGCATAGGCCGGAATGATGATGATCAACAGCAGGCGGTGATCATCCAGTTCGTAAATTCCGGCCCATTTCACGGCAAGGACCGAAACCACGGCCATCAGGGCCATAATGCCGATCCGGCTGTCTTTCATGATGGCCAGAGCCTTTTCCCGGGAACGGCGCCCGTAAAGACCATCGGCTGTATCCCCCAGGCCGTCGATGTGAAAGGCGCCGGTCAGGGCCGCCAGAAAAACAACATCCAGCAGCGCGGCCGTCGGACCGGACCAGAAATGAGAAACCACGAAATCAAAACCGGCAGTCATTACGCCGAGCAGCAACCCGACCACCGGGAAAAAAGGAATCATTCGGCGGGGTTCAAAGGTTCCGGATTCTCCGGCCGGCAGCACGGTGATGAACCGAATGGCCGAAATCAGCCCCCTCATGGATTTGCTCCCGCGCCCGAAGGTTGTTTAACCGTCACCGGAATTCCCGCCACCATCCACACCACCGTATCCGCGCACCGGGCTACCTGCTGGTTGACAAATCCCGCTGCATCCCGAAAGCGTCTGGCCAGGGCATTTTCCGGAACAATACCGGCTCCCACCTCATTGGATACCAGAACCACCGGGCATCTTGTCTGCCTGAGCGCATCGGTCAGCGTCCGTACCCGGCAGGCGACGGCATCAAGGTCCGGGTCTTCCAACATCAGATTGCTCACCCAGAGCGTCAGACAGTCCACGATAATCCCGTCGGCTCTATTACTGTGATAAAGCAGATCCTCGGCGATTCGAACCGGCGATTCCACCGTGGTCCAGGAAGGGCCCCGCTCTGCCTGATGCCGCTCGACCCGGCAGCGCATCTCGCCGTCCGCCGGAACACAGGTCGCCATGAAGACTTTCCGCGCTCCGAACCCGCGCTCCGCCAACTCAAGGGCGTATCTGCTTTTTCCACTTCGGCATCCGCCCACCACCAAGGTCGTCTGGTTCACCCCGCCCTCCCCTGAAATCTGTCGCAGGCACGACATCTAAAAGAATAAAGAGTTTTTTATGACACGGCCGGCAAATTTCTTCAAGCAGATTCCCGAACAAAAAAGGCGAGGCAATCTGACAGCAGACCACGCGATCATCGTTTGGCCGGACCGGACCAGACGATTCAAAAAGTGGACAACTGCCTTACCGCATAGAGGATGATGATCAGCGTTTCGGCAATGGCGGCGGATCTGTTCAACGGAAGATCGAACAAAAGCACACGGCGGGTGTTTTGCGTCAGGCTTCAGGTCGGGAACTGACGACGGTCTTCCATCTTTCTATCTTTTCAAACGCATCGCAAGCCGCCTTCAAAAGGGTTTCCCGGAATTCTGATGGATATTTACGATTCTGCCGAATTCCGCGTAATCCCGGCTCTCACACCGATATAGAAACATCAATTTGACTGCAATCGAGTTCATTCTAAGAACCTGTTTAACGCAACATATTCAAGTATATGTGAGCATTGTCGAGAGCCGCCCAACGCCGGATGAAGATTTTAGGCGCAGATTTTGAACAGATCGCTAAGGGAATCGTTTGAAACAAACGGACAGGGCGTTAGAGGAAAGGTTCACTTTGATGACCGCATCAATGCCAAAATGCCGAGCAAAAACCCGAAACATCCGCTCTTGTTATATCAGGGTCTCCATGTATCTATTCAAGGCGTCGCTGTCCTCGTAGGGCTTCCCGCCCTGATACCAGTAACTGTTGGCCCATATCTCCAGACAAGCCCTCTGAAAAATATTAAGATTTCGCAATTTCTCCAAAAACCCGCTTTTTTCGATCCCGACCGACGCAAGCAAATCCTCGCGGCCAATACGGTCAAGAACATTGCCGACGATATACTGGCCGGCCAGCTGAGGCGAAAGAATCAAACCGCTCATCACGCGGATAATCAGCATGACTTCCTTCTTGGAAAACCTTCCCCGAATTTCGGACAGCGCGTTTTTAAAAAGCACCGGAAACATTTCCAGCACATATTCGATTCCATCATCGACTGTTTGAAAAATTTCCCTGTAATTCGAAATCGTTTCCGAAGGAAGCGTCGGGCAGGCATAACTATCGGCCATCTCACACCCCTTTCCTGCTGTTCAACGATTCATCCATGCAAATCAGCCTCATGACGGTCTTCTATGGACAAGCAACTCACAGTCAAATAATGCAGCGGTTTTCAAAGTACCATGGTTTTGAAAACTCGCCGATGCGAACTCAGTCATCCGGATTGTCTTACGGCAATCCCAGTGATTCAGCCGGAGTGTTAAAAGCGCTTCTCCCGGATGCCCAGAAATTTGAGGAACCGCCTGAATAAACACAATCGCAGCTGTTGCCGGAATTCGATTATATTCCTGATTTTGCTATCTTTTGTTGAAGTCTGGAGTTGAATCCTTCCGCATCAATCACAAAACGCTCATGCTTGCATTCCGAAATCTTTTCGATTCCATCATGGGCCACAATGGAAAAGGTAAGTTTGCGGCCCGAAACCGCTTCGAGCCTGGCGGAAACCGTCACCTCCAATCCCGGAGGCGTTGCTGCCAGATGGGTGAGCTGGACGCCGACCCCCACGGTCTGTTCTTTTGGCCAGTCAATATGGGGATTAACCGCCTGAATGCACGTCCATTCAAATAGACCTACCATGAAACCCGTCGCCAGAACCTTGGGCATGAGTTGAAATTCCGCCGCTTCAGGAAACAGATGGGGAACGGTCTTGTTTTCGGGGACCTTAAATTTAAATTCAAATGCCAGTCCGGGTTGCAAGGTTTCTTTCACGGCAGACCTCCTTTGATTTTTTGTATTGATTTTAATAACAAACACTAAATTTATATGAAAGTCAAATAATAAATATGAATCTATAAATTATAATTTCATTCATTTTATATCATAAACCACTTCCGGCCAAAGCCGATCCTGATTGAAAATCTCAGGCGGATTTGCAGTGACGCTTGACCGTCCCGGTTTTCGCGCCTGAAAACAGGCGGGACGCGGCCTGTTTTTCCTCGAATATACCCGGTAAGCGCCTCGAAGATGGACGGCGAGAGTTTGACACCCCATACCCGTGGTATTATTGTTATTGTATTCTACGGCCTGAAAAAAGAGAGGGATCGAGTTCATCGCGTTTCAAAAGTGAAAGCGATTCGCCAAAGAACTCACGGAAATGGCCGATTCTTTTCAATTATGAAATCCTTTGATTGTTTAAATTACATCCATGCCGATATCTTTTGACGATCTTGTAAGCAGAATTTCCCGGGTGGTGCTCGGAAAAGAAGAACAAATCCGCCTTGCCCTGACCTGCTTTTTTGCCGGGGGCCATTTGTTGATCGAAGACATTCCGGGAATCGGCAAAACCACGCTGGCAAAGGTGCTGTCCCGATGCCTCGGACTTCAGTTTCGTCGAATCCAATGCACCAGCGACATGCTGCCCGGCGACATTCTCGGCGTCAGCATATTCGAAAAAAAAACCGGCAGCTTCGTTTTCCATCCAGGCCCCATATTCACCCAGGTCCTTCTGGTGGATGAAATCAACCGGGCTACCCCGAAAACGCAGAGCGCGCTTTTGGAAGCCATGGAGGAAAACCAGGTCACGACGGAAGGAAACACACGCTTGCTGGACAATCCTTTTTTCGTTATCGCCACGCAGAATCCTCTGGAACAGTCCGGCACCTTCCCCCTTCCGGAATCCCAACTGGATCGTTTTCTGATGCGCATTGAGCTCGGCTACCCAGACCGAGCCGCTGAAAAAAAACTCCTTCAGCAGGCCGATGTCATTGACGCGCTTGCACACATGGAACCGTGTCTGACCGCCGCGGATGCGGTCGCCATTCAAAAACAGACACAGAAAGTACATGTTTCCGATGCCCTGCTGGAATACACGCAGAACATCATTGATTTCACACGGAACTCGCCTCATTTTGCCGTAGGCCTTTCACCCAGAGCCGGAATCGCACTGCTAAAAGCCGCCCGGGCCTGGGCCTTTCTGGAAGGAAGGCAGTATGCGCTTCCTGAAGATATACAAAAAGTGATGCTCTGGGTGGCGGGCCATCGGCTGCGCACCCGGGAAGATTTCGGCGAACTGCCCCGGCAGCAGTTGAACGCTTTGCTCAGAAAGGTACCCGTCGTCTGAAACTATTTTTTCGCCCAAAATCAGCATCCGTGCGCCTTCGGCATCCGAATGCAACAGAAACCGCAGAGAATCGTTCCGTTTCTCTGTCGCCCAACAGGTACGGAACCATTTTTATCATAACACTCGTGGCCATGACGGCAGGCGCGGGCAACTACAACAGCAATATGGCTTTTGCATTCACCTTTCTGCTCGGCGCCATCGTCCTTGTCTCCCTTGGTTATACGTATCGAAATCTTTCGGGAATCCAGATCAGATCCATCAGCGCTCAAGGCGTTTTCGCCGGCGAAAACGCCAAATTTGTTCTGCATGTCCACAATCCGGGCAACTTGAAATACTCGGTCAAATTCGAACTGTCCAGGGAAGCATATCTTGTCGAAAACCTTCCTGAAAATGACTCACGCATCCATATAGAAATAAAAAGGCCCGTACGCGGCATTTTGCGATTCAGAATGCTGACGATTCAAACTACCTATCCTCTGGGCCTCTTGCAGGCAAAAAAAAGGATACCGGTTGATACGGCCTGCGTGGTTTACCCTTGCCCGGCTTACGGCTTTCCGCTTCCTTCTGAAACCGCCGGGACAGGCGCCGCGCACAAAAAAATGAAACAGGTCCCGGGCGCCGATGATTTTCATGAACTGAAAACCTATCAACCCGGGGATTCACCGCGACATATTTCCTGGAAGGCATATTCCGGCGGCCAGGGCCTTTTTACAAAAACCTTTGTCGCTGCTGCCGGAGCATCGATTATCGCGGACTGGCATCAAATCAAAGAGGCCGATACGGAAGCAAAACTTTCCAGGCTCTGCGGCATGATCATGAAGGCGCATCGCACAGGTCTTCGTTACGGACTGAAGCTTCCCGGGAAAAGCATTGCCCCGGCGATCGGCAAAGCCCACCTTCATTCATGTCTGAAGCAGCTGGCCATTTACGGAATTGCGGACGATTTCGATGCGTATTGAAACAGAGCAGGTCCCACTGGTATTGACGGCGCTGGCAATTGCGCTGGCGCCCCATGCCTTTACGCTGCCGCCATGGATACTGGTTTTCTGTTTCACGTGTTGGGGATACGTTTATTATCTGGACCGCAACAAGCTCAAATGGCCTGGAAAACTTTTTCGCGCCATCGCCATGTCCGCAGGCATCATCGGAATATTCATCACCTATGGCGCAGCGCTGGACAGCGAAGCGTTTTTGGGACTGCTGGTCCTGTTGGCGGGCCTGAAGTCCCTGGAGCTGGAAAGCTTTCGACATCGCATGGTGGCGCTCTTTCTGGCCTATTTCCTTGTGCTGGCCCGGGTGCTGAATACCGAGTCAATGGCCGCAGCGCTTTATATGGCGGCATCTGTGGCATGCACCACAGCGGTCATGATTCATCTGAATCGTAAAAACACCCGCCTATCGAGCGATATGATGCTTGCCGCCAAGATTCTTTTACAGGCATTTCCGGTGGCAATCGTCCTTTTTTTTCTTTTTCCCAGATTTCAGGGCAACATATGGGGAATCTCCCGGTCAGCGGTCGGCATCAGCGGTTTTTCGGATCATATTTCTCCAGGCGACATCATTTCCCTTGCCCGGAGCCCGGCGGTAGCGTTTCGCGTCCAGTTTGCCGATCCGGTTCCGAATTCATCGAATCTTTATTGGCGGGGGTTGGTTCTCTGGCGTTTCGACGGGAAATCCTGGCATCAGGGTGCCGGTATTCCAGTGGAGTCCTTCCCGGCATCCGATCAGAATCTGATTCGATACGCGCTGACCCTGGAGCCCCATGAAAACCGATGGCTCTTTGCCTTGGACGTTCCCGTTTCGGCTCCGAATGCCGCTTACATATCGGCGGATCGCACCCTTTATCTGAAACGGATTGCATATAAACGCCAGATGTTTGACCTGGTTTCCACCCCGTTTCATCCAGCCCAGCGGCTGCGCCCTTGGGAACAGCAAGCCCTTCAGCTTCCTGATTCCGGAAATCCGCGGTCAATAAGCCTGGCCCGCACCTGGGCGAAGCAATCCTTTACAGAAAATCAGATTATCGAAAAGGCCTTGGAGTTTTTCGAAAAAGAAGATTTTGTATACACACTCTCTCCGCCCGGTCTTTCCGGTGACCCGCTGGACGATTTTCTGTTCAACACCAAAGCCGGATTCTGCGAACATTACGCCTCAGCCTTTGCGTTTCTGATGAGAGCGGCTGGAATACCGGCCAGAATCGTTGTGGGGTACCTGGGCGGTCAGAAAAATCCATTCGGAGACTATCTGATCGTTCGCCAGTCCGACGCACATGCCTGGACCGAGGTGTGGACAACGGAACAGGGGTGGCGCCGGATTGATCCGACAGCCGCGGTGGCTCCGGAACGCATCGAGCAGGAAACAGGCGCTGGAATTCTCGCCGACCGAACCCTGCGCCGCACAATTCGGTATCCCGGGTTTATAGCCGGGTTTCTGGAACCCGTCTCACTGGCATGGGATGCAGCCGCCAATCAATGGAATCTCCGGGTGATCGGCTATACCCAGCAACGGCAATTCAGCCTTCTGGAAAAAATAGGCCTTCCCAAAACCCGGGCACACACCGTATTGATCCTGCTGCTGGCCATCGGCATCATCCTGCTTTTAGCCGCGGCCATCATACGCTACAAAGGTGTTTCGACCCGGCGTCGCGTCGATCCGGTTCAACAATCCTACGAAAAATTCTGCGATAAGCTCGCTCGATGCGGCTTGCCCCGCAGCCCGGATCAGGGGCCGTCGGATTATGCGCACCACGTGGGAAGCATCCGCAAAGACCTGAAGGAAAGCGTAGACCGCATCATCCATCTTTACATCCGGCTGCAATATGGCCCTGAATACCAGATTGAAAGCATTCGAATTTTTCATAAAACCGTCAGAAAATTCAACCCCGGAAGCAACACAAATATACTTTAAAAATATGTTTTTTTATTTAAATTAAAACAGTTATATACTTCCAAACAAATTTTTATCATGTAACATCTTAAAATTTATTGACAAAATCTAAATATACTCATAGTCTCTATCCGGTGTTCAGAATGTCGGTTCGTTTAATATCTTTTAAAATCAGAGGAATACGTTCACCATGACGCTTACTAAAGCACGGATCGTGGACTCGGTTCAATCAAGGACGGGTTTTTCCCGCAAGCACAGCGCGGATATGATTGAAAACCTTCTCGACATCATCAAAAAAACCCTGGAAAACGGAGAGGACGTTCTCGTCAGCGGTTTTGGGAAATTCTGCGTCAAAGAGAAAAATAAACGCCGAGGCCGCAACCCCGCTACCGGCGAAGACATGATGCTCGACAGTCGACGCGTGGTTACCTTCAAATGCTCGGGCGTATTGAAGGACAGAATCAATCAAAGTCACAGATAGAGCGGCCCGGTTTTCTCTGTCGAAGATCCGGTCGTTCCGGGACGTTTATCCTTGATCACACAGGCAATCGAAGCACTGGACAACAGATCCATGCCTCCCCCCGTCTATCTGGATTATAATGGGACCACGCCGCTTGATTCCCGGGTGATTGCGGCAATGATGCCGTATCTTTCAGTTGAATTCGGAAACCCATCCAGCGCTCACTGGTATGGAATCAAGCCAAAACAGGCCCTTATAAAAGCCCGCGGTCAGGTCGCCGATCTGATCGGGTGTCGGCCGGATGAAATCATCTTTACCAGCGGCGGTACCGAATCGAACAATCATGCCATTAAAGGCATCGCCCTGTCCCGCCGGGACCGCGGCAATCACATCATTACATCCCAGATCGAACATCCTGCCGTCCTAAAAGTATGCCGCAGCCTGGAAAACTCGGGGTTTCAAATCACCCGCGTATCGCCGGACCGTTATGGCAGGATCGATGTCGATGAAATCGAACGGGCCATTCGCCCGGAAACCATTCTGATTACGATCATGCACGCCAACAATGAGGTGGGGACGATTCAGCCCGTTTCCGAAATCGCCCGGCTGGCCCGCAAAAAAGGCATCGCCATGCACAGCGATGCGGCTCAGTCCATTGGAAAAATTCCGGTGCGGGTAAATGACCTCGGGGTGGATCTGCTGTCGATTGCAGGGCATAAATTTTATGCGCCCAAGGGCATCGGCGCGCTTTATATTCGAAGCGGCGTTTCTTTGAGCAGCTTGATTCACGGCGCCGGCCAGGAAGGGGGCAAACGGGCGGGAACCGAGAACGTTCTGGAAATCGTCGGACTCGGAGAAGCCGCGGCCATCGCGTCTCGGGATCTTGAAGAAAACGCCCGTCACATGAAATCCATGCGGGACCTGCTGTTATCGTGTCTGAGACAGCGATTGCCGGAGATCCGCATCAACGGAAATCTGGAATGCTGCCTTCCCAATACCCTCCATGTGTCTTTTCCGGGAGTAGAGGCCGGTCCCCTTCTGGAACGCATCGGGCTGGATGTCGCGGCCTCACCGGGCGCCGCCTGTCACAGCGATAGCGCATCCATATCTCATGTCCTCACGGCCATGCGGATTCCGCCGGATCTGGCCCGCTGCAGCGTCCGGTTCAGTACCGGTCGAATGACGACAAAAGAGGATATGCTCAAGGCTTCCGAAATAATCGCAGACGCCGTGATGCAAACGCCTCACGCTTCCTCTGCGGGCAAGCATTGAATCCGAAAACATGCCGGGATATCGAACACATTTAGGCGGCGGGCTGGTGCTGGGAGGAGCTGCTCTGGCCGGTCTGGCTGCCGCAGACCTGTACCGGACCGACCTTCAGACCGGGTCGGTTCTGATGCTGGCAACCGTTCTGGGCGCCCTGTTTCCGGATACGGACACCGATTCCAAGGGGCAGAACCTCTTTTACGCCGCGCTGACAGTTCTGGATCTTGCCCTGATCATTCAGCGCTCCTACCAATGGGCCGCTTTCCTGGGATTCTGCGCCCTGCTTCCGGCCGTCGGCCGGCACAGAGGCTGGACCCACACCTGGTGGGCCATGCTGATCGTACCGTTTCCAATCGTACTGTTGCCCGCATTGTTCATCAACGCGCCGGTTCAGGCTCTACTGCCCTTCTACGCAGCCGCTGCGCTGGGATACTTCTCTCATCTACTGCTGGACAGAAAGTTCCGATGACCGGCTTTACAACGTGTTTTTTTTCTCTTTTCGAGCGGACAGCGCCTCCAGGGCGATCACCAGAAAAAGCCCGATCCCCATCAGGGCAACGGCCGGCAGCGTATCGGCGGTCCCCGAAGGCAGAATGTTCACCGAAAAAACGCCGACAACATTGCCCTGAGAATCCAAACTGTTTTCAAGGATCTTCCATGGCCAGACGCGCCGCAGGGAACCGATCATAAAACCGGTCAATACCGCCAGCGTCAGATCTCCGTATTTGTTGAGCAGCCAGTGAAGCAGCCTTACAAAGCAAACCAGTCCCGCGAGGGCGCCGGCGGCCACAATGGCCAGCACAACGATATCCCGCTGGTTCACCGCCTGCAACACGTAATGGTATTTTCCCAGCAGAACGAGAATGAATGAGCCCGAAATTCCCGGCAGAATCATGGCGCAGATCGCCACCGCTCCGCTGAGGAAAAGAAACCACGCAGCATCAGGGGTAACCGCAGGAATCAAGCCGACAATCCAATAAGCCCCGGCAATGCCGCAGAGCATCACGAACGCCATCGACGGCCGCCAGTGATCCAGATGACGCGACACCGTAAAGGCGGACGCCAGCACCAGACCGAAAAAAAAGGACCATATCAGAACGGGATGCTCTGAAAGAAGCCAGCCGATGATACGGGCCAGAGAAAATACAGCGCTTAGAATTCCGATGAACAGAAAGAGGACAAAGCGCCAGGATACCCGATCGAATGCTTCCTTGAAACGAAAGGCCGCGAGCTGTTTTAAAAATTTCAAATCAAAGGATCGAATGGAAGCAATCAGTTCCGGGTAAATTCCCAGAACCAGGGCCATGGTTCCGCCTGACACTCCGGGTACGACATCCGCAGCCCCCATGCAAAAACCCTTCAAAGCCAGTTTTACATCATGCAGGATCGTTCGGCGCATCATAAGCGTGCCTTTTCAAAGCGCGATCTTCGTTTTCAATCGACCGTAACCAGATCAGCATTTTCAAGCATATGCCTGCGGCCAGGCATAAGCGTCTATTAAAAAAGGGCGCATCCATTCCGGATGAGCCCTTTGATTTCATTGGAGGCGGCATCCGGATTTGAACCGGAGAATAACGGTTTTGCAGACCGCTGCCTTACCACTTGGCTATGCCGCCAAAAAATGGAGCGGGAAACGGGATTTGAACCCGCGACTTCAACCTTGGCAAGGTTGCACTCTACCACTGAGTTATTCCCGCCCAGTGTGTTGACTTATACATTCATCACGCGGCACCTGTCAACAGAAAATTTGACTAGCTGCGCAAGATTTTTGTGTAACGGATCATGTAGTCGATCCCTGACCAGACCGTTAAAATCAACGCCGCCCACAGCATCACCATGCCGATGGCATGAAGTTGAATGCCAAAATAAGGATAGTGAAACAACAGCGGAATAATGGCTGCGATCTGAAATCCGGTTTTGTATTTTCCCAGCCAGGATGCCGAAGCGTCTTTGCCCTTTTGACTCACTGCGTTGCGCAATCCGGTCACCGAAAGCTCACGGCCGATGATCACGCATACCACCCAGGCAGGAATCCAGCCGTGCCCGCTCAACATGATCAAGGTCAGAGAGGAAAGCAATTTGTCTGCCAGCGGATCCATGATCTTTCCAAATTCCGATGTCAGTCCCTGCCGCCTGGCAAAAAAGCCATCAAGATAATCGGTGATCGATGCCGCCGAAAACAGCAGGGCAGCCAGAAAGGTGCACGGCCGGTTGGGAAACAGCAGGAGAACGACGATTACGGGCACCGCCGCGACCCGCGCCAGGGTCAGCGTATTGGGATCGCTCAGGTAGAACTTGATTTTATCTCTTGAGAAAATTTCAGACATCTTGGTTCCGGCTTTTTATTTTTTAGCCCGTTTCCAGTCATCCAGAAACGCCTGAATGCCCTTGTCCGTCAGAGGATGCCCGGCCATTTTACTCAGAACTCCGTAAGGAATCGTGGCAATGTCCGCGCCGATCAGCGCCGACTCCAGCACGTGAAGCGGATGACGCACGGAAGCGACAATGATCTCGGTTTCAAAGGCGTAATTGCTGTAAATCTCAACGATCTGCTCCACCAGCAGCAGACCGTCATGCGAGATATCGTCCAGGCGTCCGATAAAGGGGCTGACGTAACTGGCCCCGGCCTTGGCCGCCATCAGTGCCTGCAGCGGAGAAAATACCAGCGTGACGTTGGTTTTGATACCCTCCTCCGAAAGCTGCCGAACGGCTTTCATCCCCTCTATGGTCATGGGAATCTTCACCACGATGTTCGGATGCAATGTCGCCAGGTGGCGGGCTTCCCTGAGCATACCCTCCAGATCCAAGGCGATGACCTCGGCGCTGACAGGCCCATCGACGATTCGGCAAATTTCTTTGACAATGGTTTCAAAGTCTCCGGACTCTTTGGCGATCAGACTTGGATTGGTGGTGACCCCATCAATCATGCCCATGCGGTTGGCATCCTTGATTTGTTCAATATTGGCCGTATCAATAAAAAACTTCATGCTGTTCCTTCCTTGTCATCATCCATTCAAGATCGCCGGAATCAGGCCGTTTTAATGTTTTTCACGGCCGCTCAGATACGCATCCCGGCATTGCTCGCTGCAAAACAGAAAATCCTTTTTCCCGACGCTTGCCCTGACGGCGTTTTTCCTGGGAAAATAGGCGCCGCAAAAAGGATCCTGAATCATCTCATCATCCAAATTCCGAAAATCGGTTTCGGCGTTTGAATGCCCGCTGCCGATACGGGATTTTAAGGCCCGATATCCCAGGTATATCAATGCCGCCAGAATTAAAAGTCTCATGTAATCCGAATCAGTTTCTGGCCGGATTCGGGAATCCCCGCCAGCAGCCGGGTTAACGGTTCTTTAAAAACCGGATGAATAATGCGGTCATCTATATCACAAATCGGCTGCAACACAAAACGTCTTTTGTGCATTCTCGGATGGGGAATCGTCAATTCCGGCATGTCCAAGATTTGATCATCGTACAGAACAATATCCAGATCAATGATTCTCGGACCGAATCGAACGGCGTTTATTCTTCTGCCCAGCTGGGTTTCGATGCGCTTTGTCTGGTCAAGCAGCGCAAACGGGTCGAGCCGGGTTTCAAGACGCACGGCCGCATTAACAAACCAGTTCTGCCGAGGGCAATCCACAGGCTGGCTCAGATAAAATGCCGACACTCCGGTCAAGGATCCGACATAGGCCTGACCCAGTTTGTCCAGTGCAAGCAGACAGTTTTCCCGTCTTTTACCCATATTCGATCCCAAACTGATGTAAACCACAGCCATAAGTGCACAAACGCTGCATATCCGGTTTATTACTTGATGCCGGTAGTTTGCTTCAGGCCCAGGCTTCCGGATTCAGTCTGCCGACATAGATGATTCGGGCGCTCCCTTCCAGATAAACATCATGAAACCGATCCACGTCCATTTGAAAATAAACGCTGAGGCGCTCCCGGCTCTGAGTCAATACGTCAACCGGCGAGGACAGGCCCCTGATTTTTGCTATAATCAGGGCGGCGGCCACGGATCCGGTGCCGCAGGCCAGCGTCTCATCCTCAACGCCTCGCTCGTAGGTTCGAATGACAATTTCGCCTTTGGCGGTCATGGATACAAAGTTCGCATTGGTTCCCGCAGGTGCGTATGCTTCATGGAAACGAATGCACCGGCCTTCTTTGCACACATCGGCGTTTTCCAAATCCTCCACCTCGACCACCGCATGGGGAACGCCGGTGTTGATACTGCTGATACGAAGCATCCGGGAGTCAATTTTCAGTGGATAATTCAGCCTCAGCCCGGTGGGATCGGTCATGCGGATTTTGACGCGATCGTTTTGCATCCGAGCCGAAACAATGCCCGCATCGGTTTCAAAGGATAGTTCGGGCCCCGCAATCTGGTTAACGTAGGCAAACCTGGCGGCGCATCGGGCGCCGTTTCCGCACATCTCGGCCCTGCTGCCGTCCGAATTGTAAAAACGCCACTTGAAATCCACCTTGTCCGAGGACTCCACCAGAATCAGTCCGTCAGCCCCCACCGAAAACTTTCTGCGGCAGACTTTTGCAATGAATCCGACAAGATCGGTTTCATCCACAACCTGGTTCCGGTTGTCGATGATAATGAAATCGTTGCCGGCCCCGCTCATCTTATAAAATTCGATATCTTTCATCGATCACGCTTTATTGAGTTTCAATCCCTTCAGTCCAGAAAGCTTGGAACCGACTCTCCGGCCACAAGATCCGCATAGGTCTGCCGACGCCGGACCACCTCGAACCGGTCGCCCTGGACCATGACCTCGGCAACCTTCAACCGGGAACAATAATTCGACGACATGGCAAAGCCGTAGGCGCCGGCGCTCATCACCGCGAGAAGGTCTCCGCGGCCCGTGGAAAAGATCTTGCGGTCCTGAGCCAGAAAATCACCGCTTTCGCAGATCGGACCGACCACGTCGGCCACCAGCGGTTCCGCCGTGTTTTTCTCCACCGGAGTAATGCCGTGAAAGGCTTTGTAAATGGAGGGACGCAAAAGATCGTTCATGCCGGCATCCACCACAATAAACGACTTTTCCCCGGCGGTTTTTCGATAAAGCACCTGGGTGACCAGTATGCCGGCATTTCCAACCAGCACCCGACCCGGTTCCAGAATCAGCCGGATCGGCGCCCCTTTTAATGAATCCACGATGGCCCTGGCGTAATCCGCAGGCTGAGGCGGCGCTTCGCTGTCGTACGTGATGCCCAGACCGCCGCCCATATCCAGGTACCGGACGGTGATGCCCATGCCGGAAAGCTCTTGAATAACGGATCTAATGCTTTTCATCGCGTCCTGGAATGGATCGGTCTGCGTGATCTGGGATCCGATATGGCAATCCACGCCGACAATGCGCACGTGTTCCATCCCCCTGGCCAGCCGGTATCCCTCCATCGCGGTTCGGGCGTCGATGCCGAACTTGTTTTTCTTCAGCCCTGTTGAAATATAAGGATGGGTTTTCGGATCCACATCAGGATTGACGCGAATGGCTATCGGCGCCTTTTTGCCCAGAGCGCCGGCCCGCTGATTGATCAGATCGAGCTCTTCCAGGGACTCCACGTTGAACATGAGAATGCCTGCACCCAGGGCTTCGTCGATCTCATCAGCGCGTTTGCCCACCCCGGAATACACGATGCGGTCCGGGGAAAACCCCGCTTTGAGCCCCCGGTAAAGTTCCCCTCCGGAAACGATGTCCAACCCGCTTCCCAGAGATCGGAACAGCCTTAAAACAGCCAGGTTCGTATTGGCTTTTGCCGAATAGCAGACCAGCCGCTCGATTCCTTCAAATGCCGCATGGAAAACCTCATAATGTCGCTTCAGGGTCGCGTGGCTGTAAAGATAAAAAGGAGTTCCCACCGCTTTGGCAATGTGTTTGACAGGAATCTCCTCGCAAAAAAGTTCATTCCCTCGATATTCAAAATGGTTCACGGTTCACCTGGTTTCAATAAATGAACGCGGCAGATCGGATTCTGAGAATCTAGTCTGGAACGCTTTTTTCCGATTGGGTCTGAGGCGGCGCAACCGGGGGCCCTTTCTTTCCGCATCCGGTCAAACCGCCCAGCAGGGCCATCAGACAAAGTGCCGCTGCGATCGCCTTGAAGGGACGGCCGCACTTAACAACACCGCATAACGAAAACATTTCCGCCTCCGACGCAAATAAGGTTCAGCCCAGTTCCTCGCGGGCCTGCGCAATCGCCTTTCGAACGTTTTGCGCGGCGGTGCCTCCGGCGGATTTCCGCCGATCAATCATTCGCTCCACCTTCAGAAACTCAAAAACATCCTCGGCGATCAATTCGGAAAAACCCTTCAAATCGTTCAAACTCAGTTCACTGAGTTCCTTTTTCCGTGAAAGGGCAAAGGCCACGGCTTTTCCAACACAGCTGTGGGCTTCGCGAAACGCCATGCCCCGGGTGACCAGATAGTCGGCCAGATCCGTCGCCTCCAGAAAGCCACGACCCGCGGCACGCCGCATTACATCCGCATTGACCCGGATGCGGGGAAGCATCTGGGCGGTCACCTCAATGCAGGCCTTGAGCGTGTCCACCGTGCTGAACAAAGTCGCCTTGTCCTCCTGCATGTCCCGGTTATAGGCCAGGGGAAGAGACTTCATCAGGGTCAGGAGCGCGACCAGATCGCCAAAAACCCTTCCGGTTTTTCCCCGCACCAGTTCGGGCACGTCCGGATTTTTTTTCTGCGGCATGATGCTGCTTCCGGTGGTAAAGGCATCGGGCAGCTCGATAAAGGAGAATTCCGAAGAAGACCACAGAATCAGTTCCTCGGAAAGCCGGCTCAGATGCATCATGCACAGGCTGGACGCGGCCAGAAATTCGATGATGAAATCCCGGTCGGAGACAGAATCGATGCTGTTCGCAGACACTTTGGCGAAACCCAGCAGTTCGGCGACATAATGCCGGTCGATCGGATACGTGGTGCCGGCCAGGGCCGCGCTGCCCAGGGGCATGACATCGATGCGCTTCAAGGCGTCCTGAAACCGCTGGCCATCCCTTGAAAACATCTCGTAATAGGCCATCCAGTGGTGCCCCAGAAGAACCGGCTGGGCCCGCTGAAGATGTGTGTAGCCGGGCATTGCAACGTCAAGACCCGATTCGGCCAGTCCCACAAACACCTTTCGAAGAGCGGCAAGATCGCGAATCATGCCGCGGGTTTCTTCCCGAAGATACATGCGCACATCCAGGGCCACCTGATCGTTGCGGCTTCGGGCCGTATGAAGCTTTTTCGCCGCATTGCCGACCAGTTGAAACAAACGGGTTTCGATGTGCATGTGAATGTCTTCGAGACGCTGATCGAATTCAAACTCTTTGCGATCCAGCAGACCCTGGATTTCGTTGAGTCCCCGAATCAGCACGTCGGCTTCATTCTG